>ERZ869936.1910-NODE-1910-length-13433-cov-16.066751_pt1 | contig 13433 bp, 14 predicted proteins | sample MGYA00520876_ERZ869936 | MGnify/ENA primary metagenome ERZ869936 (study PRJEB32218, sample SAMN09650985) | biofilter metagenome | isolation source: enrty point of leading RO module | place: Saudi Arabia: Thuwal, RO plant located on Red Sea | collected 2016-02-17...
GTTGTTATCTCGAATTGCGAAAGCATTTCGTATCACTCCTTCAAGCTCTCACATAAAGCCCATACCCGTTGTGAATCGAGGCAAACGTGATCGGATCGAGAATGCGGGACATCCGGGGGACACGGTTGGGGCCCTTACAATCCTTTGACCGGTGCTCGTCTCGAAAGGTGCATGCGTGGGAACGCCGAAGATGCAAATCCGCCCGGGGAACCCCGAATTTCTCGACCTTCCTTGGGAGCATCCGATCTCCGAGTGGGTCCACAGCCGAATCGTCGACATGCCAACCGGCGTCCATCGCCATCCGGTCCGATTCGTCGCGTACGAGGAGGGCATCTATGCCATCAAAGAGATGCCTGTCTTCCTCTCCAGACGCGAGTACACCGTCCTGGTAGCCCTCGAGGAGCGGACCCATCGGGCGGCCGAGCCGGCCGGGCTCGTGCTCAGGGGCTGGCTCGACCCGCACGACGAGTCCTCAGGGGCCGTGGTCACGAGGTATGTCGAACACTCATTTCCTTACAGACGGCTCGTATCGGGCACCGGGTTCGGTGCGAGGAGGTCTCAAATGCTCGACGCTCTCGCCGGACTGCTCGTCGAGCTCCACATGTCCGGTTGCTATTGGGGCGACTGCTCTCTGTCCAACGTCTTGTATCGGTTCGACGCGGGTGGCATCGAGGCGATCATGATCGACGGCGAGACCTCGGAGCTACACCCATCGCTGAGCCGAGGACAGAGGATGCAAGATCTGGAGATCATGAAGGAGAACCTTGCCGGCGAAATGGCAGACATCGCGGCCATGAACGATGAGGAGATCTTCGAAGCGGATCTCGGCTTGGGCGAAGACATCGCAGGGCGTTACGAAGCCCTATGGGCCGAGCTCACATCAGAGCTGGTGATCGCTCGAGACGAGGGCTACAAGATCCGAGAGCGAATCGCCAAAATCAACGAACTGGGATTCGCGGTCGATGACATCGAGATCGAGCCGACCGACTCGGGTGGCGTCGTCAGGATGGTCACTCATGTCGGAGGCCGGACCTACAACTCCGACCGGCTGATAGAGCTCACCGGCATAGAGGCATCCGAGAACCAGGCCCGCCTGCTGCTGAGCGACCTCAACTATCACCTCGCTAAGTACGGTGACACAACGGCCACGGCGAAGAGCGTCGGCACCTTCAAGTGGCTCACCAATGTCTACGAACCGTTGGTGAAAGAGATCGCTGCGATCTGGCATGGAGACGACCCCATCCAGGGGTACTGCGACTTCTTGAACCACCGTATGGCCCTTGCAACGGCGCAAAAGGCCGATGTCCCGAATGACCAGGCTTTCCAATCCTGGATTGCCGAGGGGTTCCCCGGATTCTCTCCCGAAGAGGCGCCGGTGGCGCCGTCGGCCTAGGCCGCGACGGTCTTCTTGAGTCCGATCCGGTCTCCGGTGTTGGGATCGAAGAAGTGCAGTTTGGCGGAGTCGACGGTCAACTCGACTCGGTCTCCATGTCCAACACTCACATCGGGGCTCACCCTTGCGACGAAGCTGGTCTTGTCTCCGAGGGACTCGGGGCCTTGGCCGGAGTCGGCGAGAAGCTCTTCGATGTCGGGGGTGATCACCGGGTTCTTATCGACCGAGAAGTGCACGTAGGTGTCGGCGCCGAGCATCTCGGTCACTTCGACCTCGACGTTCATGGACCGTTCTGGGTCCTGGCCGGCGACCGCGGCAGCCTCGAGGTCGCTGGGGCGTAGGCCGATAACCAGTTCCTCTCCCATTCGGTTCTCGAGGCCGGGGTGACGATCCAATGCGGCCTTGGGCACCTTGATTCGCGTATTCGGCAGCACTGCGTGGACGGCATCGCCAGATCCTTCGAGGTGGCCGTAGACGAGATTCATAGCCGGGCTGCCGATGAACCCTGCAACGAAGAGATTCTGGGGATTATTGAAGAGCTCGGCCGGTGGGCCGACTTGCTGGAGGTTGTAGGGAGCGCGAGGCGACACCGCCCGCAAAACGGCCACACGGTCGCCCAGTGTCATCGCCTCCACCTGATCGTGGGTGACATAGACGGTTGTGGTACCGAGGCGTTTGTGGAGTCGCTCCAGTTCGGCGCGCATCTGGACACGTAGCTTGGCGTCGAGGTTTGAGAGTGGCTCGTCCATCAGGTACGCGGCCGGCTCACGAACTATGGCGCGGCCCATGGCAACACGCTGACGCTGTCCGCCGGATAACGCTTTCGGCTTGCGGTGGAGGAAGTCGGTTATCTCGAGTATCTCCGCCGCCTCGTCGACCCTCTTCTTGATCTCGTCCTTGGACATCTTCCGAAGCTTGAGACCGAAGGCCATGTTGTCGAAGACGGTCATGTGCGGGTAGAGGGCGTAGTTCTGGAACACCATCGCGATGTCGCGGTCTTTTGGCGGCACATCGTTCACTACGCGGTCACCAATGGACATGGTCCCCTCGGAGATGTCTTCGAGGCCGGCGATCATCCTCAAGACCGTCGACTTGCCGCATCCCGATGGCCCGACCAATACGAGAAACTCTCCGTCCTCGATGACAAGATCGAGGTCGCCGACGGCTCTCGTGCCGTCGTCGTAGATCTTCCCCAGGTCGTTCATCGTGATTTGTGCCATCGATTCTCCGTTCTCTCAGGGACAAACATAGCGAACCGAGTCCACCAGCGCCGCAGGTCGTTTGGTGCGTGAGTCGCAACTCGTTTCGAACGCATCTCTGCTCGGCGTATAGAGTCCAGCTTGGCAGCAGCTTTGCTGTGCGTGGAATCACGTGAGGAGATATATGAAAATGACGAATAGACGATGGCTGGTCGCCTTGTTCACAGTCCTGGCAATGGTGCTGGCGGCTTGTGGAGGCGGCGACGCCGGTGATGGCGACACGACCACGACAGGCGCCGATGGGAACGGCGACGGTGGCCCGACAAACGAGTTCACCGATGTCGATGTCTCGGGTACCGAGGTATCTGTGTTCGCTGCACCCACCGGTGATGAAGGAGCGTCGATCCAGGCGACCTTCGACGTGTACAACGAGGCAACCGACAGCACTGTTACCTATGAGGGAAGTGACTCTTTTGAGGAGCAGCTGAGAATCCGGGTCGACGGTGGTAACCCGCCTGACGTAGCAATCACACCCCAGCCCGGCTCCATTTGTGAGTTTGCCGACAATGGCGACCTCGTGTCTCTCGAAGACATGGGCTTCGACATCGCTGCTCTCGAGTCAGCCCACGGTGCCTACTTCATCGGTCTCGGTGAGTGCGCAGATGGAAACCACTACGCGATTCCCAGCAACGCCAACTACAAGTCGATCATCTGGTACAACAAGCCGGCCTTCGAGGCGGGTGGATACGAGATTCCGACGACTTGGGACGAGCTTGTTGCCTTGTCCGAGCAGATCGCAGCCGATGGCATCACCCCATGGTGCATTGGTCTGGGCAGTGACGCCGCAACCGGTTGGCCCGGCACCGACTGGATGGAAGACATCATGGTCCGTACCGCGGGCGCTGATGTCTACAACCAGTGGGTGAACCACGACATCCCGTTCACGGATCCAGCAGTGGTGAATGCGTTCGACACGCTCGCCGAGATCTGGATGCAGGACGGATGGGTCCTTGGAGGAATCGACGGAGTCGCAGCAATCGACTTCCGCGATGCACCCGACCCGATGTTCAACGAGCCGCCGAGCTGCATGCTCCACCGGCAAGCGTCGTTCATCGCCAACTTCTTCCCTGATGGTGTTGAAGCTGGAACGGATGCCGACTTCTTCGACTTCCCGGCGATTGACGAGAGCCTCCCACCTGCAGCGATGGGTGGTGGCGAGCTGATGATCGTCTTCAACGATCGTCCCGAGGTCCGCGCTCTGGTGCAGGCCTATTCGGAGCCTGCGTTGCAGTGCGTCCAGGCATCGCCAAAGGGCCATGGAGTGGCTGGAATCGAGAGGATCTCCGCCAACGCCAACACGGATCTCGACTGTTACGAGTCAGACACCGTGAGGCGTCAGGCCGAGGCAGTGTCCCAGGCGCTGGCACAGAACGGATTCGTCTTCGACGCATCCGACCTGATGCCTTCGGCAGTGGGTCAGGGCTCGTTCTGGACCGGAATGGTCGACTGGACCAGAGGATCGTCTACGGCAGAAGTTACCGAGGCGATTGAGGCCAGCTGGCCGAGCTCGTAAGCGAAACAACCCAATCGAGAAAGGGGGCGGCACCGGCCGCCCCCTTTTTTGTTATGTTGAGGTAACCACTTAGGAGGTCCCACCGAGTTGGCCACCGATACAGAACTGAAAGTAGAGCCCGATCTCCCACCTCAGCCGCCCGATGAACCTTCGGGCCTGAGCACCCAAGCGCTTCGGCTCGGGGTCTCGCTCGTCGTCCCCGTGCTCGCTGGTCTAGGGCTCTACTACGCGGGCACGATTCTGCTCAACGAAGACTCCAACCGTGCCGTCGTTGTTGTCATGGCCCTCCTGGTGGGCGTCCTGGGAGTCTTCGGCCTGTACTACGGAATGGACTGGGTCATCAACCAGCTCCCGGAGAGATTCCGATCGAAAGTAAGGCCATTCGCGTTCGTGGGCCCAGCCATCGTCATACTCGGTATCTTTCTCCTCTACCCGACGATCGTCACCATTCAGCTGAGCTTCCAGGATCGTGCGGGGGAGGGCTTCGTCGGCTTTGACAACTACGTGAGACTCTTCACCGACAGCTCGACGCTGATCGCGGTGAGGAACAGCATCGCCTGGGTGATCATCGTTCCGGCGTTTGCGGTCGGGATCGGCCTCATCTTCGCAGTGCTCTCCGACCGACTGGGTCGCAAGACCGAGGCGCTGTCGAAGTCGTTCATATTCATGCCCATGGCGATCTCCTTTGTCGGTGCGTCCATTGTCTGGAAGTTCGTCTACAACTTCCGTCCGGAAGGCTTTGGCGAGCAAATCGGATTACTCAACGGAATCTGGACCGCCCTCGGGAACGATCCCGTTGCCTGGCTGTTGCAGGAGCCTTGGAACAATTTCTATCTGATGGTGATCCTCATCTGGCTTCAGACGGGTTTCGCAATGGTCATACTCTCGGCGGCCATCAAGTCGGTGCCCGAGGACATCATCGAGGCTGCCCGAATCGACGGGGCCAATGAATACAAGGTGTTCACAAGGGTGGTTCTCCCGTCCATCGCATCTTCTCTGGTTGTGGTCCTCACGACTGTGATCATCACGGTCTGGAAAGTCTTCGATATCGTCTTCGTGATGACGTCAGGTGAGTTCGGCACCTCTGTGGTCGCCGAGCGCATGGTGACTGAGTTCTTCACCTTCAGGGACTCTGGCCTCGGCGCCGCGCTGGCCGTGGTCTTGCTGGTTGCGATCATCCCGCTGATGATCTTGAACGTGAGGCGATTTCAGGAACAGGAGGCCACCCGATGACTACATCGACACCGCCAGTAACCGATGTAACCGGCCCCTACACCTCACCGCCGCCGACGTTCTTGGAGCGCATCTTCGACCGCTGGGCCGTGAAGCTGGCGATCCTCATCATCGTCCTGATCTGGATCGTCCCCACCCTCGGCGTCCTCATCAGCTCGTTCCGGCCGGCCTCCCTCGTCAACCTGAACGGATGGTGGACGGTCTTCACCGATTGGGGCTCCAACGAATGGACCTTCGAGAACTACTCCACCGTCCTCAGCTCGGAGGGCTTTGGCAACGCATTCCTCAACAGCCTGTCGGTGAGCATCCCCGCGACCGTGATACCGATCACGATTGCGGCGTTCGCCGCCTACGCCTTCGCCTGGATGGACTTTCCGGGTCGGCAATGGATCTTCGTTGTGGTCGTTGGTCTCTTGGTCATACCGCTTCAGATGTCCCTGATACCCCTACTCAAGCTGTACGTGTCAGTGGATCTCGTCGGTACTTTCCCGGCGGTCTGGCTGGCTCATACCGGGTTTGGGTTGCCACTCGCGATATACCTGCTGCGCAACTACATCGGTTCGCTGCCATCCTCGATGATGGAGTCGGCGCGCATAGATGGTGCGACCCACTTCGAGATATTCACGAAGTTGGTCGTCCCTCTTTCGGTCCCGGTGCTCGCCTCCTTTGCGATTTTCCAATTCCTCTGGGTGTGGAACGATCTCCTGGTTGCGCTCGTGTTCCTAGGTGGTGAGTCGAGTGTCAGAGTCGTGACCCTTGCGCTGAACGATCTGAACGGCTCCCGGGGCCAAGCCTGGCACCTGTTGACAGCAGGCGCATTCATCACGATGGCTCTTCCGCTGTTCGTCTTCCTGACTCTTCAGCGATACTTCGTTCGCGGTCTCACCGCAGGCTCAGTCAAGGGTTGACGGCGAAGCGCCCAGGCCGCGAGCTCGATCCAGAGGCCGAAGAAGAGCGCCGCCTCACCAGACGAACCTGGATTGCGATAGCGGTCGGTACCGTCATTCAGGTCGTCAGTTTCGGCGCCCTTCTCTTTGGGGCTCTCGTCTCGTTGTCCGACGACCCGACCCCAGGCGCTCCGTCATTTGCCCTCGGTTTCATTCTCGCCCCGGCGACTTTCGCCAGCGTTGCCTTCATCTCCGGGCACGAGCGAGCTCCGACTGCAACTCTCAAGGCGATGGGACTTTGGTTGGTCCTCGCTCTCTCCCTCGGAGTCTTGAATCCGGTCACGGGTCTTTGTGCGGCTTTTGGCGCAGCTGGAGTGATCACGCTGAGGCGAGAGGAGTGGACGAGCACATGGGTCCGCGCAATCGCCGTTGTCGTCGGCGCTTCCTACGTCCTTCTGCTAGTCGTGTTGGTGCCTGAGGCAGGCATTTTTGCCGGAGCCGTCACGCCACTCCTGGCTGTCAGGGCAGGAGACGTGTACCAGGCGCGAAGTCGTGAGCGAGAAGGATGAGTTCGTTGGAATCGCCGGTCGTCACATGTCAGGTTTTCCGTTCCAACGCGAGGTGGAGGAGGCCAAGGAGCAGCACAGAGACCAGCAGGGCGGGCGACAGGGTGGTCAGCCCCGCTGACTCTGCGACGAGGCCGACGGCCCACGGAACCGTGGCCGCGCCGAGATTCGCCGCAGCGAGCTGATAGCCCATCATCGCCGGCGATCGGTCCCTCCCGATTCGATGTGGTGTGAGGGAAACCATGGTGGGGAAGATGGCGGCGAACCCGAGACCTGCGATGGGCAAGCCGACGAATCCAAGACCGCCGGCATCGAGCCAGAGCATGGCAACGCCGACGGTCGCCGTTGTGATGCTGACTTTGATGATTCTGGTTGGTGCGATTCGAGGACCGACGCCTGCGAAGACTGCTCGACCCAGCGTCAATCCGCCCCAATAGGCTGCTACCCAGGCGCCGGCCGCTCCCACCGAGAGCCCTCTAGCCTCGGTGAGGAGAGTGAAGGACCACTGCCCCACGGCCACCTCTGACCCCGTATAAAGGAGGAACATCACGAGCGTGAGCGTCTGTGTCCTGGGGTTGGACAACGCCGAGGTCCCAGTTTCGGCTGAAGCGGCATCCTGTGACGCCAGCCGCGGCCGGGAGCGCAGTACGAAGATCAGCACCACCAATTGCGTCATAGCGATGATCGCATAGCCGCCTCGCCAGGTCTGGCCGGCTGTGAGGCTGGCGGCGATGAGAATCGGCCCGATTGCAGCTCCGAGGCCGAAGGCCGAGTGGAGAAGGTTTGTAGACCCCACATCGAATTCCAGGGAAGCGTGTGCGTTGATCCCTGTATCAACCAAGCCGCCTCCCGCACCGAGTAGAACGGCTGCAATGACGATCACAAGCCACGAAGGGGCCACAGCGATGCCGGCGAGGCCAACCGCCATGGCAGCGCCGCCCAAGACAATTGCCCCGTGGGTCTCCAAACGTTTGTGAATCGCACCAAACCCTGAGCTTGCCACCAGGTAGCCGATGCTCCCTGTGGCCAGAAGTAGGCCAAGCTGGGAGAGACTTCTATCGAATTCGTCTCTGAGAGATGGCCATGCCGCCCCTAGCGAGCCGTCTGTCATTCCCAGCGTCACAAAGAAGGCGAGGGCAAGACCGAGCCCGGCCCCAGAGAGCCGGCGCCGGCTCATCCGGCGGTTGACTCAGTCGCCCGATGCAAGCCACACCGCGGCGTCGGTGGGTATGGAGTCGTCATCCAGGGGCTCGCTGACTGCGAGCAGATCACCATCGGGTATGTGGATCGGGTCGCCGAAGTTGACGACACATGTGAGACCACTCCCGCGGCGGAATGCGACCACGTCCTGTCCGAAGTCGAGCCACTCGATGTCTTCGTCCGACCGCAACCAGCGATCACGGAGCTCGAGCGCAGACCGATACAGCTCCAGCGTGGAGCCAGGTCTTCCGTCTTGTGCCTCGACTGAGTATTCCCCCCACCACTCAGGTTGTGGCAGCCACGGCTCGACGCCGCAGAACCCGAAGGCGGGATCACCTTCGGTCCAAGGTATCGGAACCCGACAGCCGTCCCGCCCCTTCGCCCTGTTGCCGGACCTCTCCCAGACCGGGTCTTGCAGCACTTCAGCGGGCAGATCATGCACTTCGGGCAGGCCCAACTCTTCGCCTTGATAGAGATAGACCGAGCCGGGTAGGGCGAGCATCAGGAGAGCGGCGGCCCTAGACCTTCGCAGCCCCATGTCCGGGTCGAGGAGTGATCGATCGCCATCGAGCAGCCAGGATCTCGACTCGACTTCATTGGGGAGCCCGTATCGGGTGGCATGACGAACGACATCGTGGTTGGAGAGAACCCAAGTCGGCACGGCCCCGACTTTGGCGGCGCTCGTGATTGCGACGTCGATTCGGCTCTTCATCTCCACCGGATCCCATGGGGACATCAAGAAGTGGAAATCGAACGCCTGGTGGTATTCACCGGGTCTGAGGTAACGAGATAGACGGTCCCACGATGGCACCCAGGCCTCGGCAATCATCATCGTATCGGGGTACTCGTCGAGGACCTTCCTCCATCCCCTGACGATGTCGTGCAGCTCGTTGCGGTCCCAGACCGGGCTGTCGTGCGCGGTGAGAGACTCGAGGACTTGGTCTTGATCGACGCCCGTGTCCGGGTACCCCTGTTCTTTGACGAGGGCGTGGGCGACATCGACGCGAAAGCCGCTCGCACCAAGGTCGAGCCAGAAACGCATGATGCTCTTGAACTCGTCCTGCACCTCCTCATTGGCCCAGTTGAGATCCGGCTGGGATGCGTCGAACAAATGTAGATACCACTCGCCGTCGGGCAGTCGAGTCCAGGCCGACCCGCCAAACACGCTTCTCCAGTCCGTGGGCGGAACGGCTCCGTCGGGGCCTTTTCCCGGGAGGATGTGATAGCGATCCCGGGCCGGGCTGCCCGGCGGAGACGTGATGGCCTCCTTGAACCAGCGGTGCTCGGAGGACGTGTGATTCGGCACGAGGTCGACGAGAAGGCGCAGGCCGAGCTGCTTGGCCTCCTCGATCAGGGCCCGGGCGTCTTCGATCGTTCCGAATCTCTCATCGATGCGCCGGTAGTTGGCGACGTCGTAGCCACCGTCTGCGAGTGGGGACTCGTACCAGGGATTGACCCATATGGCGTCGACGCCGAGTGATCGTATGTATGGCAGGCGGTCGCGGAGACCCGCGATGTCGCCGGTGCCATCGTTGTTGCCATCGGCGAATGACCTCAGGTAGACCTGATATACGACGGCGTGACGCCACCATGGAAACTCTGAAGCCATCGTCCGATTATTGCTGGCCTCGCGCACCGAGGCGAAGCCGGGGATTGGCAATGCTGCAACCGACGTATTCTGGGCGCCGGTGACCGGCAACACATTCATAGACGTGGCTCTCGCCCTGATCATCGGATACGCGATATGGCGGCTGGCGATAGCTCTGATCCGAATCATGTCGACGCCGCCGCCAGAGGTAGACCCCGAAGAACTCATGGAGGTGGACCAGGACTACAAGTGCACAGTTTGCGGGGCAGAGCTCACTATGAAAGCGGTCAATGTCCAGGACGACGCGGTGCCCCGGCATTGTCGCGAGGACATGGTTCCCGTGTGGCGACCCTGAGGTGTCACTCAGTCGCCAAGCTCGCCGACTGCGGCGGCGAAGGCCTCGGATGTCGCACCATCGAACGCTACGAACTGCACTCGTGTGATGTCTGAATCGTGAGCTCGCAGCCATCGGGCCGCTTCGTCCACGATCACCGCTGTGGCCTCATCGACCGGGTATCCGAACACCCCTGACGAGATCGCGGGAAATGCCAACGATCTCGCCTTCAAGCCCGAAACTGCGTCGAGAGCAGCGGACACGGCGCTCCGGAGATGGCTCTCGTCGTCTGGTGAGTTGCTGTATCTGGGTCCCACCACGTGGACGATGCTGGTGGCCTTGAGATCTCCCCCTCCGGTCACAGCCGCCGAACCGAAGCCCAGCGGTCCGTTCCTCTCAACCCACTCGTCGGACTCGTCCTGGACCACCGGCCCGCCGGCGCGAGAGATGGCTGCGGCCACACCACCTCCATGGGCCAGCAACTCATTGGCGGCGTTGACTATGACGTCGACGTCGCACGTCGTGATGTCACCTTCGACGACGCTGAGATTGGCGTTGGAGACCTGGGCCTGCATCATCAGTGCAGGGTACGCCGGGCTGGTGTCACATATCGCCGGGAGTGTTCCAGAATTGGGCGGGGCCGGCCCCCTTAGGTGGTTTCGATGTTTGCCAACAAGACGACACGTCTTCTCCTGCTGCTCGTAGCTGTCGTGGTCCTAGCCGCATGCCGGAGCGGGACTTCGACAGGGGAATTGCAGGGCACGGTTCTCGATGTCCCCCAGGAGAAGGGCAGCTTCGTTCTCACCGACACGGAAGGGGCCCCTTACGACTTCGCGTCCGAGACGGAGGACTCGCTGACTCTCCTCTATTTCGGTTACCTCGAGTGCCCTGACATCTGCCCCGTGCACCTGGCTCAGATCGCCGAGGTGTTTGACCAGCATTCCGATCTCGCTCGTGAGGCCAAGGTCGTCTTCGTCTCCGTTGACCCCGATCGGGACACATTGGAAGAGATACGGGAGTTCCTCGACAATTTCGACAGTCGATTCGTCGGTCTGACAGGGACGCACGAGGAGCTGGCGGCTGCCCAGGAGGCAGTTGGCGTGCCTCCGGCACGAATCTTCGGCGAAGGCGATGAGTACACGGTCGATCACGCCGGATGGGTCATCGCCTACGCACCGGACGGACTGAGCTACAGCATCTACCCGTTCGGGACAAGACAAACCCAGTGGACCAACGATCTGCAGGTCTTGGCCGCCCTAGAAAGTGAGTAACCAACTTGAGAATCACAGTCAGTCGAAACGCCAGGGCTCTTCTGGCTTCGCTCCTCGTACTGTCGCTCGTGGCCGCGTGCGGTGGGAACGAGAGCCAGCCCAACGTCGCCCAGGTTCGAGTGGGGGCCCCAACCGGGCCTAATGCCGCCGTCTACTTCATGGCTCGCGGCTACGACGAGGACGACGTCCTTGTTTCGGCCAGCACCGACGTTGCCGGCTCCGTCGAGTTTCACGAGACGACGACGAACGACGACGGCACGATGACCATGCAGCCGTTGCCCTCCTTCTCGCTTCCCGCAGGTGGCGAGCTCATCCTCGAGCCCGGTGGGCGGCACTTGATGCTGATCGGGGTGGACGACCTCGAAGTGGGGGACACGATTGATGTCACCCTCACCTGGCAAAACGCCGGCGACATGACGGTGGAGGCCGTAGTCGTCGACCCTGCCGACACCATGGGTGACGGATGATGCGCCGAATTGCACTGATTGCCCTGAGCGTCGTCGTTGCGGCCTGCTCAGGGGGCGCTGAAGGCGGCGGCGAGGTGAGTGGGGCAGACCTCGCCAACGATCTCGGCTGTCTCGCCTGTCACACCGAGGCCAACACGGATCTTGCACCCACGTGGAACGGTCTCTGGGGGTCCGAGGTGGAGCTGGAAGACGGGGCCACTGTGGTTGCCGATGCTGCCTATGTGAGAGAGTCGATCCAGCAGCCTCAGGCAAAGATCGTCGCCGGGTATGGACCAACTATGCCGGCCATGGAACTGACCGACGAGGAGACTGAGAAACTGGTCGAATACATAGAGTCGCTGGGATGATTGAGAGGCCAGGATGATTGTCTGGTGGTGCACAGCGCTCGAGGCTCCCTGGACCTGGGAATGGATTCCCTATCCCGGCATCTGGGCCGCGGCGATCGTGCCCGCCTTCTTCTATGTGCGTTCGATTCGGCGGCACTCCAGCGAGATCGACCGTCGCAAGACGATCCAGTTTCTCAGCGGCATCCTCGTTTTCTGGATTGCCTCCGACTGGCCTCTCGGGACACTTGGAGCTGGGTATCTGGCTTCGGCGCACATGACCCAGTTCTTGCTCTACACGCTTGTCGCTGCGCCGCTTCTGCTCCTTGGCACCCCGGAATGGATGGCACGGCTGATCACAAGCAAGCTCAGGATCTACCGGGCCGCGACGTGGCTGGGGAGGTCCGCCGTAACCGCCGGTGTGATCTACAACCTGATCCTTGTCATCACCCATGCCCCCGGGACCGTCGAGGTCCTGCGCCGGAATCAGTTCGGCTCATTCGCCATGGACATTGTCTGGGTGCTCGCCGGTTTCGTCCTCTGGCTGCCCGTGATCTCACCGATACCCGAAGGCAGGGTCCGCTCGGTTTGGGCGAAGATGATCTACCTGTTTGTCACCACGGCAGTCGTAGCGGTCATACCTGCCAGCTTCCTGACCTTTGCCACCACGCCCATCTACAGCATCTACGAGTTGGCTCCTCGGATCGGCACGATCACAGCGCGTGAGGACCAGCAATTCGCCGGGATAATCATGAAGCTGGCGACAATCCCCGTGGTGTGGTCCACGATTGCGGTCCTATGGTTCCGCTGGTCCGCCCGAGAGGCCCAGCTCACGGCCTAGCGACGCACTCCAGAGGGGAGAAGAGCGCGAAAGTTGTCCCCAGGGATCTCCCCAGGCTGTGGAGAATTACAATGATGTAGTTCTGGATCACGTTGAGAATGGTCGGACTACGATCCAAGCCTGAATGCCAGAGTCGAAACGACGCAAACCGAAGAATCCCCCCAAGTCTCAAAAGGCCATCGAGGCGGCCAAAGCGAAGGATCCCAGCCCCACGTGGTATGTCGCCACCATGACCGGTCTGATGGTTGTTGGTGTGATCCTGGTGCTGGTGCGATTCATCTTTGAACAGGATCAGTTCCTGCTTCTGGTCGGTCTCGCCGCCATCGCCGGCGGCTTCCTGATGACGACCAACTACAGGTAACGAAGTCTCAGCGGCGCGAGCCGGTCCCAGTCACCGAGTCTCACTCCCCTTCCGGCCGTCACAACCGATGGCGTGAGTTTCGGCGGAGCCGAAACCTCAAACCTCTTGGCGTAGCCAAGAGGCACTGACTCTTCGTGGGATCAAGGAACTTCTCCCCCTGGAGCCGTCAGGCGAACGGGGGGAGTGGGCCTGCCCGA
>ERZ869936.1911-NODE-1911-length-13433-cov-5.012334_pt1 | contig 13433 bp, 14 predicted proteins | sample MGYA00520876_ERZ869936 | MGnify/ENA primary metagenome ERZ869936 (study PRJEB32218, sample SAMN09650985) | biofilter metagenome | isolation source: enrty point of leading RO module | place: Saudi Arabia: Thuwal, RO plant located on Red Sea | collected 2016-02-17 ...
GCGTCGTAGTCGATGAGGCGGATGAGCGTGGACTCGATCTTCCGCTCGCCGGTGTGGACGAGCGTGCCCGGAGGGGCACCGGGCCTCTTCGTCGCCTTCTGGACCAGGCGCCCCACGATCTTGCGCGGACGGATCTTCACGCCGGGGCGCCTCTTCTTGCGAGACCCCGTCTTCTCGTCCGATGATGACACCCTCGACGCTCCCATCGTGGTGAGACGCTGGCCCTTCCGGGCGGACGCGGCTCAGGATGGACGTCGGGCGCGCCATGCGCCAGCACCTGTCCCCTCGCGAAGCCGCCCATGAACCTACAAGAGCTCGGATCGATCATCCGCGAGGGGCTCGACTTCCGTATCGTCGAGATCGGGGGGACCACCGTCACGGGGGCCTCGGTGGTCACGTTCGTACTGATCCTCCTCGTGTCGTGGTGGATCTCACGGATGGTGCAGAGGGTGGCCGTCCGCGTGATGACCCGGGGCGGCCTCACGGAAGAGAAGACCCAGGCCACCACCCGCCGCCTCCTGCACTACACCGTCATCATCGTCGGTCTCGGTGTGGCGCTGCAGTCGGTGGGCATCAGCCTGGCGACGGTCTTCGCCGCCGGTGCCGTGGTGGCGGTGGCCATCGGGTTCGCCCTCCAGAACATCCTCCAGAACTTCGTCTCCGGACTCATCCTTCTAGGCGAACGCTCCATCCGGGAGACGGACATCCTCGAGGTAGAGGGCACGGTGGTCCGGATCATCCGCATGGGAGCCCGTTCCACGGTGGCTCGCACCCGCGACGACGAGGAACTCATCATTCCCAACTCCACTCTGGTGCAATCCACGGTGAAGAACCTCACCCTGACCGACGGGGTGTACCGCATTCGCTCCCGGGTAGGTGTGTCGTACTCGTCGGACATGGGCCAGGTCGAGAAGGTGCTGGAAGCGGTGGCCCGATCCCTCGACGGCCGTCAGGAGGGCAAGGATCCGGTGATCTACCTGGTGGACTTCGCCGACTCCTCGGTGGTGTGGGAGGCGTCGGTGTGGCTCGCCGACCCGTGGAAGGGGCCCCACATTCGCTCCGAGCTGAACAAGGCCATATGGCACGGGCTGAAGGACGCCGGCATCACCATCGCCTTCCCGCAGCTCGACGTCCATTTCGACCCCGGAGTGGGCGTAGTCCGCGGCTAGTCGCCAGGGGAGAACCATCCCCCCGATGCGGTGTATCACTGCCGTCGCGTCGGAAAAACCATGTTTCGGAGATATCAGCGATGGCGGAAACCGTTCAGGCCCAGCTCGGAACCCACGAGCGTCGGCTCATGGAAAGTGAGTCGCGGTGGCTCCAGAAGGCCTTGTTCGCGCTTTCGAAAGCAGAAGACGACCGTACCAAGCTCGAGGATGCGCTGACGGGGACGCTCCCGCCCCTGGAAGTGGAGATCAAAGGCAAGTCGTTCGACATCGAGACGGTGCGCGAAGCCATGGTCGAAGCAGTCCAGGAACGGAGTGAGACGCTGCGCTCCACTCTGAAGCGTGGGAGTGCCGTTACGCGCTGAGGAGTCATCAACAGGTGAAGCGACCATGAGCGCTTCAGCGGAAGCCCCCCGAGGTCGAAGGACCCGGGGGGCTTCGTCGTCCCCGGCGGACGTGACCGTCATCGGCGGCGGCATCGTCGGCCTGGCGACGGCGAGGAGTCTGCTGAAAGCAGGCGTGGGAGCGGTCCGCCTGCTGGAGAAGGAAGCCTCGGTGGCCCAGCACCAGAGCACCCACAACAGCGGCGTGCTCCACGCAGGTCTCCAGTACCACCCGGGCTCGGAGAAGGCACGCTTGGCCCGCTCGGGCATCCACGCGATGATCTCGTTCTGAGGAGCACGGCGTTGCCCACGAGGTGTGCGGCAAGCTGGTGGTCGCGACGTCGGACGACCAGCTCCCCCGGCTCGAGGAGATGTTGACCCGGGGCACCCGCAACGGGCTCCAGGGCCTGCGCCGCCTGGGCCCGGAAGAGGCGCGTGAGATCGAACCCCACGTCCGGTGCGTCGGAGCGATCCTGGTTCCCGAGGAAGGCATCGTCGACTTCGCCGGCGTCTGTCAGGCATTGGAGGCGGAGATCTCCTCGGCGGGGTGCCACGTCGTGACAGGGGCCGAGGTCGTCGAGCTCGTCCGAGAAGGCGATGGGTGGCGGGTGGTCACAGCGGGTGGGGAGTTCGAGTCCCGGGTCATCGTCAATTGCGCCGGTCTCTACTCGGACCGCGTCGCGACCATGGCCGGCTCTCGACCTCCGTGCCGCATCGTGCCCTTCCGGGGTGAATACCACCGACTGGCGCCGGAGCGGGAGTTCCTGGTGCGCCACCTCATCTATCCCCTTCCCGAGCCTGGCTTTCCCTTCCTCGGTGTCCACTTCACACGGAGAATCACCGGCGGCATCGACGCCGGGCCGAACGCCGTACTCGCCTTCGCGCGGGAAGGCTACGATCTCGCCACGGTGCACCTCGGGGACCTGGCCGAGGCTGGCACCTTCCCCGGTCTCTGGCGCTTCGCGTTCCGCCATCCGCACATGGTGGCGCGTGAGTTGGCCCAGTCGGTGGATCGGCGACGCTTCGTCGCGGCTCTACGGCGTCTGGTGCCGGAGGTCTCGGACGACGACCTTCGACCGGGAAGCGCCGGTGTCCGCGCGCAAGCGGTGCTGCCCAACGGTGACTTCGTCCACGACTTTCTGTGGGTGGAGGCGCCGGGTGCGGTCCATGTGGTCAACGCACCAAGCCCGGCAGCCACCGCATCGCTGGTCATCGGGGACGAGGTGGCGACGCGCGCCGCGGCCCACCTTCAGACATGAGCCCATCGCACGGTTCTTGCACGCCGCGGTGGGGTAGGCAGCACCGACAGCAACGAACCCCCCACTCAGAACAAAGGGATGTCCGATGGCGAAGAAGCCGGTCTCCAAGAAGATCGAAAAGCGGGTGAAGAAGGGCGTCAAAGCCGTGGAGAAGAAGGCCAAGTCCGTGGAGAAGAAGGCCAAGTCCGTCGGGAAGAAGGCCAAGAAGTCGGTGGAGAAGAAGGCCAAGGCCATGGACAAGAAGGCCAAGTCCGTCGGGAAGAAGGCCAAGAAGTCGGTGGGAAAGAAGGCCAGGGCCGTGGACAAGAAGGCCAAGTCCGTCGGAAAGTCCGCGAAGAAGAAGCTGCGGTCGTCCAAGGCCTCGAAGGCGAAGGTCGCCAGCCTCGCGGCCGCTGGCGTCGCAGGGATCGCCGGCATCGCCGCCGCTCTACACTACCTCCGACGCGACTCCAAGGGCCGGGCCAAACTCCAGGTGGTGGCAAAAGACTCCGAGTGGCACGTGATCGCCAAGGGGAAGGACGACCCCGTCGAACGCTTCTCCACTAAGGAGGAAGCCGTGGAGGCGGGACGGAAGGCCGCCCAGAAGGCCGCGCCCAGCGATCTGGTCATCCATCGGCTGGACGGGTCGGTCATGCGCTCACACAGCTACGAACCCGCGACGTAGGCGTCCCGCCGGTCGGCGGGTGCCGAATCAGCAGACCGACGCCCGCTCGTTCCGCCGAGGCTGTGGCGCCGAGCGGCCGAGGAGTCCACCGAGTCGACGGCCGGCCTCGTTGACCACGGCGTCCTTGGCCGCGTCCTCGGCCCGGTCCTGCAGCGTGTTCAGCGCCGCCCGGACGAGCCCCGAGCCGGGAGCCGCCACCTGAACCTCCTGCATCCGCTCCAGCCCTTCCGCGTACTCCCCGTGGTCCATGAGGCAGAGGGCCTGGGAGAAGGCGACGAACGTGCGCAGGTCGTCGATGCGGTTGGCTTCCTGCTGAGCGCGTAGCCGTTCGCGTTCCTCTTCGGTGAGGACCAGATCCAGTCCTTCAACCAACTGGTCCGCCAATCTCTGCTGCAGGTCGAAGAGGGTCTCGCGCTCGCCCGTGACCTCGGCCGTGGTCACGATCTCCGACGTCTCGACCCGGGAGATCCGCGTATCTAGCCGCATGACCGGCTCGGCGGTGACGAAGGCGCCCGCCACGACGTACTCCGCGCCGACGATCATCCCCAGACTCTGGGCAGACTCCGGGTCGACGTACGCCGACTGCTGGAAGTCCAATTCCTGGGTGAGTTCCTCGAGCCGGTCCCGTTCCACGAGTTGAATCTTCTCGTCGAGAACGGAGAGGTCGGAGATCATCATGCTCGATAGCGCTCGTCCCAGGTGCTCGTACTGCGTGTCTCCCGTGTTGTTGTCGAAGCGGAGGACTGCGACGACGCTGCGCTCCGCTTCGTCCTGAGCGGCCGCAGGCGCCGGAGCCCACGGTGTGACCGCAACCGCGAGGGCGAGGCCAGTGAGGAGGGGTACGCGATTCCGGGGCATGACGGCTACTCCTGCGGTCGAGCTACCTAGGGCGGGCACAAGGAAGAGAGCCGAGGGTCCCGCGTCCGCGCAACCCGGCGCACGGCTTATCGACCGAAGAGGAGTCCGATGGAAAGGGACAACAGGTCGCCACCGTCGAACAACCTCATGGAGCCACGACGTCGCGAGGTGAACTGCTCGAAGTGGTCCTCCGGACGCGTCCGCATCGCTTCCATGGACGCGAGCGCGCGTGCCTGGAGTTCCTTCTGGTCGGGGTCGCCGGCGCGCTGCTCGGCGTCGGCGGTGACGAGTTCCTTCAGAGTCTTCTCCACGGCCTCGGTGTCGAGGACCGACAGTGGCGAGCCGCAGTGGGCGCACGCGAAGCCCTTGGAGACGTCGACGGGAGCGCCGCATCCGGAACACTGCACCGTCTTCACCTCGGCCTTGAGGCGCTCTTGCTCCAGCGGGTTCAGCTGGCGCACGAACTGCTTCTCCTTGAGGAACTCGGAGAAGGGGGTCAGTCGACCGTGGCCCGACGGACACGCGTAGTACGAAAAGCGTCCGCCCTTGCCGATGTCCTTACGCAGAGCCAGCCGGTCTCCACATCGCGGGCAGTCGAGTCGGTTCCCGAGGGCGTGCCGGGGGTCGTCCCGATGCTCATGGAGCGCGTGGAAGAGCTCGAGCGTACCTCCGGGGGTGAGGTGGATGCTCTCACGCTTGTCGAACCAGAGGACGTGACACGCGAAACAGAGGTCGATCTCGATGCCCGGCCCGTAGACGCCCTCGAGTTCGCGGTGCTCCATGGGGGCGTCGCAATTGGTGCAGTTCACGGCGTATCTCGGGTCCGGCGTTCGCTGATGTCGAGGCGCAGGGCGGCCCTTCACTCAATGCCGACCCGGCGCGCGGAGGTCAAGCGTCGCGTGTCGGGCCGCCCGACGTACATACGAACGACGGCGGGCCCGGTCTTCACCGGGCCCGCCGTTGCTCATGGTGTGCGATCCACCTTTCGCGCTGTAGAACGAGCCCGCCGGCCTCAATGCATCGTGGCGAGGACCTCACCGAGGACCGGACGGGACGTGTCGACGAACTCCTTGAGGTTGCTCGTGGTCGCCTTGAGATACTCGCGCTCCATCTCGAGCTCTTCGAGCATCTGGTCCCGGTACCGACTCCAGCGCTTGATCCGCTTCTTCATCTTCTTCGCGGCCTTCTTCGCTTCGTCCTTGTCCTCGAGCTCGAGGGTCTCCGTCTTGGTGACGAGTCCCTGCGAGGCGTGACGAGCGGTGTGCTGGTAGGTCACTTCGGTGGGGAAGGCTTCGGGATCGGCGGCGAGCTTCTCCACCGCCTTCACGACCTTCTTGAGCTCCTTGATCTCGGAGCCCTTCTCTTCGAGCTCCTGGCGGATGTCCTGCTTCATCCGTCGCGCTCCCTTCCGGACGAGCTTGGCGACCTCTTTGCTCATCTCGCCTACGGGATCGTTCTTGAAGGGAGCCTTCGTGGCCCATCCGAGGGTCTCACCCGCGCGGGCGATCGCCCTGCGCAGCTGCTCTCGTTGGCGGACCTTGAGCCGGCCCTTCTGTTTGACTCGAGCGACGGCGATGGCCGCCAACTCTCCTGTGACCCGCTTCATCTCCGGCGAACGGGCCTGCGCACTACGCGACTTCTTGGTCTTCTTTTCTCGTGGAGAAATGACGTACCTCCCCCTGCCCCTGAGTCGACGATATACGGCGATAGAGCATAATTACTCCTACGAAACCGGAAAGTTCCCGTCCTGCCTGGCGATCCGGAGTGTCGGTGACCCTCAACCGACTCGGTACCGGAGAAGGGCTCCCACACCGCCCCCTTCGCCCTGTAAACGCTTCGCCGGCCCCCTGGAGACCTCGACGACCCGGGCGCCGTGCTCGAAGGCCGCCCCCTCGAAGTGATCTGCCCGATCGGGATCGGCCTGCCGGAAGGAATCGGCGATAAGCAGCGTGTCGACCCTCGCCTCGACGAGCGCACGCTCCGTGTCCGCCTCGCCGAGGCAGGCGTCGCCCCCGGATCGGGCATCCCCCACCAGCCGGTCGAGGAGCTGTCCGTTGATCTCCTCCGAGATCTCGGAGGCGGCCGCCTCCACGGCTCGGGTCAGTTCGGCGTCGGACATGTCGAAGTTCAGCGAGTGGAGCAATCGGCGTCGGCTTCCGGCGAAGTCACCCAGTTCGCGCGCGAGGGCGTCCACCGTGCGGTCGGCCCCACCGAGGATCAGCAGCCCGTCACGACCCACCTCTTCCCGCACATCCTCGGCGACCCTGCCGACGAGCCGGTCGCGTTCCACGTCGAGGAAGTTCTGAGCCGCGTCCGTACCGGTCTTGCCGCGGATCCCCGAGTGGGTGCTCGGGACCTTGGCGACGTTGACGTCGGTGAGATCGCCCAGGAAGGTGTCGGCTTCGAGGAAGTCCCGCTGGGACAGGAGGCCCATCCGGTACCGGAGCACCCGGGCCTTTCGACTGTCGATGACCACGGCCACCACCGGGCGGGCCTGCTTGAGTGCGCGGGCGTACGGAGCTACGAGCAGACCGTCCTCCCAACGGACGGGGTTCGTCATGGGCACTGGCAGGCTTTCGGAGTGGAGCACCCCGTCGGGCGTCGCGAACCCCACCCACCCGCGACCCGACAGGAAGGAGCCATCGCTCTCGTCCAAGGGCGCACTCAGGTGCTCGAACGCCCGGTCGAAGCGGGAGGCGTCCACGACCTTCTCTCGTTGCTCGGCGACCGCAGTCTTCAACGCGATGCGCCACTTGCCCCGCTCGGCGAAGTCCTGCTGGTCGGCATCGAGATAAATGCTCAGCACAGGATCATTCCTGTGGCGCTTGTACAGGTCTGCGAGCTGCTCGGGAGCGAGCATGAGTCCGTCCTCCGTGGTGTATGGTCGACGCGGGCGGGTATCGGTTGATATGCCCCAGCGTCCATTCCGATCCGTCCACGCGCTGGCATCCTCGTTGCATCGTAAGGCGTTCGGGAGACCCGGCGCCGAAGAAGCGTCGAAACCACCCATGTTATTATCAGGTAGTCGCTTGCAGCCCAGCGCAGAGATTCTCGATTGGAGGCACCGCACGAATGGCAACAACCGCTGAGAAGAGAAGGGAGAACCGAGCCCGCCGGATCATCCGCAGTGAATCCCGCTGGCTTCAGAAGGCGATCTTCGCCCTCGGCAAGGCCGAGGAAGCGCGTACGAAGCTCGCCGATCTATATGAGGACGAAGCGGAGGAATTCACCGTCGACGTGAACGGGAAGGCGAAGGACGTGGGTGAGATCGGGGGGCTCCTCAGGGAAGCCGTCGAAGAGCGCCTGCAGAAGCAGCGAGAGGAGCTGCGTCAGCGGATGCAGGCACGACGGTAAGGCTATGCTGGCATGCGTGTTGCAGGTAAGGTGAGCGATAACTGTTTCCCCGAAAGGGAGATTTCATGCGATACATGACTGCCGTGTTGGCCATCGTGGCTGCACTCGTTTTCCCGACCGGGCTCATCGCCCAGGTCGATACCGATGCCTCCGCCGAATCCGAGCTCCGCGCGATGCTCGTCAACGAGGCTCCGGTCTCGGACCGCAAAGTCGTGCCCGACTTCCTCGCCGACGAACGCGTCGCCGACGTCGCCGCTTCTCGCGGCATGGACGTCGACGAACTCGGAGATCGCGTCCGCACCATGGACGACCGGTCCGCATCGGACCTGGCCGACCGGGTTCGAGAGATGAGGGCGGACATGGTGGGAGGTGACACCTTCGTCATCGGATCCACCACCCTCATCATCATTCTCCTGGTGCTGATCCTCCTCACCGATTGATCGGCTCCATCGGTTTCGCGGCCCTCTGGGGGATTCTTTCTCTCGGAGGGCCGTGGCTGTTTTCGGCGGCGCCGCACCATGAGACGGTCGGCCCCGACCACGTGCCCTTCGTGGGGCAGACGCCCCTCCTGTGCGGGGGGGCCGCTGCCTCCATGCTCCTCCGGTTCTGGGGTGAGCGTCATGTCTATGGAGACGATTTCAGTGACCTCGCCCGCGTGGACGAGGGCGGGATCGCGACCTCCGACCTCGTAGCCGCCATTCGAGATCGCGGCTTCGATACCCGCGTCGTCCACGGTCGGCCGGATGCCGTCTTCGACGTGTTGGCGGAGGGCATTCCGTCCATGCTTCTGCTGGAGGGCGATCCCACCCTGCACTACGTGGTTCTCGTTCGGGCCGATCCGGAGTTCGTGTGGATCCACGACCCCAATTTCGGGCCCGACCGTCGCCTACGGCGTTCGACGTTGATGGATCTGTGGGCCGAGTCGGGACTCTGGTCACTCGTCGTCACCCCGTCGAGCCGCGACCAATCCTCCCCGGCCTCTCCTCCAGCCGCGACCCGGGGCGTCGACGAGGGTGACGCCTCGAGGGACGAGAGCCCCTCCGTCAGTGCAGCCCTGCGCGACGCCATGGACGCCCTTCGGGCCAGCGACCACGCTCGAGCCCGTGCCCTCGCGTCCGAACAGCTCGGCCAGGATACGGCGAGCACCAGGCTCGCCCATCGGATTCTCGCCACCTCCTACCATCTGGATGGCCGCGCCACCGACGCCCTGGCGCATTGGAACGCCCTCGGGGAGCCCACCCTGGATCTCCTGGAGATCCGAGGAGCCGACCACACCCGGTATCACTCCCTCGCCGACCGCTCGGGCCTGAAGGTGGGAGACCTGGTGACGCCCGACCGGCTGGCGCTGGCCCGTCGTCGACTGGTGGACGTACCCGCCGTTCGTGCGGCCCGGGTCGTCTACACGCCCCTGCCCGACGGAAGCGCCGACGTCGAAGCCTTCGTGGACGAGCGGGCGCGTTGGCCAGGGTGGACCGATGCGGCGTCGACGGTCCTGGCAGGGCTCACCGACGGCGGGACCGCGCTCGAGGCAGGTCCCTTCATCGCGGCCGGAGATCGGTGGCGGGTAGAGGGGCGCTGGCAGGACGCACAGGAGCTCTGGTCGGTCTCACTGTCCGGTCCGTCGAGTCTCCTGCCGGGCATCCTCACCCTGGAGGTCGATCATCTCCGGGAGCGGTTCAGAGGGGCGTCGGGAGGACCGGTCTTCTCCGCCGAACGGACCCGCCGATCCCTGGCCCTGCGCGAATGGCTGACGCCGCGGTTGGCCCTGGAAACGGGACTGGCCATGGAGCGTTGGGACGAGCGGCGCCAGTTCGCCGGCCGCGTCGGCGCCACATGGGCTCTCGCCGGCGATGCCGTTCAGGCCGACGGGCGACTGGAGCACTGGCGAGGTGATCTCGAGCCGTTCACGCGCATGTCCGTGCGTGCGCGGGCGCGCCCAGACGTGGCGTCCTGGATCGGTCTCAGCGTTCTCGCCGGTGGCGAGGTGGCGACCGATGCGGCACCGCAGCTCGTCTGGCCGGGGGCGGGCACCGGCGAGGTTCGGCGTCCGCTACTTCGCGGGCATCCCCTGACCTCCGACGGCGTCATCGACGGTGCCGCCTTCGGGCGCGAACTCGTACACGCCACGGCGGAGGTGCTCCTGTTCGAACGCTTCGGCCCCGTCCGGTACGGCGTTGCCGGCTTCGTGGACGGAGCACGGATCGCGAGGACCGGTCGTCCGGGAGGCGCCTCGGTCTTCCTGGATCCCGGCGTGGGGCTCGTTCTCGACGACGGCCAGCGCGAGGTGCGCGTGGACGTGGCCCGAGGCGACGGGAGCTGGACCTTGTCCGCAGGCGTCCGGGCCACGAACTGACGGGTCAGCTGTCGCCGCCCTCCCCCGCCTCGGCGTCGTTCCCTCTCGAGTCGTCTACTCCTCCTGCGTCGCCCTCCTTACCCGAGCCGGCGTGCCGGATGGTGATGGGCGCGTCGGCTCCATCGATGAAGAGCTGGAGGTGCGGGAACGGGATCTCGATGTCGGCGTCCCGGAGCGCGTTGCGAATCTTCTCGGTGTACTCGAGGCGCACGGCGATCTGATCGCCGGCGTCTCGAAGGAAGAGTCGAAGTTCGAGGTCCACGCTGGAGTCGTTGAGCTTGGTGGCCACCACCTTGTGTTCCCAGTCCGGCGCCAAGCGATCGTCCGAGTCGTCCAGGAGCGCCAGCACCGCCTCGCGTGCGTCCTCGATGCGCTCTTTGTACGCGATGCCGAACGGAACGTCGACGCGGAGCACGCCGCGGGCCGAGTGGTTGATGACGGCATTGGTGACCATGTGGACGCTGGGGAAGACGACGACCTGACGGTTCGGAGTCTCCAGTCGAGTCGACCGCAGAGTGATGTTCGCCACCCGGCCGAAGTAATTCCCCACGGTGACCCAATCGCCCACCTTGAACGGTCGGTCGAGAAGGATGGTGAGGCCGGAAATGAAATTCTCGAGGGAGTCCTTCGCGGCGAACCCGACTGCGAGGCCGGCGATTCCCAGACCCGCGATGAGGGCCGACAGGTTGATGCCGAGCTGCGACAGGACGAGGAGGAGGATGAATCCCCACCCCACCACCCTGAACGTCTTCATGACGATGGTCTCGAGGCCACGATCCACACCGCGGCTCTTCCTCAGCACGCCGCGGATCACCCCGGTGAGGAGCCGGTACAGTGCGTAGAAGAAGGCACCGACGAAGAGGGCCGAGATGATGTTGGGGACCGACGAGATGAAAAGGTTGGTGAGCCCGGCGAGCGTCTGCTCCCACACCATCCCCCACTGGCCCTCGAGAATGAGACGGCCGGTGTTGGTGACGCCCTCTCCGATCCTGTCGAGGGAGTTGTTGATGGAATCGGCGGCCGCCGACGTGGTGTCCTGCTGCACGGCCTGGGGTAGCTGGAAGAACGTCATCGACCTCGGAACCTCGGGAAGGGACGGGTACCTGCAACACGTTATCCTGTCGTGACGGCGATGGAACCCCCACCCACGGCGTCACGTCCGCCTGGGCGCCGACTCGCCTGGCGTGGCTTCGCGCTCCTGGGGGTCGGCATCGCGGTGTCCCTGGGAACCATGGGATTGGCCCGCTACCCGGGCGTCGTCGAACGGGTGTACGGCGCGGAGGTGGGCCCGCGCGTCGCTCGGGCCCTCTCGATCCTCACCGGCTGGGCCCCCTTCTCGGTGGCGGTGGTGCTCGTGGTGGGGCTCGCGTCGCTGTTCGCGGTCCGGTGGTGCCTGGTCGCCGCACGACTGCGGAAGGATGCGAAGGCCGATCGGGTGGCGACCGTCGTCCGGGAGGCCAACCGTTTCGCCGGTGTCGTGGGCATCCTGCTTCTGCTCTTCTACCCCCTCTGGGGATTCCACTACGCCCGGGCGCCTCTCGACGAGCGCCTCGGCCTCCAGTCGGACTCGGTGGTCGAGACGGAGGCCCTCGTAGACCTCCTCCGCCTCGCCGTCACCCGGACCAACCAAGCGTACCTCGCGGTTCACGGAGGCATCGAGGACGCCGGAGCGCCAACCCGTGGCCGCGTGGACCCCGTGGAGATCTCCAGGGCGCTGGAGGTAGGATGGGCGCGGGTGGCCCCGGCCCTGGGCATGAGTCGCGTCGCGGCGCGTTCCTACGGTCCCGTGAAGACCCGGGGTGTGACGTGGATGGTGGACTTCCTCGACATCGCGGGGATCTACGTGCCCTTCACCGGCGAGGCACACGCCTCCGGATCCCAGCCGGATCTGAGTTTCCCTGCAGTCGCAGCCCACGAACAGGCCCACCAGCGGGGCATCGCATGGGAGAACGAGGCGACCTTCGCCGGCGCCCTCGCCGCCATCCATGCCGACGACGCCCTGGCGAGATACTCGGGGTGGGCCCGGGTCCTCCGCGCCCTTCAGGCCGATATCGTTCGAGTCGACCGGGAGGCGTGGAGGACGGCCCGCGGCGATCTCCTCCCCGGCGTCTTGCGCGACTGGCAGGGCTACATCGACTACCTCCTGGACTCCCGGAGCGTGGCCGCTCCCATCGTGGAGGCCACCAACGACGCCTACCTCAGGGCACACGGCGTACCCGGAGGGATCCAGAGCTACGACCGCGTTACGACCCTCCTGCTGGCGTGGGCGCGCCGCCACGGTGGGGACCTGGTCATCGACGACTCCGTAACGGAATCGGGGACGGCTGGTGCGAGGAGTGGTTCCGAGTGAGCGGGTGCGCCCGCGGACGCACCTAGGGCCGAGCGGGCGGCGCCGGAGTCGGAATGGGTCGGGTCAGGGCGATGAGGGTTTGGCCGGCCGCAGCCTCGAGAGGCTGCTCACGGGTTGCGATGGTGACCCGCCCGCTTTCGTCGACGGCCAGAAGCGGCAGGGCGTCCTCGCCCGCCGCGTCGCGCCACTCCTCGAGCCCGAAGGTCTCGTCGAGGACGGTGGCTACGAAGTCGTCCCCCTCCCGAAAGCGCCGCTGGAGCGTCTCGAAGGTGATCTCTTTCTCGAAGAGCACGCGAGCTCTCAACTCCGACCCGAGCTCCGCCGATCCCTCCGCGGGTTTTCGGGTGGTCGTGAGTTGAAAGAGGTTCTCGCGGCCGAAGAGGTGGACGAAGTGTCGGGCCGAGAGGGCGTTGACCTCATCGTTGGACGTGAGGGCGAAGATCTTTCCGATGCCGGGCATCTCGAGATCCTCGTCGGCCTGGTCGCTGAGTACGCTCCCGTGGTAGACCGGTAGCCCTTCGAGCCGAGCCGCCCCGACATGCCGGGCATTGGTGTCGGCCAGAAGCACCGGTACCCGGACCTCCTTCAGAGCGCGCGCGAGGGCCCGGGCGAAGCCGTGGGCTCCCACGATGAGGATTCCGTTGGGGTTCTTCTCCGCCACGCCGAGGCGGTGCGACAGGGGCCGTGCGGCCAGACCGTAGATGGCGACGGTACCCGCGATGATGAAGAAGACGATGGGCACGATGCGCTCGGCACCGGCGAATCCCTCTTCCTCCAGGCGAAGGGCGAAGATGGCCGTGACCGCCGCCGCGACCACACCCCGCGGGGCCATGGCCGCCACGAAGAGTCGGTCGGCTTTCGGAAGGCTGGTACCGACGGTGGACAGAGCAACGCTCAGGGGGCGCACCAGAAGAATGAGGAGCCCCAGAAAGACGAACTCCCGTGCGCCGATGGCCTGGAGTTCCTCCAGACTCACCCGCGCCGCCAGGAGGCTGAAGAGCGCCGAGATCAGAAGGACCTGGAGGTGCTCCTTGAACTCCCTGATG
>ERZ869936.1912-NODE-1912-length-13422-cov-4.192040_pt1 | contig 13422 bp, 10 predicted proteins | sample MGYA00520876_ERZ869936 | MGnify/ENA primary metagenome ERZ869936 (study PRJEB32218, sample SAMN09650985) | biofilter metagenome | isolation source: enrty point of leading RO module | place: Saudi Arabia: Thuwal, RO plant located on Red Sea | collected 2016-02-17 ...
CGTACTGCACCTTCCGCTCTGCACAGTCGTGGCCTACTCGCTGCTCTTCCCGTCTTTGGTCCGCGCGGCGCGGGGCGCTCGCCAGCGCATAGAGCCGCCAGCCCAGCGCAAACCCGATCAGCGCCGCCGCCGCGAACAAGATCACCTGAGAGAGGATAAGGCCGATCATTTTTCCCGCAACGGATGCACAAGCGCTGCCTTAACGCCCTTCTAACCCCGATCAAAATAAGCGAAAACCAGAAAACCCCGGCGGGCGAACGAACACAACACCCATGGCCCACCAGATCACCAGCTCAGCCAATCCGCTCATCAAGATGCTGAAGGCCCTGCACGCCAAGAAGGGGCGAGCCGAGACCGGGCTGTTCCTGGCCGAAGGCGCCCGGCTGGCGCTCGAGGCGGCCGATCTTGGCGCCTGGCCGGAGATTTTGCTGTTTTGCCCCGCAGCGCTCGAACGGGACCCAGTGCGCAGGCTGCTCGGCGCGGCTGAACAGCGCGGCGCGCGCCTTGTCGAGACCAGCGAGGCCATCCTCTCCCAGATCGCGAAACGCGATAATCCTCAGACGGTGATCGGCGCCTACCGGCAACGCCTTGCCGAGCTTGATGCGCTGGAAGGCGCGACGATCGTGGCGCTCGATGGCGTGCGCGATCCGGGCAATCTGGGCACGATCATCCGCACCGCCGATTCCGTCGGCGCGGGCGGGGTCGTCCTGGTGGGCGAAACCTGCGATCCGTTTTCGGTCGAGGCGGTGCGCGCCACCATGGGCTCGATTTTCGCCATGCCGCTGGCGCGCGCCTCGCTCGATGCGCTGGTGCGCTACAAGAACCGGCGCGGGGCGGCGCTGATCGGCGCCTCGCTCAAGGGCGCGCAGATGGACGTTCAGGAACCATTGCCCGAGCGGGTGATCTTGTTCATGGGCAATGAGCAATCGGGGCTGAATGCGGAGATGGAGGCCTCATGCGACCGGCTGGTGAAGCTGCCGATGCGCGGACGCGCCGACAGCCTCAACCTTGCAGTCGCCACGGCGGTGGTGCTCTACGATCTTTGGCGGAGACGCGGATATGACGGCGCACGCGCCTGAGGTTTTGATCGCCGACGACTGGAGCGACTACCGCCTGCTGGATTCCGGCAATGGCGGCAAGCTCGAGCAGGTCGGCCCCTATCGCTTCGTGCGCCCGGAGCCGCAGGCGCTGTGGGCGCCGCGGCTCGGCGCGAAAGAATGGGACGGCGCCGATGCGATCTTCGCACCCGCCGCCTCCGAGGACGAAGACGCCGGACGCTGGCGGTTCAATCGCCAATTGCCTGAAACTTGGACGTTGTCGTGGGACGATATCCAATTTCTGTCGCGGCCCACGCCGTTTCGGCATCTCGCCTTCTTTCCCGAGCATTCCGTGCACTGGCGCTTCGCGCGCGAACAGCTCTCCGCGCACAAGGGCGAAGCGGAAGTGCTCAACCTGTTCGGCTATACCGGCCTTGCCTCGCTCGTCTGCGCAAAAGCGGGCGCGAAAGTGACGCACGTCGACGCCTCGAAGAAAGCGATCGGCTTTGCCCGCGACAACCAGCGCGAAGCTGGGCTCGACGACGCGCCGATCCGCTGGATCTGCGACGATGCGCTGACGTTCGTGAAGCGCGAGATCAGACGCGGGCGCCGCTATGACGGCGTCATCCTCGATCCGCCCAAATTCGGGCGCGGCCCCAATGGCGAAACGTGGCGGCTGGAAGCGCAATTGCCGGAATTGCTGGAGGCGTGCCAGACGCTGCTGCGCCGCGACGCCAACCAGCGCGCCAGCGCGCGCGGCTTCATGATCGCGACCGTGTACGCGGTGCGGCTTTCCTATCTGGCGCTGGCGCAGACAGCGCGGCAATTTTTCGACGGCGGCGAATGGCAGGCCGGCGAAATGGCGCTGCCGCATGCGGAACGCGACGACGTGCTGCCGACGGCGATCTTCGCGAGATGGCGGGGGTGAGGTGAGTCCGCTGTTCGCCGATTGCAGACCTCAACGGCGGTTCGCTCCTGAGCACCACACCATGTAAAGGCCGGTGCTGGCGACGATCCAAACGGGCATGCAAAGAATGAGTGCGCCCCAGAAGACAAATTGTGGTGCGCCTAGTTTTCCAACAACCGCGCCGAGAATGACCGGCACGGTAGTGACGCCAAGCCAGACCAAGGTGCCGCAGACACGCGGATGTTTTTCTCTAGAGAGCATTGCGTCCCGTAACCCTACATGGCGACGCGGCTGTCCGTTAAGGGCCAATAGCAGACCCGGCTGTCAATGAAAATTGCGCCCTTTCGGCATGGCGTGCGCGGCGCCGCTGGCGCTCAGATTGATGCGCACGTTGCGCGGATGGCGTGAAGCGTCGCCGCGCCAAGAACCGCCTGGGCCGCCCTTCTTCGGTTCGTCGTTGGGCGTGGTGGAATCGAGTTCCGGCCCCGCGGCGGAGAGGTGCGCGAGCATCGGCGTCCAATCATGCACGCGCTCGGCGATGACGTGGATGACGCCGCTTTCGCTCTGCACCGGTCCGTCGATCGCCACCAACCGCCCGCCCAGCACTTCGGCGCGGAAGCGCTCGAACATTTTCGGCCAGACGACGATGTTGGCGATGCCGGTTTCGTCCTCCAGCGTCATGAAGATGACACCGGACGCCGTCCCCGGCCGCTGGCGCACCAGCACCAGCCCCGCCACGCGCGTGCGCTGGCCATTGGCGATGTGCGGCAGGCGCTCCGCCTTGATGACGCGCTCCGCCGCCAGATGGTCGCGCAGCAGCGCGCACGGATGCGTCTTCAGTGTAAGGCCGAGCGTGCGATAATCCTCCACCACGTGTTCGCCCAGCGGCATGGACGGCAAATCGAAATCCGCTTCACGTGTTGGGTCGTGCGTGCGTGCAAACAGCGGCAAATCCTCCTGTCCGCCGACGCGGTTCAGCCCGCGCGCCGCCCACAGCGCATCGCGCCGGTCGAGGCCAAGCGAGCGGAATGCGTCGATGTCGGCCAGACGCTCGACGGTTGAGGCGGGCAATCCGCTGCGCAGCCACACGTCGCGCACGGAATCGTAGCCGCCGCCACGCCGCGCCACGAGCTGCTGCATCTCCTCCTGCTTCAGCCCCTTGGCTTGGCGGAAGCCCAGCCGCATGGCGTGCGTGCTTTCAATGTCGCGCTCCATGTCGCGATGGCGCGCGTGCAGGCGCCGCGCCGCCTGCGGCCCCGGCTCCAGCGTATTGTCCCAATCGGACTGGTTCACATCCACCGGGCGCACCTCAACGCCGTGCTCCTGCGCATCGCGCACGATCTGCGCCGGCGCGTAAAAGCCCATCGGCTCCGCCTTGATGTCCTTGCCGACCACGTTCAGGCCGTTCAGCAGCGCGGCGGCGAACACGTCGGGATAATGGCATTTGAGCCAGCACGACGCATAGACCAGCAGCGCGAAGCTGGCGGCGTGGCTTTGGGGAAAACCGTATTCGCCGAACCCTTCGATCTGGCGGAACGAAGCCTCCGCGAACTCGCGCGCGTAGCCATTGGCGATCATGCCGTCGATGAATTTCGTCTTCAGCGTGCCGATGGTGCCGACGCGCTTGAACGTGGCCATGGCGCGGCGCAGCTTGTCGGCCTCGGGCGGGGTGAAACCGGCGGCGACGATGGCGATCTGCATCGGCTGTTCGTGAAACAGCGGCACGCCCAGCGTGCGCGACAGCACCGCCTCCAATTCTTTCGACGGATAGGTCACCGGCTCCAGCCCTTGGCGCCGTTTCAGATAGGGATGCACCATGCCGCCTTGGATCGGGCCGGGGCGCACAATCGCCACTTCAATGACGAGGTCGTAGAATTTCTTCGGCTTCAAGCGCGGCAGCATCGACATCTGCGCGCGGCTCTCGACCTGGAACACGCCGATCGAATCCGCTCGGTGCAGCATGGAGTAAACGCGTGGATCTTCCTTGGGTACGAAGGCGAGCGGAGATGTCGACGGCGGCCCCGGCGCGCGCCATTGCGGATATTTTTGGTCCAGGAGATCGAACGCCTTCTTCAGGCACGAGAGCATGCCGAGGCCCAAGACGTCGACCTTGAGTATGCCGAGGGCTTCGAGATCGTCCTTGTTCCACTCGACGACGGTGCGGTCCTCCATGGCTGCGTTCTGGATCGGCACGACGTCATGCAGCTTCTCGCGCGTGATGACGAAACCGCCGACATGCTGCGAAAGGTGGCGGGGAAAGCCGTGCAGTTCGCGCGCCAGCCTGACGCACGCCATCAGTTGCGGATCGGCGACGTCGAGCCCCTGCTCCTTCAAATCGCGCTCGGTGACGCCGTCAGACCACCAGTGCAGCGCCTTCGAAAGCGCGTTGATGCGATCCTCCGAATAGCCGAACACTTTCGCGGTTTCGCGGATGGCGCTGCGGCCGCGATAGGAGATAACCACGGCGGAGAGTCCAGCGCGGTCGCGGCCGTACTTCTGATAGATGTACTGGATCACCTCCTCGCGGCGTTCGTGCTCGAAATCGATGTCGATGTCGGGCGGCTCGCCGCGCTCTTCAGAGACGAAGCGGTCGAACAGCAATTCGTTCTCGGCCGGGTTCACTTCGGTGACGCCGAGCACGTAGCAGATGGTGGAATTGGCGGCCGAACCGCGCCCTTGGCACAGGATCGGATCGATTTTGTTTCCGTCCTTGTCGAAACCGGAGCGCGCGAACTTCACGATGTCGGCGACGGTGAGGAAGTACGGCGCGTATTTGAGCCGGCCGACTATTTCCAGTTCGCGCCTAAGTGTGGCGGCTACTTTTTCCGGCACGCCGTCGGGATAGCGTCGCTGCGCGCCCTCCCAGGAGAGTGCAACCAGCGCCTCCTGCGGATCGGCGAAGCCGGCCGCGGTTTCTTCGGGATACTCGTAGCGCAGATCGTCCATTGAGAAGCGGACGCCGTCGAGAAATCGCCGGCTCTCCTCCACCGCCTCGGGCGCATCGGCAAAAAGACGGCGGATTTCCTCGGACGGCTTCAAGTGCCGTTCGGCGTTCTTGGCGAGCAGAACGCCGGCATCGGTCAGCTTTGTTTTCTCACGGATGCAGGTGACGACATCGAGCAGCGCGCGGCGTTGAGGATGATGCATCAACGGCTCTGTGGTGGCGAGGAGACGCGCGCTTGTCTTCGCCGCGAGCGCCTTCAGCACGCGCAGCCGCCGCTTGTCTTCGCCGTCAAATCGGTACGGCGCCGCAAGCCACACAGCGCCGCACGCTTCACGTAATTGATGAAGGTGGAACGCCACCGCAGTTTCTGTTCGAACATGCGCGTCGTCCGGCGGAATGACGATGCACAGCAGCCCATCAGCATGTTCCATTAAATCCGCAAAATGCAAATGACACTCGCCCTTGGGCGCGCGCAGATTGCCGCGCGTGAGCAGCCGCGTGAGCTGTGCGTAACCTGCGCGGTCGCGCGGATAAGCGAGGATGTCGGGCGCGCCGTCCATGAAAACGAGGCGGGCGCCGACAATGAGGCGCAAGCCCTCCTCCTTGGCTACGACATGCGCGCGCACGACGCCGGCAAGCGTATTGCGGTCGGCGACGCCGATGCCGGCCAATCCAAGCACCTTGGCCTGCGCCGCCATCTCCTCCGGATGCGAACCGGACCGGAGAAAGGAAAAGTTCGTGGTGACGCAAAGTTCGGCAAAGCTCATGCGAACAGCCCATGCACAAACCAGCGCGGCTGGGCTTCGCTTTCTCCGTAAAAACCTTCACGATAGAGCCAATAGCGGCGGCCCTGCTTGTCTTCGACGCGATAATAATCGCGCGTATTTTCTCGTTTGAGCCAGTTTCCCGATATGCGTTCTGGCCCTTCCGCGCGCGCCACATCGCGCATTACACGCCGCCAGCGAAAGCGGATAGGAGGCCCGTCCGGCACACTCGCCAGAACCTCAATTGGCTGCGCAGGAGAGAACAAGCGGATCGGGCGCCGCATAACGGAATCTGTTGGCGGCTTGTGTGGAGCGGACGCGAGCGAAGCGGAGAGCGCGGAACGCCAGCCGGCAGCGTGTTCGGGAGCGTGCTCGTCGTACAGATGCGGGCGAAGCACGCGTTTGGGACCAAGGCGTGAGCATATAATATCGGCAACGGCGCTGATCTTCTCCGCGCTTGCCGCCACTTCCTCGACAGAGACCAGACTGCGCGCAGCTTCTTGGATCGGCGCAAGCCGAACAATGTCGAGCCGCGCCGCTTCGAAACCAAACTCCGCATCGAGATTCTCGCCTATGACATTGAGCTTCTCTCGGAAGAGCCGCATGAGCGACTTCACTTCCCGCATTGGACGGCTCACGTTCACCGGCACAACGCGATCACGGCCGTCGACGCCAAACAGCATCAGTTCAGCACGCAATACTCCGGCGCCGCGGAGGTCCAGTTTCTCGGCGGCATCTGCGCAGAGCGCTTCCGTTACTTGCAGAATCGCGTCTGCGCTGAAGATGGGTTCGAGAAACCGCCGCAGCACGAACACGGACGGCGCAGGACGGCGCGGCGTCAGCGCTTCCGGCGCACGGCCAAGCGCTTGATCGAGGCGCAGCATCGCCCGTTCGCCTGCACGTGCGGTGAAGGAAGCGCGCGGCGCCGCAGCAAGCTGACCGATGGTTTTCAAGCCGAGACGCCGCATCAGCGAGGACGCCGCTTCCTCGAGCCGAAGCGCTTCGATGGAAAGCGGCGCTAGTGCGGATAATAGTTCTGTTTTTCCTCTCTTCCGCGCATATCGCGCCAGCGCCCACGCCGCACCGGGCGTCGGCCCTAGCGCGGCGCGTGCGGCGAAACCTTGTGCGAAAAGGCGCGTCACGATTTGATCGCACAGCGCCTCTTCACCGCCGAACAAATGAGCGCAGCCGGTGATGTCGAGAAATAAGCCATCCGGCGTATCGGGGACGACGACAGGCGTGAAGCGCTCGCACCATGCAGCAATATTGTCGAGCGTGCGCGCATCTTCCTCCGGTTCGGCTTCCACCACAGCGAGATCGGGTTGAATGGCGCGCGCATCGGCCAGCGACATAGCCAAGCGCAAACCGAGCGCCGATGCGCGCGCGTCCACACCGGTTAGCAAGAAGGCGTTGGCTTCCTTGGCGTAGATTGCGAGCGGTTTATTATCAGGCGCGCGCCCGGATCGGATCAGCCGGTCGGTCGATAGACGCGGCAGATAGATCGCGAGCCACGTCGCGCTGTTCGAAACAGCGGGCATCGGCGTTCCAATCCACAATAAAACACGCACCGGCAGGGGCGCCGCGGCTCCGCACGAGTTCCAACGCGAACGCTGGCGGACCAAGCTCACGCGCTTCAGCATTGCTTGGCGCGGACGCCACGCGCCAACGCGTCCAGGCAGCGCTTGCCTCTTCAAGTGGACGCACTAGCAAGCAGCGCGCATGATTGCGTTCGGCGAACAGCAAGAGGCGTCGGGTTGCTTTGAGATCGAGTCGCTTGCCGCACGCGGCGAGCGAGCACACGACCACAGCACCTGGCGCGGCGAGCGCCTGTTCGGTCGCCCACAAAACGTCCTCACGTTTTCCGGCGCGGATGACGATAAGCTTGGCCGGATCGAGCCCGAACTGTGCTAGCCCGTGCGGGTAAGGCGCGCCGTCTTCGACGAAGGCGTATTCCTCCCCGGCCCAGAAGACGCCTGCAGGCCCGGCCCAGACCGTCGCCATTCCCAGCGCGAAGCCCAGGGCGGCGGTTTCCGCTCCCGGTTCGGCTGGACCGAATTCGTGCAATGGCTGCGCGGCCATGGCGGAGGCAATCCGGGCGAAACCGGACGCGGTAAGGGCTGGACGAGGATTCATGTTCTCTATATGTTCTACTGCCCCGAGTCGTCTTAGACAAGGCGCATCCGCAACGATTTTTCAGGAGCGGCCTGAGGTGTTTGCCTACGCCCTATTCGACACTGCCATTGGCCGCTGCGGGCTGGCCTGGGGCTCGCGCGGCTTGATCGGCGTGCAACTGCCCGAGAAAAGTCCGGAAGCGACCCGCACACGGCTCATGCGTCATTGCCCCGCCGCAGACGAGGCCGAACCGCCTGCGCCGATCGATCGCGCGGTCGCTGATATTCAAGCCCTGCTGCGTGGTGAGAAAAAAACGCTGCGCGCCATCCAACTCGACACGGGCCGCGTGCCCGCCTTCAATGCACGCGTCTATGAAACCGCACGCGCCATCCCACCAGGACAAACACGCACTTATGGCGAGGTCGCGCGCGCCATCGGCGACGCCAGTGCGGCGCGCGCGGTTGGGCAAGCGCTTGGGCGCAATCCATTCGCCATCATCGTGCCATGCCACCGCGTAGTCGGCGCGAACGATAGATTGGTCGGCTTCAGCGCCAACGGCGGCATCGCCACCAAATTACGCATGCTTCAGATCGAAGGCTGGCGCGCACAAGAGCAGATGCTGTTTGAGGAACTTACCTAGCAAGGATCGCGCATGAAAGAAGGCACGCGGCAACATCATTCGAGATATCTACAGCTTCCTGGGCGGCCGGCGCTTTCACTTATCGATCCCAACGGGAACGAACTCGCGGCTTGCTCCGAATGAGGAAAGACAGCATGGGCTAGGCGCCGGAATACACCGCCGCTATCGTATGCACATGAAATCCTATCTGCCCCGCAAGGACCAAATCCGCGAGATCGTTACCGGCTACGGCGACTGCGTCGCGTCGGACGCTATCACGCTCCACGGCGGCAAGGTCGGCTTCATGTACCGCGAAACGCCCGAAACACACAAACCGGACGGCGCGCGCGGCGACAGCGGATGGCGATTCTTCAGCGGCGAGGAAACCGAGCCCTACATCGCCAACGCCAGCAACTTCAATATTTTTCCGGTCAACGCGATCGCCAATCTCGATGCGGAGATCGTGCCTCTGCTGGACAATCCTCCCGGTAGCGCTTTCCGCCGGGAAAACGGCGGCCCGTTCAAGCGAGCGCCGTTTCCCCAGCCGCGTTAGCACTCTCATCACGCAGAAACAGTTCCGCCCCACTCAATCCGGATCGAAAAGCGTGGAAGGGTCATAGCGCGGATCGTCAGCGCCGCCACGGCCACTCTGCTGATTTTGCTCCCTGTTCTCTTGGATGCCTTGCCGCGCCTCCTGGATAGCCGATCCGACCGCTCCACTACGTACAGCGCTCGCCGCGCCCGCCGCGGCGCCGCGCACGGTCCCGGTGACGACACCGCCGATCAAAGCATTGCCTAGCGGATCAGGTTGGATGGGCGGATCGACTTGCTGAAGGCGCTGCTCTTCTTGCGCCCGCTGACGTTGTTCCCGGTTGTAGTCGGCGCCGGCGCCGGCTGCCTGTGCGAACGCCTCAGCGGCGAAAGTAATAGTCGCGAAACCAGCCACGAGCGCGCACGCGAACTTCATCATGATGCATCTCCTGAAGCCAAGACCCGAGGAGATTATCGCTCAGACGCTGCTGCGCCCTATCACCCAAATGCGTGAGGCGGCGCCACTAGCGACCGCTTGGCAAGTCCTTGAACGCCACGCCTTTGTCGGCGCGCGGTTCCTGCGGCAGGCCCAGTACGCGTTCGGCAATGATGTTCTTTAGAATCTCATCGGTGCCGCCGGCGATACGCAGGCCAGGCGCGAACATGTAGCTCTGGTGGAACGCGCCTTCGAGCGGCGCAAGATCGGGGTCGTTGATGATGCCGTAGTGATCCTGCGCTTCGATGGCAGTGTTTGCGATGTCCATCATCTGGTTAGCGTTGATCACCTTTCCGATCGAACTTTCAGGCCCGGGCGTTTGTCCCTTCGACAGCGCCGTCATGGTGCGGAATTTGGCGAGCTTGCAGCCTTCCGCGCGCACGATCCAATCAGCAAGTTTCTGACGGAACGCCTCGTCCTTGATCAACGGCCCGTCGCCGGCTGGGGCATTGATGCCGCGCGCGAACTCGAAGATTTCCTTGTAGTCAGGACCATACGAGCCGCCGACGGCGAGACGCTCATTCATCAGGGTAACTAGCGCGACGCTCCAGCCTTGCCCCGGTTCGCCGAGCCGGTTCTTGTCGGGAATGCGCACGTCAGTGAAATAAACCTCGTTGAACTCTCGCCCCCCCGACGCTTGGTGGATCGGTCGCGCTTCGACGCCCTTGGCCTTCATGTCGACGATGAACATGGTGAGGCCTTTGTGCTTCTCGACGTCCGGATTGGTGCGCACGAGCAGAATGCCGAAATCGGCGAAGTGGGCGCCGGTGGTCCAGACCTTCTGGCCGTTGACGATCCAGTCATCGCCATCGCGCACGGCTTTGGTCTTTGACGCCGCGACGTCGGAGCCCGCTCCCGGCTCCGAGAACAGCTGGCACCAGATTTCTTCGCCCTCTAGCGCCTTGCGCACGTAACGATCCTTGGTGGCGTCGTCCGCAAACGCGATCACCGTGGGCACGCACATGCCGAGACCGATCGAGAATGGCGCCGATGGCGCATCGAACTTCGCCTCCTCTTGATTGAAGATCACGGCGTAGATCGGCGGCAAGGCGCGCCCGCCTTGCTCTTTGGCCCAGGTTATCCCAGCAAAGCCAGCTTCCGCCTTCTTGCGCTGATAATCCTTCGCCGCCTTCATATACTCGGCAGGCGAAAGCTTACGCGCCAGACGCTCGCTTTCAGCGCTTTTCGGCTTCAGGTGCGCTTCCAAGAATGTCCGTGCTTCGGCGCGGAACTTGGCTTCTTCGGGCGTGTCGTTGAAATCCATGGGGCCCTCCTCACGCCGCGTTTCGTTGTTCGAGCCGTTTCACCAGTTTCTCCTTCCACACCGCCGGTGAACCAGCTTGCACGGCGAGGAGCTTTGCGCGGCGATAGAACAGGTGGCAGTCGACTTCCCAAGTGAAACCCATGCCGCCATGGGTCTGGATGTTTTCCTTGGCGCACAGGTAATACGCATCGCTTGCCGCGGCCCGCGATGCGGCAGCAGCGAATGGCAGTTCCGCTGCTTCGGTCGAAAGCGCCCAGGCGCCGTAGTAAGCGTTCGACCGCGCAACCTCGATCGCGACATACATATCCGCTAGCTTGTGCTTGATCGCCTGGAACGAACCGATCGGGCGCGCAAAGGCGACGCGCTCCTTGGCATAATCGCGCGCCATCTCCAGACACGCCTGCGAGCCGCCGACTTGTTCGAACGCCAGCAGAACAGCGGCGCGGTCGAGCAACGCCTCGGATAGCTCCCAACCTTGACCGGCCGCACCGAGCCGCTCCGCCTTGGCGTTCTTGAATTCAAGTTTTGCGTGCCCGCGTGTCGGATCGAGCGTCTTCAACGTCGTGCGCGTCACGCCGGGTTGGTTTAGGTCCACCAACGCCAGAGACGCGCCACCGCCCTCTTTCGCCACGACGATCGCATGCGTGGCGCAATCGCCGTCCGTAACCGGAATCTTGGTTCCGCTCAGCGTCGTACCGTCAAACTTTGTCTGTAGCCCAGCGGACGTTGGCACGCCCGGCCCTTCGCTCAGCGCTAGTGCGCCAATCACTTCGCCGGAGGCGACCTTCGGCAGCAGCGCCTGCTTCTGCGCGTCACTACCTGAGCACATCAACGCTTCAGCCAGGAAGTAGACGGTTGAAGAGTAGGGAATGGGCGCCACCGCGCGGCCCAATTCCTCAGCCAGAACGCATAACTCCAGTCGGCCAAGTCCTGTACCGCCGTATTCCTCAGGGATGGCGACGCCGATCCAGCCCATCTCCGCCACGGCGTGCCACAGCCCTTCGTCGTAAGAGAGTTTGGCGTCGTCCAACACACGGCGCGTCACCTTTGCGCCCGCCTTTTCGTTCAAAAACCGCCGCGCTTCCTCACGCAGGCTCTTCTGGTCGTCCGAAAAGTCAAAATTCACGCCGTCCTCCCGGCACTTATGGTTGGCCACATCTTAACGCCGGGCGCGGAAACTCCGAAAGACTGTCTTGGCGTCAACGTGTCTTCACGAAGGCTCAATCGAGCTGCGCTAAGCTGCGCGTTCTGGTGGGCGGAGTTGATTAGCGAATGGCCAAGGCTGTCTTTCATAAGGGCCAACGCGTTTACGTGCGGCCGGTGGCGACCTGGGCGGTGATCGAGGCCGTCAACCCGCAATGGGTCAAGGGCGTCGAGGAACCGCTGCGCGTTACTTACGACACGGGCTTGGGACGGGACTTCCAGGCGCATGAACTAGCCGCGGAAGAGCGCCAACCAGATAAGCCCGACCTCATCGAGACCGAAAACTGGCGCGTGTTGCGCGCCGTTAACCGCCTCTCCGCCGATGGGCGCGATCCGCGCCACCCCTTTCCCGGCACCTTCCCCGTCGTCGTGACCGACGAGAAGGATTGGGGCGGCTGGCGCGTGCCGATGGCGGAATACGATCGCGATCCGATGCGGGTCGAGCATCAGTCGCGCATTATGTGCAATGCCCTGCGCCTTATGCGAGTCGCGCGCGAGCTGATCGAATTTTCGCAGGACAACCCGCACGAGACGCCCGGACAATTGCAAGACTTGGCGATGCAGGCTGAAATGGTCTTGGCCGCCATCTACCACGATCCTGCCCCGAAGACGGAAGCAACTGTCGCCGCCGAGTAGCCGGCATTGATTTTGCCGACGGCACGGCTCATGTCAGGCGCTCTCCCCGGAGGCCTGAATGCGCGACGCCGAAACCGCGACTGTCCATCTCTCGGAATACGAGCCGCCCGCATATCTGATCGACGAGATTGCGCTCGTTTTCTCGCTCGATCCGGACGCGACCCTAGTCGGCGCGCGCAGTCATGTGCGTCGCGCAGGAAGTGAAGCCGTCCCGCTGGTTTTGCACGGCGAGCGTCTTGACCTGCAAAGCATCGCCATCGATGGCGAACCGCTCAACACCACGCAATACCGGATTGAACCCGGACGTCTCGTGATCGACGCGCCGCCGGCCGACTTCACGCTAGATATCGTCACGCGCATCAACCCGGCGGCGAACACCCATCTTGAAGGTCTCTACATGTCGGGCGGCCGCTTCTGCACACAGTGCGAAGCGGAAGGCTTCCGCGCCATCACGTTTTTCCTAGATCGTCCGGACGTGTTGGCGCGCTACGCCGTGCGCATTGAGGCCGATAGAGCCGCATACCCTACGCTACTTTCAAACGGCAACCTTACCGAAAGCGGGGAGATGGATGACGGACGCCACTTCGCGGTGTGGGCCGATCCTCATCCCAAGCCCTCGTACTTGTTCGCGCTGTGCGCGGGCAAATACGAGTCGATCCACGACACCTTCGTCACCAAGTCCGGCCGCGAAGTAGCGCTCGGCATTTATGTCGATCCTGGCGACTCTGAACGCGCGCGCTATGCCATGGACGCATTGAAGCGCGCCATGAAGTGGGACGAGGATGCGTTTCAGCGTGAATACGACCTCGAGGTGTTCAACATTGTGGCCGTGCGGGACTTCAATTTCGGCGCGATGGAGAACAAAGGGCTCAACATCTTCAACTCATCGCTGATCCTGGCCGATGCCGA
>ERZ869936.1913-NODE-1913-length-13421-cov-3.868173_pt1 | contig 13421 bp, 11 predicted proteins | sample MGYA00520876_ERZ869936 | MGnify/ENA primary metagenome ERZ869936 (study PRJEB32218, sample SAMN09650985) | biofilter metagenome | isolation source: enrty point of leading RO module | place: Saudi Arabia: Thuwal, RO plant located on Red Sea | collected 2016-02-17 ...
CGCGTCGGGAACGCTGGCCCAGGACTCCCCCCCAACCGGTTTTGAAACTGGTTCTTGAACCACTTCCCGAGGGCGTGTGCCGTCCGTCACTTGTTGTGAATCGGAATGCTGATCACCAAGCCGGCGAGTTTGGGTGTCTTCGAGGGCTTCTGGAAGAGGCCACCGTGGCAACTGACGCAGCCGTTTCCAAGAGGAATGGGCGTTGCGCGGCGGAGGAAGCCATCTCGGACGACTTCAAACTCGGCCTTGCCAGCGGCCAACTCTGTCGCGGCCGACTTCTCGAATTCGGTTTCCGGTTCGTGGTCCAGGCTCATGGCCTTGAGGTTCACTGCAATCCAACGTGCCTCAATCTGCGATTTCTCGCTGAGTTCATCGAAGACGTCTTGCATCGCCCGTGCCGGGACGACCGCCCGATCGCCGTGAAAGTAGCGGTGGTGCAGCGTGTCCAACGTCGCGGAGTAGACATCGTGCAACAGTCGCGCACGGTCCCGCGCCACGTCCTCTGCAACCCGCTGTATGGAGGCTGGCTGGGGCTTTGCTTCCTGATCGCTCGAAGCAGCCGTGTCTGTCTCGCCTTTTGGCTCGTCGGCAGGCACAGTTTGCGTTCGAATCGCGATGGTTGCCAACAGAACCACAGAAAACAGACATGCCGTTCGTTTCCACTGTGTCTTCATAGGGTTGCCTCAGGATGTTGTTGTCAGGTCAAGTTGTTGAAGGCCGAGTTGTTCGGCGGGAAACCGCTGCTGTCCACCAGGCAGACTCTACTGTGCTGCCACATCGCACAATGGCACGATGTGGTCCGTTGAACGGAGAATCTGTCCCAACGTGATACCCGCAAAGGCTTTCTCCGTCGCGGCGTAGGCCTTGTCGAGTTCCTGATGGAGTGGGCAAAGTTGTGTGTGGGAAGGGAGACCCAGTGGGCATTCTCGGATCCGCTCAAGCGGGCTGACAGCATTCACGACGTCGAGAATCGTGATCTCGTCGGGGGAACGCGTCAGCGAATATCCGCCACCAGGGCCGGGACGAGAAGTTATCAGGCGGGCATCAACAAGATCTTTCAGGACCTTGTTCAAGTAACGGCGGGGCACCTTGGTCTGTTCGGCGAGCGCATCGGCTCGTTCGGCCTGCGATTCGTCTCGCGACAGACAGGCCACTGTTCGCAATGCATACTCTGCAGTCTTCGACAGCATGGCTTCTTCCCATTATTCGACCAGCCGGCCGAATCCTACACCTTGACGTATAGAATGTCAACCGCTAACCTTCACGCAGACACGCTCAGGACTGGATCAAACCGTGGGAGGTACACCGATGATGAAGCTCCCCTAGCTGGCCTGCCTGGTTGGGGGTGTCATCCTTCTGGACTCCGCAACGAGCCTGGCGGCGGATGTGCTGGACGGCCCGCCGATCAATTACCGTGAGGCCCCCGCCGCGAACAGCATTTCCCGTTTGCAGGATCGCCTCGACGCCGGGGACAAAACGCTGACCTTTGACGACGAGCGTGGCTACCTGAAGTCGGTTCTCTCTGCTTTGTCGGTCCCCGTCGAGTCGCAGATGCTGGTGTTTTCCAAGACCAGTCTGCAGCGGCATTGCATTTCCCCCCGCAGTCCCCGAGCCATCTATTTCAACGATGATATCTACGTGGGCTACTGCCAGTCGGGCGAAGCGTTGGAAATCTCAGCCGTCGATCCAACGCTGGGATCCGTATTCTACACGCTGGAGCAGACGCGGTCCGATGCGCCCCGGTTCGAGCGACGCTCGGACAAGTGCCTGATCTGTCACAATTCGTCCCGAACCGAAGGTGTGCCAGGACACGTCGTGCGGTCACTGTTTGTCGATGCCAGCGGCCAACCGATGTTTTCTTCCGGAAGTCGTTCTGTCGACCACACGACGCCGCTGAAAGATCGTTGGGGGGGATGGTATGTGACCGGGACGCACGGTTCACAGACGCACGTCGGAAACCTCGTGGTGCGGACTGCTCGGGTAACCGAGCCGGTCGACAATAGTCAGGGACAGAACATCACAGACCTCTCGGAACGGTTCCGTGTTGATCACTACCTGACACCGCACAGTGACATCGTGGCGTTGATGGTGCTGGAACATCAGACGCTGGTTCACAACCGATTGGTCAAGGCCAACTACGAAACGCGTCTGGCATTGTACTATGACGAGGCCGTGAACGACGCTGCCGACGCGCAATCCGGAAAACGGCTGGAAAGCACGACGCGGCGGATACAGGCCGCGGGCGACGATTTGGTCGACGCGATGCTCCTTGTCGATGAGGCTCCGCTGTCCGGGGCGATTCGAGGCACGGCTGGCTTTACGGACGTGTTTGTTCGGTCGGGCCCCCGGGATCATCGCGGTCGATCGTTGAGAGACCTGGACTTGCAGACGCGGTTGTTGAAGTACCCCTGCAGCTATCTCATCTACTCCGAAGTGTTCGACGCGCTCCCGGACGAGGTCCGCGAATACGTATTGCAACGTCTCTGGCACGTTTTGACGGCAACAGAACCAGAGGAGAAGTTCGCCCACCTGAGCGCCGCGGACCGAAACGCGATTGTCGAGATCCTTCGCGATACCAAACCGGGCCTGCCGGAGTATTGGAGCGAGTCCTCAAGCCGATAGTCGATCTGTCACTCAGTGTCCACCAGACATGAATGGCGAAATGTGGCGTCTGTCGGCTGAGTCATCTGTGGGGGGCCATCCACTGTTGGCTGAGAACGTGGCAGCGAAGCGGACGGTCGTGGTGACCGCGCGGTCAAATTCACTCACGCACGAACGGATGCACAATGAAACGCCTGTGGTATTCCTTTGGTCTCGTGATGGTCTTGTCGTTTCTTGTGCTGGGCTGGATCGGCACTCGAATCTACCAGGAAATGCCGCCAATTCCTGAAAGGGTTGTGACCACCGATGGCCAAACGCTGATTGACACGGGCGAAATCACGGCGGGCCAGAGCGTCTGGCAAGCGCTGGGAGGGATGGAGGTCGGTTCTATCTGGGGCCACGGCAGTTACGTCGCTCCTGACTGGACTGCCGACTGGCTGCACCGGGAAGCGGTCTGGATTCTCGACCGATGGGCCGAGTCGGACCACAACGCAGGATTCGCCCAACTCGACAACGAACAGCAGGCGCAACTGATCGCCCGCCTGACAAAGCTGCTCCGCACGAACACCTACGATCCATCAACTGGGACGGTGACGGTCGATCCTATTCGAGTCGAAGCGTTCGAGTCCAACCTCGCCCACTACACCGAAGTCTTCTCAAAAGGAAACGCCGACTACGCCATTCCTGCCGACGCCGTGTCCGATCCAGATCGACTTCGCAAATTGTCTGCGTTCTTTTTCTGGACGGCCTGGGCCGCTGCGACCGACCGCCCCGGTGATATCAGCACATATACGAACAACTGGCCTCATGAACCGCTGATCGGCAATCAACCGACAGGCGACACGATTGTATGGACCGGTGTTAGTATCATCATGCTGCTGGCAGGCATCTCGGCGATGGCGTGGTGGTACGCGTCGAAGCGAAGTGAACAAGAAGAACCGTCACATCCGGAATCCGATCCGCTGGCGCTCTGGGAGGCCACTCCATCTCAAACGGCGACGGTCAAATACTTCTGGGTCGTCTCGGCCCTGATTCTGGTGCAGATGCTTCTGGGTGTCGTCACCGCCCACTACGGAGTTGAGGGGGACGGCTTCTATGGTTTTCCGCTTTCCGACTGGCTTCCCTACAGTGTGACCCGAACATGGCACGTCCAGATGGGTCTGTTCTGGATCGCCACGGCTTGGCTGGCAGCGGGCCTGTTCATTGGCCCATTGGTAAGCGATCACGAACCCAAGGGGCAACGGTTCGGCGTGAATGTGCTGTTCGGCGCGCTCCTGCTCGTCGTGGTGGGATCGCTCACCGGTGAATGGCTGAGCATCCAGAACAAAATGACCGATACGGTCTCGTTTTACCTCGGACACCAGGGTTACGAGTACGTCGATCTGGGGCGTGTCTGGCAGATTGCGTTATCGGTCGGACTGTTGCTGTGGCTGTTTCTCATGATTCGTGTCCTGCTTCCCGCGTTGCGTCGCACGGACGAGTCGAAGCAATTGGTTGTTCTACTGGCGATTGCCACGGGTGCCATCGCCTTATTCTATGGTGCCGGGCTGACCTGGGGACACCACACGCATTTGTCGATCGTCGAATACTGGCGGTGGTGGGTGGTCCACTTGTGGGTGGAGGGCTTCTTTGAGGTCTTTGCGACCACAGTCATTGCCTTCATCTTCATGCGGTTGAATCTCATTCGCCCCGGCGTTGCTGCGGCGGCCGCGCTGTTGTCAGCGACCGTATTCCTGGCTGGCGGAATCATCGGTACCTGTCACCATCTGTATTTTTCCGGGACGCCAACAGTCGCATTGGTTTGGGGGTCGGTCTTCAGTGCCCTGGAGGTTGTGCCCTTGGTCTTGGTTGGTTTCGACGCGACCGAAGACCTGAGACGTTCCCGACAATCGCCGTGGGTCCGGCGGTACAAATGGCCGATCTACTTCTTCGTGTCCGTCGCCTTTTGGAATATGGTAGGAGCAGGGCTCTTCGGCTTTATGATTAATCCACCCATTGCCCTGTACTATATGCAGGGCCTCAACACGACGCCGCTTCACGGCCATGCAGCCCTGTTTGGAGTGTATGGAATGTTGGGAATCGGCCTGATGCTGCTTTGCCTGCGAGTGCTGATTCCCGGCAAGGAATGGAAGGACGGACTGCTTCGTTTCTCGTTCTGGTCGTTGAACGGTGGCCTGATGGCGATGTGCGTCCTTAGCCTGTTGCCCGTGGGCTTGTTGCAGACAAAGGCTTCCGTCGAACACAGCTATTGGTACGCCCGCAGCAGCGAGTTTATGCAAACCGACCTGATGCAGACTCTCCGCTGGATGCGTGTTCCGGGCGACACCGTCTTCTTTCTGGGGGCCGTGGTGTTGGTCATCTTCGTCGCGGGCCTCAAGACCGGGCACTCGTTTCGAAGCGAGACGACTGACCACACTTAATCTCGAAACAGGGCGATCGGTTGGCTTTGGGATGTCCAGCGCCGCGCCCGATCTCACTAAAGAAGAGACTCGACCATTCCGGCGTACTCGCACAGTGCCGACTGTCGTCTGCACGAAGGTCGCCTTGACCGAGCATCTGCACCTTCTGGCCCGTCGCTCAACGACCACAGGCAGCTCACCTGAGTGAACGACCGCTGTCACAACTCACATGGTACAGACAAGACCCACGTTTTGCAGGAGACCCCATGGCAATTCCACATGCCGCACCCGGAACAATCATCGACGTTCGACCCTTCGAGCCAAACTCTGGAGATCACCACACTCAGACACTGGTCAAGACTGGCGAGTTGGAAGTCGTTCGCCTCGTCCTGCGTGCGGGAAAAGAAATCGCCACGCACAAGGCGCCTGGCCCGCTCGTGGTCCAGTGTCTGGAAGGTCGGGTCGAGTTCACAACGATGGGAAAGAGTCTGACCATGAAGCCGGGGCAACTCTGTTACTTGCACCCGCAGGAACCTCACGCAGTTCGCGCCGAGACGAACTCGTCACTGCTGCTAACGATCGTGCTGCCCAAGTAAGAATGCAGCGACCGATGTGAAGAGTCGCCGGGCTGCGGCGCGGAGCGTCACATTCCTGGAGACGTTGGGACTGCGACCTCAATCCGCTATTGGCCCGGTGCAACGGCTGCCGCATCGATGTTTGTCGCACCGTCAAATGCGTTCCCCACCAGTTGGATGTTCTTGCAGTTGCCGTCAATGGAAACGTCGCAGCCTTCCTCTGCGGTGCGTGTAATACGGCAGCTGGAGATGGTCGTGTCGGCCGTATCTTTGAGGACCAGGCCCGAACCGCAATCCGTCAGTATCAAGGCGTTGAGTGTGAAGCCGCGGCAGCGGTTCAGAATCAGTGCTCCGGCATCAGTCGTGAATTTGCGCAGGGTCGAATTGGCAATGATGCAGTCGGAGCAGTCTTCGAACGTGACCGTGCCAGGTCGAACAAACTGACGGGGATTGAAGGTGTTGCCCGAAACAACGACACGCTCGGAATTGCGGACGTGCAGGTTGGCTGGCTGCGGGGCGAAAAAATTGTTCGCGTTGATCGCCACATCGTGGGCATAGTTGATGTCAATGTTTGTTGTGGTGTCGCTGATGACATTGCCCGCATCCGTCACTGAATCGATGGGGTAAATCTCTTTACCGGCCAGACGAATATTGGCGCCGCCCGGTGCGACGATCGACTTTTGGTCTTCACTGTAGTTCGCCGAGTGCTGAATAGTGCAGCCGGTAATCGAGATCTCTGCAACCGACATCGACTTGGTCTCGGGTGAGCCGGAGACGTCAATCAGGATGTTGGCTGCAGTCGTCGGTGTGGCATCGTCCGGCATGTTCCCTTCGATGTCGCAGCCGGAGACCTGCAGGTTCCGAACATTGCCGTCCCGCACCACAATGCCCCCCTGCCGATTGTAGGAAATGTGAGAGCCGCTCACGTTGATTTGATGCAGGTTCACGTTGTCGAGATAGATACCAACACCAGAGTTTTCATAGAGGTGGCAGTCAGAGATCAGGACATTACGGTTCCGTGTGACAAGGTGAATGCCGTGTCGACACCACCGCACGGACACCTCGCTGACGATGGCTCCCACCGTCTGGAATAATTCGATTCCGTCAGCTTCTTCGTGATGACCGAGAATCTCGATTCCGGAAACGATTGGCATGCGTTCGTTCCATGTCTCCGGCTGAAATGTTTTTGGCGAAGCCGTCCCCTGATGCGTGCCGACGAATCGCAAGGCGGGTCCTGGCCCATCCATGACAATCGTGACACCGGCGGTGGCTGTCACAGCAACGCTCTTGTGTTTCGAGAGGTCAAAAACAAGCGGCGCGGTGATGCGCAGGACCTCGTCTCCTCCCAACCGTAAATTGCCACCACTCTCGTCAATCTGCTGTTGCAGTGCGGCGGTAGAGTCGGGCAATGACTTCAAGTCGGGAATCTGGTCCAAGGCTCCCGCAGCCATGGCGTGTGACGCGATCGAAAACGCGACGAGGAGGGTAATGCCAGAGAGTTTCATGTGGTGAATTCCATGATGGAAGGAACTGGGTCGTAGACGGTACGGTGCTCGTGGAGAGTTTCACACCGTACGGTGGCAGGCGATAGGACGTTCTACCACAGAAAGTCCAGGATGTCACTGCTTGCGGCGGCGATCGCCTCTCTCCAGCATATGTTCGAATTCGTGATTCGAATTGTGACGACAGACCCAGTTCAGGGAGAGACGTCGCAAACGCTGCGGTGTTCAAACAGCGAGATGACTGTTCGACGAGAACCGACGGCATGGTCAGTTCATGCGGATGCCGACTGTCAACAAGACATTGGCGAATCGCTGCTGGTCGGCGGTTTGGATTGTCAGGACATGGTCCGGCGTGGTCACCGCATCGTAGAAGTCCCACTTCTCGATCGGTTCGAGTTCTAACGCGACACCGGCTGATTGCATCGTGTGACGGTAGTCGGCCCAGACAGGAGGATCTTCCGACAGTGCGTACTGCCCCGACGTCTCGTACATCATTGTGTTAACAGCTTCGACGGGAACAGCCGACAGCAAGGCTTGTAGAACCTGGTTGCAGGTAACGACACCCGGCATGAGATTCAGATGGACCAGTTCCGCATACGGTCCGATCTTTGACGAAGCGGGATAATTGCCATCGGCAATCAAGATTTTCGCGTGGTGGCCGGCGCTCGCGATAACCTGCAAGATCGTCGGATGAATCAGCTGGGACTTGAGCATGAAACCTCCTTAGAGTCCTTCCGACAGCGATTGTAGATGGCGGCAGAAGTGATCGGTGAGAACGTCGGTGTACGTCTCCGGGTGACTTTCCAGTACGGACCGAATCGCCGGCCCCAGTTCGGGGTCGGTCAGCGTCGAACCGAACGTGCAATGCAGTATCTGCCGGCCGGGTTCCGTAAAACCGGCTCCCCGAGGAACGTCGCACCAACGCTCCAGATAGACCTGCTCCAACCGCGTCGCATCCAGATCCGTCGCCCCAGGAACGGAGGCGCTTGCGGCGGATACGTGATAGGTGGCCTTGTCGGTTTCGTAACGACGTCGCGCAAACGAAATGAGCCGTCGAAACAACGGCTCGTCGTGGTAGGCCACAACCCGCAGCGCTTCCAGGTAACTCGTGCCGGCCGTCTTGACGTGAAACCGCCCTTTCGTGGCACGCGCCAATGCGGGATACATCGAGAGCTTGTCAGAACCCGAGTGCAGACTCAGTTTGTAGGGACCCAGAGATTCAGCAATCGCCGCGTGGTCGTTCAGAGACGCCTCCAATGCCGCGACATCACCTTTGTAGTCGACCCCCTTCTCGAAGTCTCCGATGAACCGTGGGGCCCGGCTGACGAGCTTCATCCCCCCCATCAAGCATTCGTTGGCGATGATGTAGTGTTCGGCAAGAGTTGTCGGCTGCTCGGTTTCATCGACAGCCAGCTCAATTTCGTAGTCGCGACCGGCGGAGTCATTGACCTGTCGGATGGGGTCGGCCAGCCGCAGGGCGTGCCGGATGGCTGGGCCATACTTCACAGCCGCACGCATACAGGCTTCTTCTGTTAAATCAATTCGGACCCCAGTTGCCAACACGATGGATTTGCCGAGATACGACAAATACCACGGTGCGGCCTCGCGCACGGCCACGAACTTTGCCCGCAGTGTGGGCTCGTCGTAATCGTCGGCCCGCTGGTCAACTTCGCCGGACGGATCGATCGTAAAGAAGGTGAAACCGACCGCCGCCGTCGCGTCGACGTCCTCAGGTGTCTTGAGATGATCGGCGTCGGCACCCATGCGGCCAGTCCAGCCGGCAGCACGAGCCCCCTGGACGGCATCCTCCATCACTTGTTGGGGCGAGCGCCTCGTGCGGGTCATCTCGCGGATCGATTGTTGCGGAAAGATCGGCTCGATCCCGTTTCCCGCCCGCTTCATCGCTGCCACGTGTCCCGGAGTCGCCAAGCCGATGCGATCACCAAAGCCAAAACTGGGCGCCAGGCCTAATGTCGTGCACGCAGTTTGTACCCGCTCACTCATGACGGCGTTGTCCCATCTCGAAAGTACTTGTTGAATGTCTCGATCGTCCGAACCGCAGCCGTGTCTGAATCCGGGACAGGAAACGCCTCTGCAGACAGGTAACCGCTGTAGCCAGTCTCCCGCAGAGCGTCCGCGATCGGACCGAAATCCATGTGGCCGAGTCCGGCCGCCTGCCGGTTCGAGTCAACGAAGTGCACGTGGCCGATCCAGCCGGCTCCACTCCGAATAGCGGCGGCCAGGTCGCGTTCTTCGATGTTCATGTGAAACAGGTCGGCGAGCAGTGTGACGTTTCCCGTAGAGAGCGTTTTCAGAAACGCAACGCCATCGGAGATCGTCTTGATGAGGTTGGTCTCGTAGCGGTTTAGCGGTTCGTAGACCAATGGGACGCCGTATTGTTCAGCATGGGAGCCCAATTCGTTCAACGCCAGGGCGAGATGGTCCAGGGCGGCCTCGCGGGAAACGCCTCCGCCCCACTTCCCTTGCATGGAACCAATGATCGCCGGGGCCCCATGTTGTCCGCCGAAGTCGATCATCCGGCGGATAAAATCCTTCGCAGCGTTCCGCGTCTCGGGATCGACATCCGTCAGGTTCAGGCCGTGTTTTACCATGCCAGCACCGGTGCCGACGGCCGCCAGCTTCAGCCGATGTCGCGTCAGTAATTGCCGCAACTCGTCAGGGTCGACTGTATCTGGACCAGGGGCAAAGATTTCAATTGCGTCGAAGCCGAGTTCGGCAGAGCGGGCGCAGGCCGAGGGCAGCCCATCCCAGAAAACAAACGGCCCACCACGTGCCTCGTCGACCAAACTGACGGTAATCGCGGCGTCAATCCTGCAGGTAGCTCTTTCCGTAGCGTCGTAAGAACGCAGGGCCGAGAATGGAAGACGCTCCACGAAATCCCCGGGGTCAACTCAGTTCAATCACAGCCTTGATGACGCCCGAATCCACCCGGGCGAATCTGTCGAATTCGCCGATGACGTCGTTGAACGATGTGCGGTGCGTAATCCACGGAGTGGTATTGATTGTTCCGTCTTCAATCAGACGGATGATCCGCGAGAAGTCTGATGGCAGGGCATTTCGAGAACCCTTGATCGACAGCTCGGGACGATGCAATACCGGATGCGGGAACGCAATCTCTGCGGTCGTAATGCCGACATAGACGAGCGAACCAGTGTGGGCCACGTAGTTCAGGGCATGAGACATCGAGCGGTGGTTGCCTGTGGCGTCGGTCACGAGGACGTACCTGTCTCCATTGGTGATTTCCATCAGCTGATTGATCTCGCTGCCGTCCCCTTTGGCCAGTACGGTGTGAGGTACATCATACGTCTCGCGGCAGAAGGCCAGTCGAGATTCAACCATGTCCATAACGGTGATTGTTGCGCCGGTGAGGCGGGTGAATTCGAGCGTTGCCAGACCGATCGGTCCCGCGCCAATGATCAACACCTGGTCCCCTTCCCGCGGGGCTCCTCGATCTGTGGCGTGGCAACCGATGGCAAGGGTCTCGACTAATGCGAGTTGCTCAAACGACAGCTCTCGGGAGGGGTGAAGTTTATCGGCACGGATCAGAAACCGTTCGCAAAGCCCACCGTCAACCATCACTCCGATGACTTTGAGCGTCTCGCAGCAGTTGCTATTTCCGCGGCGACATGCGAAGCAGATTCCGCAGTTCATGTACGGTTCGACGCTGCAACTGTCCCCCGGCCGGACGTGGGAGACACCGTCGCCGACCTCAAGGACCTCCACACCAAGTTCGTGCCCCGGAATCCGTGGATAGCTGAAGAACGGCATCTTCCCGAGATAGCCGCTGTAATCGGTCCCGCAGATTCCAATACGATGCGTCCGCACGAGGACCTGACCGGGGGCAGGTGATGCCGGCTCAGCGATCTCGACGTGACGAAGCTGCCGGGGCTCTTCCAGGCGAATGGCCTTCATGTCGTCAACTCCTCGGGGGAAACGCCCTGGTTGCTATGTCGTCGGGGACGCATCTGCTGGGACATCGTTGTTTTCTGGTCGGCCTTCAATGTAGAACCAATTATGAATCGGGCGGAGGACCTCCTGAACGCGGGCGAGCAGTTCCTGGTCGATCGGTTCGGCAGCCCATTCGATCCATTGAGCGACTCGGTTCGGGTTGGCAGAGCCGGTGACACACGTTGTAAAGTCTGAATTTGCGATGGAAAACTGTAGCGCCAGCTTCGCAAGATCGACACCGTACCGTTCGCACAACTCGGCCGCCTGGCTGGCGACCGCGCGAACGCGGGGAGGAGCCCTATGCCACGCGGGAAGAGTCGCGGTGGTCAGCAATCGCGCTGAGAACGGAGCGGCATTCATCAGGCCAACATGCTTCGCCCGGCAGATCGGTGCGAGTTCCAACGCCATGTCGTTTTGAAGCGTGTAATGGTTGTACGTCAGAATGGCGTCGATGTCGATCCGCTCGAGGATGTAGCGGATCATTTTCATGGGGTAACCGCTGACGCCAATGAACCGAACCTTCCCCTTCTCGACTTGCCGGCGCAGAGCGGGAATGGTTTCCTCCACAATCTGCGACATGTCAACGAACTCAATATCGTGGCAGAGTACGATATCGAGGTAGTCCACTTTCATCCGTTCGAGTGAAATGTCGATGCTTTCCTCGACGCGTCGGGCGCTGAAGTCGAAATGCCGAGGGGCATAGCGGCCGAGCTTGGTCCCCAGGTAGTAGCTGTCGCGGGGAATCTCCGGCAGGATCTTTCCAAGCAGGACTTCGCTCATGCCGCGTCCGTAGTAAGGCGAGGTATCGATGAAGTTCATTCCGCCATCAATCGCCACACGAACGCACCGCAGGGCTTCGCCGATGTCGACGTTTCGGAACTCCTGTCCGAGTGACGAGGCACCGTACGAGAGCTTGGTCAACTCGAGGCCCGTAGTTCCCAATGGCCGCAATTCCATGGCTGACTGCTCCGAAGTGGTTGAACGAAACGTCATCGAGTTTCCGCCGGGATCGATGTCTCGCCAGGAACGGGCTGGTCGGGACGATCATCGTCGAGAATCCTGCCGACCTTTTTCGAGGAAGCAATTTCCGTTCTGATCGCGATCGGCTACGCTCTAATCGTCGGAGTCCTGGTTTGTCCCATCACGGACAGCCGTTCGACAAGGTGTCCGGCCTTGAAGCTGGGATGAAATCAGAAAGGACCCAATCGTGCGTTCGCTTATCCGACAACGTCTGTGGACCATCTTGCTGCTGATTGTTGCACCCGTGACCGAAGTCGCGTCGCAACAACCTCCGTACGACGTCTTCCCGGCGGCGGAACCGCCATACTACCGTATTCGGTACGAAGCTTCGACGGAGGCGGGGGAACTTCCCTTCTCCGTGAACTACACCGTCTGGATACCGGAAGGAGTGAAGTCCCTCCGCGGAGTGATCGTGCATCAGCACGGTTGTGGCGAGGGATCGTGCAAGTCCGGATTGACCGGCGCCTTTGATCTCCACTGGCAGGCACTCGCCAAGAAGCACGATTGCGCCTTATTGGGACCGTCGTACGAACAGCCCGCTCAGGCTGATTGCCAGCTGTGGTGCGACCCGCGCAACGGATCAAGTGACGCGTTTCAGAAGTGCCTGGTCGATCTGGGAGAACAGTCAGGTCATCCGGAATTGTCCACGGTCCCCTGGGCATTGTGGGGGCACAGTGGCGGTGGCCATTGGGCTGGCGGAATGGTTCTGATGCATCCTGAACGAGTCGCCGCCGCATGGCTTCGCTCGGGTGTGCCACTTCTACAGCCGAATCCAAACCGGCCGTCGATCAAGTCTCATTTGCTGCCCGACGCGGCGCTTGGCGTGCCGTTGATGTGCAATCCGGGAACCAAAGAAGGTGTGACCGTCAAAGATGGCCGGTTTGCCGGAGTCTGGCCAGCGAACGAAGCGTTCTTCGAGGCGGTTCGGAGTAAGGATGGCCTCATCGGCGTCGCCGTCGATCCGCTGACGGCACATGAGTGCGGCAATCAGCGGTATCTGGCGATTCGCTGGCTCGATGCCTGTCTGCAAGCTCGGCTGCCGGAAGTCAACGGCGCCCCCCTCAAACCAATGCCGAAAGATCAAGCGTGGCTGGCCTTGCCGACCGGATTCCATGCCGTTTCCGCCACAGAATTCGCCGGAGATCCAACAAAGGCAGGCTGGTTGCCGAACGGATCGGTTGCGAAGCTGTGGATGGAATACGTGAAGGACACCAACGTGGCCGACACGACTCCGCCTCCCGCTCCAACGAACGTCCGCCCCCTCCCCGCCCCCCTCCCGGGCTCTCCCAAAACGGCCCCCCCCACAACCCACTCCACAACCGTCTGCCGCACGCGAAAGAGCCCGAGCGCCCGAA
>ERZ869936.1914-NODE-1914-length-13414-cov-4.596152_pt1 | contig 13414 bp, 10 predicted proteins | sample MGYA00520876_ERZ869936 | MGnify/ENA primary metagenome ERZ869936 (study PRJEB32218, sample SAMN09650985) | biofilter metagenome | isolation source: enrty point of leading RO module | place: Saudi Arabia: Thuwal, RO plant located on Red Sea | collected 2016-02-17 ...
ACCGGGCCGGTGGATCGCCGAAGGCGATTCCATCCGACCCGGATCTGCTCTAGGGGCCCCGGCAAGCGTTCTACCAGCCCTTCCGGTCGGCACAAACGGCCCAGCTACCTGCGCACCACTGACCCCCAACACTCGGGCTTGACGCCGTGACAGGCTCTATCTAAGATTGATAATGATTAGCAATTGCATTCTGTGTAGTTTGACCCCGATCAGTATGGGGCTGCCGGGTGCCGATTGCTGGATGGCAACTCTTGAGCAAACCGACAGGAACTGATCCATGACCGTAACCCAACGCACCCGGGGCTTGAACCTGAAGGGCGCATGTCTTGCCCTGGCCATTTCGGCCGGAGCCTTGTCGCCCATGCAGGCCGCGGCCGCCGACGTGCTGAACATCTACACGTCGCGGCACTACCAGACCGACGAGGCCTTCTATGAGGGCTTCACAAAGCAGACCGGCATCGAGGTCAACCGCATCGAAGGCAAGGGCGACGCGCTGCTGGAGCGCCTGAAAAGCGAAGGTGCCAACAGCCCGGCCGACGTCTTCATCACGGTCGACATCGCCATGCTGTGGCGTGCCGACCAGGCAGGATTGTTTCAGGACACCGCCTCCAAAACGCTTGAGGAACGCGTGCCGGCCAAGCTGCGCCATCCCGAAGGCCGCTGGTACGGCTTGTCCAAGCGCGCGCGGCTGATCTTCTACAACAAGGACGCAGTCAAGTCCGGGGAGATCGCGAACTATGAGGATCTGGCCGATCCCAAATGGCGCGGCAAGGTTTGCATCCGGTCCAGCAGCAACGTCTATAACCTGTCGCTGCTGAGCTCGATCATTGCGGCGAAGGGTGAAGCCGCGGCCGAAGACTGGGCCAAAGGTGTGGTCGCCAATTTTGCCCGCGATCCGCAGGGCGGCGACACCGATCAGATCAAGGCAGTCGCGGCGGGCGAGTGCGCCATCGCCGTTGCCAACTCCTATTACTACGTGCGCCTGTTGACCAGCGACAAGGAAGACGATCGGAAGATCGCCGAGGCCGTTGGCGTGGTCTTCCCAAATCAGAACGACCGCGGCACGCACGTGAACGTCTCCGGCGCTGGGGTGCTGAAGAGCGCCAAGAACACGGACCAAGCGATCCGTTTCCTGGAATACATGACCAGAGAATCCGCGCAGCGCTATTTCGCGGACGGCAACAACGAGTATCCAGTGGTTGAGTCCGTGGCCGCGAACTCGGCCCTCTTATCGCTCGGCAGCTTCAAGGAAGACACCGTCAGCATTGCCGCTCTGGGTGAAAACCAGCCTTTGGCGCAGAAAGTTTTCGATCGGGCAGGCTGGAAATAACCTTCACACAAAGTTGCCCGTGGCCAGCCCCGCTCGCAAGAGCGGGGCTTTTTTTTATGGCCGCGGCGCGCGGTCGCCGGGCCGTGCTCGCGCGATCGCGCGGCTTAGAATAATGAGCGGCAGTACGCCGACGACAACGATGGCCAGGGATGCTGTCGAAGCCTCCGTCAGGCGCTCGTCGGAGGCCAGATTATAGGCCTGGACCGCCAGGGTATCGAAGTTGAAGGGACGCATGATGAGAGTCGCCGGCAACTCCTTCATGACATCGACGAAGACCAAGAGCCCGGCGGTCAGCAGGCTGCCCCACATGAGGGGCGCATGAATTCGGCCCAAGGTGCTGACTGGCCCATGCCCAAGGCTCCGCGCCGCGTCGTCCATCGAGGGTTTGATCTTGCTGAGGCTGGCTTCGACGGAATGCAGCGAGACGGCCAGGAAGCGCACGAGGTAGGCGAACACCAGGGCCGCGATCGTGCCGGTCAGCAGTAGTCCGGTCGAAATGCCGAAGGCCGCACGCATCCAGGCATCGAGGCCGTTGTCCAGGATGGCGAAGGGAATCAGCGTGCCGACCGCGATCACCGTGCCGGGCACCGCATAGCCCAAGGACGCGACGCGGTTGGCGCCGAGACTGAGCGGCCCCGGATTCAGACGCACACTGTAGGCCATGACCGAAGCCAAGAACACCGCTGCGAGCGACGTAATCGCCGCCAGCGTGAAGCTGTTGCCGGCCAGGCGCAAGAATCGCGGACCGAACTGTGCGTCTCCCGCCTCTATGGTCATGCCAAGAAGGATCGCCGCCGGCAGCACGAAGCCAAGAGTCAGGGGCACGAAGCAGGTCAAGCTAGCCGCGCCGGCGCGCCAACCGGAAAGCACATAGCTTGGCAGGTGCTGATACTTGCCGGAGGTGTGGTAGTAGCGCGCGCGGCCGCGGCTGACGCGCTCCAGAACAATCAGAATAAAGACGAAACATAACAGGGCGGAAGACAGTTGCGCCGCCGCGACCCGATCGCCCATGGAGAACCAGGCCCTGACAATGCCGGTGGTGAAGGTCGGAACGCCAAAGAACGAGACGGTTCCGAAGTCGGCGATCGTCTCCATGAGCGCCAGGGCGACGCCGCCGACGATGGCCGGCCGCGCTAGGGGCAGGGCGACCCGGAAGAAGCTGGCCCAGGGACCGCAGCCGAGCGTTCGGCTGACCTCCAGGGCGCAGACCGACTGCTCCAGGAACGCCGCGCGCGCCAGGAGATACACGTAAGGATACAGAACCAGGCTCAGCAGTGTGATCGCCCCGCCCAGGGAGCGCACATGCGGGAACCAGTATTCGCCCGGCCCCCAGCCGGTCAGCGCGCGCAGCGTGGTTTGAACAGGCCCGGTGAACTGCAGGAAATCGGTGTAGGTGTAGGCCATGACATAGGCCGGCACCGCGAGCGGTAGAATGAGCGCCCATTCGAAAGCCTTGCGGCCTGGAAACCTGCACATGGTCACCAGCCATGCGGTACTGATCCCGATCACCATGACGCCAAGACCCACGCCCAGGACCAGCCAGAGGGTGTTTGCGACATAGCCGGGTAGCACCGTATCCACAAGGTGCTGCCAGGTGCCCTGGCTTGGGACAAAGACATTGGCCACGACACTCAGGACGGGAACCGAGAATATGGCGGCCACGGCCAGAGCAAAGAACGTTAGGGCGGGAACCGCCTGACGGGCCCGCCCCGCCGGCCGCGCGTGCGGTAACCCGGCCCCCGATGAGGGGCCCGACCCAGCCAGATTCATACCTGGGCTCTGGGTCACTCTACTGCGGATTGCTTGCGACGCACGGCATTCCAGACCTGGATTATCAGGGTGTTAGGGCCTGCACAATGGCACCTGTCACCCGGCATTACGGAATTCTTCATTTTGTGCAGATCACTACCTTTACGGGAAGTTTACCGAATACGACGACCTTAGCGAACCAGCACCTCGACCGTCCAAAAGAGTACGTAAAGGTTGCAGTAAGGGGATTTTAAACTCTTTTTGTCACGGTTCTTAGTGGGTTATCGGGGGTCAGTCCTCGGGGCTTCGAATAGTCGGAAAAATACAATTCAGATTGGGCGGGACCGCCATAATGGACGATCTCCTAAGCGAATTTCTGACCGAAACCAACGAGGGCCTCGCAGTTCTCGACGTCGAGTTGGTCAAGCTCGAGCAGAATCCTAATGATCAAGAGCTGCTCAGCAATATTTTCAGGCTGATGCACACAATCAAAGGCACCTGCGGGTTCCTTGGGTTGCCGCGTCTCGAATCGGTGGCGCACGCGGGTGAGAACGTTCTTGGCAAGATCCGCGAAGGCGGCCTCGAGGTTTCGCCTCAGGCTGTCTCACTGATCCTGGAATGCCTCGACCAGATCCGCTCTCTGCTATCGGTTCTTGAAGCGACTGAGACCGAACCCGAAGGTGACGATTCCGATCTGATCGCGCGTTTGAACGCCTTCGCGAACGGCGAGGGCGCGCAAACCAAGGCGTCGGCACCTGTGGATGAGATGTTCGCTCAGGTCGAGGAAGCCACCGCGGAGGTCACGGAGCCTGTCGAGGCCGCTATCGACGAGGAAAGCGCCGAAGAGGATATCGAAGCCGAAGTCGTTGCTGAAGCCGAAGAGGCCATGCCCGAAGCGCCGGCGGCCGCCGACGCGAAAAAGCCGGAGCCGCCCAAGGCTGCGCCGAAGTTGGAGAAGAAAAGCGAATCCAAGGAAGCCGCCGAGTCGTCGGTCGCCAACCAGTCGATCCGCGTCAACGTTGAGCTGCTCGAGAACCTGATGACCATGGTTTCCGAGTTGGTCCTCACGCGTAATCAGCTTCTGCAAATCCTGCGCAGCCAGAAAGACAGCGAATTTGCGGCGCCACTGCAACGCTTGAACCATGTCGTCTCGGAGCTGCAGGAAGGCGTGATGAAGACGCGCATGCAGCCGATCGGCAACGCCTGGGCCAAGCTGCCGCGTATCATCCGCGACCTTTCGATCGAACTCGGCAAAAAGATCGACCTGGTCATGAAGGGTGCCGAAACCGAATTGGATCGCCAGGTTCTGGAACTGATCAAGGATCCGCTGACCCACATGGTTCGCAACTCGGCCGACCATGGGTTGGAAAGCACGGCCGACCGTAGGGCCGCGGGTAAGCCCGAAACCGGCAAGGTGGTTCTGAACGCCTATCATGAAGGCGGCCATATCATCATTCAGATTTCCGACGACGGGCGCGGATTGCCGGTCGAAATGATTAAGGCAAAGGCCCTTTCCAACGGTTTGGCGACCGAAGCGGAAATGGAGGCCATGACCGAACAGCAGATTCAGAAGTTCATCTTCAAAGCCGGGTTCTCGACTGCAGCGTCGGTGACGTCCGTCTCTGGGCGCGGTGTCGGCATGGACGTGGTGCGCACGAACATCGAAAAGATCGGTGGCACCATCGAATTGACCTCGGTCGAAGGCAAAGGCACGACCTTCGTTATCAAGATTCCGCTGACCTTGGCCATCGTCTCCGCGTTGATCGTGGAATGCGCCAAGGAGCGTTTCGCCATCCCGCAGCTCAGCGTGCTGGAACTGGTGCGGGCCTCCGCGCATTCCGAGAATTCGATCGAGCAAATCAACAACACACCGGTCCTGCGACTCAGGAACCGGCTATTGCCGCTGGTCAGCCTGCGCGATCTCTTGAAGCTGAACGACTCTTCGTTTGCCGGAAGAATGACCCAGGGTCCAGAGAATACCATGAAAGGGCCTGAGCAGCCGGCGACCAAAGATCACTTCATCGTCGTTGCCCAGGTCGGGAGCTACACCTTTGGCATCATCGTCGATCGGGTCTTCGATACAGAAGAAATCGTGGTCAAGCCGGTTGCCCGGATCATGCGCGACAACCAGATGTTCTCTGGCAACACTATCCTCGGCGACGGCAGCGTCGTCATGATTCTCGATCCTAATGGCATCGCTGCCGCGAGCGGCGAAGTCGATCTGGCCGAGGAAGGAGGAGATGGCGAAAACGACCGCCACGCGGCGCGCGACGAGGAAACGGTGGCCATGCTGGTGTTCCGCGCCGGCGGCAAGGGGCCGAAGGCGGTGCCTCTGGCTTTGGTCGCCCGCCTGGAAGAAATCGACCTGACAAAGGTCGAAATTTCCAACGGCCAGAACGTCGTGCAATATCGCGGGCATCTGATGCCTCTCATTCAAATGGAGGGTTCCGAGGCTCTGGGCACTGAAGGCCGGCAACCGGTCCTGGTGTTCACCGACCGCGACCGCACCATGGGCCTCGTGGTCGACGAGATCGTCGATATCGTCGAGGATCGGATGAGCGTCGAGTTGACCGGCAATCGGATCGGCTATGTCGGCAGCGCGGTGATCAACGGCCATGCGACCGACATTGTCGATGTCGCACATTATCTGACATTGGCCTTTAACGACTGGTTCGCTGCCCAGGCGACGGAATCCTTCGGCGAAGGCGAGCCGCAGCGCCTGCTCTTGGTCGACGACAGCCCCTTCTTCCGAAACCTGCTCCAGCCGTTGCTATCGGTGGCCGGTTACAACGTGACCTGCTCGCCGAGCGCTAGCGAAGCACTGCAACGCTGCGAAGCCGGTGAGACTTTCGACGTCATTATCTCCGACATCGAGATGCCCGGTATGACAGGTTTCGAGTTTGCTGAGGCTGTCAAGAAGGACCCACGCTGGTCCAGCACGCCGATGGTTGCCTTGTCGTCCTTTGCTACGCAGAAGGATTTAGAACGGGGCCGGGTAGTGGGGTTCTAAGACTATGTGGCGAGGAGAGACCGCGAAGCCCTGCTGAGTGCCCTACACGAGGCTTTGGCTGACATACGAGGAGCGGCATGACCCGCGTAAGAGAGAACGGTGCCGATGTCGCTCATCCTTTGATGGCCGACGGGACCAAGGAGTTCGTGACCTTCACGATCGCCGAACAGTTGTTTGGGATCCCGGTTCTGAGGATCCAAGACGTCCTGAGTTCTTACCAGATTACGCGCATTCCGCTGGCGCCACCGGAAATCATGGGTTCGCTCAACCTTCGGGGCCGTGTCGTGACTGCAATTGACATGCGGGCACGCTTGGGCCTCCCCGAACGGCCGGAAGGTACGGACAGCATGAGTATCGTCGCCGAGCACGAAGGCGAACTCTATAGCCTGGTGGTCGATACCGTGGGCGAAGTGCTTGCACTCTCGGCGGCAACCTCGGACCGCAATCCTCCGACACTGGACCCGAAGTTCCGGGCTGTGTCTGACGGCATCTACCGCCTGGACGACCAATTACTGGTGGTTCTGGACGTGAATCGGCTTCTTGACTACGGCCGGAAGTCCAACGCGCTGAACTAAAGGTGCGCTGGAGAAGGTGCGATGATGATACTGACGGTTTGGCCTTACGACTGGCCACCCGCCGAAAGATAGGACGGAGTACCCGCGATGAAGACCTGCCTTGTCGTTGATGATTCGAAGGTCGTCCGAATGGTCGCCAGAAAGATTCTGGAGGGCCTCGATTTCGAAATCACTGAGGCCGAGGATGGCCAAAAGGCGATTGAGGTTTGTCAACGCCAGATGCCGACTGCGATTCTTCTCGATTGGAACATGCCGGTCAAAAGTGGAATCGAGTTTCTCAAGGAATTGCGGGCAATGGAAGGCGACCAGCCGATTGTTGTCTTCTGCACCACCGAGAACGACATGGCGCACATTCAGGAAGCGATTCAGGCCGGGGCCAACGAATACATCATGAAACCTTTCGACAGCGAGATCATTGAATCCAAGTTTTCGCAAGTCGGCTTGGTCTGACAATCCGCACCGCGACTGAACGACAGAAAGACACAACACTTGGGCGATCCTTACAGAATTATGGTTGTGGATGATTCCGCGGTGATACGTGGACTGCTAGCCCGTGGGTTGGAATCGGATTCGGACATCAAGGTCGTCGCGTCCGCATCCAACGGTGAGCAGGCGCTCAAGGCTCTTGAGCGCCACGATGTCGAAATCGTCGTTCTGGACATTGAAATGCCGGTGATGGACGGTATGACGGCCCTGCCGCTCCTGCTCAAGGCCAAGCCAGGCATGCAGGTTATCATGGCCTCGACTCTGACCCGGCACAACGCCGAGATCAGCTTGCGCGCCATGGCCAATGGCGCAGCGGACTATGTGGCTAAACCAAGCTCGAGCAGCGAGAGTCATTCGACGGATGTATTTCGGCGGGAGTTGATCGATAAGGTGAAAGCGGTCGCCAGCGCCGGCCGCAGCAGCGGCGCGCGCCAAATCGCCAAGCCGATGCCCGGCAGGGCGCCAAGCGGCCGTACTCCAGTCAAGTCGTTGTCGCGGACCGGTCCGCTGAAGCTTCGGCCGGCGCCACAAGCGCGACCGGACATTGTCGCAATCGGCAGTTCCACTGGCGGGCCGCCAGCCTTGTTCACGTTCCTGACCGATTTCTGTCGCGATGTGTCGCTGCCAATTTTGATCACTCAGCATATGCCCGCGACCTTCACCTCCTTGTTGGCCGAGCATATTACACGGGCTTGCAGATGGCCGGCCGCCGAAGGCAAGGATGGGGAACCGATCCTGCCCCGACGAATTTATGTGGCGCCAGGTGGCTTCCACATGACCGTGGAACGCGGCGACACAAACAACATGATCCGCATCCAAGACGGGCCGCAGGAGAATTTCTGCAAGCCGTCCGTGGATCCAATGCTTCGTAGCATGGCACCGATCTACGGCGCACGCATGCTTGTCATCATGCTGACCGGTATGGGGCATGACGGACGCGATGGTTCTAAAGTTGTAACCGCTGCGGGCGGTTCCGTCATCGCGCAAGACGAGGCCACAAGCGTTGTCTGGGGCATGCCCGGCGCCGTTGCCACCGCCGGCCTGTGTTCCGCTGTTCTTCCACTCAACGACCTTGCGCCCTATGTGCGCAAGCTGGTTCTGAGGTCCGCCGCATGAATGTAAGCGACTTCGAATTTATCGCCGATCTTTTGAAGAAGCGCAGCGGTCTGTCGCTGACCAAAGAGAAGGCGTACCTGATCGAGAGCCGCCTGAATACAGTGGCGCGCAAGTGGAACTTCACCGGCTTCGACGAGCTTGTCAAAGCCGTACGGAGCGCCAACAACGAGCCCTTGCTGGTGGATGTCACGGAAGCAATGACGACCAACGAGTCGTTCTTTTTCCGCGATCAGAAACCCTTCGAGCAGTTTAAGGACGTCGTTCTGCCACATATGCTGCAGCATCGTGCGAAAACTAAGACTTTCCGAATTTGGAGCGCAGCCTGTTCGTCTGGGCAGGAGCCTTACACGCTGGCCATGCTGCTGAAGGAGAATGAAGCGCGGCTCGCGGGTTGGCGCGTAGAGATCGTCGCCACGGACCTGTCGAACGAGATTCTGAATCGGGCCAAGGAAGGGTTCTATTCGCAATTCGAGGTTCAGCGCGGTCTGCCGATTACACTTTTGGTCAAGTACTTCAAGCAGAATGGAGATCGCTGGCAGATCAGCGAAAATATTCGCAAGATGGTCACATTCAAGCAGTTCAATCTGCTGTCCAGCCCGGCGGCACTCGGCCGTTTCGACATCGTGTTCTGCCGAAACGTGCTGATCTATTTCGATCCGCCGACCAAGGCCAAGGTTCTGAATGGCATGGCCGAACTCATGCCCAAAGATGGCTTCTTGTACCTGGGCGGCGCGGAGACGGTGCTGGGTACGAGCGACCGCTTCAAGCTCATGCCCGGGCAGCGCGGCATCTACAATCTGTCGGAGCCGGAGGCGGCAAAGGCGGCCAGTTAGGTTTCCGAGTTTTTCGGTCCGACAGGACTGGAGCAAAAAGAAAAGGCGCGCCGCGATGGCGCGCCTTTCCTTTTTCTGCTGGTCTGACTGTAGAGGGTGTGTTTTTTAGACCGCTGCGGCCTGTTGAGCCACCTGGGCCTTGGCGCCTTCTTGGACCGGCACCGGATCGCGCAGGACATAGCCGCGGCCCCACACGGTCTCGATGTAGTTCTCGCCGCTGGTCGCCGCGGTCAATTTCTTACGCAGCTTGCAGACGAAGACGTCGATGATTTTGAGCTCGGGCTCGTCCATGCCGCCGTAGAGATGGTTCAAGAACATTTCCTTGGTCAGCGTTGTTCCCTTGCGCAGGGACAGCAGCTCAAGGATGCCGTATTCCTTGCCGGTCAGGTGCAGCGGATGGTTATCGACCTCAACTGTCCGGGTGTCGAGATTGACCGTCAGCTTGCCGGTCTTGATGATCGAGTCAGAATGACCCTTGGAGCGGCGCACGATCGCCTGAATCCGGGCGATCAGCTCGCGCTTGTCGAAAGGTTTGGTTAAGTAATCGTCAGCGCCGACACCCAGACCCTTGATCTTGTCGTCCAGGCCGTTGAGGCCTGACAGGATCAGGATCGGGGTCTTAACCCGGGCGGCCCGCAGGCGCCGCAGAACCTCGTAACCGTCCATGTCCGGGAGCATGAGGTCGAGTACGATTATATCGTAATCGTACAATTTTCCGATCTCGAGTCCGTCTTCCCCCATGTCTGTGGTATCGCAGACATAACTCTCCGACCGAAGCATCATTTCAATGCTCTGGGCGGTTGCAGGATCATCCTCGACTAGCAGAACTCTCATGAATCAATTCCTGACGTCTTCGATTGGGCCGGTAATTTCGATATTAACCATTTTGCGGACCTTTTATTAAGAAACCCTTAGCGCCGCAAGTATCATTTCATATTGTTTTACGTAACTTTAAATGGCCGCTCAGCATACTGCTCCCAAGGCCGGAGGCATGCCCAGACCGGGCGCCCGGCCGCATTTCGCAAGGGGGTCGGGTGTCTCTGGCGGTAAAATCCTTGATCGACGGCATCGATCAAATTCCCGACTACTCGCTCTATGGCCGGGTGGCTGGAGTCATGGGCCTGATGATTGAGGTTGCCGGCCTGGACCATGACCTGACGGTCGGGCAGCGCTGCGAAGTCCTGGCCCGCCGGCAAGGCAGCACCGGCAGCGCCAGGGTCCCCTGCGAGGTTGTGGGCTTTCGTCAGGGCCGGGCGCTCCTGATGCCCTTCGGCTCGGTGGAAGGCATCGGCCTCGGCTGCAAGGCGGAACTGGTCCGATCGGAACCCGTGGTCTGGCCGAGCCATGGCTGGCTGGGCCGGGTCATCAATGCCCTGGGCGAGCCGATCGACGGCAAGGGCCCTTTGCAGACGGGGGACGTGCCCTGTCATCTGCGACGCGCCCCGCCACCGGCACACAACCGGCAGCGTGTTGCCGGCAAGATCGACCTGGGTGTGCGGTCCCTGAACGCCTTCACGACCTGCTGCCGTGGCCAGCGGATGGGCATCTTCGCCGGCTCCGGTGTCGGTAAATCAATCCTGCTGTCCATGCTGGCCCGCTACACGGCGTCCGACGTCAACGTCATCGGGCTGATCGGCGAGCGCGGACGCGAGGTCCAGGAATGGCTTGAGGACGATCTGGGGCAGGAGGGTTTGGCGCGCTCAGTCGTCATTGTCGCGACCTCCGACGAGGCGCCGCTGCTGCGCCGCCAGGCCGCGCACCTGACGCTCAGCATCGCCGAGTACTTCCGCGACCAAGGCCAGGATGTTCTGTGCCTGATTGATTCCGTGACGCGCTTCGCCATGGCCATGCGCGAGATCGGGCTGTCCGCTGGCGAGCCGCCGACTAGCAAGGGGTACACACCGAGCGTTTTTGGACAACTGCCGCAGCTCTTGGAGCGCGCAGGACCGGGCATCGATCGTGGCTCCATCACCGGCCTGTTCACGGTCCTGGTCGAAGGCGACGATCACAACGAACCGGTCGCCGATGCGGTGCGCGGCATCTTGGACGGACAGATCGTGCTCGACCGCGCGATCGCCCAGCGCAACCGCTATCCCGCCGTCAATGTGCTGCGCAGCGTCTCGCGCACCATGCCGAACTGCAACGGTAGCGCCGAGAACGCACTGATCGACCGCGCCCGTACACTGCTCGCGACCTATGAGGATATGGGCGATCTGATTCGGATCGGCGCTTACAAGAAAGGCAGCGATCCGCTGATCGACGAGGCAATCCACTATCAACCCGCGCTGGAAGCGTTTCTGTCCCAGGAAAAAACCGAACGCAGCGCGCTCGAGGACGGGTACGCCGCATTGGCGCAGATCCTGAACTTGGAATGGCCGGCGCAGGGCGCGGAACCGGATAGCGCGCCGTGACGGCGTTCAAGAACCTGACCCGGGTTCATTCCTGGATCCTGAACGAAAAGCAGCAGAAGCTCGCCGGGATCGTGGAGCTTGTCGACAAGATGAAGGCCGACTTGAAGCGGCTGGAGGCCGAGATCGATTCTGAGAATCGCGCGGCTGCCGATTCGATTGAAGGCACTGTGGCGTTTCCGGCATTCGTGGCCGCGGCTTTGGAGCGCCGCCGGCGCTTGCGTCAAACCATTGCCGAGTTGGAACAGTCCATCGATACAGTGCGCGAGGAAGTGCGTGCCGCGTTCGAGGAAATGAAGAAATACGAACGCGCCGCCGAACTCGAAGAGCGTCAAAAAAGCGACGAACGCGCCCGTCGCGAACAGGTGGAGCAGGACGAGACCAGCACCATCAAGTTCCAGCGCGAGCAGGCGGTGAGCCAGGACTGACGCGCGAGGGTGCCACGCGGCCTAAGCCGTGCGGATCACACCACCAGACCCTGCGCGGGTCCGGCCAGTGCGTCTTCGTTGAGCGGCAGCATGTGCCAATCGTCCGCAGCCTGAAATCCGACACTGCCGCTATATCCGGCGGCCTCGTTGGCGCCGTCAAAGATCGCGCGGATATCGCGCCGCATCGGTTCCGGCAGCGCTTGCCGGGTGCGCAGCAGGAGGTCGAAGCGTTTCTCGCGCACAAGACCGTCGAGTTGCATTTCGCCCAGGCGCGACATCTCCAGTTCCAGTATGAAGCGCGTCGGGTCCTTCCGGCCACCCGATTTGTCCTTGTCGCGGCGCGCCTCGCGCTGGCGCAGAAACAAGCGGATCTGGCGCAGCTGATCGCCGTCCCAAAGCGGGATTGGCAGAAGCCGCCATTCCCCGGCTGGCGCGCCGCCGCCGCCCGAACTGCCGGTGGCCTCGCTCATCCGGCCCATCTGGGCCAGATCCCGGCCGAGCCGCCCGATCAGGGCGTCGCGGCCGGCGGCGCGCAGCGCCTGCAGGGCCTCGCCGCCAAGCCAGCGACCGAGGTTGCCGCCGCTCAACGCGGCCAGGAAGAACAGGATGCCGGAGGCCAGCTTCGGACCCGGCTGGGGTAGCGATGGCGGGATCGCGAGCGCTTGGCCGGGCGCAGCCGCGCCAAGGACCGTCAGCGCCTCCTGAAGCGCCGGCCAGGCATGGCCAAACCCGGTACGGGCAAGCCCCGGCTGGATCTCGATAGCGCGCTTCAGGCCGTTTGCCGGGAGTTCCAAGGTGACCTGGCTGCCGACGGGCAGTTGGGCCTCGATCTCGAGTGTCAGGATACCTATTGGAGTGTTGAGGATCGGATGGCCGGCATGGGTGACACTGGTGACCAGGCCTGAGAAGGTGACGGGGCCTGGCAAGGCCGCTCCCGAAGGGGCCGGCCCGGCCGGGCCTTGGCCAAATAGACTTGGCACGAAACCAGCCGCGCGCGGGCCGGTGCCCTGGGGAGACTGACCGGGCAGGACGGAGCCGGACAGGAGGGGACCGGACAGGAGGGGGCCAGCGACGGCTGGCGCCGATCCGCCCGTGGTCAGGCTTGGCACCGCACCACCCGGCCCGGCAAGTACAGGCCCGGGTGCGCCGGCAAGGGCGTGGATGCCACCGGCACTGCCAGGTGCGGCCGGTAGACCCGGCCCGGGGGCTTGGCCGCCTGGGCCCGAAGGATTGACGGCAAGAATATGCAGCCGCAAGACAGTCCCCGGCGTCAGGTTGAGCAAGGCCGCTGGCAGGGCCGAGGCTGGAGCCGTGGCGGGTTGGGGGGCTTGGCCAGGTGCTTGCGGTGGTGCGGCCCCAATTTGCTGTGGGTTGGCCGCGGCCTGAACAATGGCCCGGATCAGTTGCGCGTGGCCGCGCGGTTCCGCGGGACGGTAAGACGCGGCCGCCGGTCCGGCCGGCGCAGGGGCGCGGCCGGCA
>ERZ869936.1915-NODE-1915-length-13412-cov-12.033016_pt1 | contig 13412 bp, 15 predicted proteins | sample MGYA00520876_ERZ869936 | MGnify/ENA primary metagenome ERZ869936 (study PRJEB32218, sample SAMN09650985) | biofilter metagenome | isolation source: enrty point of leading RO module | place: Saudi Arabia: Thuwal, RO plant located on Red Sea | collected 2016-02-17...
TCTACTGGATAAAACTCACCAGTTTTTGTGACATATCCAACCTGCCATGTAGGTGCGCCCTCTCGGAATGATTGAAAGATTGGCCTATATTTTACTTCAAAGTTAAGCTCCTCAAGACCAGACTTAATACGCTGACGACGAACCATCTCAACATTCCGATCATAGCCTTTTGTAAACAGCTCTATGTTTGCTTGCGTAGTTGTAATCAAATCTTTAAAAGCACTGCGCCCAAGCAATGCAATGATCTGATTGCCAGCCGCAGCAACAGGCGTATCGTTAACCAATAAATCGTTTTCCATCTGATCAGATAAAGCCTCAATCAGATTAATCCGATTAGATACAATGTCATTTACAGTAACGCCAAAGTTACTTGGTGCGTAAATAGTGGCATCACCAATACGCGGTGCAATGACATTATCATCTTTAATCATGCCATCAGAATAGTCAGCAATAATAGACTCAATAAGTTCAGGTGTAATTACTGCACCACGAACCTTGCGCATTTTAATTACATTCAGGATTTCTTTGCGATACACGTCTGACATTGGATAAGGTGCCATAATTCCATTGAAGGAACCCTTATAATCCAAGTCAGATTTAATATCATCTTCTAGATTACCTGAGTAATTCTTTAACTCAAGCAAGGCAGCAAGTGGAGGAATGCCATCCATACGTCCAATTTGATTTGCAGCAGAAAGTAGAGCGTAAGTATTATCTGATATACGACCACGCAACAAATCAATCTGTCGCACAGTGCCATCGTCCATAATACCTTCACTATTTGTTAATAGGCCAAAGACTTCTGTTGCTGCAACTAGGTCATCTTCATTATATGAGTTTACAGATGCTTCTAACGCACGTTGAACAGATGGCAAAACAACACCATTCTTCAAAGCGTTTACTGCGTGTGGAAAATCCTCAAGTGTACGCATAGTTAAAACAAGGCCGCCAAGCATCTGATTGTCATACTCAACCATATCTTGTTTTGCTGGATATATACCGTTCTCAACAGCATATTGAACTGAATCTGTGCGCAATGTTTTTATGGTTTGTTGATTATCAGAGTGAACTGCATCAATAACAGCTTGCATTTGACCGCGCATAGCGCTTGGATTTAAAACATATCCAGCACGAAACAGGCTATAAGCTTTACGCTGAGTTGGATTTAATCCAGAAGGCTTACCAAGAATAACAGCGTCACGAACACCAATCAAATCAGATTCTGACATGCCAATAGTAGATGCTCGGTTTCCTGCTTCTCTAGCAAACATATCATCTAGATTAGATATAATAGACGAAAAGTTAGAAAGCCCAGAAGTTTCTATTTGCCCTCGTAGGTTTGTATAAAACTCCTGCAAAAGGGGAGTTCCAACTTCAGTCATTCGCAAGCCTTCTCGACGAAAGCCCTGCTCCATTTCACCTTCTTTATTAGCCTGAATGCGTTGAAGCTCTGAGCGTCGATCACTAATGCTTTTTGCAAAGTCTTCACGCTGTTTAGGTGTAAGCCGTTGAACTTCTTGAATAAGGTTTTTATTGCCATTAAAAATTGTAGACAAAACAGACTCATCCATTTCGCCAGACTTCTTTAACTCATTAGACAAAAGATCAACACTGTTTGCATCAACAAGCTTGCTGTCTATTTGCATTTCAAGACGAACTGCCCTTGCTTCAGCCTTAACCTCTTCACGAACAACAGGGCTTACATCTTCATCAATTAAAGCAGAAAGCTCAGCATCTGTTGTAGTCGCTGTAATGTTTGGTCGTAGCTCAGTAAACAATTCATCTGATGCAGACTCAACATATGCATCTTCTGTAGCTGAATATGAATCCAAGGCACTTAACAGTGTAGGTGTGCCAGTTGCCATCTTTGAAGTGACAATTAACCCTTGAAGATTCTCAGGTAAGGTTGCCATAAGGTCTGGTCTTTGAATAGCACGACGAACCTGATTTTTTTCCGATTCAGACATGTTGCCATATATGCTGAACAGTTGGCTACTACCCTGCAACGAGCGTATGCTATTTATTTCTTCAAGATTTCTTATGTATTCCGTAACGCTCATAGAATCAGAATCAAATAAATCCTGAAGAAGAGTTTGCTGCTTCAATGCCATTTCTTCAAAGTCATCTGAAGGAAGGCCAGCAACAACCATTTTCTTTAGGTTGTTGTTTCCAACAAAAAGAGAAAGCTTGCTTTTCTTAATTAAAGATTTACGTGCAGCTTCTTGCTCCTTCTTAACAAGACTAGCATATGTACTTGCAACATACCCTTCACCAGTCTCTTTAATGTACCGACTAAACATAGTCTGCTCGCCTTCAGCATTGTACATCTTGTTAACAAAGTCAGTCATTGTCTCAAGGTAAGCTTGAGAGTTTGGAGCTGTAGCTGATACTTGAGCCGCACGATCTTTCAAAGCATCATTAACAGAGTCTTCAAAGCGGCGAGTAATTATGCCTTGGTAAGCTTCTGCTGCTATGCCACCAAATCCTTGAGGTGGCTTGAATGCCATTGGCGTATTTGTGTTAGGATCAATGGCAACAATCTTATCAGAGCCAAGGGCAAGAGCAGTTTCCTTACCAACCTTTTCAGCATTTTGCGCAGCTTCATTGTAAGCAAGCTGTGAGATACGTCTTACTGAATTTGAAAGCGCTCTTCCAACTTCGGCTGCGCCACCTTCCGTTCTAGCAACCCCAATAGGCTTGCCAAAGAACTGTCGCTTTTCTCTGATTACAGCCATCTTACTATGTCCTTACTGATTTTATTCGGTAATAATCTTCGCCAACTTGCCCACCAGCCTGAAACAAAGATGCCAAAAGAGCATTTCTTCCGCGCCTTCTTGCTGCAAGCGCTTCTTGTTTTAGTTTTAAATTTTGACGGTAATTGTTCTTAGCAATTGCAGCTACATCTTCTGTTAAAACTTCTTTTTGTTTTTCAAAGAAAGCTCTAACAGATGCACCCTCTTTATTCATAGCTGAGAAGGAAGCAATGTTTGAAGCTGTAGCGGAGTCATATTCTTCACGTCTTGCCCGTGATAACTGTAAAGCTAACTCGTCATTCATTACCCTTTCAGTACCAATATTAAACTGTCTAAGTCTAGATTCTTGTTGAGCGCCAATGCCACCAAGAATAGTACCTGCTGCACCGATAGCTGCTGATACAGCCATGATTGTTTGAGCGCTCATACTACCAACTCCGCTACTATACCATTTACTTGCAGTGTTAATGGATCATCTTGCTCAACAGTAACTTGAGGATTGCGATCATATCCAAGAACACGAAACTCTTTTTTACCAGTAAATGCTGTTTCAGTTACCATTGGGCGATTGTTTACTTTCATTGATCGTGCGTTCCGCACATCAACAACAATATTAGCTAAGCCACGAATCTCACCTGTTGCAGGGCCAGAACCGATGCTAGCATCAATCGGATTAGTTACAATTTTTGCTGTAAACTTTTTGCCAACATAAGCATGCGTAAATCCATATGCATTGTATGCTGTTAGATCAACTTCATTACTAGCGTTTACTGTAAACTCACCTAAATATGATTGATTTGTTCCATCAGTAGCAACTACATCAACAACATCTGAACTTGAGTAAAGAGAACTAACATCTACTTTGTTTGCTGTGATTGACTCATAAACATAGAAATCTAGACCTGCATCACTATCAAACTCACAAAGCTGTAGCTCATTATTAGAGTCCCAAATATTTGCAAACAAACGACCACGAACAGCAACTACAGAACAGAATTTACCATTTGTCGTTACACTAGACCAGGAGGCTCTACGCTCTGCCCTGTTGGATGAAAACAAAGCTGCACTACCATTTGAGAAAGTAAACAGTGCATAAGTGTCTGGAAGGCCAAAGCCACTATTCACAATAGCTGAGCACTGAGGCGTATCGATAAGATGAGACGCAAGAGTAGATATTGAACTCGCAGTGTAAGCATCCTCAGCATCTGTAAACAAATATTCACGGATAATTTTGCCACCCTTTTGCGCAAAGATAGTGGCACCATCTATCGAAACTGGAGTCACAAACTCAGTGCCATATGGTGTCTGTTTTCTAATTTGTGCATTTGTAGGTGTAATAGCTTGGTTTAAGTATGTCGGAACATATAGCTCGCCAGATGCACCAAACACTTGCAGATCACGATTAGAAACAAGATAGCGAATCTCGTTTACCTCACCAGTAGCTGCAGTCATTTGTATTGCTTCATTGTCTGCAGCTTCACCCACATCAAAGTTAAAGAAGTTACCTATCTTGCTCATAAAGATTGCATCTGGCTCAGCAATAGTTCCAGCAAACACAAGTCTGTTTTCATGGAATGTTACAGCAGCAGGGTAGCCACGCTTTGCTGACCAAGCTTGTTCATCCCAATCTCGTGTTGGTGCATGAGTGACAATCTTTACTGAACCACCACCATCTTCTGCACTTGAGGCAGAACCACCAGCAGTAAAAGTGTAAGTATTTTCATCAATAATGTCACCTACAGTGCGAACACCATTTAAGTTGCCAGTATTAATACCGCCAACAGCAGCAGCATCCTCAATTGTAATTGACTCACCACCTGCAAATCCATGACCAATATGGGTAACTTCTACTGTAGTGCTGCCATCAATTGTTCTAAATGGATTTAAAACAGACAGTCGTATTTTAAGTTCATCAACTATGTCACCAGTTGCTTGAGTTGCAGACTGAACGCTTTTTATTTCAATCTCTGCGTCACCATATCTAACGATTGTGCCAACATGAGTAGAGTCTAAATAGTCACCACCTGTTTGTGTACCAGTCGTATCCCAATAATCAACGCTAGTTGTAAGCGTAGCATTATTGCCAGAGGTCTTAGATGGATCAAGTGTAACACCCTGAGCTTGATAGACAGAGTATGGTTGGTAGGTAACATTGCCATCATAACGTTGATCAAAAGTAAAAACACTTATTTCAAAAGATGTAGCACTTGTTCTTGTTAGCATTCTTGGCGCGAACAATGGATGGCAAATAAACATTACATCGCCAAGTTGTGCTGTTGTGTACTGCTGAAGATAAATCTGATTGAATGGCAAAGCATTAGTGTCAGTATCTTGAGTAATTGTTTCAACTAAAGTTACATCACCATTTGACTCTAACTGAAAGCAGCGAACTTTTTGATGCTCAACGGAAATAATATACGCTTCATTGTCATCATAGATAAACTTAAACAAGTGAGACTGCCCAGGAGCAGCAGAATTGTAAGTGATATTGTAGTTGTAGATATGCTTCAGGCCATGGCGCTTAACAACTGATCCTTCAGCCATAACAACCATATTCTGCAAGCTTTGAGCAGATGATGCATAAACAGCAGAATCAGTTCTCATAAGCATTGAGCCACTGACTTCACCATACTGAAAGCTGCTAATAGGAACTCGTACTTTCTGCATTAGCTGCGCCTTTCAGCAATAAACCTCGATGTGTTGAGTTTGCGTGTTGTTTGCTGCTGTGAATGTAGTCTACGCGCTTGGCGCATTTGATAGTCTGCTTTTTGCTCCATCAAGGAAGCTAAGCTAGAATCTCTTGCAACAGATACAGCAAGAACACCAGCCATCATATATTCAACAGCAGTTGTAAAATATGGAGGCCATGTGGATTCATCAGCACGGAATACATAATCAGCAACTACAGTATCTGTTTCTACTGCATTACAAAATGCTTTGTTTCCATACAAATCATACTTAATTGGATAGTCGTTTACCGTGATAGCGCTGAGCATAATCAACTCAAAAGGTAACTGATATGCTGCCTCCCAACGTCCAGTTGGTGCATCTGATAATCGAACTAAAACCGCCTGATCTGTTGCAAAGCGCCAGCGTGAGTTAGTCAAAGCGGCACGAGCCATGTCTTCATACATCGCAGAGCTAACAGATGCTTCAGCAGTACCATCTGAAAACGATTGAATCGCGTCACCTCCAATCAAGAGAGATGCGCGAGAGCAGATTTTTATTGGCGTGTTTGCTACATCAGGCATGGAAAGTAGAGGGCTTGCGCCCTCTCCCTATTTTTAGTCGCCATCTGTTTCTGCCACAGCCGTACCGTCAGATACGTCTACAACAGAACCAGTGTTCGATAGAACAGTGACGAAGTTAGTGGTTGGTGCGTTTGTGTCACGAACAATGATTAGATCGCGAACTGACAGCATATCCGCTGCGCTATTGAAATAACCAGATGAGTTTACAGTCGCGATTGTGTCCTCAGTTGAGTACATCCACAAGCTACCGTTTGAATCACCACCAACACGAGTTAGTCCACTTGCTGCATAAGCCATGATCTATCTCCTTAGTTGTTATCTAGAAGTTCATAGACACCATCGTCATCAATAACGACAGCACCCATAGACATCATAGATGTTGTTAGGTGTGAGACTTTTTCTGCAATGTAGTTGACCTCAGTCTGAACATCAGCATTGATGCCCAAGCCAACAGCAGATGTGTGGTACGCAAAGTTCTTACCACCAGCAACAGCAGACGTTGAGAAAATCTTGAAGCCCAAGAACTCTTTCATTGTCATGCCGCCAGCGAATGGCAGGTTCTGTGGTCCAACAAAGTCAGATGATGCGAACTCGTTGATTGCGAACAAGTCAGCAAAACCAGCAGGTGACATAGCGATATAACGCTGTCCGTCTTCTGGAATGTCTGCATTGCCGAATGTTTCAAATGTCGCTAACAAGTCTGCTTTTTCAACAGCAGAAGCAGTGTCGTGAATTTGAGTTGAGTTTGCACCAGCATCCATTGCAGTTGTTAGGATTTCATCAGTCTTACGACCTAGTGCAGCAGCGGCTGATTGAGCAACAGCTTGACGCTCGTTAATGTTGATTTTCAGCTCGTCTAGCTTGTCGATATACTCAGGCGCATAGAAGTCTGCCATAGTAGCTTCTACGTTTGTGTGCGCCAACTCCATTGGAGTTACGTTACCGTTGCGTGATTTAGTGTTTGCTACGCCTTTGCCAATTACTTGGAATCGTGCAACCGAGCCAGTCACATTGCTTGTGCGAACAGTGTTCCGTAGCTTGGAACCCATACGCTGATATGCCATGTGAACTTCTGTCTCGAACTGCTTGATAAAGGCTTGATCGATTGTATTAGCCATTTTTTCAGTCCTAATTGAAGTTACGGTTCAGCGAGAGAATCTCGCCTATGCTACGGGTATCTGCGTTTTCATTTCAACTCGGGTATCCACAAGGGGCCGATCAATGCACTACAGGCCGTGATGTGCCATCATAAACATTTTTTCCGTTGGGATTACAACGCACAAAATCAACGTACTTGTGTGGCCCCATCGTCGCGACACCCACTGCCTCGAAGTCCAGCCAAGCTGCCCAGTCCAAAACAAACTCAAAGTCGCCGTTGATTGTCATTGATAAACCAGCGTGTGATTGATCGAAAAAGTTGACCAACATTCGTGACCCACGCGCCATTGCATGAAAGTTTTCTTTGATCTTGTCGGAAAACATTGCGAACATCTGAGGCCAAGTCTGATCGTCATCAAACCAAAGACCACCCACCATGATAAAGCTTTCGCCTTCTTTGCGACAGATGTAGCACTCTGAAGATTCGTACATCTCAATCAAAGCTTCCCTTACGTCAACATGGCCTAGTATTGCTAGTTCATGTCGGTTTTCTAAGCTGAGATTTTGAGCCACTTCTTCAACGTGGTCTAAAGTAAAAGGGGTAAGATAGAACTCACCCCTTTGCAGTATTTTAATCTCGGTAGATGTTTTGGAACCCTTCGGTAACTTGCTTGATGAAGAGCGGGTCTTTGTCTTTCCAGTACCTTGGGTCATTCATCATCTCCCGAAGTTCGCGCTCTGATGTTTGCGCGGCTGGTTGTGTTGCGCCAGCAAAGTTGCCATCCTTCATCGCCTCTTGGATTGCTTCGAGCGCGATGATTCCTTCGTGACTCTCGCACATCCGTTCGATGGCTGGCAATGCTTCTTGTGGGAAAAACTTATTCGCGAATACAGAAGCTGCTTCAATTCGCGCTTCCGCATTATCGCCAAGCTTTGAAGCTTCTGCCTCAAGGTCAGGCTGGTTGCCCATGACTGCCTGAGCATACATCTCAATCCCTTGTTCAAACTCTTCTTGACTGTAGCCATTCTCAAATGAATGTTCAGACCACCATTTTAGTAGCTCATTGTCTACTGATGCATCCTGATCGATGCTGTCTGGAAGCTGATAATCACCCGCTGTTTCTGGACGACCACTAAACGCTTCATTCTGGATTTCTTCCATGATTGCGTTGCGAATGTCTTCTTCTTTACTGCCAAGCTTTTGAGATAGCTCAGTGTAAGATTTAGCTAAGTCTTCTGGTGTTTTGAACTTTTCAGGAAGCCATTCAGGTCGATCTGCTACTGGAGCCTCTACCTGTTCTACATCTGCTTCTGTTACAAAGTCGCGCCCATCTGCGGCTGCTACTTCTACCGCTGCTTCTTGGTCACTCATTTTTTACTCCTATGTGCGTGTGCTATACGCTGCTCTATAAGGCCAACAAGAAACCGTTGACCTTCATGGTGGCGTAACTCTTCCGTAGCCACATTTGGCCCATGCACCATTTCGATGGTGATGGATCGCAAATATCTTAATACTTCTTTGCCAGTTGGCGATTCAAATATCTGTGCAATGTTCTGGCTAATGATTACATCGTCTTCAGATTTGCGTTGGAGACCGTCGATCCCGATATTAACCTTGTTGCTCAAGCATCATTCCCTGTTGTTGCTGCGCCATTTGCTGCGCTAATGCAGCTATTTGTTTACGCTGTTCTTCATCACGAATCAAGCTTTCTGGCACACCAAACTTTTTGGCAAGGTGAACGGCTGTCTGTTCACCATCAATTAATAGCTGCAACATCTCTGGCCCAAAGACCCCACCGACTAGCTCAAGGAAACGTGCAACACTTGAAATGTCTTGGTTTGCTTGCGCTTGTGCTAGAGGTGAAACTGATTTGATTTTAACTTCACGGCCATTCACTGTTGGTACTTCAATGCGTCCTTGCTTTTTAAGGATGTATATAACTCGTTGAAGAACAGGTTGAACAAGCTCTGCTTGCAATCTGCCAAACGCAGAACCAACTCGACGAGATAAATCTGCCATGCGTTCTGCCACTTCTGTTGCGGTGGCAGGGGTTTTATCAGGATTACCAAGCATGTCGTTGTAAAGCGCTCGCTTAATATTAAGTCGCATATCGCTAAGAACCAGCTGCGCAACATCGAAACGACCCGCAGCTTGTAGTGGTTGTAAGCCCTGACTACCCATAGCTTTCGGAATGATTGAGCCAGGAACGAGTTGGATCGTGTCAGGGTTGATAACACCGTCATCTTCCATCTGATAAATGCCTGATATTGCCATTTGTGCGTTTTCAAGGATTAATTCGATAGTTAGATTAGTGGTCTTGATGGCTGATAGCGCGTTGATCAAAGGTCCACGACCATAAATTTCACCTGCACACTTTGACCAGCGGAAACAAATGAATGGGTTTGAGCCCAGTCCACGCATTTCTTTCATATGCAAAACAGTCTCAGTGGTCATACAGATAGCATAGTGAAGGTATGCTTCTTCGTTTTTCCGTGAGTAGTCGCGACATACGACCTCTAAGACTGTTGTCTCTTGATTTCGCCCCATCATTGACTGCACTTTGGGATCAAAGTTTGAGTTGGGGTACATAAGTTCTAGGTGATCGAACTTAACTTTCTTGCGCTCACGAAAGACGTGATCAATTCTATCGTCGGGACCAGTGTCAAGGACAACATGGGGGAGCGGTATTGCTGAAAAGATTACTGGGTTTACTGCGTCTCCCTCTTCGACGCACAAGATACCAGTCCCGACAGCCAAGTCCATGAATGACTCATGCACTTCTTGGCTAAAGTTTGAGTTCTGAAGAACTTCAAATACATATTCAGTAACTTCATCTAGCTCATTATCTACTTCTTCACGCTGCTCTGGAGGCACTTCGCTTCCAGATGCTAGGTCTGCCCAACGTGCAAAGTTAGGAACTAAGCCTGATTGTAATCTACTCGCAAACTCTTGAACGCCAACAACCGCAGTTTCGTCAAAGATTTTTTCATCTCGACGTTGACCAGCTTCCTCATAGTAAAAAGACTCACGCTGTGGCAGCGCATACTCATAGCACTCTTCAAACAAAGGAACCCAGTTTTCACGGAAAGCCTTCGCTTTATTATACTTCTCGACGTATTGTTTTGCGAGCTTATCCATTAGTAAAACCTACCTAAAAAACCACCACCACCAGCGCGGAACAATGAGCGACGACCAGAGCCGCCACGCATACCACGCTCTTGAACGCTAGATTCTAATGCTTCCATTATATCTTCGCGTTTCTGAGTTGCGCGTTTTTCTACTTCTTGACGCTTAGAAATGTCGGCCTCAACACGTTGCTGCGCTGCGGCTTCCTTTTCTGCTCTTGATGGCCCAAAACACATGGCAATCTCCTTTTTGCTATTCGTATTCACAGAATAGCGGAAAACTCAACGCACAAAACGCGGAAGATTCTTCCGCTCTACATCCGAGACCAAACGTTGCTTTTACGTTGCGTTCTTGGTTTTCGATTAAATACATCAAAGTTACGTTTAGCAACCATAGCTTGGGCTGGCTTCTGACTATTCATCAAAGCTCTACCCTCACCAGCGCCCAAGAATAGGTACTGCGCTGCGTCGTGAACGTGTGAAAACATATTCTTGTCTGGTTTATCTGCGTATCTTTCGCCACTTACTTCCATACGTTTGTAAGAGTATCCACCCTCAAAACCTTTGATAAGCTGGGGACAGCGACGATCAATAAGTAGTGCTGGCTTCCCTTCAACCATCTTCGTCAACTGGGAAGAGACAGCCTCGAGGCGAAGGTCAACAGAGTTGGAAGGCGCGGGAAATGCCCTCAAGCCAGCACCGCGCAGAATGTGGAAGGGAGTACTCTCATCAGTCTGCGCTCTAAAGTCACCAGCAGGATCACCATAGATTATGACTTCACCAGCCGCCGAGAAGCGAGTTGCCAGTTCATTTCTAAGAACCTCAGCAAATCGCACAATGCCCATATCAATAGCAACAATCTCTGACTGAACAAGCCATCGACCTCGCACTTTCTGACCAAGAACAGCCGCTGGTGTAAGACCAAAGTCTACCCCAACATAAACAGGAACACCTGCCGCAACAGGTATTTCTTCTTTTGCAATATGAACTTCTGGCGCAAACATAGGATATACAGGCTTTCCGTCTTGAACATGACCAAGCCTATTCATTACATAGACATCGATCCAACTCTTAGTCTTACCGCGAATCAGGTTCGGATAGTAAGACTTCATCATGTGCTTTTGGTTCTCAGCCTCAGTGCTAGGCACATAATCTTCCAGCTCACCTTCATGATTCTTTATTTCTTTCATACCTGCAGGTTGTGTAAAGAACTCCCAGTTGTCAGGCTTCACAAGCATCTTGGCTTGCTCACGAGGAATATGGTCAGGGATCGGAACCTCCCCAGACATGATAGGCCACCAGTGATCTTCTTCAGGAGCGTTGGTATCCGCAATGACCCCAGTCCAACTAGGGCCGCCGTCACGCATAGAAGGATAACGACCAACACGCATAGTACACGCATCAATAATAGACTTCGGAACTTCTCGAGCCTCGTTAATCCAGATGCCAGTCAGTTCTAGTGAAAGCAGTTTCTTAACATCTTCAGGACGGTCTAAAGCTAAGAAGAGGACTTCGAGGTCAATGTCCCCCTTCTTGATGTGATGGGTGTATGGGACTGACCATGTGAATTTGCCCCAGTCTGTTTCTGGGAACCAGTCAAGCCATGTCTTAATAGTTGTAGTTCGTAGCTGTGGGTTTGTGTTCCGTATAATAGCCCATCGAGACTTTCGGATTCCGTCTGGGCCTTTCTTTTGCTGAATCGCCCGACGAAAGACTTCCACACAACACCCAACACTTTTACCACTCCCTACTGGCCCCCTAATCCCGCGAAAGAACGTATCGTTCTTCATAAACGACTTTAGCACTTCACCATCAGGCTTGTACTTAAAATCTATCATTTGCGCTCTCTACTCACCATTTTACTTAAACGCTTTGAAAGTAATGTTGCAGCCTTTGGCCCTTTAGTTACAACAAAATCTTTTTTTTGAAGCGACATTTGAAACGCTTCTTCATTAGAAAGCTTCTTTAGTTTGCCATCTACCATTCGTATTGTAGGATATAATATTTCATTATTACCGACTTGACGAGAAGCTGTTCGCATTGTCTCGTTGTCTTTTGTTGTTGGCGTATTTTTGTTTAGCGCTCTGCGAAGCCAAGCTGGTATTTTGCCATCAATAGTTTTGGGTAATGGGCCACCGCCCTTGCGTGGATTTTCCATTAGCGCAATCCTTTATCAACTCCAAACTTAATCATACGCTCAACAACCTCTGGGCCAATGCTGTCAATCATCTGATCGAGCATCTTGTTGGTCACAAAGGTTGCCCCATGCTTTTCATCGAAGTGTTTGAAGTGAACCTTCTTAACAATACCTCGAAGCATCGCAAGCTCTTCCTGCTTGAGTGTATTAGTAAAGCTCATTTCTTTTTAGCTGCCGCTTTTTTCTTTTTGGGAGCAGCTTTCTTTTTTGGCTTTAATGAAGACAGCTCTGCTGCCGACATAATGTCTGGATTTATTTCTCGAAGCTTGTCAGCCACACCAAGAAGACGACGAGATTCGCGAGTCCGTGTTGCGCCAGAGTAAGTCCGTCCACCTAATGTGTGAGTTGGCCCCACATAGGGAGTCCCATCCGAAAATGTCCAAGCCATATTATACCTTCCTGTATTGTCTGGTTTTCTCCGCAGTCTTCTTTGGCTGCTTTGAAAACTGTTTTCCCGCCTTTAGTGCTTTCCGCTTTAGCGCAGAAGAACGAGCATATTCACTATCGCTTAACGCCTTGATAGCCGCCTCGGGCAGATACCGCTCACCAGTTGCCTCCTTACCTTGCGTCGAAGGTTTGCCAGACTTGGTGCGCCACTTCTGCTTAGTCCAGCTTCTAAGCGACTTTTGAGATGGCTTTAACGCGCTCAACTTCTTCTACCCAAATAGTTCCCTGACCAAGATCATCGACCATGCAGTGAAAATCAATTTTATGTAAGCGCAACTTTTCAATAATGCTTACCATGATTGATATACTCGCAAATTCTATTTTCATCGGTACCCTCCTCCTTTAGCTTTATACTGCTTTGCTAACATCTGCGCTTTACGAGCAGACCATTGCCCAGGCCTTCCACCTTTGCCACTCGCCTTAATACGACGAAAAAGCGACTTGCGCATCTCTGGCTTGGTATAGTTTCCTGCTTCATTGACCGCCATTACGGAAACCTTTCTTCCTTGTCAGGCATATCAGCAAGCATCTGGCCCAACT
>ERZ869936.1916-NODE-1916-length-13399-cov-34.772707_pt1 | contig 13399 bp, 13 predicted proteins | sample MGYA00520876_ERZ869936 | MGnify/ENA primary metagenome ERZ869936 (study PRJEB32218, sample SAMN09650985) | biofilter metagenome | isolation source: enrty point of leading RO module | place: Saudi Arabia: Thuwal, RO plant located on Red Sea | collected 2016-02-17...
AGGACCGTGTACCAAATATCATCCTCATCCTGGCGGATGATCTCGGCTACGGCGACCTTGGCTGTTTCGGCCAACAGCAGATCCGCACACCCGAACTCGACCATCTGGCCCAGCAGGGCATGCGGCTGACCAGCTTCTATGCCGGCTCGACCGTCTGTGCCCCCTCGCGCTGCACCCTGATGACCGGGCTGCACACCGGCCACTGTCTCATTCGGGGCAACCGCCGCATCAATCTGCGGCCGCAGGACTTCACCGTGGCCGAATTGCTCAAGGAAGCCGGCTACGCCACGGCGCTGTGCGGCAAGTGGGGGCTCGGGGCCGAGGGCTCGCCCGGACTGCCGACGCGCCAGGGCTTCGACTACTTCTACGGCTATCTCGATCAGGGCCACGCCCACAACTACTATCCGACGTACCTCATTCGCAACGAAGCGCGGGTCGCGCTGCCGAATATCGTGCCTCGCGAAGGCCAGCTCGGTCGCGGTGTGGCCAGCGAGAAGAAGGTCTATAGCCACGACCTGATCATGAAGGAAGCCCTCGGTTGGGTCGAAGCGAATCACGAGCGACCTTTCTTTCTCTACCTGGCGGTGACCATCCCTCACGCCAACAACGAAGCCGGTGACCGCGGCATGGAGGTGCCCACGCTGGGCGAGTATGCCGATCGCGACTGGCCGGAACCGGAAAAGGGGCGGGCGGCGATGATCAGCTACCTCGACCGCGACGTGGGGCGACTGCTTCAACTGCTCGAGGACCTGCAGGTCGCCGACAACACGCTGATCATCTTTTCCAGCGACAACGGTCCCCACAACGAAGGCGGTAGCAAGTCGGAGTTCTTCAAGTCGGCCGGCATCTACCGCGGCAGCAAGCGCTATCTCTACGAGGGAGGCATTCGCGTGCCGACGATCGCCCGCTGGCCCGGCGTGATCGAACCCGGTAGCCAGAGCGATCATCCCGGCGCGTTTTGGGACTTCCTGCCCACGGTCGCCGAGATCGTCGGTTCCGAGACGCCCGAGGGACTCGACGGCATTTCCTTTCTGCCGACGCTCCAGGGCCTGCCGCAACCCCAGCACAAGTATCTCTACTGGGAGTTCCACGAGTACGGCAAGATTCAGGCCCTCCGCTTCGGCCGCTGGAAGGCGATTCGCGGACTCGGCAAGCGGGTGATGCTCTACGACCTGGCCGTCGATCCCCGCGAGCAGCACGAGATCGCGGACGAGGAACCGCGGGTCGTGGCCCGGGCCGAGCGGTACTTTGAGGAGGCCCGTTCGCCATCGGAGGAGTGGCCCTGGAGCTACGAGCAGGGTAAGTAGCAAGTAGAACGAGGCCGTCCCTGCCGTCCGCGCAAAGCAACAGCGCGGGAAGAAGGGCCCCGCGCTGTGGCGTGATGCTCCGATTCGGCGGCGATTGTCGCGCGCCGGTTTTCCGCTATTCCGCTTCGGGAGTCGGCTGCGGCGGCACCACCTCGGCGGTCCGCGGCGAATTGGAACCGGCTCGCGGCGGCCCGGCGTAGTGTCCGTGCAGGTGACCGCGCCCGGTCCAGTTGCCATGGCAATCGCACGGATCGCACAGATCGGGCGGATCGTTGTACCACTCATGCCAATATAGCGGGCCACATCCGTGGCAGGCTCCAAAGGCGGCGAAGGGACTCGGCCAGTTGGCAAAGAGTCCACAGCGGCAGGGCGCGTGACCGCAGCTGTCGCAGCCGGTCGGTTCGCAGCCGCAGGAGGCGGTCGCGTCGCAACCACACGTCGGTGCCGCTTCGCAGCCGCACGACACGGGCGCATCGCAACCACAGGTCGGGGCCGACTCGCAGCCGCACGTGGCGACTTCGGTGCCGCAGGTCGGCGCGGCCGTGCAGCTATCGCAACCGACCCCACCGTGGCCGCATGCTTGTCCATGGCATGGGCCATAGAGGCCGTAGGTGGCCGGTCGCCATTGACCGCATGGTCCGCAGCAGCCGAAACTGCCGGCGAGCATCGCCGAGGCAATTAGTAAGAACGTCCATCGCATGTTTCTCTTCCCCCCCTGAGTCGGCAATCGCCTCCGAACCGGGCCGACGCGAATGCCGAAGTCGAAATTCCCAATGCCTGCCGCGGCGTCAGCCAGCAACGCGGGCGCTGCGCAGCGGTTAGCCTGCTTGAGTTATCGGAAGTGAGAACCGGCAGAATCGAGAAAATCGCTACAGGCGGAAAGGTGCTCGCCAACTCGCCAGTTTGATGCGGCGTGACGCTGCCCACCGCCTGCGGGGCGCGCGACTGTTGCGGCGCCGGGGCGCAAGTTATAGTGACGCGGGGCTCTTCGACGTCTCGAATCGACACTTCCCGTTGTGGTTTGCCATGCCATCGCCGCTAGCAATTCAAGGACTGCACCACGTCGCGATCACCACGGCCGACGTTCCGCGGAGCGTCGCCTTCTATCGCGACCTGCTGGGCTTCCGCGAGATTCCGCGGCCCAACTTTTCCTTTCGCGGAGCGTGGCTCCAGGACGCCACGTCCGACTTGCAGATCCACATCATCGAACATCCCGAGCCGACGCGACTCATCGGCGAGATCGATACGAAGACGAACCACTTTGCTCTCGCCGTGGCCGACCTCGACGCGGCCGAGACGTGGCTGCAAGAGCGCCACGTCGAGTACCGACGCCAGGTCAACGCCGGCGGCTATCAACAGATCTTCATTCGCGATCCCGACGGCAATCACGTCGAACTGGGTGCCTATCCCGCGACGATCACCGGCGACGAGGCGATTACCGGCGGCGAGCCAGTCACGGCGGACGAGCCAATTGCAGGCGACGGGCAAATCAAAGACGACGGGCCAATCACGCACGATGGGGGCAACAGCTGACCCACGTTCCGATTTCCCATCTGGAATGACCGGAGCGGCACGGTCGGTCGCGGAGCAGACATTGCCCGCCGATAAGTTCGCCCCGCGACCGCACCCACGACACCGCATGCCCATGATTGAAGCGACGCCCAACACCCTTTCCGCGGCCTTGGCGGCCCGACAGCTGGACCTGCCCGCAGATCAGGTCGAGCTGCTTGAGGCCTATTGCCAACGGCTGTGGAGCTGGAACGAGCGGCTCAATCTCACGCGTCACACCGACTACGACAAGTTCGTCGACCGCGATCTGGTCGACGTGCTTGCGCTCGAACCGTTTGTGGAGCCTGGCGACCGCGTGCTCGACGTCGGCAGCGGCGGCGGCGTCCCCGGAGTGCCGCTCGCCATTGTGCGGCCCGACTTGCAGGTCGAATTGTGCGAGTCGGTCGGCAAACGGGCGCGGGCCCTCACCGCGATTGTCGCCGAGTCCGACTTGGAGATTCCCACGCATCACGCGCGGGCCGAAGAATTGCTGGCCGATCACGCTTACGACGTACTCGTGGTGCGGGCGGTCGCTCCGCTGGAGAAGCTGCTGCGTTGGCTGAGCCCCTGTTGGAATTCGTTCGCCCGGTTGCTGGCGATCAAGGGACCGGCCTGGGTGGAGGAACGTCGCGCGGCCCGCGAACGTGGCCTGTTTCAAGGTCTGCAGCTGCGGAAGCTGGCTAGCTATCCGCTGGCCGGGGCCGACAGCGAGAGCGTGATTTTGGAGATCCGCCCCGAGGACTAGTCGCGGCTCGTGCCGCTGCAGCACCCAGGGCCGCCACACCGCGTTCGGCCCTGGGGCCAGCACCGGGTCTGCCCACGGCGTGCCTGCCGAACATGGCGCAAATACGGTTTGACACGCGGCTTGCGGCGCCGAAAGATAAGGGCATTCGCCCCCAATTCGAGCGACATCGCCAACTTCCGGACGCCCGGTGGGAACTAACGGCCCGCCGCGAGCGTCTCAGCATCGGAGCGGTTGTGACGGACGACGCGGTACTGATCGACGAAACCCTGGCCGGCCAGCCGCAAGCCTTTGGCCGCCTGGTCACGAAGTACCAGGATCGCCTGTTCAATGCGATCACCCATGTCCTCGGCTCGGCCGACGACGCCCAGGACGTGGTGCAGGAGGCCTTCGTCCAGGCTTTCGTCAAGTTGGAGACGTTCAAACGACAGAGCGCCTTTTACACCTGGATCTACCGCATCGCGTTCAACCAGGCCATGACCCTGCGACGCCGCAATCGCCCGACCGTCTCGATCGACCAGAGTCGCGAAGAGAGCGGCGAGGAGCCGATCGGCAACGAAGGCGGGCCGGCCGCGCGGCTGGAACAGCAAGACCGCGTCGCGCAAGTTCAAGCGGCCTTGGCCCAGTTGAGCGAAGACTATCGCAGCGTGTTGGTGCTGCGGGAGATGGAAGGATTTCATTACGACGACATTTCCGAAATTCTCGATCTGCCGGTGGGCACGGTGCGGAGTCGTCTGCACCGCGCCCGCATGCAGATGCGGGAGCAACTGAAGACGGTGCTCCAGGAAGACCTACGCTAACGCTAAAGGACGTTTTGTCACGCGACCTCGCCTTGTTGCGAGTGCGTGACTGAAGTGCCGAACGGGCCAGTTATGAGTTCCCTTTCTCACGACGAATTGATCAGTGCCTATCTCGACGGAGAGCTTTCCGGCGACGAATTGGCCAGCGCTGAGAAGCTGATCGCCGAGAATGCCGAGAGCCGGCAGCTGCTCGACGAGCTGCGCTCGCTGCGTTCGGGCATCGAGTCGCTGCCGCGACACCGGCTCGACGAAGACTTTGCCGGTCGCGTGCTCGATCGGGCAGAGCGCACGATGGTGGCCGGAGGAATCTCGCCGGCCGCGGCAACTTCCCCGGCGGCGCCCGTGGCGATGGCCGCTCAGGCCAGAGACGTTGCCAGTTCGAAGGAGCCACTTCCCGAGTTCGATGGCCGCGATCGCATCGTTCGCATGATCGCCTGGCCGGCGATCGCGGTGGCGGCGGCCATCTTGATCATGTTCGTCATGCAGCCGGGGGGCGACGATCTTGCTCCCGAGGTCGCCCAGCATGAGCCGGCGGAGCTTGGGGACGACGGACGGAACGCGGGAGAGGCCGGTGCGGTCGACCGCGGTGCCGAAGGTCTGGCGGTTTCCGACGACAGTCTGCGCCGCGAGGGAATCGCGGGTCGCGAGTTGGCCTCCGACTCGGCCGAAGAATTTCGCTTGGATGTACCGGGCGGTGCGGGTCTGCCCCGCGGGGCGAGCGTGCCTTTGCCGGCGGACGCTCCGGCTCCCCGCTCGATTGCCGCGGCGGACCGTGAACCGATCGTGCCATCTTCCGCGCCCGCTGACGGGCACGGTGACCACGGATACGCGGCTCCCGCGCCCAGCGCGATTGCGACCGCCGAGCCGCAAACGACGGATCCGCAGCCAGCGGCGGCCGAGCGAAGGAAAGACAAAGGACTCGACACCCTCGTGGCCGCGGCCGAAATTGTCACGGCCACCGCGACCGCCGAGGGCGACGACGGTGACGAACTGGCGGCACTCGGACGTAAATACGAATTGCTGGTAACGGTTCAGAACCCCGCACAGCGCCGCGGTCGACCTGGCCGGGCCCTCGGCAAGGTGCAGGACCTGCTCGAGGAAGATGATCGGGCGGAGAGGGACGAGGCCGAGACTCAAAGCCGCGAAGGGGCGAGTGCCGCAGCCGACGACGACGGATCGCCGACACTGCCGGGTACGGGCAAGCAATCTTCGCGTAGTCGCGCTGTAGCTCGCCCGTTCTCCAGCGACCGGGACGATGCCGACAGGCACGCTCAAAGAAGCGATGCCGAAGGATTGGCCAACAAAGCGGAATTGGCACAGCGGGTCTATGTTCTCGAAGGTGCTCGGTCCCAGGTCGAAGCGGCACTGGCCGAGCTGACGGCCGAAGCGACCAGGTTCGGACTGGCGACCGTCCGGCGCGGAAGTCCGCCTCCTAAGGCACAAGCGGGTCAGCGGGCCGCCTCCGCAGGCGAGGACGCCCAAGTGCGGGTGGTGATCGTGGTGGCGGGTGCCGCGGACGGCCTGGTCGACGCGTCGCCTCCCGCGGCTACGGAAAAGCCGGCCGCCGACGCGCGCGCGGTTCCGCAGGCTGCCGAAGTCGAGGCGAGCGAGGAAACAGGCGAGGGGTCGAGCGACCGTTAGCGGTCGGTGTCACCTCGCGGCGCCGGTACCCCGCACTGCCGACGTCTGCCCCGATTCGCTACAATCGGCGGCCGACGTTGAAAGCCCGAGCTCGCGCCCTGGCGAGCAGCACGCAGAGCCCCATCGCACGAGGCAATACCCATGTCGGAAGTCACGATTCGCTGTCGAGATAATGGACCTTTCTTGGTCGAGGGCCCGGTCACGGTCGTGGATGCCGATGGCAACCGTTTTGAGGTCAACCCCGACAAACCCGCGATCGCCCTGTGTCGGTGCGGCAGTTCGGCGAATCGACCGTTCTGCGACGGGGCCCACAAGAGCTGCGGTTTCGAATCGGCCGAACGAGCGGGCGGTTAGGCTGCGCGACAGGCAAGTCGGCCGGCGCCGCGACGTTCCGACCTGCGGGCATCGCGGATCGGGCCTCGTCGATCTCGCATCGAGGCGGATTTGCGGATTTATCGACGCGCCGTCGACACGTTTTCCCCACGCCGCGCGGTCGTGGTTGCCGCTCGCAAACGCGCGCCATTCGCGGGGAATAGCGGCATTTCGGCTCGGCGCCGTGGTCGTGCGTGCTCTGCGGCCGTGAGGGGTCTCTCTTGCCTGGCGGGCGGGCCACTAAGATCGTCGTCCTTTGCCAGCGGTGGTCGCGCGGTCGCGCCACCTTCTTGGCGTGATCCAGAAACCGCGTTGAGGAAGTGAAGCGTCATGACGACAGAAGCCGGACAGGAAGCCTCTCAAGCGGGCGACGCCCCCGTGGACGACGTCTCCGCGACGTTTATCGGTCAGTGGCGACATCTCGTCAGCACGACGAACTGGACCAAGGGACGCATCATTCACGAGTGGCGTTTGGCGCTGATCGAGGCCGGCGCACCGGTAGCCGAGTACAGCGACGAGACCTGGTCGCAGCGGGTCGGCCAGGTCAGCCCCCAGCATGTTGGGCGCCTGCGGCGCACCTTCGAACGATTCGGCGAGGTCCACGAGCAGTATGAGTCGCTCTTCTGGAGTCACTTCCAGGCGGCGCTCGATTGGGACGACGCCGAGATGTGGCTCGAGGGTGCCGTGCAAAGCCGCTGGAGCGTCTCGCAAATGCGGCGTCAACGCTGGAAAACTCACGGTGGCGATCCGGCCGCGGCTCCGCAAGACGCCGACGTGGTCGAGAGCGAGTTCGACGAAGATGCCTTTGCGGCCCACGATGCCGAGAAACTGACCGTGGGCGACGAGTCGGCCGACGTCCGCGATCCGAGTCGCGAGTTTCGCGGCAGCGACGAGACGTTCGAGCCCGACTTCGGCGATGAATCGGAGTTGCCTGAGGGTGAGCTTCCGCCGGATGAATCGACGACCGCCGACGCGCTCGGCGCGGATGCCCAGGACGATCGGTCCGCGCCGCGGCGCACCATGGCCGAGCTACCCCAACTGCCCCGCGATCTGACCGACGCGTTCGAGTCGTTCAAGCTGGCCGTCTTGCGACACCGATCGCTGAAGTGGCAAGAGGTGCAGCCCGACGATGTGGTGGCCACGCTCGACGCCCTCCGCGAGCTGGTGCTCGCCGGCGCCGACGAGCAGGCCTAGAGCGCGTTTAGTTTATCTCTAGCGTCTTAGCTAGCTACGGCTGTGCTTGGCTACGTCGACCTGTATCGACGAATTTACCAATTCGTCTGCTTCGGTCTGGTGGCCAAACTTGCCTCGCCCACGCCAATGACGCGACACCTATCCTAAACACGCTCTAGAGCGACTCGAAGCGTTCACGCGGCGCCACACCCTGGGGCTGCGCGACGCGATCCACTGCCATCAAGGCGATCGGCTCGCTAGTTCTTCTTCGGTCGAAAGGCGACCAGCCGCGACTCGTCGGTCGTCAGGTAAGACCCCTCGAGCAGATCGACACAGTAGGGCACCGCGGGCATGACCGCGTCGAGACACTCGCGAATCGCCTTCGGCTGGCCCGGTAGATTGACGATCAACGCCCCGCCACGGATGCCGGCCGTTTGGCGACTGAGGATCGCCGTGGGGACCTTTTCCAGCGAGACCTGACGCATCAACTCGCCGAAGCCCGGCATCATCTTCTCGCAGACCGCCTCGGTCGCCTCGGGCGTGACGTCGCGACGGGCCGGACCGGTGCCGCCGGTGGTGATCACCAGGCAGCAACCTTCGGCGTCGCACAGTTCGCGCAGCGTAGCCGCAATCGTCTTCTGATCGTCGGGGACAACACGGGCCACCGGTTGCCAGGCGCTGCTAAGCACCTCGGTGAAGTACTCGTGGATCGCCGGTCCGCTGCGGTCTTCGTACTCGCCACGACTGGCACGATCGGAGACAGTGAGAATGCCGATCTTGGCGACGTCGGCTGCGGTCATGACAAAATTCTCACGGCGCGCAGAAGTTCACGACTTCGAGCCATGTGGGCGAGAGCCGCGGGAAGTGCATCGGCTATTCGACGGCCACCACGTTGCGGCCCATGTAGTAACCGCACTGTGGACAGACGACGTGCGTCGGCCGCATGTGGCTACAGGCGGGACAAGGGGCCAACTGCCGCGGCTTGAGACGATCGTGCGAGCGCCGCTTGCCGGTCCGCGAGTTCGAGTGTTTGCGCTTGGGGACAGCCATGACCGATTGCCTGTGCTACTTCTACCTGATTCGCTTCTTCGTCTCGCGCGAGCTTGCCTACCAGCTGGCCGCCTTCAATCCCGGGATCATGCCTTCGTTGGCCAGTTCTCGCAGCTTGATGCGAGAGATGCCGAATTTGCGATAGTAACCGCGCGAGCGGCCCGTCAACTTGCAGAGGTTTCGCAGCCGGGTGCGACTCGAATTGCGCGGCAGGCGGGCCAGGGCACCGTAGTTCCCTTCCTTCTTCAGTTGAGCCCGTCGCTCAGCATAGCGCTCCACCAGCTCTTCGATGTGCTTCATCTTGGCGATCGTCGACTTGGAAGCCATCCGCAAAACTCTCCACTAACAGGACGCGGTTTGAAAATTTCGTAGACCCGTGATTATAGCGCACAGGCGGCGGGCTGAAAACCGCGGTCGGGGCGGGCCGGACCGCTGGGGGCAGCGACCTTGCAAGCGGGCAGCTTATCGGGCACCGGGGTGGTGGTGGAGCCTTGGGCCGCCGAGAACCCCAGCGGCCCGTTTTCCGCCGTTTCCAGGCGATTTCCTGGCCTTGTTAGTCGCAATAGGAGAGGGCCAAGAGCGCGTAGGCGGTGACCAGGTTGGGGTCGCCCTCCATCCAACGCTGCTGCTCGTTGATCCACGACCCATCTTCGTTCTGCTGCGCCGCAAGGACTTCGACCAGCTCGCGTCGCCAGTCGTGGCGGACGCCTTCGGCGTCGACGAAGTAGTCGTCGCCCAAGACATTCATCGTCTTGGCGAAGGTATGGTAGTAGTAGAACAGACCGTTCTTGCCGAGCCCGGGATTGGCGTCGAGTCGATAGTTCTTGGCAATCCAGGCGCGGGCCGCCTGAACGCGCTCGTCGTCCTCGGTGAGTCCCGCGTAGATGAGGCTCTTCAAGCCCATGTAGGTCATCGAGGCATAGCTCCGCAGACCCCGCTCACGATTGAGTTGCTCGTTTTCCTCCTTGCTGGCCGACGGGTCGTGGACCGCCTGGCTCTCGCCCCCGCCGCGCGTGGCATAGATGAACCCACCGTCCGGGTTCTTCTTCACGATTTCCAACATCGTGTCGGCGTCTTCGTGCTGTTGCAGTCGCTTCACGAAGATCAGGGCCTTGCGCAGATGCGGATCGTCCGGGCCGTTGCCGGCGGCAACGAGCGCATCGATCAGGATCCCGGTATTCGACAAATCGGGCCGGCGATGCTTGCCGTAGCCGCCGCCGCCGTAGTAGGGATGCGAGGGGTCGTAACCTTCGCCCTCGTCGTTCTGCAGATCCTTGACGAAGCGTTCCGCACCGTCAATCAACTTCTGATAGCGGCCGTCACGATTGGCATCGATCAGGCACATCATCGTGATGCAGGTCTCGTAGTTGCGATAGAGACTGTTCGGCGCGTAGATGCCGCCGTTGGGCTGCACAAATCCTTGCAGGTACTCGAGACTCTTGGCGACCAGCGGGTCGTCGAGGCTCCGTCCGCTGCGAATCAAGGCCGAAGTGACCAGGGCCGTAATCGCGGGTCCTGCCTCGGCACTGTACGATCCGTCGTCGGCCTGGCCCTTTTCGCTCAGGTAGCGAATCGAACGATTGACCAGCTGCTGACGCAGCTGCGGATCGGCCCCGACGCGGGTCTCGGTGCCACCTGTCGAACCGTCCTCGGCGACGAGTTGAGGACCAACAGCAAAACCGACGATCAGCGTCCCGGCCAGCGTCGTCGCCCAGTGCTTGCGCCACATATCAAACCACTCCTTCTTCTCTGCGAACCTTAGTTCGCGACACCCCCGTGCCCGTGCTGCGGCACCCCAACGATTCCGTGTCTCAGGCCTGTGGATTTCGAAAATGGATTGCCCGACAGAGCCGGCCGGACCACCGCGGCCGAAACGACGCCGACGGGTCGGCAGCCGATTTTCGCCCTTCATTATACGCCGCCCGAGCCCAAGGGGTCGCCCCGGATCGACGAGACGCGGGGCAAAGGGGCGAATTAGGCTCTTCCCGGCTCGCAAGTCGGCTGGCGGCCAGCGGACTGGCGGCCACCGCGGCCTGAGTGCTTAGCCCCTGCGTGCCTAGCCGACGATGGCCAGGATGTCGTCCTCGGAGATGATCAGCAGATCCTCGCCGTCGACGGCCACTTCGCTGCCGGCGTACTTTGAATAAAGCACGCGGTCCCCGTCGGTCACTTCGTGCGGAGCCCGGCTGCCATCGGCCAGCTGGCGTCCGTCGCCAACCGAGAGCACCCGACCTTCCAGCGACTTCTCCTGGGCGGCGTCGGGCAGCACGATGCCCCCGGCCGTCATTTCCTCGGCCTCCGTCGGCCGTACGATCACCTTGTCTCCTAGCGGCACCAGTTTCATATTCGCGGTCGCTCCCAAGACGGAAAAACAATCGATTGAGCTTCGCAGCACGCAAAAAAATGCGACGCCGGAGTCCGACGTCGCATCCATCGCGGTCCGCGATTCTCGCAGGAGCCGCGGACCAATTCAAGGGATTGCGATCGTCGCCGGACAGGCAGCCGGCCGAGACTCCCTCGATTGGCCCATGAGCCGCAGGGAGCCTGGAACTACGCGCTCAGAGCCAGCACCGCCAGAAAGATCAGCCACAACAACATCGCCCCGGCCGCGATCCACAAAAGGCGGCGACTGGCCGGCGCCGGGGGGGACGTCGGCGGCGTCTCTGCAGAGGACGCACTGGCTGTCCCGGTGACGTCCCGATCTCGCCGTTTGCCTTTGCGTCGCTTGCTGCGTGCCATGGCAAACTCAGTCGGGCGAACGGATGCGATACTGGGCCACCAAATCGCGATCGAAATCGAAGACGTCGTCAAAATCCTCGCGGCGATCGCTGTCGCGTTTACGCATCTGCCCGATCTCGATCAGATTGAACACGATATGCCCGAAGTCGCCCGACTTCGTCACGCCCCATTGATTGAAGACCAGTTTGGCCATGTAGCCAAACTGCTCCAGCGCGAGTCGCCGAATCGCCTCGCAAAGCTGCTGCCCGGTGAGGTGCCGTTCTTCGACGTCTTCGTCTCCTTCGTCCCCTTGGGCTTCCTCTTCACTCGCTTCTTCGCCGATCAAGTGCATCGTGTCGCGGGCGTAGGCCAGGGCATCGAAAACGAACAGGTAGGCGTCGACGTGAAAGCGTCCGTCGCGTCGCGCCAGCGTGGCAATCGATTGTTCGATTTCGCTCATCAGAATCTCGTGTCGCTGGGGGCCCTTGGCTCTCGCTCAACGTTTCGCTGGGGAGATTACCGTGAGGACGTCGGCACTGTCAATCAGGATGCGTCGCATGTCCTCGGTCTGAACGAGCAGTTGCCCGGCCAGAATCTCCTGCGCCAATACGGTCGCTCGTCCGCGATCGGTGACCACGTCGGCACCGACGGCCGGCAACTCCTTGCGTAGTTCGCGGTAGGTATCGTACTCGTAGCGCAAGCAGCACTTCAGCCTGCCGCACCGCCCGGAGATCTTCGTGGGGTCGAGCGTCGCCTTCTGGATTTTGGCCATCTTCATCGACACCGGCGGCATCTCGGAGAGATGCGTATTGCAACAGACCGGCTTGCCGCAGTCGCCGTAGTCGGCCAACAACTTGGCCTCGTCGCGAACGCCGATCTGGCGCATCTCGATGCGCGTCTGCAGCTCCGCCGCGAGCACCTTGACCAGCTCGCGAAAGTCGACACGATTTTCCGCCAGGTAGTAGGCCACGATCCGCTCGCCGCCAAAGACGTGCTCGATGTCGACCAGCGTCATTTCGAGGCGCAAATCGGCGATCGCCCGCTTGCAAGTCTCGAAGATCTCCAGCTCCTGATCGCGAATCCGGGCCCGTTCGCGATGGTCGTCGCCGGTCATTTCGCGAAGCACCTGTCCCCCGTCGGCGTCGCCCAAATCCTGGACGGCCCGCTCGGTCGCCTCGCAGAGCACGTGGCCTGTCTCCAGGCCACGCTTCGTGCGGACAATGACCTGCGCACCCCGCAGATACTCTTCGCCGCCACGGGTCGAACAGGCTCCCAGTTGGCGCAAGGCGCCGTAGCGGACGACGTATTGAGGCATCGAACTGGCCGTACAGATCGGGTGCAGATCGGTTCGTGGCGGTGGTGTCCGGCAACGCGCAGCGACCGCCACCCACTTCCGCGCAGGGTTGCCCGGACGAGGCAGTCGAAGCGTGCAAGCACCGCACACCTCGGTATTCACGGATCAGTATATCTCGGTCTCGGCAACGTGCCCAGCGAGACGCGCTCGCGAACGTGCCGCCCGTTCGTTGACGCCGCGCGGGTCGGAGTCCTATAATTCCGCCCTGCCCGCTGGAAACGATGTCCAGGCTCGCCGAGCGGCGCGATCGCTCGCAAAAACACACGAAGTTGCCTGAGCCGGCGCGGCATTCCCGTTTCGCCTTCCGCGTCGAACCCGAACAGGAGAGCAAGCATCATGGGCGCCGTAGCCGAACTCACCGGTGCAAGTTTCGAACAGGACGTCTTGAAGTCCGAGGTCCCCGTGCTCGTCGATTTTTGGGCTCCCTGGTGTGGACCCTGCCGCCACATCGCGCCGGTCGTCGAAGAGTTGGCACTCGAGAATGGCGAGTCGGTCAAGGTCGCCAAGGTGAACATCGACGACCACCCCGGCATCGCCGAGAGCTATGGCATCAGTAGCATCCCCACGCTGATGGTCTTTAAGGCGGGCGACGTTGTCGAGCGACTCGTCGGTGTCCAGCCGAAGCAGCGGATGCAAGAAGTGCTCGACGCCGCCAAGGGCTAACGGTCGCCGCGGCCGTCGCTTTGCTTCACGG
>ERZ869936.1917-NODE-1917-length-13399-cov-3.345624_pt1 | contig 13399 bp, 18 predicted proteins | sample MGYA00520876_ERZ869936 | MGnify/ENA primary metagenome ERZ869936 (study PRJEB32218, sample SAMN09650985) | biofilter metagenome | isolation source: enrty point of leading RO module | place: Saudi Arabia: Thuwal, RO plant located on Red Sea | collected 2016-02-17 ...
CCCGCCAAAGTTCGCCAAATTCGTGGGAATCTTGCCTGACGTTTTAACGTTAATCGCGATATCTTTATCGTCCGGCAGGTTGGCTATGGCGCTAGTCAAATCGTCGGCTTGCGTTTTGGCGTCACTCATTGCCGTTCCCGCGTCTTCTACAGACCCCGCCAGAAGTCCAGACTTTTCAATGGATTCCTGTAACTCTACATTTAGTAAATCTTGCGCTGTGGTAGCCCGCTCGGTAGACTCCACCGCCGCATCCTGATTCAATGTCAAAGATTGAACTTGCTCGACTGCCTTCTCTGCGGATTGGACATATTCATCGATGGTCAACTCGCCCTTGGCATACTGTCTGCCTAACTCTTCAAGGCTTTGTTGTAGTGCCACCTGTTGAATAATGGCGGCGGCTTGTGCTTCGGACAGTTGACCCGTCGCTACTGCCAGAAGTCCTAATTCATGCGCGGATGCCCCGCCCGCGTCCGCCATCTTCAATAGCGTTTCGGCAGAGGCGTCTAAGGTGTCGCCGGATTCTGAAAATGTCGTGAATAAATCCCCGGTCGCCGCCTCTGCTTCGTGTAATTTCTGCGCCGTCTCTTCCAGTAGGGCGATGCGTTCTTCTTCCGCTTTGAGTGCCGCTTCGGTTGCCGCCGCTTCTTCTTCTAACCTTTCTGTATACGCCCGCTCCGCGTTCTCCAGTTGGACAAGGGATACGGCGGTGTGACTATATTGGTCGACTAGCCTACTTTGTTCCCGTTCCGCCTCTAATGCCGCCAGCTGTTGGGCATTCAGGGCGTCTGTATTTTCTTGTATTAAACTATTCGCTTCGGTCCATACGCCGTTGGCGTCTTCCTGAACCTGTGCCGCCGTTTCAATCGCGCCTGTAAATCTTTCCTGTGCTTCTGCGGCGTCAATGGTTCCACCCCGCAACTGACCAATAATTTTGTTATATTCTCTCTGAGATACTAACCCCTGTTTTAACGCCTGATTACCCGCAGATACCGCGCTACGGAAATCCACAATCTCGTTGACCATGCCGGTTAGACCCCGTGCGCCGTCTGTCGCGGCGGGTAGTAACTGTTGACCAAAACTAACGGATAGTTCACTGATTGCCGCTTGCAATCCCCGCGCAGAGTTGGCGAATGAATCCGCCGTTTTAATGGCATCCCCTTGCGCGTCTGTCGTTGACCGCCTGGTGATGGATAGAATCGCCGCCGCTTTTGTTTGGGCGTCCATCTTTCCCTTTGTGAATTCAAGACCTAATGCCAATGCCTCTTGGTCAATCGCGGCTTGCGTGGCAACCACCCCATATTTACGCAATGTTTCGGTATTTCCCACCAATGCGCTTTGTAAATCTTCAACGACCTGTTGTGTGGGGAGATTGTTAAAACTTGCGAGGTCTTCCGCCAATTTAACCAACTGGACGGACATGTCTGCGGCTTCGTCTATGGAGAAGCCAAGGGGTACAAATGTATCTTGAAGGGTTGCCGCGAATCCCTGAAGGTCAAACACGGACCTATTCGCGGCGTCTGCAAATTCTTGCAATTCTGCGGTTACGTCTGTGGCAAGGGATTTAAACACCGTGTTGAACTTGGATTGCATTTCTTCGACATCGGATGCCGCCGTGATTGCCTGTTTTCCAAACGCAACCAGACCGCCGCCAATGGCCGCCAACGCACCACCCGCCGCAAGAGAGGATAGAGTACTCCCGAAACCTTTAAATTTTCGGTTCGTATTATCTAAGGGATCGTTTGTGTTTTTGAGGGACCGGTTAAGTTGGTCAAAATCCTTACGGAGCGCATCAACCTGTTTACCCCCCTTGACCCCTACATCAATTAGAATTGGTAGTCTTTCGGTCATGGCTCCCTAGAACATGTAATTAGAATATCCGGCTTCTTTCCGCATATTCCATAGATTGGTCACAACTTCGAATATCTGCGGGTTGGCGTTAACCCACTTCGGATTACCACTATTTGCCCGGTAGAGTGATACCGCCCGGTCAACGTTGCGGACGGTCATGACCCTTTGAGGCAATCCGGCAGGCCACTCCAACCACCCCCCGCCATATGGGTCACCTAACGATTCAGACATCCGACTCACTGTTAACTCTGAGGGTGGGTCGTTACTCTCATTTGTGAGGTAATCGACCACCCTCATAATCAGTTTTTTGGGGTTCGTAACGTTTCGTTAAATCTAAATATGACGGCGTTGGCAATCTGTTCCTCTTCGCCCCAATCCAGATTCCCAACGATGTCTACTATGTAATCCCATTTGGGCGTCACGTCGCCGGTAAAATCGATTGGGCGAGCAAACCAACCCGCCTTAATCGCCGCTTCTAAGGTGTTTTGGTTCACACCAAAACGAGATTCGTAACGGTCTTTACCCTTCTGGTTCTCTTCCCAGAACGTCAACATATGACGTTGTTTCATATCTGGGATGAACTCATAACCCGCAGGTAGTTCGATAGGGGTGACATCTGTGACGTTTTCGTCATGAGTGACATTAGATTTCTGTGCAGGCGCGGACGTTGGCTCTGGTTTCTTGGCATCGGTCAACTGTCCATTGTTTTCCTTTGCCAATTGTTCCAAATGTGCCAACGCGTCCACGTCTTGTAATACTTTCTCACTCATGATTAGGCATTCGCCGCGATGGTGATATCGTCTAACAGCAATGTCACGCTATAGGTTGCAAATCCATTAACCGGTAGAGAGATGGTTCTATCTCCTACCGTGGCATTGGTTGACGATATATCAATCGTGCCTGTGGCGGTACCGGCAGGGTCGCAAACAATTGCGCCTGTGTCGCCGGGGTCAATTGCGCCCAAAAGGGTCGTATCGTTGTCTTCCAACGCACCGGTAACGGTCATTGTCGTGCGTATAATACCAACGATCTGCGCTACGGAAGTGGCACCCGCGCGCTCAATCTCTTGAACCGGGGCATGGCCGTGTACGTCAATTGTCTGAACACATGACAACGTAGTCCCGCCAAATGTCAATGCAAAATTGGTTGACGATGCAAGGTTAAATTTTGCCATTTTTATTACCTCTTTCGAGGCGCGGGTTGCTCCCCCCGGCCCCTAGATTCTGGCGTCAATAAATTTGATTAACGCCTTCAATTTCTCTCTGGACTGTCGTAACTCAACCCATCGTTTAGAATCGGGTTCACATTGCTCTTGTTCCTTGTCCAGAATTTCTAATGCGGACAATAGATGATCAGTCGGCCCTTTTTTCTTAACCGTCTCTTTCACCTTCTCCGCTGTCTCTTTTTCACTCATACATTCACACGCCATTAGATGATTTTCAGAACGGCCACCGTGACAGACGACGTAACAGAATACGATAAACTGACATCGGTACTAGTCGCGCTGTAATGCTGTGGCGAGAATGGACCGATGGCCCAAATTTCCCCCGTAGGCACCGCGACGGTCCTGTCATCTACGCCTAACGTCGTTTCGATTGTCTGGTCCGTTGTAATCGTCACGGTACAGGTTCCGGCATTGTCATTCTTCACAATGATGATTGTCTTTCCGTCATTGGTGAATGTGTCGCCGCCGCCCGCCGCCGCGTTAAACGTTAACTCAAGACCCGCTACGACAGATTGATCTACAGATAGTGCCGCCATATCAATTCATTCCTGTTACTGTGGCAACCACGCCCCAATACGGTATCCCTGCAATGTCTAACGGTGGGGAGTCTGACAACCCCGCCCGCGCCTCAATCGTCCATGACGCATCAAAAGCAAGGCTTTTCCGGTTGGTTTCTAGTGCGCTGTGCAAGTTGTCTATCATGGTCACCATGTCCGAAAATTTCTTTGCCGGTTCATTCTGGTTTACCGCTTCTGTGGCAATGGCAATCTGCGCCGTGTTGGTTCGGTTTGTATCACTACAAATCGTTACCGCTTCGTATTCAGACCCCGGAAACACAATGAATTGATAGGGTAGGTCTGGATTGTTAACAGATAACGGGGGAAACTTTTCTTTACGTTTAACCCCCGTTACCGTCAAGGCGTGAAGACTATCTATCCATGCGGTTAATGTACCCATCTAAATTAACCGCCTGTGTTTCTGTACCCATCGCGCCACATCCCGCGGAAAGCCCGCCGGAATTTCCAACGCGCCCGCCGTAGGAATGGCGACAACCTCAAAGGCTCCCGCGTCTTTCTGCGTATAGGCGTAATCGACCAACCGTCTGACCATATGCTTGGCGTCTGCCGGTGCCGGGTCTGACACTGCGGTGTAATACCCGAACGGACCAACGATTTCAATAGCGTCTTCCGGTTCATAATCCCCGGCGGCGTTGTCATCTGTCCATGCGAACGTTGACCCCTGTTTAATCATGATTTCGTCATAGGGGGGTTCGTTGCGTGGATTGAGGGTGTACTCTGTAGACGCCAATGCCGTCCCGTCAATCGTTACCGTTGTCGGCGATGCCGCCAATACATGGTCAAGGATTAAACAACGCCCCTCCACATCGTTGTAAGAGTGGTAGTATCTTGTACTGTCCGCTTCTGCCACGATGGTTCTGTCACATTCGACATTTAACCAACGAATCGCGGCGTTAATCAGGGAGACGATAAGGGCGTCTTCGTCGTCCGATTCAATCCCCTTATAGTCTTTGTATTCCGCAGTGGTCAAGAAGGCCATTATTCACCTTTGCGGCGTGTTGTGGTTTTCTTTGCCGGCTTGACCGCAAAGCCAGCGTTTAACGCCATCTCTGCGACATCTTTGGGTACCCGCTGCGGTTCATCACTCGCAATATAGTGGAACCCCTTCCCGGCAAAGGAAACCTTAACGATTAAATCCATGATTACGCGGCTTGGTCGGCGTACCCGATGGCTTCGGATTGCAATACATCGAACGTGGTTCGGAAGTAATATTTAAGTTGCAATACACCATCAACGGTATAAGGATCACGCAGTAGCGTTATGCTAGGTTCCTCACGGAATCCAACGTAGAACCAATTGCCGAACAAAATAGATTTGGCAGTGGAAGCGATGGCGTCTACTTTGTTAGACCGGAATACGGGATAACCGATTAACTGACGGGCGGCAACCACGCCGGGTCCGCCGGTGGCTTCTGTGGCGTATACCCGGTCAGAACCGGAAATCTTTCGAATGGCCGCCAGGGTAGAATTACGCATGACAAAAGCGACAGAGCCGCTATCGTCAAGATATGCGCCTAAATCGTCACCGCTTTCGATATCCTCAATTTCACCGTCCGCAATGGCGGTTGCCGATGCAAAGGTGGTCAAGTTTGACCCGTTGGTTTCCACTTCGGTAACCAACAAATCGTTTTGTGTTTTGGCAAGTCCACGCCCCACGAAATCCTCAATAAAAGCCATCAGTCGACTTTCTTCGTCTTGCATAAGTTCGTCAGTCAACTGGATTTTCTTTGTGTATTTCGCTAGCGTCATGGCGACTTGACTCAAGGCAGGTGCGTCCCGGTCGAAATTGTTAGAAGCAGCGTCGTTCTGTTCTGACGTGGCAATGAATTCGCCATCGGCTTCGTTGTCGGTTGGCACGTTAACAGTTGTTCCAACACCGGGGATATTTCGCACGGCCAAGCGTGGATGCAATGCAATCTCATCCCGGCGGGCAATGATGCCGTTAAAATGTCCGGTCGGAACGGCGTTTCCATCATCTGCGGCGGTGCCAACGTTCATGTTGGTATCGTTGGACGCCTTAATGGTTAACCGTCCGCCTTTGAGATGGATACCGCTTGCGGCGTCATAGGTGCCACCGTCGCCGGTTTTAACCCATGAAACAATTGCCTTCGTTTCGGTATCGCCCAAACCAGACGTGTTGACGGCTACCGCTTTTGTAACCGGAGCCGCCGGTTGTTTCTCAAGTTCCTCGATTCGCTGGTTAAGTGGTTCCACGGCCTTTTTGACCGCTTCGGTTACCACTTCCCCAACATCGGGGGTAGGTTCGGTTGTCTCTTCAACAACCTCTTTTTCTTTTTCCATTTTGATAACCTCTTGTGAGGCGTCGGTAGGCTCCCCTCCGCCCCCATCTATATTAAGATTGATGTTAATATCTATGGATTGACTATCCTCATCTGCGCTATTCTCTGGTGATGTACCGTCACCCTCTGGAATTAACGCCTTTAGATTTGGATTGTCTTCCGATAGTTTTTTAATTCGTTCTACGCCAATTTTGGCGGTTCGTGGCTCTGCGGGTGTTAGGGTCAATGACTCTTCAAAGATAGGCCACTGTTTAATATTGCCCCCGTCCCGACGTACCAAATGGGGTACGCTGCCACTGGATAGACCCGTTTTCTGACTGTTTAAAAGTTGTTCTACGATGCCCCAATATTGATTACTCTTTTCAAATTGGAGTTTCATATATAGACCGGTTTCGTCCGGGGATACTTCGATTACATCCCCCACGGATTCGTCAATCGACTTGAGTACGAACCGCTTTCCTTCGAATTCTAGAAAGGTCGGTTGGCTATGGTCGATAAATACCGGTTTGACCGGAACCAAATCCAACATGAAATCTGTCTCTTTTGTAAAGGTATCGCCCTCTATATCCTGGTCACCGAATACAACGCCATAACCGCCATATACTGCAGTATGGTCGTCCTCAGATAATATTTTTAATGCATATTTGTTCTCTTTCATGGATGGCCCCCGCCCCCAGAAGTGAAAATAAAAAAGGCGCAACCCGTTAAGATTGCGCCTTGAATGGTTAATCCTAGACTGTATTAGATTTGCCGTATTATATCATAGTGGTCAAACAAACAAAACCCCCAGTGTGAGGACCGGGGGTAATGTCACAATAAAGGAGAAATACAAATGCCTGTAACAAGACAAATATATGAACGTCTACATTATACCATAATCAATGTTTCAATAGTTTAGGGCGTTTGATTTCGCCATGTTCCAATAAGAATCGTTCGATTTCCCGCAGTTCGATTATCAACGCTTCGCGGCGGCGTTTGATATGGTCTAGGTACTCCCTGGTTACCATAGAAAACGCCATCGTGTCGCCCCCGAAAACCTCTATCTCAAAATCACCCATAAAATAGACATCCCCGTAAGTAGAATGAAGTTGATAACGCCTAGCAGGATTAACAGGTTCGGATTGATGCCCGGTTTTGGTCTGGGTTCCACGTCGTCCATCCTTAATCTATCTTCTAACCATTGCGCGGATTCTTCGTCAGGTGCCAGGAATTCCCACATGCCATCGTCAGACATGACCGCGTAACGGTCCGTGAACACGTCGTACTCAGTGAACCATTCCATTATTGTTCCACCAACCCTTATTCGCAACGTCGAACCATGACTTTAATTCTGTCCTCAGTTCTTTAATACTACCTGCCTTTTTGTGTCCCCCATGCCCCGCGTGTATCCAAATCCATTCGTGGGGGTTATTCACTTCCCCCCAAATAATTAGACTGCTACATTTAGGCTTCTTAGAAAATTCTTTCAATGCGATTATCTGAGGTTTGGGAACAATGACCCCTATCCCCTTGGTTTCAATCATCAACATATGGGACTGCCAACAGTACAGGCCGTCAATGTCCATCAACGAACTGTCTTTATAGAAACACCCCTTCAGGATGCCCCAATCCCATATGCTTTTTACATACTCTTCTGGATTATTGATTGTCATACGCCCTAATACCTTTTATATCTGTCTTGCTATCCATCGCCTCCAAACGTTTAATATTGCGCCCTTTGTAAAGTCTAAATCTTGTCGATACGTGGCCCAGAACCCGCGATGGATACCCGCTTGTCGTCTGGTATCCTTGACAAATGGGTCATACCGTTTCCCCCTGGGAGATACCGCGCCCCTAGACCCCGCCCGGATGATAACGCCGCGCACCTTGTTCACGATACGCCATATCATAGAACCGCGTAAGGTGAATGTTCTGCGGTATCGTGACCCCCGTCTAGGTGCATACACCATAACACGAGTACCGATGATTTCCCCCGTCTCACGCGCGGGCGCGCCCATGCGCCTATGCATCGTGGCGATACTTCTTAACCGTTTGTTCATGCGGCGAAACCCGCTTTTTTTAATCATCCACAATCCTGTCGTCTTGGTCATCCGTTATACCATGATACGACTTGAACAAATTCCACATGGTTTGGCCTTGGATAAGGTCTAATATTTCTTCCGCACTTCTGTATTCAATGCGGGACACACGTCCATCCGTATATTCAACACTTTTAACAGTGATGAAATCGGGAACTGGTTCAATCGTAACATCATCCGCCCTAAATATATTCATCATCTAAAACCCAACCTAATCCCACACTTACAGTTAATCAATTCCTGTGACCAAAACTCACCAGATGGGAACAATGAATTAAACGGCACCGTAACCCCCACCTGCGCCAAATGTTCGTCTCTTGGGTCCGCGCTCCGCGTTCTTAACCATGTTTTGGTCAATGGGTTAAATACGGTTGCAACCAGGAAGACCGCCGCACCGTATAGGGTGGATGCGTTATCATCTGCGATTAACGCCGCCCTGCGTTCGACTTCCCCATCTATAAACGTGTTAAACCGTTCTTCTACCTGTTTCTTCTGTGTGATACCATCCGCCGCCAGTTGGTCAATGGCCCGTTGCAATAGAATCATAATAGAGATTAGTGTCGCATCATCTAACGAGTTCAATAAGAACGGCGAGTCAATACGATTCGTGAATTGGGCGTTAGGTGGGTTGACCCCTAGCAATGAATTCATGCGGTCCTGTGCGTATTTCCGAACTGATGCGTCAATCTCTGCCAACTGTTGCCCTGTTGCATCTGTGGGTACCTGTTTTAACCCGTCACCCTTGCCTAACAGAGCGAATGCGATCAATATGGCAAGAACGGCGTCATAATCTAACGTGTCCCCTATCGGTTGTAATTCCGCCTCTATGCGCCGTCTTAGTTCATCGGTATTGGATAACTCTATACCCCTTAAAACGCGCTTTATATTGATTTCCCGGTACTGTTTCCCCAACGCCTCGTTGAATAGCCTGACTAACTCTTCCCGGTCGTCTGACTGCAATAGTTCATCCAGTGGCGAGAACGTTTCGGGTGCCTTAGTTGTAAAGCTTTGGGGAAAAGGGGTATCTTTGCCGCTGGCATCTCCTATCGGGACAATCTTAAACGTCGTTTCCTCAATGACCGCTTTAATCTCTTCCGGCGTCAATATATCGCTTTTGAACGGGCGTTTCTTATTCTTCTTAAGGAATTTCTTAAGGCGACGGATTTCTGCGGCTTTTTGTTCGTCAATGCCATCACTAATGGCGTTTTCTTCCGTGTCTCTGGTTACCCCTGGTGAGGCAGGTACGATGCGCTGTGCCGTGTCCGGGGATAGGTTAAAGAATGTCTCAACCATAAAGGTAGCATTCTCCCGTGGGAACAATCCTTGACTATAGGCGTCAATAATGGCAATCGCGCTTTGTATCTGCGCCCCATTTAATACCTGCTCTTCCGTCACGCCGTCAACCTGAACCCCTTCGGTCTCTTCTGCGATAATGTCCAACTCCATCCCCTCCGGTACATGAATACCCAGAACGGCGGCGGCGGTTTCTTTCGGAACGCCGGTAGATACGTACATCTGGAACGCACTCGCCCGGTTGGTCTCGTCTTCCATGTTGACGGTTAACGCTTGGGGTTGCAATTCCAAATTGTATCCATTGGGATTAAATACATGATGATTCAGACCGTGAACGATTAGTTCAGTATGGGGTAAGATGGTGTACTCTACCCAGTTAGACGTAACCCGGTCTAGGAGTGCCCGGTTAGACCCTACATCGGGGTCAACTAACATCATAGGCGTGTCTGCCAAAACGGATATATCTTTCTGGTTGGCAACGTCAATAGTCGATAGGTCTAAATCTTTCGGGTCAGTTCCAACCTTCTGAAATTCCAACTGTTTATTCAATATTTCCACACTGTTAGATTTATCGACCCCACCAAACAAGGCGCGCCGCACCTTTGCCAATATCCTGTCCCGTTCTCCGCGCGGCGGTTCGGATGGCGACAACACGACATGTTGCGCAATCGCGCCCCTATCGAACAACGCCTCTAAAGTCGCATCAGAAGAGACCAGAAGCGATGCGGGTAACTTGGCAAGGTGCTCTAAAGTAAAACCGCGCCCCACTTCATTAAGACCCAGTGACCAGACCCACGCAAGACGCTCTACCGGGCTTTGTTTCTCTATGGCGATTTCTTTCTCGTCGTCATAAACAAAGTATTTATCAACTCGGTTTGTCAAATGGCGTTTAAACCCCTTCAGAACTCCCGTTTGTTGGTCGTAATCCTCTTCTATCGTCTGTGGGTTATACCATCGTATAGAGTGTGTCCTGCCGCCGCGGTTGGCAAGCATGTACCAGTAGGCCGCCCCGAAACGGTCCACCGACGCCGAAGCCATCCAGACATTCGACTTTAAACCCCTGCGAATCTGGAAAGGCAAATCCTTCTCTTGTATCTCATCGCCTTGGTTGTTCTGGATAATTAACGGGATGCCCCGCGCCATTGATGCCCGTTTAAATACAATCCCGTTCCAATATGAAGAGGCCCATGCCCCCCTTTGTTTACCCCCCAAGATGGTTTCCCACCCGGCGGTATCCATCAAACTTAACGCCTTAACTGCGGACTTTTCGCCCGTTAACCATTTTGACATGCGCCCCCCTTACCACCAACTAGACTGCGACAACCACAACATTAACGCCCTTGCCATGACCGTATCATCATGTAATCCTTCCGGCGCGCTGTATTGGGTTCTACCAGTAAACCTGCTTGTTTTTTGTTCGTAGGCTTCTAATTCTCCGGTGGCATATGGTATATCTAAGAATTCGAACTCTTCCCGTTCCAGGGATAATTTCATGTTTTCAATTAGTGGCGGTTTCGTGCTAGGTGATGTCCAGAAGCCCGCCTTGTCATTCTCGAAATGGATAGGAAGACCGGCCCGAACTAACTGTTCGATAATCGGTTCCCCCATCGCGTTAGACTCCGGTAGTATAGACGATACGCTCCACTTGTCATAGTAGTGCTCTAGCATCTGGCGTTGGACCTCATAATCCAACTTGTTAGACCGATACAGGTCTAACTCACGACGGCAGGTCACGCACCCCACTGAGAAGACCGTATAGTCGTTATGCTTGCCCCAATCCACCCCCATGACAATTTGGTGCCCGTCGTGCTTTTTTGGGGTCGTTTCCGGTGCAGTTAAATTCGCCGCAATGTTGCGAAATACCGCGCCCTCGTTTTCATTGAATACCGCTAGTACTTCCTGATTGTATGTGGCTTCCGGCATCTCTTCACGCATGGATTCGATTTCATCTGGTACGATATACGGGTTCTCATGGGTTGGCATCTGCCAGGAAGACCAATCTGTCATGGTGGGGTCGATGCCGAAATCGTATAGTTTCTTGAAATCGTTATAACCCTTTGGGGTAGATAGGAAGTATGCGCTCCCCTGATAGTCTGCCAGGGTGGGGCGGATGACCATCTGCCACGCATCCCCTAAACCCGGCACCATTGCCGCTTCGTCTATAATGGCCCGCTTGTATTTTCGTCCTCTGGCGGCATCCGGGTTATCCAACGACCAGAACTCTAAGACACCACCTGTAATGAACTCTAAACGCCGTTCCTGCGTGGATTGACGCGCCGTGATAGGTTTGAATGTATGGGTTAGTTCTCGCCATACCTCAATCATCATTTTGTAGGACGGTGTGAACCATGCGACCGGGTAGGGGAGTACGGCGGGTTCGGCGCACCGGTCTTGACCTAGCACCGTCTTGCCCCAACGCCGTCCGCACGCCAGTACATTAAACCGGGTTGCATTCTGGACAACGTTAGATTGTGCCGTGTGCAATCTAGGAAGGGTTAGGGTGATTGTCTGCATATTCAATAACGATTTTAGTAGGCTCCCCATCTGCGCCGGTTCGTTCTTGGCGTTCCACGTACCCGCGCCGCTTCCCCTGGGTCTTGAGATAGAAGATTAGAAGGGTGTCGGATTCCTTCATTCTTTCCTGCAACATGCTTTCGGCAACATCTAGCGACATGTCCCGCGCTTCCTGAACGGCCTTTTTTAGTCGTCCCGATTTGTCATTCTCAATTCGTTCGTATATTTTACTGCGGGAGATTTCGAAAGAACGCGCAACGGCGGAAAGATTTCCTTTAAGTTCAATAATCTTTTGGATTAACGCTTTTTGAGATATCGCCATAATAGGACATTATAGCATATACGTATTATAATAGACACGGTGTCTATTATAATAATAAGGACTAATATGATTTACTGGAAACATTTCAAATCTATAGTGATTCATAAATGGTTTGTGTTTTTGGCCGGGTTGAGATTAGGCGTTCCCGTCTGGCGGCTTGTGGTTCATGATTGGCAAAAATTCACTCATTGGGAGTTTAAAGCATATGCTCGAAATTTCCAGTTTAAGGGAGAGAAGGCGGAGAAAGCGGGTTTTGATTTTTCCTACGCGTGGTTACACCACGAAAACACGGCTCCTCATCATTGGGGTTACTGGATACCGAGAGCGGGCAGATATGCAAATATGCCGTTACCAATGCCCGAAACATACGTTAGAGAAATGGTCGCGGATTGGCTAGGGGCAAGCAGGGCATATACTGGTAGTTGGGATATGCACGACTGGCTCCAAAAAAACCTTTCTGGCATTGTGGATAATATGTGCAATGAAACATGGGATATTTTAGAAGACGTTCTGATCGAAATTGGCTACGAAAATTTATTGACGGTTTTTACAGTAGATCAGGCAATTAGACCGGCGATAAATCATACTTTTAATAACCTTATTTAATTTAAGTATGGTTGTATTTGGGTGCCCCTATCGGTTTTCCAAACTGTCAAGTACAGACACTAGGCTATTGTAACCCTTGTCGTCTATTTCAGTCTCCCCGAAATGACAACAAGAGTTTGGAGGATGATGAACAGCGCATGACATACCATCATCGCTTCTGAGGTACACGCCGTGGCAAAGCCCGCACTCGTAAATTTCTATCAAAGTCTTATCTTCTGGTTGTATGATCATGAGTCACCTATGTTGATTTCCCCGCTATACCGGTTTACACACAAGCCCCTGATAAATTAACGCAATCAACTCGCTTCCGTGTTTCTGGCTTGTCCATATACCAATTACAGAATCGTCGCCGCCAATAGTATGGGCGTAATTGTATGCATCTTTCAGTTTCTCGAATTCCGGGTCATCCATGTCTAAAAACGCAACGTTACCAACTTGATAGGATACGCCTTGCCTTGATTCCATTTTTCAAATCTCCTTATGATTCCCCCGCGACGGTTTAATAAATATCAACATAAAATTCTATACCATCGGGTAAACCTTCATTGTCCCAAATGGCCTTTTCATTCTCAGGTGCAAATTGATCATAATCTGGTCGTCTCCAAGAGATAATGTCAGTGTATTCACAAAAGGTAT
>ERZ869936.1918-NODE-1918-length-13397-cov-3.353845_pt1 | contig 13397 bp, 11 predicted proteins | sample MGYA00520876_ERZ869936 | MGnify/ENA primary metagenome ERZ869936 (study PRJEB32218, sample SAMN09650985) | biofilter metagenome | isolation source: enrty point of leading RO module | place: Saudi Arabia: Thuwal, RO plant located on Red Sea | collected 2016-02-17 ...
CAAATATCTCTTCTAAAAACCCCGCTGCCACCATTTACCCAGAAAGTGTCATGGGCTTCTTTGCTCTCTTTCCCTGGCTCAAACAATATATATCCGTCTTCAAACTTCCCTCTTGCCCAACCATAACCTCTTTCGTGAAGTGACACTGCAAACACGCTTTTGTCTCTGAAGTGTTTGTGTGTCTCTTCTAAAAAGTTTTCTTCAGGAACCACATCATTGTTAATAAGACAAATGAGGTCCCCTTTTGAAGTTCTGGCACCAGTATTTACAGAGGCGGAAAAACCACGATTTTTTGTGTGCTTGATTAGTTTTACATCCGGAAAGTTTTCTTTCATAAAAGAAACAGTGTCGTCAAAAGAGCCATCGTCAACAACAATTACTTCTAATATCTGATTTTTCTTGTTTTTTTGGGCCTTTATAACCTTAGGTAGATTCTTTTTGAGAAGATCACGCCCGTTGTAGTTTGGTATAACAATTGATACTTTCATTTTATGGCTAAAGGTAGTTTATCAAAACACTCTCTAAATTATTAGTTCAGAATTTCTTCGAACTCTTTTACAAACCTTCTCTGTTCATAAACCAACGAAGACTTTTGTGATCTTTTGGACATTTCCGTTAACAAGCCCTTCTCTTCTACAAGCTTCTTTGTATAGTTAATCAAACTTTTCTCCTCACTCCACAAAAACCCTGTCTCTCCCTTGGAAACAATTTCTTTATGTCCGCCCGCCCTAAAAACCACTGGAACGGCACCTGCCGCCATTGCTTCCACAACTGTTATTCCAAAATGCTCAACTGCTTCCGGGTTTTTTTCTTCATTCACTCCAAAACCAGCGGCTGACCAAAAAATTTTGGCTTTGCCGTAGAGTTGAAGCAATTTTTCAAAAGAAGCGCTTTCCACAATTTCGATAGGGTATCTCTTAGCTTCTTTTTTAAGCTCCTTAAGAAAGTTCCCGACACCGACTTCTACACCACCCGCCAAAATAAGGCGCCATTCTTTAAACCCCTGGTCATATAGCGATTTAAATGAACGAACCAAAACATCTTGTCTTTTTGCTTGTTTTAATTGAGAAAACCTTCCGACAGACAATATTATATTTTGCTTTCGTTTGGGGGTTATTTTGTCTGTTGCAACAGGAGGGTAAACAACCACGCTCTCAACACCATACTCTGAATCAATTACATTTTTTGTAAAGTACGAGTTGCATACTACTTTATTTACCCGCGCTAGCTTAAATTTATTCATAAGCGAAGTTCCTCCAACACCATGGAAGGGAACTTGAAAATGCAAAACATTCTTGCGCGCTTTTAGTGCGGGTATGCTACCGTCCGAAACCCAGAAACAAATATCATAAGACTCTCCTCTTTCAACATCTTTTACGATACTCAAACCCTTCAGGTCTAGACCAAACCTCTCCTCCAGTTTTTTAATTATTCCAGGATCCGACCATTCGATGTTTACCTTATACCCAGACTCCAGAAGAGTTTTTGCAACCATAGCAGTATACCTCTCACCGCCGCCGAGAGTGTCCAAGTATGGATTTACTATTGCCGCTTTCATTTTTTCTTTTCTTGCATCTCCCAAAGTTTTGCGTAGGTAATCATACGACTAAACATTTGATAAACGATCTCAATCACGCCTACTCCTCCGTCGAGAAATCCAAGCTTCCTCACACCACGGTACCAAAACTCCCTAAACGCTGCCGACATCATCCTCCACCAGGTGACAGGGGGGTGGCCTGACTTAAAAAGTAGTTCTGCCTCTATTTCTGACCATTTGTTGGTTTTTTCGACCATCTCTTCTAAGCTCCTGTGGGACCTATGAACAAAAGGTTCTTTTAGTTTTTCTACATTGCCTTTAAGTTTGGGTTGCTCATGGAGCTTGCCTTCCCATTTCACAAACTTATCTTTTCTTATTAGACGGACAACATAGTCTGGCCACCAGCCACCGTATCTCATCTCCTTTCCCAAGAGGATATTTTTCCTGGGAATCGCGTACGCAGCAGTGTCGCTTTCAGATGTTTTGATAGTGTGTTTGATTTCCTCTCGAAGCTTTGCTGTTACCTCTTCATCGCTATCTACATACAAAAGCCATTCATATTTTGCCTTTTTTGCTCCTTCGTTACGCCATTTTGAGAAATCCTGGTCTTTCCCGTCTGGTTTTATTTGAATTAGTTCATCACACCAGGTAAGTGACTTTAAGCATTTTTCGAGAAGTTCTTTGTTTGCTCCCTCGCCGGCTAACACAATTGCAGAAATCTTCATTACTTTTTCCCCCAGGAGCCCTTACCAAATCTGCACAGGAAGAAATCGCGAACACCAGTTTTTTGCCACTCTCGCCCTTTGGTAAGTAGTCTCAAACTTTCCCTAACAAGAGCGAGTTTGGTTCGAAGCCTGGCATATCTCATTCCAAAATCTAATCTGTTTCTTGTTAAAAAGTAGTCGTTAAGCTGGCTCCCAATACCAGAGGCTTGTGACACCTTGTGCCAAAGGTGAGTTGCCGGAGTATAAACAACTTTCCAACCTGCACGCTTGGCGCGCTCAGAATACTCCGCATCTTCCCAGTACAAAAAGTATTTTTCTCTAAGATATCCAATATCTTTTACTAATTTGTTTCTTGTTAGCACACAAGCTCCGTTTGCTACATCGGTTTCTGCCTGTTCGTCGTACTGGCCTTCGTCAACCTCATCCACACCCCGATGTGTTGTGTAAATATTGTTTCGATCGATATCTCCACCCGCATACCAGAGAACTTTTCCCAATTCAGTCTTTTTATATCTGTCCTTGTGGTATTCGTAACCTTTAGCAAAATACATCTTTGGAGAAAGAAGTCCAATTTTTTTGTCCTCTTCTGCAATTTTTAGAAGCACTTTTAATAAATCTTTTTTCAGAATGAGGTCGTTATTCATTAGGAGCATATAGTCAAACCCTCTTTCCACAGCATCCCTCATTCCAATATTGTTGCCCCCAGCAAAACCCAAATTGGCGCCGGTGTTTATATACTTGAAGTCCATGTTTGGCAACTTAAAATCTTCAAAGTATTCGGGTGTTCCATCTGTGGAGCCGTTATCTACTAGCAAACACTCTGCGTTTAAACCACTTGTGTCCAGTTTTGCCACATCTTTCATTTGTTCCTGGGTCATCTCTTTTTGATTCCAGGTGAGAATTATTAACGCTACTTTAGGTTTTTTTGCCATACTTTAGTCTCCTTGCAACTTTTTTCGGGAAAGCTTTTATTGCACCCTTCTCCTTTGTGTATTTCTCAGTAATCCACCAATTAACTTCTGCCTCTGCTTCCCCAAAAACACTAGCAACCTCGTCGAATGATGTGGCCTGCTCTAAAAACTTCTCTTTCTGCCAAATTTTTAGATAAACCATTGCTTCAGAAAATGCCTGCAGAATGGCAAGTGCCAGACCATGAAGGCCGTCCTTGTAGCCCTCTCCGGCGAAATATCTGCTCAAGAATTCTGACAAAGGCCTTTTGATAAGGTCTTTCCACAAAAATTTATGTTTCTTGGCAACTAGTTCGTCTGCCTGGACGGAAGTGTACCTGTTCATTCTTTCTATGTACTGCTCCAGAGTCTGGTAGTTGTGATGAATTATGGCAAATTCGTCCTTTGCCGGAAGGTCAATCCCTTTTCCTTGAGTAATGGGTACTGAATGGATTTCGTCATCCCATTCAACATTGTCTTTTTTGAAAAGCCTGATGTTGTAATCTGGCCACCAACGGGAATGTTGCAGCCATTTTCCAAAAACTATATTTTTTCTAGGAATCCTAACATAGTCTGCTTTGTCTTCCTTAATTATTTTTTTAATCTTTTTGGCAAGCGATTTACTGATTTCCTCATCTGGATCCAAGACCAATACCCACTCCTTACTCGCCTTTGAGATAGCAAAGTTTCTGGCCGGCTCCACATAGCTCACCTTCTTAAACTCATATACCCTAGCACCAACCTTCTCGGCTATCTCGACAGTCTTGTCACTTGACTTCATGTCGACAACTACAATCTCGTCTGCCAAGTCTTTCACCGAAGCTAGGGCGCGAGGAAGCACATCTTCAACATTGCTGGTATTTAAAACAACCGTTAATTCAGCCATATTTCGTATTTTACCTTCTTTTTAGTTTACTTTGTAAATTTTCACTTCAGCATTCTCAAATATCTGCTCCAATCCGAGCTGGGTTTCTCCAAGGACTGCACGCTGACCGTTCAGCCAATAAACATAGGCAATTTTGTTTTCTTTCAAGAAACTTCTGGCATCGTCAGCGCTACTTGTTTCAAGAAATGCCTCCACTTCCTCTCTCCTTTTTGGCCATGGAAAGTTTGTAATATTCAAGTTAACCTCATCTTCCAGAAACACAGGGTGTTCACCAAACGCCGCTACATAGGCAGTCGATTCGTAGAGGGTAAGTGGTCGCGGTGGGATGGACAATGCCTCTTTTGCCTTTTCTTGATCGAATGGATATGTAAGAACAACACCCCTAGGTTGCTGAGAAAGAAAAGACAGGGCTTCAAGTTCATAGCTCGGAACCGTGGCGGGAGGCCGCCCTGGTAAATAGTGCCTTAGAGTTCCTATCGTGGTCGGTATCGTCAAAAGTACTACCAAAGCCACAAAGTATTTCGATTTTCTTGTCGCAAATTTTGCCAATGCCACTCCTGCTAGAATTCCCGTAAACATCAATGAATAGTACAAGAACTGAATGGTGTTCCAAGGTGTTCCCGATTGCAAAAAAAGTGTGGGGACCACAATGCCTGCAGCGATGATGGTGTATATCGCTATCTCCATTGGCACATAACTTTTCGGTCTTAGTAGACTCCTCAGCGCAAAGGGCAAGGCCAAAATTCTCGTACCCAAGTTACCAAGTACAAAAATTACAAAGGCAACTAAATAGGCAGCAGTCGCTTTCACCCATAACCCGCCCAATCGATAGTTTGTCATCGCGCTATAAAACCTCTCCCAGCCAAGCCTGTCACTTAGCCCCATCATTGTCTCCAAAAACCAAAAAGGTTTAAAAACCACGATGCTACCGACTTCACCTTTTGTTGGCAAAAACACAAGAAGGTTGATTATGGCGACCGGTAGCAAGATTTTTAAAGTAATAACCTTTTTCTCCCAGAATAACTCCCACAGTGAAGCAGCCAAAAGCCCGGCTATTATGAGCAGGGCACCGTAAACTTTAATTTGCGACAAAATACCGAGAGTTAGAATTGTGCCGACAAATAGCTTTGCTGAGGATTTCCGTCGATATTTAAGATACAAGGTAAGACCAAGAAGCATTAGCACAAGAGAAGTGGCAAACGGGGGATTAACTAATGTAGAAATCGACTGCTGCGACCAGAAAGTGGATTCACCACCAAGCTCTCCACCTTTAAGTAAAGATACGAGCCACCCCCAACCAGCACCAAAATAAACGAAAAATGTCGCCCAAAATGCTTCTTTCTTGTTTCTTCTCCATTCTTTAACAAACTTAAATGTTGCAAGACCAATAAGCGCAGCGAGGACTGGGGGAGCTATCTGGAAATACAGAGTTTGAGCAGAGACACCCGTTAATTTATGGAGAAATGCTAGCAATAAATCGTACCCCATGTGGTAATTTTTAATAACTTCTCCTGCAAAAACAGGCATTTCCAATAACCCGTTCGCAAAACTATTAATAAGGAAGATATGCCAAACCCCGTCGTGACCATTTGGTCCCCAAAAACCCATACCATAGTCATAAACCAAACCGCTCTTAATCATAGTAAGGCTCCACACAGCAGTACCTAGAAAAATCAGTGCAAAAATCTTTTTCATTTCTTCGACACAAACGCCTTGAAGCTTTTTTTAATATCTTGTGTCAACGAGGCTCCTTGTAAAAGATATATTGTCGTTAAGTATGTGGCGGCGCCGACCCCCACAATCACCCAAACGGATGTCAAGCTAACTGGTAGCCTTGCACGCAATATGAGTGCCACCACCGACAACAAAAGTGCCGCCAATGCCGGCCTGGCAACAGAATCTATAAGAGAAAACTTCACATACTTTCTGGCTATAATTATTGCCACTACCGAACTTGTACCCACCAAAGCATAGCCTGAAGCAGCACCAACCACCGAATAGTTTAGAGCCAAAAATGGAACAAAAAGCCAGGTAAGGACTGTCCACATGACCATAAGTTTAAATGTCGTTTTTATCCTTCCGATGGCGTTAAGCAAGTTTGTTAGTTGAGTTGTTACAGCAGCAAAAAGCGTATTGATTCCAATGAGACCAAGTGGCAAGAGTGCAGGCGCCCATTTTTCATATCTTGGAATAATATCTACCAGAAGAGGTGCCAAAACTAAAAGCCCGGCAAGTGTTGGAAAAACCAAAAAGCAAATAAAGAAGATACTTCTTGTAACAGATCTTTCAAGATGGTCCTTCTCGTCTTGCATTCTGGAAAATGCAGGGAAGGTTACTTTTATAACATTATCCATAAAAAATCTTATTGGCGCCTTTCCCCATTTTTGCGCCCAACCAAGTAAACCAACTCCTGCAGGCCCTAGTATTCCTCCCAGCACAGCAGTCATTCCATCATCCTTGAGAGTGGCAAGAAGCGTGTTTGCTTGATAAGGAACACCGTAGTTAAGAAGCTTCTTGAGTGGTTTCCTGGAAAAGGCAAACCCTGGCTTCCATGGACGAAGAAGATATATTGCCACCAGTCCAACTACGCCTCTGGCAAGTACCGCATAGGTAAAACTCCTGACACCAAAGCCTTGCCACGCCAAGTAGACAGCAACCACATTGTAGACTAGATTTTCAAGAACCTGTGGCAAGACCAATTTCTCAAAGGATAATTCCCTTTCTAGAAGTACGGAGGGGATTGTCTTTAGGGAAGACATAAAAAGCGAAGCGCCCAATGCGTACAAGAGAAAGGTGCCCTCGGCACTAAGTGAGTAGATTCTTGTTAGAACCGGGGTCGCGAAAAATAGTGCTACCAGAAGTATTAATACGAGAACCTGTTGAATAGTAAAAGTGGTCCTGAGGTCGGCCTCGTCAACTTCTTCTTTTTTTTGAATAAGGGCAGCTGCCAAGCCTACATCGCTAAAGTAGGCAAGAAAGTTAACAACTGCTGAAACCACCCAAAATACCCCAAACTCACTGGGCTCAAGAAAAACGGTTAAAAAGCCGGTGGCAACCAAAGAAAGTAAGCTCAAGAGGAAGGTGCGCCCAGTTAAAACAACCACACCCCTGATCGCTCTTTCTTTAATGCTTTCAAGCGTAATCTCGGAGGTTGGGTCCAGATGCTCTTCTGTCGCCTCTACTTTAGGCACGCTTTGATTTTACCACCCGCTTTTTCTTTGGGGAACTTTTTGGGAGTTTGCCTTTCCACAACGGGTAGCTTAGTAAACCAATCCAAGTTGCAAGTGATATGAGATCGCTCACTTTCCTCACCGGAGTGTCTTCAAGCCGGACTTCAATATCGTGTTCTCCCTTGGTTACAACAAACCACATCCTTCCCCACTTTTCTTCTTCTGGAACAAAAGTTTCCGTTTCTTTTCCGTCTACATACACTGTCCAGCCTGGAAACTTAAATATACCAAGCCTCACCATATCAATATATCCACGCGCATTAAGTTTCACCCTTGCCCAATTTGTTCCCTGTTCTGTGCTCATTATTTCTCCTTCCCCGGACATAAATTCTGCTAAGTTTTTCATTGGTTCCTTTGGCGCAGTTTCGGCCCAAACAGGAAGGTAATCATAAATTCCGGCGGTTTGCTGTAAATCCCATGCAGCATTTGAAAACTTTTCCTCATCTGTTAGTTTTCCCATCCTGCCGTTTTCTGGGACAAAGTAGTTCCAGTTAAGAATCACCAAACCAAGCGCAAGCACAATAGCCACCTTTTTCCCAAGCCTGTTTTTTTGCCAAAGATAAAACAGCAACCCAGACATAAATAAGAATGAAACAATAATTATCGTCGCAAAGTAACGGAATTAGTTGCCAGATAAAAGTTGATCTGCTATGCGCAAGAAATGTAGATACCCAACCAACGGCAAACAGCAACAAGAGCATTCCGTAAATTGCTTTCTCCTCTTTCTTTTTTGCCAAACGAAGTTTAAAGGCACTCCAGGCACCAATGACCAAAGAGAGAATCCAGTGAATGTGTCCAACCTGGAAAGACATCCCGTCGTCTTTGACATCCCACACAGAAGGGCCATACCCCCAAAATCTCGAAACAAGAAGCTGCTTTAGGCTCACAAAGTGTGCGGTGTAATCGTAGTATCCAATAAGTTGACCCCTAATTTGTGTATACTTATTCTCCACCACTGCCGGAAATGTAAAAAATGCTGCCAAACCAAGTGCAAGCAAACCTGCTTTAATTAAATAGGGGAGAGACTTCCATGATTTTTCTCTCCACATCCAGAAAAGTGCCCAGATTACGGTCAATGGGCCAAAAATAAGAACCATGAGATTGTGCGACGTAAGGAGTGCAAAGGTGCTTAAAGCAAGACCGCCAATCCATTTGGTTAAGTTTTTCTTTTCTGTGACTATTTTGTAAGTAGTCCAAAAAATAAATGGGAAGATTGCAAGAGCCCACGCCTCATTCATCGCCCCCCTGACATAAACATCCACAGCATGATATGGCGCCCAAATATAGAAAATTGCAGAGACTACCCCACCAAGTCGTTTAAAAAATTCCTGTGCCAACAAATACATCCCAACCCCGCTGACCAGGAATGACAAAGCAAACAACAGCTTTGCCGTGCTAATAAAGGAAAGCCCTAACACTCTTATCCCCTGCCCTATCAGATAGGGGAGAGGTGGATAGAAATTAAATAGTGGAAAACCAAACCCGTACCCCATATCCGGCACCCATCGACAAGGAATCTGGCCATCTGCAAAACACTTCTCCATTTGAAGTTGCCTCATCATCTGCAAATCATCGTGCATATTGAAGTATCCCTGCTGGAAAAGGAGTGTCCGACTCGCCAAAATTGCAAAAAAGAGAACGATGACAACCGGCCAAAAATGAGGATTAGAATAAATTTTTCGAAGCCATTTCATCACAACTGATAATATCACAACTTAAAAAGATAAAGTGTTTCTTGAGGGCCGTGGTGAACAAAGGACTCAACACCCTCCGGCCTGATGGCCTTTGGGAAAGCAGCAACAAGTTCTAGACCAAGCTCTTCTGGTGAAGCTTTAAGTCTTGTGCTGTTTATAACAAGATAGGTTTTATTTCCTGCCTCCTTACTCTCCAAAAGGCTTGATGGTACTTCATTCAGGTTTAGCCCAACCCCTATGACGGTAATTTCTGGACGGTGATTCAAATACATTTGTAACCCATCTGGTAGGGTGCCAAAATACCCTTCTGTCCCTACAACGATCTTTTCGTCCGGGTTTGAAACAAGCTCGCTTTCCAAAATTTCTGCAGTTTCTCTTATCCCAGTTCCAGAGGTCCACTCTTCTAGGTATCCGGACCTCATGACTCTCGGCAAATTTGCCTTTTCCGCATCGTTTAGTAAAACATAATTAAACCACAATGCGTGAGCAACAAAACCCGCAATCAATATCTCTAATAGCACTTTTCTCTTTTTATAAAATGCGTTTTCTTTCGCGAACAAACTCGCGGCCAAAATTATCCCTGGTGCAAGAGTAAAAAGGACATACCTCGTTGTGAACGCTTTCGCATACATTGACTGCACCATAATGGGAATAAAAACCCATAGACCCAAGACAAAAGTTTCTTTATTTCTCTTCAACAAACCTGAAACAAGAGCCAAAAAGAAAGCAATTACTAGAAACGAAGGTCCTAGTGCCCAAAACCATTCGAGAACCCTGTCCATGTGGAAAATAAATGGATCCCTTGGGTTTGTCCACAAGTGAGAAATGGGCAAAACATAGTCCTTGTTTCTTGTGCCGATTAAATGGAAATTGGTCCCAAGTCTTAGAATGTTGTACATACCATAACCAATCACCAATGTTGGTAGCAATAAGCCAAAGGACTTCACAAATCGACTAAAAATCCCACTCAGTTTTTTAGGCCATTTCGCCAAGAGCCAGACAGACGGAAGTAGTATTACAAAAAATACTGCAGGCGACTTAGTTAATAGTGCACCGCCTAAGGCAAACCCTGAGATCATTGCATAATCAAGCCGTAAAGATCTTGTGGTTAGTGTCGCAAAAAACAGTAACCACACCCCAAACATAGCAAGCATGGAATCAACCAAACCGATCCTGTCAAAAAATACAGCAAAGGGTGAGATTGCATAAATCAGCGACGCGACAAGGGCCGCTTTTTTAGATTTAAAAAGCAGAAGAGTTAATGCAAAGACCCCAACAAGTGTACCAAGCCCTGTAAGAACAGAGACAATTCTCCCTGCAACAAGTGGGTCCGAAAAAAGTTTAAACATGGGAATAACGGCCCACATAAAAAGTGGTTGCTTGCCGTCAGACAAGGGTAAAAACCTCAAAGAAGGTTCAGCTCTCATTACCTGGGCCCAGCGTATATATATAGCCTCGTCGGCGAAAACAGGCAATGAAGTTATGTTGTATGTCCGCAAAAAAAGCGCTAAAAGAATAATTCCGAATCCTAGAAAAATTGTACTCCTCCACTCTTCAACAAGCTTTTTCATCTATTTATATTTTCCAAGAAATGCATTCAATCTTACTCGCAAAAGATCTCGCAAACCCTCCCAGGAATCTTTTATGGGGTTAACCTTTGTCCCCTCTTGGTGTCTCCACTCAACAGGGACTTCTGCTACTTTAAATCCTAGTTTCCTGGCAATATATAAAACTTCCAAATCAAACCCCGCAGAAACTGAGGCTCCCATTGCACTTGCCTCCTCACCAAAAACTTGCATCTTTTTAAATATTTTTCTTGCAGCGTCTTTCTTGAATGCTTTGAACCCACACTGGGTGTCTTTAAACGGCAAACGCAAAACTATGGTTCTTAATAAAGAAAACCCAAAGGCCATTGTCTTTCTAATGAGTGGGGCTGCGGCCCTGCCCTGTCTTGAGCCAATTGCTATGTCGTACCCCTCCCCTACTTTTTCTAATAGTTTTTCGACTTGATTTATTGGAGTTGCCTGGTCCATATCCGAAAACAAGATTATTTCACCCTTTGCAGCAAGCATGCCTGTGATAACTGTTGGTCCCTTACCTCTATGTGGTTCTGCCATAACACTAAACCCTTCATGCTTTTTTGCAAACTTTTCTGCCAACGCCAGTGTCTTGTCACCCGACCCGTCATCTACAATTAATACCTCCCATGTGTATTTTTGCTTTTTTAGGTACCCATAAACCCAATCCAACACTCCCCTTTTGAGATTGCCCTCTTCATTGTATGCAGGAATCACTACTGATAATTTCATTCAAACCTTTCCCTTCTTTGGACGGTTATTCCGCCGAACTCTACCTCCTCGATGACCTCCCCTATTCCCTCTTGCCTTGCGAGCCAGGCCTCGAGCCTTTCGGGGTGAGGCGGATCAGTCTCATAGAGAGTGTACAAACTTGGCACCATTTCTTCCTCAACTAGGCCGCACAATCCCCCTCCACACCTCTCAGTACCCTGCCACAAAAACAGATAGTCGTATGCGTGAGGGATAACGGGTGGAACATAAACATCTACATTAAATTTATCAAATTCCTTATCCCTGGCGTCTTCAAAAACCCAATCAACAGCGGCCATCTGATTTTTAAAGTATATATCTGTTTCCCCGTTTACCGGATTAACTAAGTAATCTTTTACAAGTTTTCCGTTTGGAATAAAAAATAAAAACATAAAAACCACTACCAATACCATGCCTTTCCTCTGCCTCCAGAGTTCTCCCAGTAATAGTGCTGTTAACAATATAAACGGGAGAAAGTACCCAGAAATATAATATGTGTAAACTGCACCATGATTTCCGTGGAAAAAGAGGTATCCCAAGACTGGGGTTAGGAGAAAAATGGCAAAAAGAGGGGTCAACCCTTTTTTGAATTTCTTTCCGTTTGCTATGTAGAAAAGAGTCAAAAACCCAAAAACAAACTTAGCAACTTGTGGACTATTGATAAATACAAGATTACTAAAACCACTCCAAAAAAACTCGAGTCTCGTTTCAAGCAGGTATTTTGTTATACCACTAAACGCCCTCTCTTCTAAGAAAAGTTCTGAGAAGTTATTAAAAAGTATATGGCCATGTCTAAAATCAAACAGGATTTGCGGAAGAAGAGTCGCAAAGAAGACTGCAGCGGAAAGTAAGGCAGTTTTAATACCAGGGATATTTCCATTTTTACCGCCTGAGGTCTTGTAAATTGCAACCTGCCAAATGGTAAATATGGCGAAAAGTGGAATATAAAAGACCGCACTTGCTGCCTCAAAATGCAAAGAGATCCCTACAATTAAGGCCGCCAACACCCACCAACGCCCCCCTTTTCTCTGGACTATCTTCCACAGAGCCCAAAGTAGAACAACGCTACTCAAGAGTATCGGGTTGGGATTAGAAAGCCATCTACTTGTAAGAAAAATGTGATACGAAAAGGCCCCTATTATTGCGGCCAATATGCCAGCTTCTTTGCTGTGCATTGTTTTGCCCAGGTAGTAGAGCATAAAAACTGCAAATGTCGAAAGTGCTGCTAAAAACACCGCTGGATAAACGGGATTCCCTTGGCCTAAGAAATAAAAAGGCGCCAAGAGATAATAAAAAAATGGGCCCCAAAAAATACCAGGCAGGCCTGTAACGGGGCCGATTAGAAATAGTCTGCCGTTCTTGATTAAATCCCAAATAACTAAGGCGTCGCGCCCTTGGTCAAAATAAAAACCCAGCAACTCATCAACCCTGTAAACTCTCACAAAAAAGGCCGCAATTAAAATAAAAAGTACACCTATATACTCGCTTTTGTCTTTTTTGAAATTTTTCCCGAAGGCTTTCTTCCAAGAAGAAATTTTATTTAGCATATTTCCTGCAAGTCTCTAGCACTTTTTCCACAGCTTCCTCGTAAGGAGTGTTCTCAATCCTCGCCCCGGAAGCAGCAGCGTGCCCTCCTCCTCCTAACTCAATTGCAATTTTTGAAACATCGAAATTAGTACGCGATCTAAATGACACTGAAAGATTCTTTTCTTCCGTCTCAACCATTACTACCCCGAAATTTGTCCCCTCCACACTCTGAAAAAATTCACTGGCAAGTCTTTCTTTTGCATCAACGGGTTTACCAAATTTTTTGTAAATTTCAAATGGTGCAGCCACCCAAACAAAAGAGTGTTCGTTTTCTATTTTTATTCTAGATAACATTTCAGCCCAAAACGCAACCAGTTTTTCTGAAACCGTAAAGTTGATATTTAAGTTTATCTTGTCTTTATCAGCTCCCTTCTCAAGCAAGTTTGCGGCAAGCCTTAGCGTTTCAGGTGTTGTGCCTGAATAACGAAAAGAGCCCGTGTCTCCAATTATGCCGGTCAACAGAC
>ERZ869936.1919-NODE-1919-length-13396-cov-4.147290_pt1 | contig 13396 bp, 12 predicted proteins | sample MGYA00520876_ERZ869936 | MGnify/ENA primary metagenome ERZ869936 (study PRJEB32218, sample SAMN09650985) | biofilter metagenome | isolation source: enrty point of leading RO module | place: Saudi Arabia: Thuwal, RO plant located on Red Sea | collected 2016-02-17 ...
CCGTTTTTGTCTCTGCGGACTGAGCGGATATCAATGCCTTCGTGCATTTGGCCTCCCCCGGACCGAACGCATCCAAATGTGCCGCTTTCCCAGGTCCTGCCAACTGTGCCTGCAAAATATTTGTTCTGTTCATTTATTTTGTAGATGGACTGGTTGGCAGTGGGGAGAACCAATTTCGCGGCAAACAAGGGAAAACTTCCCAGCAGGAGGAGAATGGATAACAGCAGGAGTTTCACAAAAATCAGCCTTTTTTCTTCGGTTTAGTTTTGTGAAGGGTCTGCGCCACATTGTTCAAGCCGCGAACAAACCTCTCGGCTTCTTCTTTGGAGGCATCCGGCGTGAAAGTAAACACACCGGTTGAATTGGGTTGAGTAATCAGAGGCACCGCAAGCCAACGATTCTCCGGAAACTGGGCGAAAATGGCTATGCGTCGGCCGCGGTTGGCGGAGGTGATATTGTCCAGCACGAATCTGCCATGTTGATCAAATTGAAGTTGAACATAAAAACTCTCCATGTGCTCGACAACTGCGGCATTGACGACGCTGGCGCCGTCGATAAACGGGTGGCGTTGAACGGGCACAAATACCGGATTTTTGCGATAAATGGGACCGGCAGTGGCGGATCCGTGGCCGGCATGGGATTCCAGGTAAAACTGCACTGTGCTTTGCTCTTTTTTCTTCTGGCGGGATGAATTTTTCGATGAATTTGACGCGCAGCCGACAGCCAGCATCAACATCGCCACAAGCAATAAATTCCAGTTGATGCCTAATGAGCAAGTCTTCATATTTCGCGCACAACTACTCAATTTAAACGAATTGTAAATACTCTATGAGCAAACAGAGCAACAAAAACCAAAAGCGCCGCCGCCGCGAGAGGTACATCAAGCGCAAAAAAATCGCTGCCAAGACCAAGCGCAAACCAGCAAAGGCCTGATCCGCAAGGATTGATTTAAACCAGTTCTTCTCGGGCCGGATTGCTCTTCATCAAATCGAATCGGTTTGATGCTCATTAGAAAATGCTTGCCGGGAGGGGGATGGCCTACAAGATTTGCGATCAATTCAATAAACTCACTTTTAACCAAATTCATATATGGGCAAAATCTACAATAACATTGTCGAAACCGTCGGACGCACGCCGCTGGTAAAGCTTAACAAAGTGACCGCTGGGCTCGATGCCATCATTCTTTTAAAATGTGAGTTCTTCAATCCGCTTGGCAGCGTCAAGGATCGCATTGGGATGGCGATGATTGAGGAGGCGGAAAAAAAAGGCGTTCTCAAAAAAGACACGGTAATTGTGGAACCCACCAGCGGAAACACGGGAATCGCCTTGGCGTTCGTCGCCGCAGCCAAAGGGTACAAGCTGATACTCACCATGCCGGAAACCATGTCATTGGAGCGGCGAACGCTGTTGGCGATGTTGGGTGCCAAACTGGTGCTTACTCCCGGAACCGAGGGAATGAAGGGAGCCATCGCCAAGGCTGAGCAGATTGCGCGGGAAACTCCCAACGCGTGGATTCCTCAACAGTTTGAAAACCCCGCCAATCCTGAGATTCACCGTAAAACCACCGCAGAGGAAATTTGGGAGGACACCGAAGGCAAGGTGGATTTGCTCGTGGCGGCGGTTGGTACTGGCGGGACCATCACGGGGTGCGTTGAAGTGATCAAGCCGCGTAAGTCGTCATTCCAAGCGGTGGCGGTCGAGCCCAAAGATTCTCCTGTGATTTCCCAGACATTGGCTGGCGAGCCGGTGAAACCGGGGCCTCACAAGATTCAGGGAACTGGCGCGGGATTTGTTCCTCAAAATTTGCATTTGAAGGATAGCAACGGCAATCCGCAGATTGTGGAGTGCGTCCAGGTCACCAATGACGACGCCTTTGCCATGGCGCGACGGTTGGCGAAGGAAGAGGGAATATTAGTCGGTATTTCCACTGGGGCCAATGTTTGGGCGGCGATTGAGCTTGCCAAGAAGCCGGAGAACAAAGGGAAGATGATTGTTACGGTTGCGTGCTCAACAGGAGAGCGTTACTTAAGCACACCGTTGGCTGCTGAGGCGCGGGCAGAAGTTGGCGGATGATATCGAACATTTTTGAAGCTGGCGGGTGTGATTATTTCCGGGTAATCCGACGCGTCGCGGTGAAAAAATCACCCGCTTCCAATCACACCCGAGGCTGGCCAGTGTGTAAAATATTAGTTGCACGCAGGCCTATTAGCTTTTAGCTTTCGACTGTCGAAGGTCAAACCGGCTGGGCGTCGGACATTTCACAGTTCACCGGTTCTCCAATTATTCACAATTCAGCGTGGCTTTTTTTAGGATGTTTCCTGAAAGCGACTATTCGACAAAGCACGGTATTATTTATGAACAACGAGGCTAGCGGTAACGGCTCGTCAGATTACGGGGCCGGCTTTCTTGAAATCTCTGAAAAGGGGTTTGGTTTTCTGCGGACACGCGAAAACCATTACCAACCCAAACCGGCGGACATTTTTGTCACGCCTGACACTATCAAGAGAAATTACCTGCGGGAGGGTTGCTTCATTGAAGGGCCGACTCAGCCTCCGCATCGCGGCAACAGTCCTCAACTTCGTTCCGTGGACCGAATTAATGAACGGCCTTTTGAAGATTATATTCGTTCGGTTCGCTTTGAAAATTTGACAACGATTGACCCTATCGAGAAGATCAACCTTGAGACCACGCCGGATCTTATAGAAACGCGCATCATCGACTTGGTTACCCCCATTGGCAAAGGGACGCGCGGGCTCATCGTTGCGCCTCCGCGCACTGGAAAGACCACAATTCTCAAACAAATAGCCAATGCGGTGACCACCAATCATCCTGAGGTTTACGTGCTTGTTTTGCTGATTGATGAGCGGCCTGAGGAGGTCACCGACTTTCAAAGATCTGTTAAAGCGGAGGTGGTTGCCTCCTCCAACGATCAGGATTTGGAAACCCACGTGCGACTCTCGCGTTTCATGATCGAGCGCTGTCGGCGAATGGTCGAGAGTGGCCGTGATGTTTTCGTTCTGCTGGACTCCATTACGCGAGTGGCTCGCGCCTATAACAGTGTCCATGGCGGCAGCGGTCGCACGATGACTGGCGGCGTGGATGCCCGCGCCCTGGAGATTCCGCGCAAGATGTTTGCCTCGGCACGAAAGATCGAGGAGGGTGGCTCCCTGACTATCATCGCCACCGCGTTGGTGGACACCGGTTCGCGCATGGATGAATTGATTTTTCAGGAGTTCAAGGGCACCGGCAACATGGAGTTGATTCTGGACAGGAAACTCGCCGATCGGCGTCTTTATCCGGCGCTGGACATTCCCAAGAGTGGCACCCGCAAAGAAGAAAAATTATTCCCCGCCAAACATATTGAATCCATCCGTAAATTGCGCCGAATGATGGTCGATTTAAATCCCATTGATGCCATGGAAACCTTGGTTGGCGCTTGTAAAAAGCATAAGACCAACGACGAGCTTCTCTCAAAGCTGGTTTAAAGGAGCTAAGTTGTAGTTTCCACAACAGCAGGCGGAATTTCTATTCGAGCGATGAAGATCCGGAAGCCGCATCGCTCGCTAAGCTCTAGGCCGCCTTTGGAGCGGATGCTGCGCATCCACCAGGAAATTCAATCCGGCAAATACCCAAACGCGTCATCGCTTGCCAGGGAGTTGGAGGTCAGCACCAAATCCATACACCGGGATTTGGAGTTCATGCGCGACCGCTTTGAATTCCCTTTGCAATACGACAAGGCGCAGAATGGCTATTATTACACTGCCGAAGTCAGTTCCTTTCCAACCTTGCAAATCACCGAGGGTGAGTTGTTTGCGCTTCTGGTCGCCGAAAAGGCGCTGCATCAATATCGAGGGACCACCTTTGAGAAGCCCCTCTTAAGCGCCATTCGTAAAATGGCTGCGGCATTGCCGGACACCATCTCGCTGCACCTGGCTGAATGGGACCAGGCGATTTCCTTCCGAACCAGCGCCGAGCCCATTTTGAACCTCGAAATATTCGACACGCTTTCCAAGGCCGTAGCACAACGTCAACAATTGAAACTCGTCTATCGCAAGCCCGGGCGGCCGCAACCTGAAGAGCGCCTGGTGAATCCGTATCATTTGGCGAATATTAACAGCGAATGGTTTTTGTTTGCGTGGGACCACGCTCGGCGCGATATCCGCACCTTCGTTCCTGCGCGCATTCAGTCGGTGTTCCTCACGGGGGGAGCTTTCGAGCGCCCCAAGAATTTTTCCTTGGAAAAAAGGCTGCGGGATAGTTTTGGAGTGCATTCTGCCGAGGGGCAGTTCGATGTCGTAATTCGCTTCAACTTAACCGTTGCCGATTACGTTCGGGAAAAGAAGTGGCATGCGTCGCAGAAATTAAAGGAACTCAAAGACGGAGGTGTGGAACTTCAAATGCAACTTTCCAGCCTGGTAGAAGTGCAGCGGTGGATTTTGGGTTGGGGCGGCAATGCTGTGGCAGTGAAACCGGCTGAACTGGCCAAGTCCGTCAGAGAGGCCGCCACAAAAATACTTCAACAACAAAAACCGTATTGAAGGGTGTTTTATTGCTTCAAGTAGAATATCCCGTGCCAATCGGCTTGGGAGAATCAATATCCCGGCCCTGTGCGCTGGCGCTTGCCTGAACAAATTTAAATGACCTAATCACCGATGAATCTCGACTCACTTTACTCAGAATTAACCCTCGAAACCAAAGCCAAGCTTGTCATGGTGGTAATGGATGGCTTGGGAGACCTGGCGACCCGGGACCAAAAATACCTCACTCCGCTGGAAGCCGCCACAACGCCCAACCTTGATTTGTTGTCCAAGCAAAGCGCGCAGGGACGAATGATTCCCGTGGCCCCCGGCATCACGCCGGGCAGCGGCCCCGGGCATTTGGCGCTGTTTGGCTATGATCCATTGGAGTTTCAGGTTGGCCGCGGTGTCATTGAAGCCTTGGGGCTGGGAGTGGATCTTCGCGCTGGAGACGTGGCGGCCCGCGCCAACTTTTGCACACTCGACTCCAAGGGCATTGTAACAGACCGGCGCGCTGGCCGTATTGACACGCCGGTGTGCGAGGAGTTGTGTGAATTGCTTTCCAAAAAAATTAAAAAGGTGGGTGACGCGGAAGTCCTTATCAAACCAGGCAAAGGACATCGGTTCGTGGTTATTTTTCGCGGCAAAGGTCTGGAGGGTCCCTTGACCGATGCCGACCCGCACCGGGAGGGATTGGCCATTCCCTCGGCAAAACCCGTTTTGGCCAATTCCATCAAGGCCAGAAAAACCGCGAAGCTGGTGGCTGAATTTTATCGCACCGCACTGCCAATGATCGCCAAACGAAAACCCGCCAACGGCTTTCTGATGCGCGGCATAGCTCACCAGCCAGCGATTCCGACGTTTCAGCAGCGCTACAAACTGCGCGCTGCTTGCCTTGCCGTTTACCCCATGTACAAGGGATTGGCACAGCTGGTGGGCATGGACAAGATTGAAGGGCCCCAGACCATTGCCGAGCAGTTCGATCGCTACGTCGCCGAGTATGACAACTACGATTTCTTTTTCATTCATTATAAATACACCGACATGCATGGCGAGGACGGCAACTTTGAGGCGAAGAAAAAGGCCATCGAGGAGTTTGACGCGGCAGTGCATATCCTGATGAAGAAAAAACCGGATGTGCTCGCCATTACCGGAGACCATTCCACCCCGTGCGCTCTGCGAGGCCATTCCTGGCATCCGCAGCCCGTGCTTTTAACCTCTTCTTTCGCCGGTTGGGATAAACTTGACCGGTTTACGGAGACGGGGGCGAATCTCGGATCGCTTGGGATTTTTGAGGCCAAGTATTTGATCCGCCTGATGCAAGCCAACGCCCGGATGTTTGACAAGTTCGGTGCGTAGATCGAATTCATCGAGCGAAACGATTGCGAGAAAACAGAATTTTTTTTACGAATAATCTAGTCATAAAAAAAAATTCTCGTTACAAAAAGCAGGCGTGAACCAATTTAACCCATCAAGTCTGATTGGAGGTGAATTGCATGGCTGCCAAGAAAAAAGCTGCTGCTAAGAAGCCCGCTGCCAAGAAGCCCGCTTCCAAGAAGAAGAAATAAATTAGCTAAAAACAAATTGTTCAGGATGGCGAATCTGCTCTCAGGTTTTCCATCCTGTTTCATTATTAACCTGGTTGTGTAATTCGCATGGCTACATTGGTTTTTGATATCGAAACATCCGCCCTTCCGAATGAAATGTTTGATGAGGCGCAGTTGGAATACCTCTTTCGCGATGCTGAAAAAATGCCTGACGACGGCATGAAAGAGGCTCGACGCGCTGAAATCCGGCATCAGTTTAACCTTTGGCCCTTCACCGCGCAGGTGGTTTGTATCGCCATGCTGAATGCCGAAAGCTGCCGGGGGCAGGTGTTGTTCGTCGCGGATGATTTTGAGGAAAATGCCGGGGAAGCCGGACCGGTGGAGTTTGTTCCGTGTGCCGACGAGGTCGAATTGCTGACCGCATTTTGGGATGTCGCAAGGCATTATGAAACCATCGTGACATTTAACGGACGCTCCTTTGATGTCCCTTTTGTTTACCTTCGGTCGGCACTGCTTAACGTGCCCATCAGCCGCAAAAACTGGCTGGGGTACCGTTATCAAACCGACCCGCATTGTGACTTGGCCGAACAGTTAACCTTTTATGGCGTCAGTGGCCGGGACGGCGCGGCCCGACGGTTCAACCTGGATTTTTACTGCAAGGCCTTTGGCATTGATTCGCCCAAAAGCCAGGGTGTGACGGGGATGGATGTGAACGGTCTGATGGCGCAGGGCAGATTTCGCGAGATCGCTGACTACTGCTTGCGCGATGTTCGGGCCACGGTGGAGTTGTATCGCATATGGAAAGATCGCCTGGCCGGCATAAAATAAATTCATGGCCTTTGTTCCTGATAAATCACGAGCCCAAAACCCCCGACATCAAAGCGAGGTGCTGATCTGCTTTGCCGTCAAGGAGGAGGCCAAGTTTATGGCTGCTTCTCCCTACGAAATCCTTATCACGGGCATGGGCCGCCACAATGCTGCCCGAAGCATTAGGCGCGCCTTGGAAGTGGTACAACCGGCCTTGGTGCTGACCTGTGGTTTTGCGGGGGGGGTGAATCCAGAACTGGCCTTGGGGGGGGATTTGTTTGATGAAGATTATGATGCGGGCTTGGGAAATGCCCTGCTGGGATTGGGGTGCTTGCCCGGGCGGTTTTATTGCGCCAAGAGGGTGGCAGTGACCTCCGAGGAAAAAAAACAGCTTTGGGTGACCACGCAGGCAGATGCGGTGGAAATGGAATCTTCAGTCATTCGCACCATTTGCGCGGAGCTAAAAATCTCCAGCGCAACGATTCGGGTTATATCAGACACGGCAAATGAAGATCTGCCGTTGGACTTCAATGCGATAATGACCTCTGACGATCGGAGCAATTACTGGAAACTCGCGTGGGCAAGCTGGACATCTCCCCTGAAAATTCCGGGTCTGATTGATGTGCAAAGGCAACGCATCATCGCCGCGCAAAAGCTCGCCCACGTTCTCGACGAGCTAATCAAGACGCGATTGGCCTGAGGCTGGGGGTGTTGGTTCCGGTTGCGCAACAGCCGGCTTGGCTCGATCGCTCAATGTGATCAACGCCGCGCCCAGCACGATCAGCGAGACGCCTGCCCATCGAAGGCTGGAAACGTGTTCGTGCAGGAATAATTTCGCGGCAATCGTTGTGACCACGAAGCCCAACGCCGTCAGCGGCCAAACCACGCTCACATCGCGCTTGGAGAGCAGGTAAAGCAGTCCCGCAAAGAAAATGGCTTCGAACATCACTCCCAGCAAAATGTTTGGATTGGTCAATCCACGGGAAATCAGACGGGCGATTTCGGGAACCGACACTTGTCGCAGTTCGCCAATTTGCTTGAGACCCTTGCTCAAGAAGACGACCCCAACGGCCTCAAACATCAGCGCTGTCAGTAAAATAAAAATCAATTTGGACATGTCATAAATCCTGGTAACGAATCAGTTGGATGCCCAGTTTTTCAACGGTTTGCCGCACCGCCGGGCTGGTGAGCGCATCCAACTCGTGCCTAAATTCATCGAGTGACGGATGCGAGTAAAGCTCCGAATCGCCTTCCGGAAGTTTGTCCAGAAGTCTGCGGATATAAGCCTCATTCACCCGGGCATTTTGCAGCAGGCCAAACACCCGGCATGTATGCCGAATGCCTTGACGCCGCAGCGCGGGACGAACGCGCGCCGAAAGCAGCAAGTAAATGAAGGAATGGCTTGTCTTGTAGAGCCAATGCCCCGAATCCAGTGCTGTGTTGAACCAGAACGGATCCCGAGTCAGGCGCAAATGCCCAATCCCCCAATCCCCCGCGTTTGCCATCAATAGGTCCGCAATGACGGGATGCAGATGGATGTTGAGGTGGCCGTTGACGTGGTCCAGCCGCAGGCCGGTTTTATGAAAGCGCTCAAACTGCGCGGCCATTTCCGAGCGCAACTGGCTTTTTAATTTGCCATTGAAGAAATATCGCATGCCGGCCTGCACCGGGTTGTTGGAAAAGCTTCCCTGAAGATTCACCAGTCCGGGGATTTGGCCCGGGGCCAGCGCCGAGCGCCCGCAAGCCAGCGTCAGGTGGAGGCCCACGCCAAGGCGGGGGTTGTCCTGGGCGATGGCAACCGCTTCCTCAAGGGCCGTTTCATTTACCATGAGGCTGGCCGTGGTCAGGATGCCATTCTGATGAGCGCGCAAGACTGCCTGGTTAATGTAATGGCTCCGCCCGAAAGCGTCCGCGTTGACTATGAGGCGTCTGCGATGCTGGCTCACGCTGTTAATTTGAGGAAAAGATGCCGGCACCGAAGGATCATGAACCGCCATAATTTGGTGTCATGACGCCTGTGATAAGTTTGCACCAAGTTCGAAGAATGAGCATGGTTTTTTGCGCTTTATTAAGCCGAGTCATTGGTGTGGCGAACACATTGAACTGTTGCCGCTCCAGTTTCTCCAGCAATCGCCAGTAAACCGAGCCCATTAATTCCGCGGCAATCATGGATTTGCGGTCCTCGGGCGGCAAAGTTTTCAGGGCCATTCGGTAAAAATGCCGTGCGCGATCCGCCACGCTGGATGCCAGGGCGTGATAGTTCTGGGAATATTCGAACCGCAGGATTTCCTCGGGCGCGACGCCGTGTTTTTCCAGTTCGCACAGGGGCAGATAAATTCGGCCGCGCTCCGCGTCATTTTTAACATCCCGGAGAATGTTCGTAAACTGAAGGGCCTTGCCCAAATAAATGGCATAATCGCGGCATGCGGGATTCTGGTAGCCGAAAATCTCGATGCTCAGGAGTCCAACCACCGAGGCCACCCGGTAGCAATATTCCTCCAAAGCGGCGTAGTCGGGAAAACGCTTGATGTCCAAATCCATTTCGACGCCCCGGATCAGGTCGTCAAACAAATCATAGGGAAGTTTGTGTTGACGAATGACCGGTTGTAGCTCGCGATTAACGGGAAACTGCGGGGTTTCGTTGCCATACGCCAGGTGAACATCCCGCCTCCAGGCTGCAAGGGCGTTGCGCCGCTCTTCAAGGGGCACCGATTCATCATCGGCTACATCGTCCACTTCCCGGCAGAAGGCGTAAAGCGCCGACATGCCGTCCCGCTTCTCCCGGGGCAGTAGAATGAAGGCCAGCGCGAGGTTTGAGGCACTTTTTTTAGTGATGGATCGGCTCTGTTCCATGTCAGCAAGTTGACGGGGGCTGCGCATCGCGACGGGGAGGCAACCCGCCGGTTTCGGCCAAAGTCGGATTATTGCGCCGTCTTCGGCGTCGGCCATTGCCTTTGGAACGCTGCGAACGAGAGCCGCTCACAAGCGATCTGGGGGGGCGGCCGGTCCGCCTATGGCGCCAATACAGCCAGAATAGGCATAACAAGCCCACCGATACTGCTCCGAAAATGACAAGCGCCGCGTCCGTGAATAATCCATCCATCAACGATCCCTGCCGGCCTTGCACGGGAAGCCGGTGTACCCCGGGTATGTCCGCAAACATGAAGTGATGCTTCATCGGTTGGCTCCCTTGGGTATAATGGACGTTTCCTCCTCCTCGGCCGGGACGTTGATATTGATGCGCTGCATGCGGTAGCGTAGTGCATGACGTCTGCTTTTTAATTGGTCAGCGGTTCGGGAGAGATTGAAGCGATGCTGCTCCAAAGTGTTTAAAATCAGTTGCCGCTCAAAATCGGCCATTAGCGAATCGAGGGAATCCCCGTTGCCAGCGACAATGGTCTCGGCTTTCCGCAGGCGGGTTTCGATGTGAAAATCCGGAAGGTTCTCCGGTTGAATATCGGATTGCGTTTCCAGGATGACCGCCCGCTCGATCACGTTGCGCAGTTCCCTCACATTTCCGGGCCAGTGGTGAGCCAAAAGTTTCTGGCAGGCGGATGCCGAGAGCCCCTTTATCTGCTTGCCGATACGGGCGCTGAATTGGCGGAGAAAGTGGTCTGCCAGCAAAATGATGTCGTTGCCCCGGTCTCGAAGGGCAGGGGGGCGGAATTGGACCACGTTCAGGCGGTGGTAAAGATCCTCCCGGAACTGGTTTTCTCGGATTGCCTCGATGATATCCCGGTTGGTGGCCGCAATGAGGCGTACATCCACGCGAAGCTCCTCGTTGCCGCCGACGCGGGTAAACGTGCCGTCTTCGAGAAACCGCAGCAGCTTTGCTTGAAGGGGACGGCTCATGTCGCCGATTTCGTCGAGAAAAATGGTTCCGCCATCGGCTTCCTCCACGCGTCCTGGCTTTTGTTTCAGAGCGCCGGTGAAGGCGCCCTTTTCGTGGCCGAACAGTTCGCTTTCCAGCAGATTTTCAGGAATCGCGGCGCAATTGATCCGGATGTAATTTTTATTTTTCCGCTGGCTGAGAGTGTGGAGCGCGCCGGCAATCAGTTCCTTGCCGGTCCCGCTTTCCCCTAAAATGAGCACCGTGGCATTGGTGGGCGCAACAGTCTGAATGAGCTGGCGCAATTCACGCATTCGCGGGGAATCGCCAATGATCTGCTCCAATGAGAAATGATCCTTGGAGCAAGCTCGCAGATGGGCGTTTTCACGAATCAACTGATGACGCTCGGCGCAGCGCTCGACGGCGTGAAGCAGCTCTTCCGGGGCAAAAGGCTTTGCCAGATAATCCATTGCGCCGGACTTGATGGCTTCGACGGCAAGTTTCGGCGTGGCGTAGGCGGTGATCATCAAGGTTGGCAACTGGGGCCAGGACTGCTTGATTTGCTTAAGGAATTCATATCCGCTCATGCCGCCGAGCCGCGCGTCGGTGATGACCATGAAATATTCCTCGCGCCGAAGCTGGACCAAGCCTTCCTCCGCGGATTCGACGATGGTCACCTTGTATCCCTCATCGGCCAGGATGGACTTGAGAGTCAGACGCATGTTCTTCTCGTCATCCACAACCAGGACTGGCGGCAAAGTGGCGCTCATTTTGTGAATTTCATCACGGTCTTGACCGGGAATCTTAGGATAAATTTTGCCCCATGTCCAAGCGCGGATTCCACATGGACTGCTCCGCCATAAATTTCCATGTTGTGCCGCACGATGGACAACCCCAAACCGGTTCCTTTTTCCTTGGTGGAAAAATAGGCCTCGAAAATTCGCTCGATCTTGTCTGCCGGAATGCCCGGCCCATTGTCTTCAATAGTTACGACAATGGAATAATTGGTGCCGTGCTGGGCGGAAATTTTAATTAGGCCGGAGCCGTTTAGGGCCTCGCGGGCGTTTTGGAGAATGTTGACAAAAATTTCGGACAGATGCCTGCGTTGCATCATCAGATAAGGTAGGGCAGGGGCGTAGTCCCGAACAACCATGATATCGAAAGATGCCCCTTTGGGGAAAACTTCCGCAATGGCGTAGTCCAATTCCTGAAGGACATCAAGTTTCTCCACGCGGCCTTCCGCGAGTTGAGCGTAGCCCATCAACTCGGTAAGAATGCGGTCGGCCTTGTCCACCTCTTCCCGGATGATTTGAATTTGCTCGCCAGCCGAATTTTTCCTCTCCTGGAGTGAGCGTTCGAGGGAATAAGCGCAGTTGGAAATGATGCCCAGCGGATTCTTAATACGATGGGCGATTTCCGCGGCGAGACGGCCTGCCGTCTGAAGCTGCTCCTGGCGCGTGGCAAACTCCACCGCCTCCTCAACGGCCCGGCGGTGTCTTTCCAACAACGCCTGGACGCCATAACAACAAAACGTCCAGAGCAGCAGGATGACCACGCGCAGCAGAAACGGCTCGGTTGGATTTTCCGGTGTTCCAATGTTCAAGGCCATCCGGGTGGCCGTGTCCAGAAATGGCGCCTCATCCTGGTTGATGGCCACATCCAGCAGCCCGGCAAAGACATAACAGCAGCACACAGCCAGATTGAGAACAATTTGCGGCATCGCGTGCGGCACGCTGATGGCGTTACGAAGGATCAGTGCCGGAAACATCCAGAACACGATGCTGTCAAACCCGTCGGTGACAAAAGTCAGCGCAGCGAAGAGCAGCCCGTCCAAAAGCCCCACCGTGTAAATGGTCCACTGAAGGAGGTTGAGGGGAAACTGACGGACCGCGACGATGGCCGCTCCCACTGCGAGATTGGCTCCCACATATATCAAGAACCAACGCCGCATGGTTTCGAACGCGACTTCGCGAGGGGTATTCGGTTGGTCAATCCAATTGGAGAAAAAGAAGTAGTAAAACAGGGTCAGGATGACCAGAACCTTGATCGGGAGTACAATGTCGCGCTCAATGGAATGGATGCGGGCGGCCTGCTGGGCCGGTTCTAGCCCGGGAGAAATCACCAACCGGCCTAATCGCTGTAGGAGTGTCCGGCGGTCAAAATGCATGAGGCGATTCAAGCAGTTTTCAGCAACTTCAGGGCCGTTTGGGCAATTTTGTCCACCGGCCACAGCCGCCCAATGCCTTCGTATCCGCAGGACAGAAGCCCTTCTTCCGGGCCGATGAATTCCACCCCTCGGGTCTTGAGTGCGGTGAGGTTCTGCTGCGTGGCCGGGTGCATCCACATTTTTCCGTTCATGGCCGGAGCCATCAGGATGCGCGCCTTGGGGTTGAGCGCTAGGGCAATGCAGGTCAGCGCGTCGTCGGCCAGGCCGTGCGCCATCTTGGCCATGACATTGGCCGTGGCGGGAGCGATCAACAGCAGATCCGCTTCATCGGCGAGGCGAATGTGCGCCGGCTTCCAGCCTTCCTCCTCGTCGTATAAATCGGTGATGACCGGGTTTCGGGAAAGCGTTTTGAAGGGCAGGGGCGTGATGAATTTTTGCGCGTCAGCAGTCATCACCACATTTACATCGCACCCGGACTTGGTGAGTTGGCTGGCAAGGTCCGCAGCCTTGTGAGCGGCTATGGAGCCGG
>ERZ869936.1920-NODE-1920-length-13388-cov-6.538138_pt1 | contig 13388 bp, 13 predicted proteins | sample MGYA00520876_ERZ869936 | MGnify/ENA primary metagenome ERZ869936 (study PRJEB32218, sample SAMN09650985) | biofilter metagenome | isolation source: enrty point of leading RO module | place: Saudi Arabia: Thuwal, RO plant located on Red Sea | collected 2016-02-17 ...
CGTCTCCGCCTACGTGAGGGAATCGGATCGCGCGGTGTTCGTCTTTGACACGCGGACGCAGAAGCACCTCCCCGCCGATCTCGATCCGAGATTCGCCACGCCGAAGGAACACGCCACCACCGACCAGCCCGGCTGATCAGCGGCGCAACCCGCGCACCCACTCCGCCAGCGCGAGCACCCCGCCGTCGGAAAGCAGCTCGTGCCCCGGCATGTCGGTGCCGGGCACGCCCCACCGGATCACCCGCGGCAGGTTCCCCGTGTCCGCGGTCCAGACGAAGGGCCCGTCCACCAGGTTCGCTGGCGGCTTGGCGAAGCGATCCGCCAACCCGCCGTCGCCACGGCCGCCGGGGCCATGACAAGCCGCACAGTGCGCCGCGAAAAGCGCCGCCCCGTCGCCGGCCGCCGTCCCCTCCGGTTTCCATTCAGCCGCCCGCTGCATCCGCCACACCAGCGCGTCGCCCTGACCGTCGGTCAGCCACGCGATCAGGTCGTCTCCCCGGCGATCCTCGAAAAGGTGCGCGTAGGACGGCATCGCGCTGTCCTTCACGAACTTCCGCGGGGCGATGAAATGCTCGCGCAGCCACGCCGCCGAGCGCCGGGCCCCGACATGCGCCAGGTCCGGCCCCTGCCGGCGGTTGCCGATCAGCACCGGCCGCTGGTTCCGGACCTCCTCCAGCTCCGACGGCGGACCCCAGCCCTCCGGGTCCCCGGGCCGCACGTAGCGCGAGTGGCAGGCAATGCAGCCCTCCGCGAGATAGACCTGCCGACCCCTCGCGACCGCATCCGCGCCCTCCGGTTTCGACTTCGAGAACACCCAACCCACCAAGCCGACTCCAAGCGGGGTCGCCCAGGCCCGCCACCGCCGGCCGAACACCGCCACCAGCACCACGATCGCCGCAAGTACGACGAACATCGGAGGCACCCGGTGCAGCGTCTGCGCCATCCCGATCCCGTTCGCCGAACCGAACCACCCCGCCACCGCGAATACCCACGCCGCCCGCGTGGCGGCGGATTTCATCCGCCATGCCTCCATCCCATATCCCGGCCACGCCACCAGCGCCGTCGAATACAGCGACACGCCGACCGGATACAGCCATCCCGCGACCGGCCGGCCGGCCTCCGCATTCACCGCCAGCGCCGCCGTCGCCAGCACGACGAGGGCCGCCGACACCGGCCCCTTCCATCCGCCGCACGCAAACCACCATCCCGCCACCAGCGCCGCTGTTAGATGAAGCCCGGCATTCCGCCACAGCATCCCGTCGCCCCAGGTTCCGGCCTTCAGCTCCCGCTCATGCTGGATGATGAAGAAGGCCGCCGAATCCAGCCACACCAGCGCTAGAAATGCCAACACGGCCACCGTGGCTGCCCCGGCCCGGGGCAGGCCGTGGTGGAACCGGCCCGGTTCCTCCACCTTCGGTGCCAGCAACGCCCCTACCCCCGCGAACACCGCCCCCACCCACGCCTGCCCCTGCGGCGCCATCGAGAACACCCACGGCACGTTGCACAGCGCGTAGCCCAGTCCGGTCCCAAGCCCGACCCAGCCCACCCCGCACCACCGGGGAAGCAGGGCCGCCGCCGACACCGTCGCCCCGCCGATCCCGGCACCCGTTAGAACCGCCACGAACAACCCTCCGAAGAAACCGCCCGCCATCGTCGCGAGCCCCGCCGCCACCGCCCCGACCACCAGCGCCGCCCGCAGCACCGGCACCGACACCCCGCGCAGGGCGACAAGAAAGCCGGCCACGATCCCGCTGAGCGCCATCGCCCCCAGGGCCACCTTCTCACCCGGCATCCCCACCCCGTCGCCGCGCAGGATCTCGACGAACGCGAACTGCGCGAAGATCAGGAAGAATCCATAGACCGACGCCACCACGCCGGCCGCCCGCAGCTTTGTCGTCACCGCCACCATCGCTTCCGCAGCCCGATCACCTGCACCACCGCCACCCCCGCGTCGGTCACCGCCACCCCCGCCCAAGCCGGCTCCAGCGTGCCACCCATGATGTTCATTGTCACAAAGGCCGCCACCATCCCCCTCACCAATGCTGTGAAGGCCCACACCGTCTCGCCCTCGCGCTCCCCTTTCAAGGCGAGCCCGTAGCTAAGCCCGACCGCCCCGACGAACACCCCGATCCAGCGGAGAAGGACCCCGCTTTCCGCCGGCAGCGGCGCAATCCCCAGCGTCGCCAGCACCCAGCCAGGACACGTCACCAACAGCAACCCGGTCGAGGCGTCCATCGCCCCCACCACCACGCTCCACCATCGACAGAACCGCTTCATGCCTGCACCTCCCGTAGCTGCCCCGGCCCGGGGCAGGCCGTGGCGACGGCGGCCCGCCGTCCCGCCACAAACCACCCGACCGAAACCCCGAACATCACCATCCCGAAAACCGTCCTCAACCCCAGCCCCACTGATCTCCACAGCGGCCGCTCGACCATCCACCCGTAGCCACCGCCCTCCAGCCAGCCCATCGCCGCCAGCACGACCACCATCCCCAGTGCCGCCGCGTTCCAAGCCACGATGGTCCTCGTACTTCCGACCCGCACCCCCAGCAGCGTGAGTAGCAGCGCCCCGAACGAACTCGTGAAACCCGCCATCGCCAGGTGCGAGTGGGCCACCAGACCCTGCGTGAACTTCAGGCGGTCGAGCACCTCCGGAAAATACGCCGTCACGCCGCTGAGCACCAGCAAGCCCCACCAACCGAGGAGCGACCAACGCCACGCCCGCGATTCCTCCGGCCATTCGTAGCGACGCCACCAGCGCGGCAGCAAAAAAATCCACGGCACCAGGAAGAGCATCGCGAGGATCTGCCACCAGTCGCGGTGGGTGCCGCCCATCGCCTCGGTCACGCCGAAGACCACCCACGAAACGCCGAAAAAGACCAGTGTCCACGACCGGAGCGCGGACTTCAGTCCGCCCCGGAGAAAGGGCGCCGCCACGGGGGCGGACTGAAGTCCGCGCTCCAACAGCACCGCCGGCAGCATCAGCATCAGCCCCACCACGAACAACGTCGATCCCAGCAGGCTCGACCCGGTCGGCCCGCCGGTCGTCTCGTCCACCGGCGGATAGACCTCCGGCGACGCGGCGAGGAACATCATGAGGGGCACTCCTGCCAGCGCCAGTAGGGCAACCAACCTCCAGCCACCGCGCACCCGCAGCCAGCCCCTCGCCAGCGCCAGCCACAGCAGCACCAGCGCCACCACGAACTCGACCAGCGCGCCACCCGACCAATCGAGGAAGATCTTCCCCGAACTCCCGCCCTGCAGCCAGTTCAGACAGCCCAGCGCCAGCGCCGCGGTCCACGCCCACACCGCCACCTCCGCCCACCTACGGGGCACCTCGTAGATCCTCAGCAGCCACGCCACCAGCGGCAGCGCGGTCCAGCCGTAGAGCTGGGCGTCCAGATGCACCGGCACCCAGCGGCCGTAGGTCCACTCGCCCGCCTGCCACCCCGGGCGAAGCAGCAGCAGCGAAAGCCACAGCCCCACCGCGTTCGCGGCGACCAGCCACCCGAGCGCGTGCACCCCGGCAAGGGGTGGCTGCGGCGGCTCGCCGCAGGCCGTGGCAGCGGCGGCCCGCCGCTCACCATCCAGAGCTTCATTCACGCCTCGACCCTCCCGTCCCTCATTTTCACCACCCGCCCGCAGCGCCCCGCCAGTTCCCCGTCGTGCGTCGCCATCACCAGCGTCAGCCCTTGCTCCGCCACCAGATTCATCAGCAACCCGAACACCGCCTCCCGGTTGCTCTCGTCGAGCGCCCCGGTCGGCTCGTCCGCCAGCAGGACGCGCGGGCGGTTCATCAGCGCCCGGCACAGCGCGCCGCGCTGGCGTTCGCCGCCGGAAAGCTCGCGCACCCGGCGGTCGAGCCGCCCCTCCAGCCCGGTCGCCGCCGCCAGCTCGCGGACGCGGTCGCGGGCCGCCCGGCGCGGCATCCCGACCGCCACCGCCGGCACCAGCAGGTTCTCCTCGAGCGTCAGCCCGGGCATCAGGTGGTGGAGCTGGAAAACGAATCCCACCACGTGGCGCAGCAGTTCGCGGCGGGATGCCTCGTCGACCACGCCCCGCCCGGCCACCATGACCCGCCCGCGCTGCGGCACCTCGAGGCCGGCGATCACGTTGAGCAAGGTCGATTTCCCGCAGCCCGACGGCCCGACCAGCGCCACCGTCGAGCCTTCCTCGACGACGAGATCGACCCCCTTGAGCACCTCGATCCGGCCTTCGTCGTAGCTGCGCCACACATCCTCGATCGCGATCATCATTCGAACCTCAGGGCCTCCGCCGGTTTCAGCCTCGCCGCGTGCGCCGCCGGATACAACGCGCCGCCGATGCCGGTGAGCAGCGCCAGTCCGGCCGCGCCCAGCACCTCCATCATCCCGACCTGCGGCTCGATGTAGCCCTGCAGCGCCGGCAGGGCCTCGAGGATCCGCAGCCCGGCCAGCGACAGCCCCCAGCCGGCGAGCATGCCGAGGGCCGAAAGCATCAGCGACTCGCCGAGGATCATCCGCGCGAGCTGCCCGCGCGAGAATCCGCAGACGCGCAGCACCGCCAGCTCGCGGATGCGGCCGAAGACCGACAGGATCATCGTATTGGTCACGCTCAGCCCGCCTAACAGGAATGCGCAGCCGCCGACCACCCAGGCGGTCGTCTTGAGGATGCGGAACTGCGAGTAGCTGCGGCTGAACTCCTCGTTCTCGAGCGCCGTCAGACGGCCGTGGTTCGCATCGACCCACTCCCTGACCTCGCGCGGCTCGTGCCCCTCGGCCAGAGCGACGGTGACCACCGACGACACGCCCTCCTTGTGGAAGGCCCGCTGGCATTCCGAGAGCGGCAGGAACACGCCGCCGTTCTCGAAGCCGTTCTCCATTCGCACCACCCCGGCGACCGGCCAGCTTTCCTGCCCCAGCACGACCTCGTCGCCGGCCGTGGCCTTGAGAAAATCGGCCGCCCGCTCGCCGAGCACCACGCCGCGGCCGTCGTCGGAGAATCCCACCGGCGCCCCGCTGAGCCACTCGGCCCCGGCCAGCCGGCCGTCGCCGGCGCGGATCCCGAAGCAGGTGATCACCGGCCGGTCCGGCGCGGTGATGATGGTGAAGAGCACCGGCTGCGCCTCCCGGACGAAGGGCTGCGACTCGAGCTCGGCGACCAGCGACTCCGGCACGTTGCTGAAGAACAGGTCCGAGACGTTGCGCTCGAAGACCACCATCTCCGCGTCGCTGCGCAGGATCTTCTCGAACATCCTCACCGCTCCACCGAGCAGGCCGACCACGCTCAGCATCGTCGCGACGCCGAGCGCGATGCCCGTCGCCCCGATCGCCGTCCGCACGCGGTGCCGGCGCAGGTTCGTGAGGATCAGCTTCCAGAGGCTCATCCCGCCGCGGACTCGAGGGGTTGCAGCGCGCCCTCCGGCACGCCGACGCGCAGGGCCCCGAGCATCCCCCAGCGCTCGGGCGGTGCCGGAAGCTTCGCCTGCACCCGGTCGCCGACCTCGATCAGCCGCCGCAGCCGGGCCACCGCCTCGGGAAACCCCTCCGCCATGACCAGGTTCGGCCGCCCCATCGCCTCGTCCCGGCCGGCCGTCTTGCCGCCGCCGCCGAGGACGTCCTTGATGTCGTCCGCCGCCTGGTACGCCAGTCCCCGTAGCAGGGCGAGGCGGTCCAGCAACTGCAGCTCGCGACCGCCCCCGCGGCCGACCACGGCCGGCAGCAGCAGCGTGAGCCGCAGCAGGTCGCCGGTCTTGCGCGCGGCCACCTCGCTGACCTCCGCCACCGACCGGCCGCCGCGCCAGCCGCCGAGGTCGTGCGACTGGCCGCCGATCATTCCGGTCGTGCCGAGGCAGCGGTCGACGATCTCGCCCGCCAGCCGCCGCCTCGCGGCCGGCGCGTCGGAGATCCCCTGCCACAGCAGCGCGTAGCCGCGGTTGATCATCGCCAGCGCCGCGAGCATCGCGATGCCCTCGCCGTGCAGCAGGTGCAGCGCCGGCATGCCGCGGCGCAGCCGCGCGTCGTCCATCGCCGGCAGGTCGTCGAAGACCAGCGAGGCGGTGTGCAGGTACTCGATCCCGCAGGCCATCGCCCGCGCCGAACCCTCGGCGACACCCATCTCGATGCCGACGAGGTAGGCGGTCACCGCCCGGGTCATCGACCCCGGCCGCGCCAGCAGGTCCCCGATCGCCGCGGCGAGCCGTGGCTCGACCCGCTCCGGACGCCCCATGCCCTGGCGGAAGCTCTCCACCATCAGCGCGCGGACGCATCCGGCCCGCCTTCTCCACCATGATTCCGGTGTCATCGTCGTCTCAGAGTTTGCCCACGATGTGGAACCTCACGGTGAGTTCGGGATCGACCGTCATCACCGCCATCGCGCGAACGATCGGCAACGAAAAGTCCTCGTAGTCCAGCTTCGCCGTGCCGTCGATGGTGACCCAGCGACCATCCTTCTTCACAGTGTAAGGAAAGGAGACCGTCTTGCTCACCCCATGGATCTTGAGCGTGCCCATGCCGAAAAGCCGGCCCTGGTCATCCTTCCAGCTCTTGATGAACTCGAAGGATCCAGCCGGCTTCCCGCCGCCGAGCCACTTGATCATCTCATCGTCGCGATCCTCCTGGCCGGTCTCCAGATGATCGAAGGTCCATTCGAGCGTGAAGGAGTCCGGCTCGAGGGTCGCCGGGTTGCCGGTCACCTTGATGGTGTAGTCCTTCAGGGTTCCGGTGAAGGAATGGCCCGTCGCCTTCGCATCGACATGGATGCGGCTGCGTTGCTTCTCCACCTTCAAGGTCGCCGCCCCGGCGGAGGTCGCCGCGAGCATGAGCCCGCAAATCGCGATCCCGATCGTTTTCGTCATCGCCAGAGCGGCGCTCCGGTGCTTGTTATCCGGTCGGAAAGGGTGTTCTTCCCCTGTCAGTTGTTTCATCATTTTCCTTTCTTTTGATCTCATGAAATCCCGCTCACTCGCAGCCCTCGTGTGCGCCATCCTGGCGCTGGTCCCCTGCCTCGCCGACACCTACTCGGGCGGCGACCGGGTCGATGCCTTCTCCGCCGAGGACCAGCACGGAAAGGCCTTCACGTTCGAACCATCCAAGGTCCGCTTTCTTCTCGTCAGCCACGACATGGACACCGGCAAGGCGGCCAATGGCGTCCTCACCACGCTCGGAGAGACCTACCTCCCCGACCGCAAGGCGGTCTACCTCGCCAACATCCACGGCATGCCGAAAGTCGGCCGCATGTTCGCCCTGCCCAAGATGCGCAAGTACGCGCACCGCATCATTCTCGGCGATGACGACGCACTGATCGCGAAGTTTCCCTCGCAGCCGGGCAAGATCACCGTCCTGAAACTTTCCGGAGGAAAGGTGTCCTCCGTGAATTACTGGGAACCCGCCACCGAGGGCGTCGACGCCTACTTGAAATAGCGCGTCCGTCCCGGCAGAGCGGAAGCCGGGAGCGGGTGGATGGGTTCGGAGTGAATGCACGGAGGCGAAGGGCGGAAAGATCGGAAGAAGCCCGCGGACGGCGGGCAGCGGAACGGGCACGCGCCTCCATCGAACGGAAGCGCGCGGCGACCACCACCGATCAGATCGTCATCACCACACCCCGCCACAACGGCGGCGGGCTGCGCCAGCAGATCTCCGAAGCAGCGCTGCGCCCCCCAGCAGGAAAGTGCGCGCCCGGCAACGGCATCACCGTCTCCCGGAGAAGCTCGGCCATCGCCGGCGGAAGCTCCTCATCGGGCATTTCGCTGAACCCGTCGGAGAGCGCGAAGGCCAGGTGATGGTCGGGTTCGTCCTCGTCGGCATCTCCGATCACCAGGCGCTCGAGGAGATTATGGTGATGCTCCCGGAAATTCCCGATGTGATGCAAGGTGAGTTCGAATCCGCCGGCCGTGGCTCGGCAGCGCAGCTCGTGTTCGCCATTCCCATCGGCGACGGCCACTACGCCGGCCAGCAGTGAGGGCAGCCACGCCGCCGCAAGCGCCGCGAACCCGAGCACCCCGATCACACGCCGCCAGCCGCCGGCCCCGTCCATCCGGACGGATCGTCGCGCTCGCCACGGGCCCTGGGTGCCTCGCATCATGCCAATTCAGCGAGTCATTCTCGCTTATTCGTCGATTAAACCCCCGATCCGCCCGCTTTTCAAGAGGCCTTCCCGCCCGGGATCCGCCAACTCTCGCCCACGGCACCGGTCACGAAGCGGTCCCGTTCCCCGGCGGAGAGTGCCCGTTCCAGCCTCCGTGGCGGCTCGCCCGACGGCTCGTCGGTCAGGCGGAAGGTCCCCCAATGCATCCCCACGGCCCGGCGGCAGCGCGTCGCCCGGAACACTTCGACCGCCTCTTCCGGTGTCACGTGCACCGGTTCCATGAACCACCGCGGCGCGTAGGCACCGATCGGGATCATTCCGAAATCCACCTCCCCGAGCCGATCGCCGATTTCGGCGAAGGCGGGACACCAGCCACTGTCGCCGGCGTGCCAGAGGGAAACGCCACCGCCCTCGATCCTGTAGCCACACCAGTGCCCGCGGTTGCGGTCGAAGGGAGTCCGGGCCGTGAAATGCTGCGCCGGCGTGGAGGTGACCTCCACCCCTTCGAAGGGCACCGTGGTCTCGAACCACGACAACTCCCGTACTTCGGAAAAACCGCGCCTTTCCATCCACCGCCCGTGACCCTCCGGCACGACCATCAGCGGAGCACCTTCCAGCGCCCGCAGCGTGGGCAGGTCGAGGTGGTCGTAGTGACCATGGGTCAGCAAGACCGAATCGATCGCGCCGAGTCCCGCGATCGTGCACGGCGGCGGCACGAGGCGCTTCAGCGAGCGCAGCCGCAGCGGCGCGCAGTACTCGGAAAAGATCGGATCCACCAGCAGTCGCCTCCCGCAACCTTCCAGCAGGAACGACGCATGCCCGAGCCAGCTCACCCGCCAGCCCCTTTCGGGCACCGGCTCCCGTTCCCACGCCACCCTGCCCGCAGGCTCGTCCGGTGCCTCCGAGATCCCTTCCTTCGGTCCGAGTCCCAGCTTCCACCGCAGCACGTCGCGAAAGCGGTGCCCGGGATGCGCCCAGGGATTCGAGAAACGCCGGCTCATCCGTCCCAGCGAGCCCAGAAGGCGGCGGTTTCCTTCGGCGAGGGACGCAGCTCGACCAGCAACGGCGGGCCTTCAGGTTCCAGCCGATCAAAATCCTCCTGCCTCCCGATCCGCAGATAGCGCATGCCCCACATCGAAGCCCATCCCTCCAGCGACAGCTCGTGCGGGTTCAGCATCAACTCGCGTCCCCGCTCGCCCATCGTCGCCAGGCGCGGGACACGGGAGAAGATGCGCCCGCCTCCGTTGTTGACGACCACCAGCACCCGCCCCTGTCGCTCGACCTGGCCGAGCATCGCCGGAGCGGCGAGGTCGTAGAGCGCCGTGAGGTCGCCGACCACACACCAGCTCGCCGCCTCCTGCGAACTCCAGCCGAGCCAGGTCGAGATCTGGCCGTCGATGCCGTTCATCCCGCGATTCGCACGGACCTCGGGGATCGGCCGGTCCCACTGTCCGAAAAGGTTCCACTCCCGGATCGGCAGGCTGTTTCCGAGAAACAGGCCGCCGCCCAGCGCGGCATAGGTCGAGAGCGTCCTCAGCATCCCCGGCTCGCTGTCCGGGTAGGCCTCCAGCAGCTCGTCGATCTGCGAGGCCCGGCGGGAGTTTTGCTCCAGCAGGTCGAGCGCGTCATCCGCCATCCCGACACCGCCAAGCGCCCGGATCGCCGCCCCGACCGGTGCGACAAGCGTCCGCGATTCCCTCGCCAGCCCCGGCCAGCCGCTGCGGGTGACGTTCCACACCTCGATCGCTGGCATGTCCTCAAGATCGCGCCAGAAGCGCCCGCTCGGCACCGCGCCGAGACGCAGCACCTTGCCGGGATGGGTGGCCTTCAACTGTCGATCCGGATCCGCCAGCACCAGCGGCTCGAGCGCCTCGCGCAGTCCGCTGGTCGCCTCGGCCACCACCGGGACCTTGAGGTCGTGGATGAAATGATAGACCTCCTCGCGATCCTCGGGCTCCAGCTCTCCGAGCATCACCACCAGGCCCTTGTAGAGATCATCCTGCAGCCAACGCGCGAGGTCCGCCACCGCCAGCCGCGGCCACTCCGGGGCATGGGTCTGCGCCACGAATCCCGGCCCTCTCCACTCGCCCGGCTCGAAGTCCTCGTCCAGTTCGACGTTCACGTGCCAGGGGGATCGACGGTCCCATGCCACCCACTCGCCACTGCCGGCGTGATCGCCGAAGATTCCCGGCTGCACGAGGCACTGGGGCGCTCCGGTGCCGCGGAAGCGTGCCGGGCGATCCGCCGTGATCAGCACCAAGGGGCGTCCTTGATAGCGGGCCTCGATCACCGCCGGCAGCAACTCGGCGACGGCCGTGCCACTGGTCGTGACCACCGCGCAGGGTTCGCCGTGCATCGTCCGCCCGAGCGCGAAGAAGCCGGCCGAGCGTTCCTCGAAGTGTCGGCGCAGCGTCACGTGGCCGGCCGTTTCCACCTGCGCCAGCACCTCGACCAGGGCGGCGTTGCGCGCTCCCGCACAAACCACGAACTCGCGCACGCCGTGCTCGAGGCACCCGCGCACCGTCTCCACCGCCTTGTCCCAGGTCGTCACGGAGCCGTTCTAAACTTGAAACTTGAAACTCGAAACTCGAATCATCCAAGCCACTCCAGAATCGCTTCGGCACTCTTGGTGGAGATCCCCGGCAAAGCGGCGATCTCCTCGACGCTCGCCCGGCGGATGCGCTCGACGCTGCCGAATTTCGCCAGCAGCGCCTGCTTGCGCTTCGGCGACACGGCCGGGCAGTCGTCCAGCAGGCTTTCCTTCATCCGCCTCCGCAGCAGCAGCTCGTTGTAGCCGTTGGCGAAGCGATGGGCCTCGTCGCGGATGCGCTGCAACAGACGCAAGGCCCCGCGCTCGTGCGGAATGACGATGGGCTCGCCCTTCCCCGGCACGAAGACCTCCTCGCGCTGCTTGGCGAGACCGATCACCGGCAGCTCGTGCAGACCGAGCTGGCGCAGCTCCCTCACCGCCGAGGAAAGCTGGCCCTTGCCGCCATCGACGATGACCAGGTCCGGCAGGACGATCCTCGCCCGACCCTCGTCCGCCAGACGCCGCTGGATCTCCACCACGTCCTCCTGAGACTCGGCGAGGTCGGGCGCGGCCTCGACGTTCTCGCGCAGGATCCGCGAGTAGCGCCGGCGAATCACCTCGGCCATCGACGCGAAGTCGTCCTGGCCCGCCACCGTGCGGATTCGGTAGCGGCGGTAGTTGCGGTTGTCCGGGCGACCCTCGGTGAAGCGCACCATCGAGGCGACGATGTGGTTCGACGAGACGTTCGAGATGTCGAAGCACTCCATCACCCGCGGCGGACCCGCGAGGCCCAGCTCTTCGCCCAGCTCGGCGAGGTCCTCGGTCGGCTTCACCGTCGTCGGCACGCCGCGGCCACGCGCGAAACGCCGTGTCGGATTGAGCGTCTTGCGCAGGTTGTCGAGCACGTCGCGCAGCAGCGCCGCCTTCTCGAAGTCGAGCTTCCCCGCCGCCCTCTCCATCTCCGCCTCGATCTCCTCGAAGATCTCGCGCCGTCCCTTCCCAGACAGCACCTCGCAGGCCTCGTCGACGCGCGCCAGGTAGTCCTCGCGGCTGATCCGCCCGACGCACGGCGCCGAGCAGTTGCGGATCACGTCGGCGTTGCAGTGCTTGTAGGCGACCTCGTCGGGCACCCGCGGACGGCACACCCGCAGGCCGAACTTGCGGTTGATCCACGACAACGTGGCCCGCAGCGCGCCGGAGTGCGCGAAGGGCCCGAAGTAACGCGCGCCGTCGTCCTTCTTCAGCCGCGTCAGCACGAAGCGCGGCCACGGCTCGGCGGGATCGATCTTCGCCAGCAGGAAGCGCTTGTCGTCGCGGAACGAGACGTTGTAGCGCGGCCGGTAGTCCTTGATCAGCTTGCCCTCGAGCAGCAGCGCCTCGGCCTCGTTGCGCACCTGGTGGATGTCGAAGTCGGCGATCGTGTCGATGAGCGCACGGGTCTTCAGGTCCGCCCGCGTCTTGCGCGAGGCCATGAAGTAAGACGAAAGCCGTTTGCGCAGGTCGCGCGCCTTGCCGACATAGATGATCGACCCGAGGCGGTCCTTCATCAGATAGACCCCCGGCTGGTGCGGCACGTCCCGCAGCTTGGCTTTCAGATCCACCGCCACGCCCGTCAAACAAGCCGCTTCCCCAAGCGCCTCGCAACCGGAATCCGTCTCACGCGTCCCCGATCACCCCCGAGGCATTCACGGCGCGACGATCTCGAAGCGGATGAAGCGACGGTCCTCGGTCGTCGTCGACTCGGTGTCCGTGGCGCGTTCCATGCCCCCGCCCAGATCGGTCACGGTGATCCCGGAAGTGCTCCAGTTCACCAGGTCGGTCGATCCCTGCACGCGATAGATCAGCTCCGGGCGAAGCCTGTCGTAGGTCACCTCCAACTGGCCCTGGGGATTCAATGAAACCTGCGGAAGCGACGAAACATCGAAAGCGCCCGGATCGAGGTCGAAGGCATACTCGATGAGATTGACGAGGCCGTCATGATCGGGGTCTCCGGAGAGCGTGTCGTCGGCGACCGGAAAGCCGCCGATCCAGATCTCGAAAGGCGTGAGGGTCGAGGTGAAGGTCACCTCGTCGACCCAGCCGAGATTGGAGCCACCTCCTGCGCTGCCATCCCGCGAGAACTCCCACTCCACGGCGTGCGTGCCGGGACCGAGCGAACGCGTGACCTGGGTCCATCCCACCTCGCCCGAAATCCTGTCGATCTCGCTGCCGTCGATCGAATAGGACAAGGGGTCGTAGAAAATCTCCGTGGAAGCCCGCCACCAGAATGACAGATCGCCGGGGCCCTCGACCACGATGGCCATCCAGCTCCGTCCGTTGTCGCCGATGGCACCGGTCCGGGCCGAATCCGAGCCGTCGTGGCTGGTCGAGGTCGTCCGGACGAAAGGCAGGTCTCCACCGGTGAAAACGGTTTCCCCCGGCCGGTCGATCGCATCGGCCAAGCTCGTCGAGATCGAACCCACCCGGATCAGCAGGGATCCGCCGCTTGAACCCGACGCGTTGGTGGCGTTGATCGATGCCGTGAAATCGCCTGACTGGGTCGGTGTGCCGGAAATCACCCCGGTGGAGCTGTCGATCCCGAGACCGCCCGGCAGTCCCGTCGCCGCGAAGCCGGTCGGCGCATTGGTCGCGGCCACCTGGAACGAGAACGGCTGACCCTGGGCGGCGTAGGCCACCGCGGGACTCGAAATGAGCGGCAGCGGCGACGAGGAGGCGATCACGACTTCATCGACCCAGCCGGCATCCGACACGTCGGAGACCGATCCATCCTAGGTGAATTGCCACCGCAGGGCGGG
>ERZ869936.1921-NODE-1921-length-13385-cov-4.953863_pt1 | contig 13385 bp, 10 predicted proteins | sample MGYA00520876_ERZ869936 | MGnify/ENA primary metagenome ERZ869936 (study PRJEB32218, sample SAMN09650985) | biofilter metagenome | isolation source: enrty point of leading RO module | place: Saudi Arabia: Thuwal, RO plant located on Red Sea | collected 2016-02-17 ...
CAGTTCCGGCGGCTCGGCCGCCGCGGTGGCCGCCCGCATCGCGCCGGCGGCCAGCGCGACCGACACCGGCGGCTCGATCCGGGAGCCGGCGGCCTTTTCCGGCGTCACCGGCATCAAGCCAACCTACGGCCGCGCCTCGCGCTGGGGGATGATCGCCTTTGCCTCCAGCCTGGACCAGGCCGGCATCATGACCACTTCGGCCGAGGACGCCGCGCTGATCTTCAATGCGATGCTGGGCTTCGACCCCCGGGACTCGACCAGCGTCGATCGGCCGGGCGAGGACTACACCCGCGAGCTGGACGGCGATCTCGAGGGCCTGCGCATCGGCGTGCCCGGCGAGTTCTTCGGCGCCGGACTGGCCCCCGAAGTGGAGCAGGCGGTCCGCGCCGCGCTCGAGACCTATGTGAAGCTCGGTGCCCGGCTGGTCGACATCTCCCTGCCCAATGCGCGGCTCGGCATCCCGGTCTATTACGTCATCGCCCCGGCGGAATGCTCGTCGAACCTGAGCCGATTCGACGGCGTGCGCTACGGCCACCGCGCCCGGCAGTACCGCGACCTGACCGACATGATGAAGAAGACCCGCGCCGAAGGCTTCGGCCCGGAGCCGAAGCGCCGCATCCTGATCGGCACCTACGTGCTCTCGCACGGCTACTACGATGCCTATTACCTGAAGGCCCAGCAGGTGCGCCGCCTGATCGCCGACGAGTTCCAGCAGGCTTTCCGGCAATGCGACGTGATCGCCGGCCCGGTCACCACCGGGGTCGCCTTCGACTTCGGCGAAAAGGCGGCCGACCCGGTGTCGATGTATCTGTCCGACCTCTACACCATTCCCGGCAGCCTGGCCGGCATCCCCGGCATGAGCATTCCCTGCGGGTTTGGCGCAAAGGGCCGCCCCGTGGGCCTGCAGCTGATGGCGAATTATTTCGAGGAAGCGAAGCTTCTCGGCGTGGCGCACCGTTACCAGCAGTCCACCGACTGGCACCTGCGCGTGCCGCCGGGATTTGAGTGATGTTTTTTTGACCACAGAGGCACAGAGAACACAGAGGGATCAAGAAAAAGGGGCGGCTGCCGCGCGGCGTGGAAACGATGGCGTGGCAACGGATGGTGCGCGCTTCGTGATGGAATCGCACTTTCGCTTTTCCTCAGTGCCCTCTGTGCCCTCGTTGCCTCTGTGTTGAGATAAAAACGCGCAACCATGGACTGGGAAATCGTCATCGGGCTGGAAACCCACGCCCAGCTCTCGACGCAGTCGAAGATCTTTTCCGGAGCCTCGACCGCCTTCGGCGCTGCGCCCAACACCCAGGCCTGCGCGGTCGACATGGCGCTGCCCGGGGTGCTGCCGGTGCTCAACCGCGGCGCGGTCGAGCGGGCGATCCGCTTCGGCATCGCCGTTGGCGGCACGGTGCAGCGGCGCTCGATCTTCGCGCGCAAGAATTACTTTTATCCCGATCTGCCCAAGGGCTATCAGATCAGCCAGTACGAGATCCCGATCGTTTTGGGCGGCAGCCTCACCATCCGCGTCGGCGATGCCGACAAGACGGTGCGGCTCACCCGTGCGCACCTGGAGGAAGACGCCGGCAAATCGCTGCATGAGGATTTCCACGGGATGTCGGGCATCGACCTGAACCGCGCCGGCACCCCGCTGCTCGAGATCGTGAGCGAGCCCGACCTGCGCTCGGCGGAGGAGGCGGTGGCGTACGCAAAAACGCTGCATGCGCTGGTGCGCTGGATCGGCATCTGCGACGGCAATATGCAGGAAGGCAGCTTCCGCTGCGACGCCAACGTGTCGGTCCGGCGCCGCGGCGACAGCGCTTTCGGCACCCGGCGCGAGATCAAGAACCTCAACTCCTTCCGCTTCCTGCAGCAGGCGATCGAGTACGAGGCGAAGTGGCAGATCGAAACGCTGGAAGACGGCGGCCGGATCGAGCAGGCCACGGTGCTGTTCGATCCCGATACCGGCGAGACGCGCGCCATGCGCACCAAGGAAGATGCGCACGATTACCGCTATTTTCCCGACCCGGACCTGTTGCCCCTCACGATCGGCGAGGACTGGTTCGACGCGGTGCGCGCGGCGATGCCGGAACTGCCCGAGGCGCTCAAGCAGCGCTATCAGGACGACTACGGCCTGGGCGGCTACGACGCCAACCTGCTCGCGTCGGACCGGGAGACGGCCCGCTACTTCGAGGATGTGCTGGCGGCGCTGAAAGCACCCGACCCCGCCGCCGGGGCCAAGCTCGCCGCCAACTGGATCAACGGCGAGCTGGCCGCACGGCTGAACCGCGCCGAACTCGGCATCGAAGCCTCGCCGGTGAGCGCAGAGATGCTGTCGGGGCTGCTCGTGCGCATCGCCGACGGCACCCTGTCCTCCAAGCTGGCGAAGGAAGTGTTCGAGGCGATGTGGAACGGCGAGGGCGGCGCCGACGCGATCATCGAGGCGCGCGGCCTGAAGCAGATCTCCGACAGCAGTGCGATCGAAAAACTGGTCGACGAGGTGCTTGCCGGCAATGCCCAGCAGGTCGCGGACTACCGCGCCGGCAAGGAGAAAGCCTTCAACTCGCTGGTCGGCCAAGTGATGAAGGCCAGCCGCGGCAAGGCCAATCCCGCGCAGGTAAACGAGATTCTCAGGAAAAAGCTCGCGCGCTGACGCGCCCGCGCGCGCTACGGGACGACGCCGTACTGTTCCCGGTAGCGGCGCACCGCGGCCAGCTCTTCGCCGAGCCGGGATTCCGACTCCAGAAAGGCGATCAGATCGTCGAGCGTGGCGATGCTGATCACCGGCATGCCGAACTGGCTGCGCACCTCCTGCACCGCCGACTGTTCGCTGCGGCCGCGCTCCATGCGATCGAGCGCGATCACCACGCCGCAGGGCTGGGCGCCGGCGGCGCGGATGATCTCGACCGACTCGCGCACCGAAGTGCCCGCGGAGATGACGTCGTCGACGATCAGCACCCGTCCGGCGAGCGGCGCGCCGACCGTGCTGCCGCCTTCGCCGTGGTCCTTCGCCTCCTTGCGGTTGAAGGCGAAAGGCACGCGCCGCCCCGCTTCCGCCAGCGCGATTGCGCCCGCCGCCGCCAGCGGGATGCCCTTGTAGGCCGGTCCGAACAGCATGTCGAAGTCCACGCCCGATGCAATGACCGCTTTCGCGTAGAATTGCCCGAGCCGTCGCAGCGAGTCGCCGTCGTTGAACTGGCCGGCGTTGAAGAAGTAAGGCGAAAGCCGGCCAGCCTTGGTCTTGAATTCGCCGAAGCACAGCACCTGCTGCGCCAGGGCGAAACGAATGAATTCCTGCCTGAAATCCGAACTCATCGCGTGCTTCGCATCGTCTCGCTGAATCTAAACGGCATAAGATCGGCCGTCAACAAAGGTTTCCTCGGCTGGATGAATGCCTCCGGTGCCGACGTGGTATGCGTGCAGGAGATCAAGGCGCACGCCGAAGCGATGGCCGACGCGGTGCGCAATCCCGACGGGTATACCGGCTTCTTCCACCATGCCGTGCGCCTCGGCTACAGCGGCGTCGGGCTCTACTGCAGGCGCAAGCCGGACCGCATCGTGGAAGGCGTGGGCATCGCCGACATCGACGCCGAGGGCCGATACATCGAGGCGCAGTTCGGCAAGCTGTCGGTGGTGTCGATCTACGTGCCCTCCGGATCGAGTTCGCCGGAGCGGCTCGCCATCAAGTTCAGCTTCATGGAGCGGCTGATCGCGCCGCTGCACCGGCTGGCGGCCAGCGGCCGCGACGTGATCCTGTGCGGCGACTGGAACGTCGCCCACAAGCCGATCGATCTGAAGAACTGGCGCGCCAACCAGAAGAACTCCGGCTTCCTGCCGGAGGAGCGCGAGTGGCTGTCCGGCGTATTCGACAGGCTCGGCTACGTCGACGTGTTCCGCACGCTCAACGCCGAGCCGGAGCAATACACCTGGTGGTCGAATCGCGGCCAGGCCTGGGCCAAGAACGTGGGCTGGCGCCTGGATTACCAGATCGCCACCCCGTCAATCGCTGCCACCGCCCGGCGCGCCGACATCTACAAGGCGCAGCGCTTCTCCGACCACGCGCCGCTGACCATCGATTACGATTATGCGCCCTGAGCGCGCCAGATGATCGAGCCCGCCGCGCACCGCAGCTGGCATACCGACCCCACCGGCTCCCTCTCGCCGCGCGTCGCGCGCATGCTGCTGCTCGGGTTCTCCGCCGGGCTGCCACTGCTGCTGCTGCTCGGGACCTTGTCCTTCCGGCTGCGCGAAGCCGGCATCGACCGCACGACTATCGGTTTCCTGAGCTGGGTCGGGCTCGCTTACGGCTTCAAGTGGGTGTGGGCGCCGCTGGTCGACCGCCTGCCGCTGCCGCTGCTCACGCGCCTGATGGGGCGGCGGCGCAGCTGGCTGATCACCGCGCAGCTGATCATCGCGCTCGGCCTCGCCGGCATGGCGTTCACCGACCCCGCGACGGATCTGCATCGCCTGGTGGGGTTCGCCCTGCTGGTGGCTTTCTTCTCGGCCACCCAGGACATCGCGCTCGACGCCTTCCGCATCGAGTCGGCGCCGCCCGAGCGCCAGGGCGCGATGGCGGCGGCCTACCAGGTGGGCTACCGCGCGGCGATGATCACCGCTTCGGCCGGCGCGCTGTGGATCGCCGCGCTGTTCGATCCGGACGAAGCGACCTACCAGCACGCGCCGTGGCTGATCGCCTATCTCGCCATGGCTTGCTGCATCGGGGTGGGCATGGTCACGGTGCTGTTCTCGCGCGAGCCGTCGGTGGCGGTGCCGGCGGAAACCGCCTCGCGCGAGCAGCGCATGGCCGAGCGGCTGCACCGCCATCACCTGCCCGACCGCGCCGCCGACCTGCTCGCCTGGTTCTACTCGGCGGTGGTCAGCCCGTTCCTGGATTTCGTGCTGCGCTACCGCTGGCAGGCGGCGCTGCTGCTGGCGCTGATCGGCACCTACCGCATCTCCGACATCGTGCTGGGCGTCATGTCCAACCCGTTCTATCACGACATGGGGTTCACCAAGGAGCAGGTGGCCGCGGTGTCCGGGGTCTACGGCGTGATCATGACGCTGACCGGCGCGGCGATCGGCGGCGTGCTGACGCTGCGCTTCGGCGTGATGCGGGTGCTGCTGCTCGGGGCGGCGCTCGCGCCGCTCACCAACCTGCTGTTTGCCTGGCTGGCGACGCACGGGCACGACATCCGGGCGCTGGTGCTGGTGATCTCGGCGGACAACCTGAGCGCCGGCATCGCCAGCGCCGCCTTCATCGCCTACCTGTCGGGGCTGACCAACGTGGCGTACTCCGCGACCCAGTACGCGCTGTTCAGCTCGGTGATGCTGCTGCTGCCCAAATTCGTCGCCGGCTGGTCGGGCTGGGCAGTCGACAGCTTCGGCTACGAAGCCTTCTTCGTCGGCACCGCGCTGCTCGGCACCCCGGTGCTGCTGCTCACCTGGCTCGCCTCGCGCAGCCAGCGCACCGCGATTCAGGCGGCGGCGAAGTTGTCGAACCGGTAAACGGCGATCGCGCCCAGCAGGTTCGGCGCGAACCGCACCTCCGAGCCGTCCTCACCCAGCACCACCCGCTCGAGAATGCGCACCGAATGGCCGGCGCAGAAGATCTCGAAGTCGTCGATCGTGAAAAGATGGATGTTCGGCGTGTCGTACCACTGGTACGGCAGTTCCTTCGACACCGGCATGCGGCCCATGAAGATCTGCATGCGATGCCGCCAGTAGCCAAAGTTCGGAAACGTCACGATACCCTCGCGGCCGACGCGCACCATCTCGCGCACGATGCGCTCGGTGTGGCGCACCGCCTGCAGCGTGAGCGACAGCACCACATGATCGAAGGAGTCGGTGTCGAAACCGGACAGGCCCGACTCCAGGTCGGCCTGCAGCACGTTGACGCCGTTGCGCACACTCGCCAGCACTTTCGCGTCGTCGATCTCGATGCCGTAGCCATGGGCACCGCGCGTCTCGCGCAGGTAGCGCAGCAGCGAGCCGTCGCCGCAGCCGAGGTCGAGCACCCGCGCGCCGGGCTTGATCCAGCGGCCGATCGCCTCGAAGTCGCGGCGTCCCGCGAGCTTCGGCGAGGCGGCAGGGCCGGCGGCCGTCATCATGCGCGCGCCCTTTCCAGATAGGCGCGGATCAGGTCGTGATAGCGCGCATCGTCCATGAGAAAGGCGTCGTGACCATGCGGCGCCTCGATCTCGGCATAGCAGACGTTGAGCCGGTTATCCACCAGCGCCTTGACGATCTCGCGCGAGCGCGCCGGCGAGAAGCGCCAGTCGGAGGTGAAGGACACCACCAGGTAGTTCGCCTGCGCCCCGGCGAGCGATGCCCGCAGGCTGCCGCCGTGGTCGGCGGCCGGGTCGAAGTAGTCGAGTGCCTTGGTGATGCGCAGATAGGTATTGGCATCGAACTGGTCCGCGAACTTGTCGCCCTGGTAGCGCAGGTACGACTCGATCTGGAACTCGACGTCGAAGTTGAACTTCAGCACCCCTTCGCGCAGCGCGCGGCCGAATTTCTCCGCCATCGCGTCGTCCGACAGATAGGTGATGTGGCCGATCATGCGCGCGATACGCAGGCCCCGGCGCGGCACCACGCCGTGCTGGTAGAAATGCCCGCCGTGAAAGTCAGGGTCGGAAGTGATCGCCTGGCGCGCCACCTCGTTGAACGCGATGTTCTGTGCCGACAGTTTCGGCGCCGCCGCGATGACCAGAGCGTTGGCCACGCGCCGCGGCTGGCTGATGGTCCACTGCAGCGCCTGCATCGCGCCCAGGCTGCCGCCCATCACCGCGGCGAAGCGCTCGATGCCGAGCCGGCTGGCGAGCCGTGCCTGGCATTCCACCCAGTCTTCCACCGTCACCAGCGGGAAATCGCCGCCATAGGGTCGGCCCGTCTCCGGGTTGACGCTGGCCGGGCCGGTGGAGCCGTGGCAGCCGCCGAGGTTGTTCACGCCGACCACGAAGAAGCGGTCGGTATCCACCGGCTTGCCGGGGCCGATGAGATTGTCCCACCAGCCGATGTTCTTCGGCTCGTCGGCATAGACGCCGGCGACGTGATGCGAGGCATTGAGCGCATGACACACCAGGATCGCGTTGTCGCGCGCAGGGTTGAGTTCACCGTAGGTCTCGTAGGCAAGGTCGTAGGCGGCCAGCCGCGCGCCGCTCTTCAGCGCGATCGGCTGGTCGAAATGCATGAACTGGGGGGCGACGGTGCCTACGCTGCCTTCCGGCATGATCAGTCTTTCGCGTGTGAGCGCGCGATTATAGCCACCCGGCTCAGACCGGCAGCCGCAGCGTGGACAGCCTGCGCAGCATCTGCTGCACGGCATCGGCCTTCATGTCTTCGAAGAGCAGCTGCTCTTCCGACTCCTTGGCGAGCACCTGGGTGTCGTCGTAGGTCAGGTCGCGGTTGAGCGTGATCTCCGAGGGCGGCACCAGGTCCTGGCCCTTGGGGTTGGTCAGCCGGTAGGCCACCCGGTAGCGCAACTGGAATTCACGCACCTTGCCGGCGCTCGACAGCGACAGGATCTGCTTTTCCTGGCGCTCGCTGACGATGCGCAGGCGCACCTGCGCGTGCTGCGGCACGTCCACCACCTTGGCCTCGCTGCCGGTGCGGATGGCGCGGCGCAACTCGGCGGCGAACAGCGAGAAGCCGTCGGACTCGACGTAGATGCTCTCGAACGGCAGGTCGGCCTGGCCGCGAAGCTGGAAGCCGCAGCCGCCCGTGGCAAGCGCCGCGGCGAACAGAACCAGCCCGACCAGCGGCGCACGCATGCTCACACCACCACGTTGACGAGCCGGCCGGGCACGACCACCGTCTTCTTCACCTGCTGTCCCTCGATATGCCTCTGCACGTTCGAATTGGACAGCGCGATGCGCTCGATGGTGCTGCGATCGGCATCGGCCGCTACCCGGATGCTGCCGCGCAGCTTGCCGTTGACCTGGACCATGAGCTCGATCTCGTCCTGCACCAGGGCGGCCTCGTCCACTGCCGGCCAGTCGGCCTCCAGCAGTTCTTCGCCGAAGCCGAGCTCGCGCCACAATGCCTGGGTCGCGTGCGGCACGATCGGGTAGAGCACCCGCAGCAGGATGCCCATGCCTTCGCGCTGGAGCGCCGCGCGCGCCGGCGCGGGCGCATTCAGCACCGCGTCGGACTCGAGCAGGTTCAGCATCTTCATCCCGGCCGAGGCGACGGTGTTGAACTGCCGGCGCTGGTAGTCGAAGTTGGCCTGCTTCAGCAGCAGGTGCAGTTCCCTGCGCGCCGGCTTCAGCGCGTCCGCGCGGCCGGCGCCCGCCGACGCAATCGCCGCCTGATGGTCGGCGGCGTATTTCCACAGGCGGCGCAGGAATCGATACGCGCCTTCCACGCCGTCGTCGTTCCAGGCCAGGGTGTCTTCCGGCGGGCTGGTGAACATCATGAAGAATCGCGCGGTGTCGGCGCCGTACTGGTCGATCAGCGCCTGCGGGTCGACGCCGTTGTTCTTCGACTTCGACATCGTGCGCACGCCCTCGGACTCCACCGGCCGGCCGTCGGCGCGCAGCACCGCGGACACGCGGCGGCCCTGCTCGTCGGTCTGGATGTCGACGTCGGCCGGGTTGAAGTACACCACGCGCCCGGATTCGGTTTTCCGCGAGAAGATCTCGTTCAGCACCATGCCCTGGGTGAGCAGCCGCTCGAACGGCTCGTCGATCGCCACCAGGCCGAGGTCGCGCATCACCTTGGTCCAGAACCGCGAATACAAGAGGTGAAGAATGGCATGCTCGATGCCGCCGATGTACTGGTCCACCGGCAGCCAGTATTTCACCCGCTCGTCGACCATTGCGCGATCGTTGTCGGCGCAGGCATAGCGCAGGAAATACCAGGACGAGTCTACGAAGGTGTCCATGGTGTCGGTTTCGCGCTGGGCGCGGCCGCCGCACTTCGGACAGGCGGCGTCGAGAAAATCCGGCCGTTTCCTGAGCGGGTTGCCGGAGCCGTCCGGCACGCAATCTTCCGGCAGCACCACCGGCAGATCCCTGTCCGGCACCGGCACGTCGCCGCAGCCCGGGCAATGGATGATCGGCACCGGCGTGCCCCAGTAGCGCTGGCGGGAAATGCCCCAGTCGCGCAGTCGCCACTGCACCTGCTTCTCGCCCAGCCCCTTGGCCTTCAGGTCGGCGGCAATGGCGTCGACCGCCGCCGCATAGTCGAGCCCGTCGTATCTGCCGGAGTTCACGCAGCGCCCGTAATCGGCGTACCACGCCTGCCAGGCGTCAGTGGAATACGCTCGGCCCTCGACGTCGATCACCGGCTTGATCTTCAGGCCGTACTTTCCGGCGAAGGCGAAATCGCGCTCGTCATGCGCCGGCACCCCCATTACCGCGCCTTCGCCGTAGCTCATCAGCACGTAGTTGCCGACCCACACCTCGATCTTCTCGCCGGTCAGCGGATGCTCGACGAACAGGCCGGTCGGCATGCCCTTCTTTTCCATGGTGGCGAGGTCGGCCTCCATCACGCTGCCGTGTTTGCATTCCTCGACGAAGGCGGCCAGCTGCGGATTGGATTTCGCGGCATGCTCGGCCAGGGGATGCTCCGCCGCCACCGCGCAGAAAGTCGTGCCCATCAGCGTGTCGGCGCGGGTAGTGAACACCTTGAGCAGCCGCCGCTCGCCCGCCAGCGTGTACGGGAAAGCGATGTTCACCCCCTCGCTCTTGCCGATCCAGTTGGCCTGCATGGTCTTGACCCGCTCGGGCCAGCCCGGCAGGCGATCGAGCGCCTCCAGCAGTTCCTGCGCATAGGCGGTGATGCGCATGTAGTACATCGGGATCTCGCGCTTTTCCACCAGCGCGCCGGTGCGCCAGCCGCGGCCGTCGATCACCTGCTCGTTGGCGAGCACGGTCTGGTCGACCGGGTCCCAGTTGACCGTGCCGGTGGTCTTGTACACCAGGCCCTTTTCCAGCATGCGCAGGAACAGCCACTGGTTCCAGCGGTAGTACTGCGGGCTGCAGGTGGCGAGCTCGCGCGACCAGTCGATGGCGAAGCCCAGCGACTGCAGCTGCCGCTTCATGTAGGCGATGTTGTCGTAGGTCCACTTCGCCGGCGGCACGCCGTTCTGCATCGCGGCGTTCTCGGCGGGCAGGCCGAACGCGTCCCAGCCCATCGGCTGCAGCACGTTGTAGCCGTTCATGCGGTGATAACGGGTGAGCACGTCGCCGATGGTGTAGTTGCGCACGTGACCCATGTGCAGCTTGCCGGACGGGTATGGGAACATCGACAGGCAGTAGTACTTGGGCCGCCCCTCCCGTTCGACCGCACGAAAGGCCTGCTTGTCGGTCCAGGCTTTCTGCACCTGCGCCTCGATCTGCGCGGGGTGGTACTGACTTTCCATCTCGGCGTCGTCTACACTGGAAAAGCTGCGGATTATATCGCCCGTTTCGGCCGCGCCCGAATCCGCCTGGCGGATGGCCTGCGTATATCACCCGACTTACGATCCCGAGGATGCCCTGATGACAACCGCCCGATGGCTGTGCGTGCTGATTCTCGCGCTGGTGCCGCTGGCGCCAGCGGCCGCCGCCGAAGCGACGGTGGAGGCGGTGCAAAGCCCGGCCTGGGTCAACCGCGACGGCCTGCGTCTGCCGCTCAGCGCCGGCGCGGCGCTCAGCAACGGCGACGAAGTGGTCACCGGGGTGAACGCGCGGGCGCGCCTGCGGCTCGCGGATGGCAGCATAGTGAAGCTGGGCGAGAATGCCCGCCTGCGCATCGAGTCGCTCGACCTTGCCGCCGGCGCAAAGCGGCTGCTGCGCGGCACGCTCAGGGTGCTCGACGGCGCATTTCGGACGGCTCCTGGTCGCGGGGTGGTGGTGCGGATCGAGGGCGAGATCACGGTGACCCCGCGCGGCGCGGCGCCGCTGCCGATGCGCGACGCGCTCACCTTCTACCAGGCACCGCGGACCGGAGCCCCCAGCATCCAGCCGGTGCCGATGGACCTGCTGACCGAGTGGGCGCAGCAAACCGAGATTCAGCCCAATCGCGGGTCTTTGTCCACCAGCGGCCGCTGGACACTGTCGATCGCGCGTTTCGACAACCAGGACGACGCGCTCGCCCTGTACGACAGCCTGCGCCGCGACGGCTATCCCGCCCGCATCCGCCCCAAACCGGTCGCGGGCGGGCAGCGCTACCACGTGCGGCTCGAGGGTTTCGCCAGCCGCGCAGAGGCGGAGGCCCTGGGCGCGCGCATGCGCGAGATCTATCCGGGCGTGGCCCCTGAGCCGATGCGCCGCTGAGCGATCGGCGGCCTGCCCGGCGGCCGGATTTGCCGGCGCGGTTTCGTTGTACCATCGGACGCGGCCAATCGGCCGTGTCATCCCAGCCTTCCGCAATCATGTCCGCCCGGCATCCGATCATTGCAGTGACCGGCTCGTCCGGCGCCGGTACCACCACCGTGCGCCGCACCTTCGAAGCGCTGTTCGAGCGCGAAGGCATCATTGCGGCAATGATCGAGGGCGACAGCTTTCACAGGTACGAGCGCGATGTCATGCAAAAACTGGTGGAGGCCTGGGAGCGGACCGCCGGCCGCGGCATCAGCCACTTCGGCCCGGAGGCGAACCTGCTCGAGGAACTGGAGGCGCTGTTTGCCGAATACGGCGAGCAGGGCAGCGGCCGCTCCCGCATTTACCTTCACAACGACGAGCGCGCGGCCCGCTACGGCCAGAAGGCCGGCACCTTCACCCAATGGAAACCCTTGCCGCAGCACACCGACCTGCTGTTCTACGAGGGCCTGCATGGCGGCGTCGTGACCGGCAGCGTCGACGTGGCAAGGCATGTCGACCTGCTGATCGGCGTGACGCCGATCGTGAACCTGGAATGGATCCAGAAGATCCACCGCGACATGGGCATCCGCGGCTACACGATCGAGTCGATCAAGCGCACCATCCTGCGGCGCATGGACGATTATGTGCAGTACATCGTGCCGCAGTTCTCCCGCACGCACATCAATTTCCAGCGCGTGCCGACGGTGGATACGTCGAACCCCTTCGCGCCCTGCGAGGTGCCGGCACCGGAGGAAAGCTTCGTGGTGATCCGCTTTGCAAGCCTGGACAGCGCCGACATCGACAGCCTCGAGACAGTCATCGAGGGGGCGTTCCGGTCGCGCCCGGACACGCTGGTGGTGCCGGGCGACCGCAGCGACCTCGCGCTGCAGCTGATTCTGTCGCCGCGCATCCGCGAACTGGTGGAGCGCAGCAGACGGCTGAAGGAGGCGCCCGTATAATTGCGGCCTGCCGTTGCCGCCCTGCCGCATGTCGCCCATCCTCGAAGGTCTGAATCCCGAGCAACTCGAAGCCGTCACGCTGCCGCATCAGTCCGCGCTGGTGCTTGCCGGCGCCGGCTCCGGCAAGACGCGGGTGCTCACCACCCGCATCGCCTGGCTCATCCACACCGGGCAGACGAGCCCGATGTCGATTCTGGCGGTCACCTTTACCAACAAGGCGGCGCGCGAGATGCTGACGCGCATCTCCGCCATGCTGCCGATCAATACCCGCGGCATGTGGGTAGGGACATTTCACGGCCTGTGCAACCGCATCCTGCGGGCTCACCACCGCGAGGCCGGGCTGCCGCAGACCTTCCAGATTCTCGACAGCGCAGACCAGCTCTCGGTGATAAAGCGGGTAATGAAGGGCCTGGGCGTCGACGACGAGAAGTATCCGCCGCGCCAGGCCCAGTACTTCATCAACTCCGCCAAGGAGCAGGGCCTGCGCGCCCCGCAGGTCGAGGTGCTGGACGAGTTTTCCCGGCGGCTCAACGACGTGTATCAGGCCTACGACGCGCAGTGCCAGCGCGAGGGCGTGGTCGATTTCGCCGAACTGCTGCTGCGCTGTTTCGAGCTGCTGCAGAAGAACGAGACGCTGCGCCGGCACTACCAGGCGCGTTTCCGGCACATCCTGGTGGACGAGTTCCAGGACACCAACCGGCTGCAGTACCTGTGGCTGCGCCTGCTCGCCGGCGACGGCAACGCCATCTTCGCGGTGGGCGACGACGACCAGTCGATCTACGCCTTCCGCGGCGCGCGCACCGGCAACATGCTCGACTTCGAGCGCGACTTCGCGGTCGAGAAAGTGATCAAGCTCGAGCAGAATTACCGCAGCCACGGCAACATCCTGGATGCCGCCAACGCGCTCATCCGCCACAACCGTTCGCGGCTGGGCAAGAACCTGTGGACATCCGAAGGCAAGGGCGAGCCGCTGCGGCTGTTCGAGGCGTCGACCGATATCGAGGAGGCGGCGTACATTCTCGACGAGGTACGCGCCCTGCGAAGCGAAGGCGTAGCGCTGTCGGACATGGCGCTGCTGTATCGCTCGAACGCGCAGTCGCGGTCCCTCGAGCACGCGCTTTTCACCGCCGGCATTGCCTACCGGGTGTAC
>ERZ869936.1922-NODE-1922-length-13379-cov-4.983714_pt1 | contig 13379 bp, 9 predicted proteins | sample MGYA00520876_ERZ869936 | MGnify/ENA primary metagenome ERZ869936 (study PRJEB32218, sample SAMN09650985) | biofilter metagenome | isolation source: enrty point of leading RO module | place: Saudi Arabia: Thuwal, RO plant located on Red Sea | collected 2016-02-17 ...
CACTGGTGCGAGCCGTCCGGAATCGGCGTGGCCTTCAAACAAGAACATGGAGGAGAATAGGAATTGATAAGGCATATTGTTCTCCTGCATTTTTTATCCGTCTCATGGCTTACATTGATTTTATTTCTCCGCTGCACAAGAAAACCCAGCGCGATTACTTGGCGCGGGTGAACGAATTTCCCAAGGCGGAGGCCGCAAAACTTGCCAAGCAATGGGGCAAGGATTATTGGGACGGCGACCGAAAAGTCGGCTATGGCGGCATGCGGTACGATGGGCGCTGGCGGGCGGTGGCGGATTTAATGGCGCGCCATTACGGATTGAAGCCCGGCGACAAAATCCTGGATGTGGGGTGCGGCAAGGCGTTTTTGCTTTTTGATTTGATGCAAGCAGTGCCCGGTGTTGAGGTTCGCGGTTTGGATGTTTCCGAATATGGAATTGCCCATGCCAAGGAGGAAGTCTACCCCTTCCTGGATTTGGGCCATGCAAATCATCTGCCCTATCCGGACCAGAGTTTTGACCTGGTCATCTCCATTAACACCCTGCACAACCTGCATTGCTACGACTTGGAAAAAGCCTTGAGGGAAATCCAAAGGGTGGGAAGGAAACATCGTTACATTTGTGTCGAATCGTACCGTAACGAAGAGGAAAAGGTGAACCTGCTTTATTGGCAGCTCACCTGCGAGTCTTTTTACACCCCCCAGGAATGGCAATGGTGGTTTAACCTCTGCGGCTACACCGGCGACCATTCTTTCATTTATTTTGAATAGAGAAAATTATGCAGATCGTAATCTCAAAGCGAAAAACCTGCCGATTATGCGATAGTTTAGATTTGGAATTGGTGGTTCCGTTAGCCCCCACGCCTGTTGCTGAGAAATACGTCACGGAACAAGAGCTTTCACAGCCAACGCCGATTTACCCATTGGATTTATACATGTGTAAGAGCTGCGGCCATGTTCAACTTCTTGACGTTGTCGATCCTCAGTTTCTTTTCGATAACTACACTTACATGAGCGGTAACACCAAGCCACTCGTTCAGCACTTCGATGAAGTCGCGGATTCGACGTGTTCCCGGTATGACGTGCAGCCTGGCAGTCTTGTTGTTGACATTGGGAGCAATGACGGATCGTTGCTAAGAGCATTTCAAAAACGTGGCATGACTGTATTGGGAGTTGATCCAGCAAAGGAAATTGCAAAGAAAGCCACCGATTCAGGTATCCCAACGATTCCGGATTTCATGACACCTGCCCTGGCGCGGAAAATTATACATGAAAAAGGGCCCGCTCATGTGGTGTGTGCCTTCAATGTTTTTGCGCACGCCGACAATCTAGCTGGCATGGCTGACAGCATTCGCGAACTGCTGGCTCCAAACGGGGTTTTTGTATTTGAAGCCTCCTACTTGCTGGACATTTTGGATCGGATGCTTCTTGGGACAATCCGTCCAATGGATTTGTTTCTAGGTCGTCATGGCATGGAACTCATCGACGTTCAGCGAAACATGATCCAGGGCGGTTCTATTGTTGGCATTGTGCAACTTAAAGGGGGATCAAAACCAGTGTCGCCGTCCGTTGGCGAACTCCTCGCTTTGGAAAAAGTGGCCGGACTGGATCGCCCCGAGACTCTTAAAAAGTTCGGACCCAAGTTACAGAGCTTGAGAGATCAATTGAGTGGAATGATGGCGGACTTGAAAACCCAAGGGAAAAAAATCTGGGGTTACGGTGCCGCGAGAAGCGGAACGACGCTAATTTCACAAATGAATCTTGGCAAAGTTATCAGCTACATCGTCGATGACAGCCCAGATAAGCAAAATAAATTCAGTCCGGGGGATCATATTCCAATTCTTCCTTCAAAAGCGCTATACGAACAGAAGCCGGACTACGTTTTCATTCTTGCATGGATTCATGCCCAACGGATTGTCGAAAATAATAAGACATACTTGGAAAGCGGTGGCCATTTTATCACTTGTTTTCCTGAAATACGCATTATTGGCATTGAGGATTTAATAAAAAAATGAACACTTGCCTCGTATGCGGCGAGCAGCAATGCAGTGAACTCCATAATTTTGGAGAGCCCGCTATCTGCCATCATTTTTTTGATGGCACATTGGTAGAACAAACGCACCCACTCGTTTTGGGGCAATGCGAGAGTTGCGCTACTGTTCAATCCTTGACACCGATTCCCCCTGAGAAACTCATCCCGCGCTTCGACTGGATCACCTACAACGAACCCGAAGCGCATCTTGATGCTCTGGCGGAGAAGCTTTGCAAACTTCCGGGGATTACTCAGCAATCAGTAGTCGCTGGAATTTCTTACAAGGAAGATACGACGCTTAGGCGATTCCAAGAACGCGGCTTTCACCAAACGTGGCGAATAAATCCCAAAACGGACTTGGATATTTCTAACCCGAATGCTGGGGTCGAAATGATTCAGGCACAAATCTTGCCTTCTATTGTTCCAAAGCTTTTAAAAAAATATCCCCAACCAGATATTTTGATTGTCCGCCACATGTTGGAGCATACACACGATACGCTCGGGTTCATGCGTGCCTTGCGCGACGTTGTAAAGCCGACCGGATACGTGATCTTTGAAGTGCCGGATTGCGCTCGTGCCTTCGACATGTTCGATTACACCACGCTGTGGGAAGATCACGCTCTTTACTTTGTCGAACCCACTTTCCTGCACTGCATGAGAAGTGGGGAGTTCTCAATTTTCCATTTCGAACGGTATCGTGCGGCTTACGAAAATTGCCTCGTTGCCATTACACGCCCGGAATCAATAGGGCACTCATCTGGTATTAAATCAACCGATATGCAGATTGAACATTCCCGCGCTCTGACCTTTGCTCGCGGCTTTGATAATCGACGAGCTGAAATTCGAAACCTGCTTCAGTCCTGGCGAAAGCTCGGCAAAATCGCAGTCTTCGGAGCCGGGCATCAATCAGCGATGTTTCTCAATTTAATGAAGGTGGCGGACCTGATCGAGTTTGTAGTTGATGACCATCCTCGGAAGTGCGGGCTTCGGATGCCTGGCTCACGTCTCCCGATAGTTGCATCCGAATCCTTGATGCGAGACAACATCAAGTTGTGCCTCATGAGTTTAAGCGCAGAGAGCGAGAAAAAAGTCGTGCAGAAGCACACGGATTTTGTGGATAAGGGGGGCACATTTGCCTCTATTTATCCCATTACAAAAGATTCGCTTCTAAACCAAGTTGCAGGGGTAAATCAGTTTAAATAGATTCCAATCGAATTAGATCATTCATGTCGCGCATTAAAGAATTAAGCAATGAGGTGTTGATCGCTGAAGACCCGATCGTCCAAGTCAACATCGCGCACTTAAACGATTTAAAGGTCCGCGCGGCGCGCAGCCCGCGTCATCGAGCCCGCCTCTGTGCACACAAGAACGCCCATGATAGACTGCATGAAATGCTGATTGTCTTGACCAAAGACGCTTATATCCGACCGCACAAGCACCTTTACAAAACCGAGTCGTTTCACGTGATTGAAGGTTCTGCAGTCGTCATTTTTTTTGACGAAGAAGGCGGCATTCAAGAGGTGATCCATGTTGGAGACACCTCATCTGGCAAGCAATTTTACTTCAGGAATGATGACGCTCGGTTTCACACGCAAATCATCACTTCTGATTTTCTGGTGTTTCACGAGGTCACGAATGGCCCTTTCAATCGGGATGACACAATTTTTGCCCCGTGGGCTCCAGAGGAAAATGACATTGAATCGACGAAGGCTTTTGTCGAAAAACTTAAACTTCGGTGTGCTACTGCCCAATAGCTTGAAAGCGCTCAATCATATTTCAAAAGCGCCATGAGATTTCTGATTATTGGCGCCTCCGGTTTTATCGGTCGAAATGTTCTGGCTTATGTCAGGGCGCTGGGTTTTGAAGCATTAGGCACTCAGTCGCGCCCAAGACAGGCTGATTTGGTTACATTTAATCTGTTGCAGCACCGGATTGGCGAAGTTGTCGATAGCTCCTTCTTTCAACACAGCGGGCAGGTTTTTGTTGTCGTCAGTGCCGTTATCAGTGACATGGACTTGTGCCTTACAGACCGCGAAATGAGCCATCGGGTAAACGTCGAAAAGACAATTCAACTCATTCAGGATTGTTGTGCTCTCGGAGTTAAGCCGATTTTTCTCTCCTCATGCTTCGTGTTCGATGGGGTGATTGGCTACTACACCGAAGATCACCCCCTCGCCCCGGTTAATGAATATGGACGCCACAAAGCTGAGGTTGAGGCTTTTTTGCAGGAATATGCCCCTGACGCATTCGTTGCACGACTCGATAAAATCGTGGGAGATGATCCAACGGATTCTCAACTTTTTGCGCATTGGTATAAATGTATATGTGAAAATAGACCGATTCTGTGTATTCAAGGTTCGCTGCTCTCGCCAACCTATGTGAAAGATGTGGCTCATGGAATTGTTCTCGCGTGTGAAAAAGACCTTAAAGGAGTTTACCACGTTTCAAATTCGGAGTTTTTCTATAGGGATGAACTGGCGCGTCAGTTTTGTAATTCACTGGGGAAAACACCAAATGTTACTAGTAAACCAGTTGAATCGTTTGGGTTTGCGGATAAACGGGCTTTAAAGTCATATCTGGATGGCGCGAGGTTCTGTCGAGCCACGGGTATGAGATTCACCTCAATGAGAGAGGTGTTTCAATCCTTCCAAAAAAACGTAGAAGGTTAACTCTTGTTCAATAGGTGAAACTAGGTTCGTTGCCTGATTTCCATTTAATGCCGCACCCAATGCTGGGGATTTGTTCTTTGGGAGCAGATTCCCCTTCTAAGATTGCAATGAGAGCAGTTCGCAAACTTTTGCCAGTTACGGGAATGTCACTTTTGGGTCTGCTATCATCAAGCTGACCTCGGTACACCAACTTATGTTCTTTGTTAAAAAGGAAAAAATCTGGTGTGCATGCAGCATGAAAAGCTTTGGCTACTGCCTGCGACTCATCAAACAAATAAGGAAAGGGATAACCAGCTTCAATTACCTCCGATTTCATTCGCTCCGGGCTGTCATTTGGAAATCGCTCCGCATCGTTCGAATTAATTGCTACGATGCCTACCCCATTTGGCAAAAACTCTTTTCCGATATTAGCAAGTTCATTCCGAACGTGCTTAACGAAGGGACAATGGTTGCAAATGAACATCACTAACAATGGTTTATCTGCGAAATCGTCCCTTGAAACGACCCGTCCGTCTGTGTCAGGAAGTTTGAAATATGGAGCTTTAGTTCCGAGTGGAAGCATTGACGAGGGTGTAATAGCCATAAAATCTTTAGTTACAAAAAAACTGCTAGATGAAAACATGTCGAGTCTCAATTTTGTTCTTATAAATTTCGACTTTTCTTTTTTACTGCGATGTTTGCTTAATCATTTCTGATTGAAAATTGCACCCCAAATAAGCCCGCGTGAGGTGGTTTACCAAAATCAATATCAATCAATTTGTCGGGTGAAGGCCCAATTCGACGGGTTTGCCAAAGAATACTTCGTGAACAGCTATGGGCAGCGAGTGGGCCTGCTGCTGCTCCAAAATGAGAAGGTTTTAATGGTCCGACAGTATCGGTTCTTGGTCAACCAACTGGCCTGGGAGATTCCCGGCGGGAGGGTGGACGAGAACGAAAGCCCCGAGCAGGCGGCCATCCGCGAAGGGTTGGAGGAGACCAGTTATCGTTGCCGGAATTTAAAGCCGCTCCTGTTTTTTCATCCGGGGCTGGATACTTTTGATAACCCCACCTACCTCTTTTATACCTCCGAATGTGAACCCGCTTCCGCCGAGCAACTTCATCCCAATGAAATATCAGATCGTGTTTGGGTGCCTCTGCAACAATGCTTGAACATGATTTTTACAGGCGAGATCAAGGACAGCCTCACCATCGCCGCGTTGCTGGCTTATGATTATCGGCAGCGCCATCCAGAACTGCCAACATGAACAAGGCCGTGTTTCTGGATCGAGATGGTGTTCTCATTGAGGATGTCCACTTGCTGACACAGCAGGATCAAATTCGAATTTTGCCGGGAGTGCCTGAAGCGTTGAGCAGGCTAAAGTCCGTTGGCTTTCAATTGATCGTAGTCAGCAACCAAACGGTTGTTGCGCGAGGATTGTCCACAGAGGCGCAGGTTCTGGCCATCAACCGCCACATCGCGTGGTTGCTGATAAACGAGAAGGCCCCTTCCTTGGATAGTGTTTACATTTGTCCGCATCATCCAAGCGCCACGTTGTCGGCTTATCGGCAGATTTGCGATTGTCGGAAACCCCGACCAGGGATGTTTTTGCAGGCTGCAAACGAGCGTAACATTGATTTAAGGAAGAGTTTTGCAGTCGGCGACCGTATTACCGATATAATTGCCGGGTCACGCGCCGGGTGCACGACGGTGATGGTGCAAACGGGCCGGCATGAAGCGCCACTCATCGAATCGGCTGATCCGATTGATTTCACAGTGCAACCCGATTGGGTGTGCTCGGACTTATTGGCGGCCGCTGACTGGATATTGAAACAACAATGAAAGCAATGGTTCTTTGCGCCGGTTTCGGCACCAGACTTGGCGACCTGACACGGGAAATTCCAAAGCCGATGCTCGACCTCAACGGGCGTCCAATGCTGGCTTACATTTTGGCGAACTTAAAACGTCATGGGTTCAACCAGATTATGATCAATCTGCACTTCAACCCTAAGGTCATTCGTGATTATTTCGGGGACGGGTCACCAATAGGTGTCTCCCTGGACTATTCCTACGAGCCAGTGCTGATGGGCACTGCCGGTGGGGTGAAAAAAGTGGAGCCTTTTTTTTCGGGAGAACGGGCATTTTTGGTTCATTACGGGGATGTCATCACGGACCAGGATTATTCAGCCATGTTGCAATTTCACCTTCACCGAAATGCATTGGCGACGCTGCTTTTGCACCAACGGGCCAATTCCAACAGTGTGGTGACCCTGGACGAGGAAAGCCGGATTGTGGGTTTTTTGGAGCGGCCCACTGAATCCGCGCGTGGGGGGATGAACTCCCCATGGGTTAATTCAGGGGTTTGCATTTGTTCCGAGGAGATTTTGGGCATCATTCCTTCGGACAAGGGCTGCGACCTGCCTCGGGATATTTTTTCCCAGGTTGTGGAATCAGGGCGGTTGTTTGGCTTTCCGTTAAGCGGCTTTCGCTGCGCCGTCGATTCGCCCGAGCGTTTGGCGCAGGCCAGGGAGGCACTGAAGGATGGGCGTTTGAAAGACCAGACTGTCTAATAAAAAGGGGAGGGAGTCATTGGGTGACCCGCCTCCCCTTGCAATTATTCTAAATTTTTACGGATGGTGCAGGCGGAACAACTTGATGTCGCCTTCAGCTGGCAATGTGATGCCAATTGTGCCGCCGTTAGTTTGAAACGGTCCGGCCACGTTGGTCCAGTTTCCGGAAATCAGCGGGTTGGTGGCGGTTTGTAGATTAAAGCCATGCGCCCAAGCAGGCCATGCCAATACCGTGCTGGTGCCGGTTTTTTGCACCGAGAGCAGCGGCAGCGGATTTACGGTTACATTTCCCGCCACATAGTTGGCGGTCAACTCGTAGGCGGACGGGTCGGAGATTTCTCGTGAGACCGGTTGATCTCCAAACGTCACCGAACAGGTGCCGACTCCGGAGGCTGTGGGGACCAGCTTTAGTTGAATGGCTTCCTGGGTGCCCGTGGCAAAGCTGCTTCCGGTGGGCAGGGCGAGAATGACGCCGACTTTCCCGGAGCTGATTTCATTGGTGTTGATGTTCATTGTCGCTCCAGGAGCGCCGCTGCCGGCGCTGATGCCATTGAAGGCAAAGTGCGTGGCGTCGAAAGTGAGGCTGAATCCAAGGGCATTTTCGTTGCCTTGGGCCACCAGTTGCACGGGAACCGAAACCAAAACGTCTTGGATTCCGTTTGCGTCAGCCACCCGGACTTCTCGATTTGGCGAGGCGGATGAGGAGGCGGTTTTGGTTTGGACAAGATTCCCTTGAGGGGATTCCGCAGTCGGGCCTCCTGCCGCTGTCAGCGGATCAAGACCAGCGGCATAACGTCCCGCCTGCACCCAGTCGGTGACTTTGATTTTCCCATCGCCCAAGGTGTTTCGGGGCGCGCAATCAGCCCGTTGAAACTCCCCGCCAGCGGCTGGAATGTCCAGTTTCGCGGCAAAGCGCCCCACTTGCACCCAATCGGTGATGCTTAAGATACGATTCCCGTTGGGTCGGGGCGTCACGTCCCCTTCAAGATCACTTGCGGACAAGGTAACCGTGCCGCCGGAATAGGTTGCCGGAAGCGGTTGGGCTTCGGGATCAGACACTTGGCGGGCGGTCGGTTGATCGGCAAAGGCAATGGCGGCCACGACGCCGTTGGTGGACACCGGAGAATTGAATGTCACGTGGACCAGATCCTTTGTTCCGGGTGCAAAGGTGGCTTCGGAGGGCAGTGCGACTGCAATGCCGACTTTGCCGGAGGCGGCCTGGCTGGTGTTGAGCAGAAGGCTGGCGCCGGAAGCGTTGGTGCTCAAAGTCGTGCTGGCATAGACGAGTTCCTGCGGATCAAAGCTCAAGCTGAAACCCAAGGCGTTCTCATTGCCGTTGGCCGTCAAGGTAATCGGGACAGTCACGGATGTGCCAGACATTGCATTGGTGCTGATGACCCGCACGGATGCAGGAGGCAACACGACGGTCAGCAACGCATTGCTGCTGCTGGCGGAGCCCGCCGAGTTGGAAACCACAACGGAATAGTTTCCGGCCTGATTCATTTGGACATTGGTCAGCGTGAGGGAGGAGGCTGTGGCTCCCGTGAGATTGGTCCCATTCACAAGCCATTGATAACTTAACGGAATGGAACCTGTCGCCGAGACGGTCAAGGTGACGTTAGATCCAACGGTCGCGGTTTGACTTTGTGGATGCGTGACGATCGTGGGTGCCACATCGCACTTGCCCAGATAGGAGGCAGTGTAAATGGACTGGATTTCCGGAGCGGACAAAGCGCGGTTGTAAAAACTCAGTTCATCAATTGAGCCCCAAAAACTATTTCCAAGGGTATCTCCACGGGCTCCAATCGCAGGTGAAGTTCCAAAAGTAAACCCGGGATTATAACTGTTTGCAGGGTAAGCAGTCCCGTTTACATAGAAAATAATCGTGCTGTTGGATTTGGTAAGAGCTACGTGGTGAAAATTTGTATCCGTAATTTGAACGCTCGAATTGACTTGGCTCGATCCCACTTTGCTCAAATACATAGTCCCGCTATTCAACAAACCAAATGCGTAACCTCCGGTTCCGTAGCCAAAAATAAGCCCGCCATCGATACTTGATGAAACTTGATTGGTGTTATTTCTTCGAACCCAAGTTTCAATTGTAAAATCCTGTGTTTGCAGGTTTGGTGCATTTGCAAGGCGAACGCCGTCACTAGTCCCATCAAAAACGAATCCTTGCCCCACCTTTCCTGAGGCGTAAGCAGTGTGTCCGAAAAGTGTGCCATTGTTGGTTCCGGCATGATCGGCGGTTGTTCCGTTCCCGGACCACCATGCAACTAGACCGGAAGATACATTGGCGCATGTTGGCTCAGAAACGACTACCATGGCGTTGGAACTTACTGTTGAGCCAGCGGCATTGCTGACTATTGCTTTGTAGCTGCCTGCGTCGTTGGTGCTGACGTTGGATCGGCTTAAGCTGGTATTGGTAGCGCCAACAATCGCATCGTCGTTGAAATACCATTGATAACTAAGCGTCCCCAACCCTATCGCTGAAACGGTGAAGCTGACGTCGGTTCCTGTTGTGACGGACTGGCTTTGGGGATGCGATGTGATGATAGGGGGCTCATTGGAGCATTTGCCCTCCCGATCCGCGTTGTAAATGGACTGGATTTCCGGAGCGGACAAAGCGCGGTTGTAAAAACTCAGTTCATCAATTGAGCCCCAAAAACTATTTCCAAGGGTATCTCCACGGGCTCCAATCGCAGGTGAAGTTCCAAAAGTAAACCCGGGATTATAACTGTTTGCAGGGTAAGCAGTCCCGTTTACATAGAAAATAATCGTGCTGTTGGATTTGGTAAGAGCTACGTGGTGAAAATTTGTATCCGTAATTTGAACGCTCGAATTGACTTGGCTCGATCCCACTTTGCTCAAATACATAGTCCCGCTATTCAACAAACCAAATGCGTAACCTCCGGTTCCGTAGCCAAAAATAAGCCCGCCATCGATACTTGATGAAACTTGATTGGTGTTATTTCTTCGAACCCAAGTTTCAATTGTAAAATCCTGTGTTTGCAGGTTTGGTGCATTTGCAAGGCGAACGCCGTCACTAGTCCCATCAAAAACGAATCCTTGCCCCACCTTTCCTGAGGCGTAAGCAGTGTGTCCGAAAAGTGTGCCATTGTTGGTTCCGGCATGATCGGCGGTTGTTCCGTTCCCGGACCACCAGCCCACCAAGCCTGAAGGTGGAGATGTGCAAACAGGCTGAACTGCCGCCAAGACGGCATTCGAGCTTTGCGCGGTTCCCCACGCATTGGAAACCACCACCGAATAGTTGGCTTCGTCGGCTTGTGAGACGCCGCTGATTTGAAGCATCGCTGTAGCGGCCCCAGAGATATTGCCGCCGTCGGAAATGGAACCCCCGTTTTTCCTCCAATGATAGCTGAGAGGGGCCGTTCCACTCGCGGCGACGCTAAACAAAGCCGTGCGGCCTACTATGACGTTCTGGCTGGAAGGTTGGCTGGTGATCGCCGGCGGGATTGCAATGGCCAAGACCGCATTGGAACTCAAGGTTGTTCCCAAGGTATTGGAAATTTCCACCGTCAAATTGCCCGCATGGCTTGGCCCGACATTGCTGACAGTCAGCGTAGGCGTGCCAACACCCGAATATGTGCCATCGTTCAGCAGATTGCTGCCATTTCTCTTCCATTGGTAGGAGAGGGTTTCGCCCGTGGCAGAGACGGTAAATAGCGCGGTTTGCCCGGAAAGCACGGATTGGTTTTGCGGTTGGGAAGTGATAACGGGTTGGCCAGGAACGGGAACCAGGTTTCTTAACAGGGAAATGTTGCCATTGCTGTAGTTGGCCAAAACCAAATCCGGCCTTCCATCATTGTCTATATCCCCAATGCTGATCCCGTGGGGATTGCCTCCGGTGCCGAAAGACAAACGAGGAGCAAAAGAGCCGGCCACCAAGGTTCCATTGGTGCTGATATTTCGAAATACCGACGCCGAGTTGTTGATTTCGCTGACAGTGGCCAAATCCAATTTGCCGTCCCCGTCCAAATCTCCCATGGCGACATCGTGGGTGCTGCCCCCCGTGGATAAATCAAACCGGGCGGCAAAGGAAACCGTCCCGGGAACACTGGTGTTTTTGAGCACGGAGATGGAGCCGCCGCCGTAAGTTGCCACAGCCAAGTCGGGCTTTCCGTCGTTGTCGAGATCGCCAATGACCACTCCTTGCGGGCGGGAAGCTGCCGCAAAATCCACTTTTGCCGCGAAAGCCAGAATGCCAGGCACACTGATGTTGCGCAAAATGGAGATGCTGGCACCGGTGTCGTTGGCCGTAACCAGATCGGGTTTGCCGTCGCCGTCAATGTCTCCAATGGCCACCCGTTCCGGCATCGCGCCAGTGGAAAAATCCATTCTGGAGGCGAACGAATTGGTATTGATGATGCCTGCCTCGCCTGTGTTTCGGAAAATGGAAACGGTGCTTGAGGTGGCGTTGGCAACTGCCACGTCCGATCGACCATCGCCGTCCAGGTCGCCTATGGCCACGTTGTAAGGCTTGACTCCGGCCGCCAAGTCCACTTTTGCGGCAAAAATGATATTTTGATCGTTGGTGCTGATATTCCGGTAAATGGAAATGGTGTCTGAGGAGTGGTTGGCCGCCACGAGGTCGAGTTTGCCATCCCCATCCACATCGCCGATGGTCAGGTAGCGGGGGTTCAAGCCCACGGGCCAATCAATGTTGGTGGACAGAGTGCCGGCGGTGAAATTACCCGGTGAACCGAGATTTTTGAAAACCGACACGCTTGAAGCGCCGAAGTTGGCCACAACGACATCAATTTTGCCATCGCCATTGAGGTCCCCCAACTCAGTGCCCACCGGATTTGGGCCGACGTTATAATTGACCCGAGGTGCCATCGAGGAATTGGTGAAGGTGCCAATTGTGGGAAAAGTGACCACAAAAGCCCGGCGTGAGTAGGCGGTCAACCCGTTGGCGTTTACGGTCACCGGGGCGTACGTGGCCCCTGAAGGCACCTTGACCGTCAAATTAGTTGGCGTGGCCGTCAGCACTTCGGCTTTGGTCGCGCCGAAATAAACGGTGTTGTCCGGCGGCGTGGATGCAAAGTTGGTGCCGTGGATAGAAATAGTTGCATTCACTGGTTGTGAATATGACGACAAGCTCGTAATCGTTGGGACAGAGCCAGTTGCTGAGAATCCAGCAAAAACAAGGGCCGCGCCTACGCAGAGTTGACTGAATGATTTCATGCCGCTTTTTCCTTCGTGTTGTTAGGTAAAAACCAAGAGGATTGCCTCGCCCAGATTGGTTGTTACGTGATTTTTGTTTGAAGCTATCAGAATCCCCGCGCCGGGAAAAATCAAGTGAAATTTCCAGCAATTTTTCCCCCGAAAATAAGAGGTGAAAATTGTAGGTAAAGACCTTATCGGGGCCGAAAAAGCAGAATCGGGCAGTTGTCCTTGCGCTCGCAGTTACCCCACCACTTTGATGCGGCCTTCGCGGTGGTCTTTGAGCAACTTGACATCCGCGTCCACCATCAGTTTGACCAGGTCCTCAAACTTGGTCTTGGGCTCCCAACCGAGTTGGCGTTTGGCCTTGGCGTAGTCGCCGATGAGCAGGTCCACCTCCTCCGGACGGTAATATCGCGGGTCAATTTCCACATGCTTTTTCCAGTCCAGGCCGACGTGACCAAACGCCACTTCCAGAAATTCCCTCACGGAGTGGGTTTCATTGGTCGCGATCACGTAATCATCGGGTTTGTCCTGCTGGAGCATCAGCCACATGGCCTCCACGTATTCCTTGGCAAAACCCCAGTCGCGCTTGGCGTCGAGGTTGCCCAGGTACAGCTTTGCCTGAAGGCCCGCCAAAATATGCGCCACCGCGCGGGTGATTTTGCGCGTGACAAAGGTCTCGCCGCGCCGGGGCGACTCGTGGTTGAACAAAATCCCGTTGCACGCGTAAAGGCCGTAGGACTCGCGATAATTCACCGTGATCCAGTAGGCATACACCTTGGCGCAACCGTATGGGCTGCGAGGGTAAAAGGGCGTCTCCTCGGTCTGTGGCACGGCCATGAACTTGCGGTACATTTCGGTGGAGGATGCCTGGTAATACAGGGGTTTGAGTCCAGCCTCGGGAATGGCTTCCAAGAGCGGGATGGATAAGGTGGCGGTTGTGTC
>ERZ869936.1923-NODE-1923-length-13377-cov-3.743132_pt1 | contig 13377 bp, 14 predicted proteins | sample MGYA00520876_ERZ869936 | MGnify/ENA primary metagenome ERZ869936 (study PRJEB32218, sample SAMN09650985) | biofilter metagenome | isolation source: enrty point of leading RO module | place: Saudi Arabia: Thuwal, RO plant located on Red Sea | collected 2016-02-17 ...
CCGCGGCGCCGCCGGCTCCCGCCGACCTTCCTCTCCTCCTCTGCATCCGAACCGCCCATGCCACCTGGCCCCACCGCCCCCGGCGAGATGCAGCTATCGTTCGCGCCGGTCGCCGCCAGCGCCGGCCCCGCGGTCGTCAACGTCTATGCCGAACGCGTCGTGCGAGGCATGTCGCGCGATCCGTTCTTCGGCCGCTTCAGTGCGCCGCGCGTGCAGCAATCGCTGGGCTCGGGCGTGATCGTGCGTTCCGACGGCGTCATCGTCACCAACAACCATGTCATCGAGGGCGCGCGCTCGCTCAAAATCGTGCTCGCCGATCGGCGCGAGTTCGATGCTGAACTCGTACTGGCCGATCCTCGCGTGGACCTGGCCGTGTTGCGCATTAATCCAGGCGCCGAACGGCTGCCCACATTGGCTTTCGCGGACACCCACACCTTGCAGGTTGGCGATCTCGTGCTCGCCATCGGCAACCCGTTCGGCCTCAGCCAAACCGTCACCAGCGGTATTATCTCCGCACTCGCGCGCACGGAAGTTGGCGTGAGCGACTATGCCTTCTTCATACAGACCGACGCCGCCATCAATCGCGGCAACTCGGGCGGAGCGCTTGTCGACATGAACGGCGCTTTGGTCGGCATCAACAGCGCCATCTATTCAGAGAGCGGCGGCTCTAACGGCATTGGCTTCGCCATCCCCTCCGAGATGGTCCGCCGCGTTGTCGAATCCGCCGTCTCGGGCGGCGACACCGTTATCCGGCCCTGGCTCGGCGCGCGGCTTGAAACCATGACGCAGGAACGCGCCCGCGCGCTTGGCCTCGCACGCCCTGAGGGCGTGCTCGTGACCGAGCTTTATCCGCGCGCCGCCGGTGAACGGGCAGGGCTACGCAATGGCGACATCATTCTCACTGTCGCCGGCGCCGAGGTGCGTGACGAAGGCGCCGTACGCTATCAATTCGCCACGCAGCGCCCCGTGGCGCGTGTTCCGTTCCCACTGCTCCCCGGCGCCCGCCGGCTCCTGCTCACGGCCACCGCCGAAGCGCCGCCCGGCGGCGCGCCGGAAGCGCGCGAATTGTCCGGCAGTCATCCGCTGTCCGGCGCGCGCGTTGTGACGCTGACTCCGGCCACGGCGCGAGCCTCCGGTCTCGATCCGTTCAAGCACGGCGTGGTCATCCAGGCGCTTGATCGCCGCGGCGTCGCCGTCCGCGTCGGCTTCCGCCCCGGCGACGTGATCGACGAAGTGAATGGCGCGGCGGTGCGCGACGCGGCCCAGCTCGATCGGGCCATGGCGGGCGCCAACCGCTGGGTGATCGGCGTCGAACGCAACGGCCAACGCGCCGAGATCAGGTTCTAACGCCTATGTCTTGATCGGCGCGCCGATCGACCAGGAATGTCCGAATGGGTCCTTGAGCTGCCCATAGCGGTCGCCCCAGAACTGATCGGCGAGCGGCATCTTGATTTCGGCCCCGGCGGACACCGCACGCTCCCACCAGCGGTCGGCGTCTTCGACCTCGAGATGGATCGTCACCGCGGCCGGCGCGGGCGCATCGCCGCCGCCGCGAAACTCCGGGAAATCGTCGGAGAGCAAGATCGCCCCGCCATTGACGCGGAAGCGTGCGTGCATGATGCGCTCGCCGTCCTCGCCATAGGCGCGGTATTCCTCGCTGGCGCCGAAGGCGCGCGCGTAGAAGTCGAGCGCGGCCTTGCCGCCTTTGACGGTTAGATACGGATAGACGCCAACTGGGATCGCGGATGTTGCTTCGGCCATGAGAGTCGCTCCGCTGTTGCAAGCGCTTCTCTATAGCCGGGAACGCACTCAGCGATAATCGGGATTGGGAAAATCCGGCCGGCAGCCTGCGTCCCATTCCGAGCGCTGATTGCCGTGCGCGGGATAGCCGCCGGCATCGCGCAGCATGCGCGCCATGTGCATGAGGTTCCAGGTCATGAAGCTCGTGTTGCGGTTGGTGAAATCGTTCTCGGGCCCGCCTGAGCCCTCGTCGCGATAGGACGGCCCCGGACCGGCTTCGCCGACCCACGCTGCATCCGCCTGCGGGGGGATCACGCAACCCAAATGTTGTAACGAATAGAGGATGTTCATCGCGCAATGTTTGGCGCCGTCTTCGTTGCCGGTGATCAGGCAGCCGCCAACCTTGCCGTAATACGCATACTGGCCCTTGTCGTTGAGTTCGGCGGAATTGCCGTAAAGCCGCTCGTCCACCAACGTGCAAACAGACGATTTGTCCCCCAGCCAAATCGGCGAACACAGCACAAGAATGTTCGCCCCCTGCACCTTCGCGTAGAGTTCCGGCCAATCGTCCTGTTTCCAGCCGCGTTCACGCATGTCGGGATAAACGCCGGGCGCGATGGTGAGGTCGACTGGGCGGATAAGCGTGGTGGCGATCCCGTTCTTCTCCATGATGGCGCGGGAAATGCCGATGAGCCCTTCGGTGTGCGAGAGTTCGGGACTGCGCTTCAGCGTGCAGTTCAAGAACAGGGCGGAGAGCCCCGAAAAGTCGTCCTTGCGCTCTGGTTTGTCTTTCTTGCTGCCGAACATCGCGCTCCTCCTTCGCCGCCTCTAGGAGGGTACGGCCTTTCGCCGACGATAGTTCCAAATGGCGCGGGCAATCGCGCCGATTCCTGATAGATCAGCCCATATGAGCGACCTTTTTGAAGCCGCCGGCATGGATGAGGGCGCCCCGCGTCCGCTCGCCGACCGGCTGCGTCCGCAGCGGCTCGGCGATGTGGTGGGGCAAGATCACTTGCTCAAACCCGAGGGCCCGATCGGGCGCATGGTGGCCCAAAAGCGGCTCGCGTCGATGATCCTGTGGGGACCGCCCGGCGTCGGCAAGACCACGATCGCGCGTCTGCTCGCCGAAGAAACCGGGCTCGAATTCCAGCAGATCAGCGCGGTGTTTTCCGGCGTGGCCGATCTGAAGAAGTCGTTTGAAACGGCCAAGGGTCGGCGCGCTTCGGGCAAAGGCACCTTGCTGTTCGTTGATGAAATTCACCGTTTCAACCGCGCCCAGCAGGACGGTTTCCTGCCCTATGTGGAGCAGGGCATCGTCACGCTGGTCGGCGCCACCACTGAGAACCCGAGCTTTGAGATCAATGCGGCGTTGTTGTCGCGCGCACAGGTATTTGTACTCAAGCGTCTCGACGATGGGGCGTTGGAGTTGTTGCTGCAACGCGCCGAAGCGCTCGTCGCAAAGCCGCTGCCGCTGACGGCCGATGCCCGCATTGCGCTGACCAACCTCGCGGATGGCGACGGGCGCTATTTGCTGACGCTGGCGGAGGAGCTGTTTGCGCTTTCACCTAAAGGGCCGCTCGACGCCAAGGCGCTCGGCGAGTTGCTGCAGAAGCGCGCGCCCGCTTACGACAAGGATCGCGAGGAGCACTACAATCTCATCTCCGCGCTGCACAAATCCATCCGCGGCTCGGACCCCGACGCCGCGCTTTATTGGCTCGCGCGTATGATCGTTGGCGGCGAGGATTTGCTGTTCATCGCTCGTCGCCTCGTGCGCGCCGCGGCGGAAGACGTGGGCCTTGCCGATCCGACCGCGCTGCTCATTTGCAACGCCGCCAAGGACGCCGTGCACTTCATCGGTCCGCCCGAAGCCGAGTTGCACCTGGCGCAGGCGGTGATCCATCTGGCCACCGCGCCGAAATCGAATGCGTCTTACGTCGCCTGGAAGCAGGCCAAGCGGGTCGCGCAGGAGACTGGCGCGCTCGGTCCGCCCATGCACATCCGCCACGCGCCGCCCAAGCTCATGAAGGAACTCGGTTACTGCAGCGCCTATTCGTACCACCACGATGCGGAAGAAGGCTTCTCGGGCCAGGATTACTTTCCCGACGAAATGGAGCGGCAAAATTTTTATCAGCCGGAAGGCCGGGGCCGTGAGGCGCAAATCAAGGAGCGCCTTGAGCATTGGGCAAAGCTGCGAGTGGAGCGGGGCGCGCAATGAGAGAAGAAAAGATTGAAATCCAAAACATCAATCATCCCGGCAAGGTCAATCGCGTTGACGCCGCCAAGTACCAGCTTGCGCGCGCGGCGATGCTGAAAGTCCTGCCGAAGAAAGAACCCGGCCTGACGCAAGCGGAGATGGTCGTAGCGATGCGTAAGGCGCTGCCGAAGAGCACATTCCCCGGCACAACGTCCTCCTGGTGGATGAAGACCGTTCAGCTCGATCTGGAAGCTAAAGGACTCATCGTTCGCGACGGCAAGAAGCCGCTCCGCTGGCGGCGCATCTGACTGCTTTGCGCTTGCGTCCTGCCTCCGGCCTAGACTGTAATGCCGGATCACTTTGAGGGACGTCATGCTAAGGCACGCAATCGCAACCGCAGCCGTGTTGATGTTCGCTGCCTGCGCCTCCGCGCCGCAGCGGGTGATCGAAGCAGGCGATCCCGTCGCCGCGTTCACCAACGTCACTGTCGTTACCGAATATGGCGGCGAGCGCCTGGCCGGCCACACCGTCGCCATGCGGGGCGATCGCATCATCGCTGTCGCGCCCAGCAGTGCGATTGTGCTGCCGGACGGCGCGGTGATCGCCGACGGCGGAGGCGGGCTCCTCGCGCCGGGCATCGCCGACATGCATGTCCATTACCAAGACCCGCACGTCGGCGCTCTGTTTATCGCCAATTCCATTACCACCGTGCGCAACCCCTCCGGCGGCGGCAACACGCTGGAGCTGATCGGACAGATCGCAAGCGGCGAGGTGGTGGGTCCAACCATGTATGCGAGCGGTCAGTTGATTGACGGGCCCAACTCCTTGTGGGGCCCCACCGTCGTCACCGAGACCGTCGAAGGCGTACGCGAGCGCGTCCGCGCTGACGCCGCCGCCGGCTATCGCGCGGTGAAGCTCTACGCGCAGCTGACGCCGGACCAATTCCGCGCTGGTGTCGAGGAAGCACGAGCACACGGCATGCAGGTGTACGCTCACGTGCCTGCCTCGATGACGCTGGAAGAGGTGCTGGCGTTAGGTATCGACAGCATCGAGCATCTCGACGGCTTCGACCGTAGCCTGGGCGGGGAGGGCCAGCGTTCGCAGCAGCGCTGGGCCAATGCAAACGCTGACCGCTATGCGCATCTGGCCGCAATTGTGCGCGGCAGCGGCGTCTGGAGTACGCCAACCCTCATCGTCAATCTCGCGCCGACGCGCGCCTTCGCCGACATGGACGCCGCCGATGCCGAACCGCACATGCGCTATGCCAGCCAGGGATTGCTAGGCTTCTGGCGCAGTTACGGGCGTTTCTTTCAGGGCGATGTCGCAGCCGTCTATCGGGTCGCTCAGCAGGCGCACGCGAGCCGCATCGCCATGTTAAGCGCTCTGCGCGAAGCCGGCGCGCCAGTGTTGCTGGGCACCGACACGCCCAATCCGTTCGTGATGTACGGGTTCTCGATCCACGAAGAGCTCGGGTTTTTCAGCCAGGCCGGCTATTCGAACACAGAGATTTTGCGCATCGCCACGCTTGAGGCGGCGCGGTTCCTCGATCAACAGGGCGAGTTCGGCGCAATCCGCGAAGGCGCGCGCGCCGACCTGCTGCTATTGGACGGCGATCCCGAGCAGGACCTCGCCGTGTTGCGTGCGCCGAACGGCGTCATGACCGCGGGGCGATGGTTTGACCGCGCGGCGCTCGATGCTGAACTCGAGGCCGTCGCCGCTTACGCCGCAACGCCAATGCCGCAGCAGTGACGCTCTCTGCCGAGGACGTCGCGTTCGCGCGCAGCCTTGTCATTCACGAGGACGCGCACCTTCTGGTGTTCAACAAGCCGTCGGGCCTGCCGGTGCAGGGCGGGTCGGGGATCACGCAGAGCCTCGAACACCTGCTCGCGGCGTTCGCCAAATCCAACGGCAAGCGTGCGCGCCTCGTGCACCGGCTCGACCGCGAGACCTCCGGCGTCATCGTCGCCGCGCGCACCAAACCGGCGGCGGCATTTCTCTCGGAAGCATTCGCTGGCCGCGATGTGCGCAAAACCTATTTCGCTCTTGTCTGCGGCGGCGCGCCCGACCCGCGCGACGGCCAAATCGATCTGGCTCTGAAGAAGATCAACCGGCGCGGTCTCGACATGATGGAAATCGCGGTGGACGGCCAAGCCGCGCTAACCTGCTATCGCACGCTGCGGGCGACGCCGGAGACCGCATGGCTTGAACTCGCTCCCGAAACGGGCCGCATGCACCAATTGCGCGCTCATCTCGCTGCGATTGGCCGGCCCATCGCCGGCGACGGCAAATATGGCGGCCTCTATCGCCTTGGCGCGGTGGAGATTTCCCGGCTCATGCTGCACGCCGCGCGGCTCGACCTGCCGCATCCCGCCGGCGGCCGAAGCCAGTTCGCGGCGCCGCTTCCGGGCGACATGGCGGAACCGCTCCGATCACTCGGGCTTGAACCTACGCCAGGCGAAAGCTGTTAGACTGCCCGGCGAAGGATTCCACGAGGACCAAGCTCATGCTCCGAACATTTGTCATCGCCGCCATGCTCGCGCTGGCGGCGTGCGCCTCGACGCCGACCTATGCGCCCGCCACGTCGCCCGGCGGCATCGGCTATTCCGACCGCCAAATCGAGAATGATCGCTATTTCGTCACCTATCGGTCAGGGACGTCAGCTGAAGCCGACGTGCTGCAGGATTACGCCTTGCTGCGCGCCGCCGATCTCACGCTGCAAAACGGACGCGATTGGTTCTGGGTCGATCGCCGCACGTTCGAGGGACAGAACCGGCGCTCCGGCGGACCGACCTTTGGCGTCGGCATCGGCGCCGGCAGTTGGGGCGGACGCAGCGGCGGCAGCGTCGGGGTTGGCGTCAACTTCCCGCTCGGCGGAGAATCGCCAACCGGCTCGGCGCGCTCGGCGACGCTGGAGATCCGCCTAGGCGAGGGACCCAAGCCGGATGAGCCGAACGCCTTCGACGCGCGTTCGACCGCGCAGAACATCCGCGCCCGGATCGCGCCCTAGTGCTGCATGTGCTGCTGGTCGCGCTCGGGGGAGCGGTTGGGTCGGTGGCGCGCTATGGCGTGGGGGTGGCGGCCGCGCGCTGGCTCGGGCTGGCGTTTCCGTGGGGCACGCTCGCCGTCAATGTGCTGGGCGGTCTCGCCATGGGCGTGCTGGTCGCCCGCGTCGGCCCCGAAAGCGCCAGCCTCCGGCTGTTCTGGGGCGCGGGCGTGCTGGGCGGCTTCACCACCTTCTCGACGTTTTCGATTGAGACAGTGCACGCCATGGAGCATCAACCCGGCCTTGCCGCGCTCTATGTCGCCGCTTCGCTGTTGCTGAGCGTGGGCGCGTGCTGGGTGGGGTTCACGCTGGGGCGCGTATGAAGGCGGTCGAGACCGTCGCAGTATCGGAGAACGACGGCACGGCCCGGATCGACCGCTGGCTGCGCCGCCGCTACCCGCATCTGACACAAGGGCAGATCGAAAAGCTGATCCGCACCGGCCAGGTCCGCGTCGACGGCGCGCGCGTGAAGGCCTCCGACCGCGTCTCGCCCGGGCAGAGCGTGCGCATTCCGCCGCTGCCCGATCCAAGCGAGCGTCCGGCGCCGGGTGGGATTTCGCAAAAAGACGCGGCTTTCGTCCGCTCCCTGGTGTTGCATCGCGACGATGACGTGATCGTCTTGAACAAGCCTCCCGGTCTCGCGGTGCAAGGCGGCGCCAAGACCACGCGTCACCTCGATGCGCTGCTCGAAGGCCTCAGGTTCGACGCCGAGAAAAAACCCAAACTCATCCACCGCCTGGACCGCGACACCTCAGGCTGCCTCGTGCTGGCGCGTCATCCGCGTGCGGCGGCGTTTCTCGGCGAGGCCTTCCGCGACCGCGACACGGACAAAATCTATTGGGCGATCGTTGCTGGCAGTCCGCGTCCGAAGGTCGGCGAAATCCGCGGCTGGATGCGCAAAGCGCCTGGCGCGCGCGACGCCGACCGCGAGATGATGGTGCAAGCTGTGCAAACCGAAGAGGGCGCCGTCCACGCCGTCACCCAATACGCTGTCATTGCTGAGGCCGCGCAGCGCGCCGCCTGGGTGAGCCTGCGTCCTGTTACTGGCCGCACGCATCAGCTGCGCTTCCACATGGCCGAGATCGGCCACGCCATTGCCGGCGATCCCAAATACAAGTGCGATCGCCCGACGCCGAACGGTTTGCAAGGCGCGCTGCATTTGCATGCGCGCGCGCTTCGTCTGCCGCACCCGTCCGGCGGCGAACTCAATGTCACCGCGGCGCTTGCACCGCACATGCGCGCCGCCTTCGATCTGCTCGGTTTTGACGAGCGCGACGGCCGCGACCCGTTCGCGCCGTTCGAGACCGCGCGATGAAGCAACAAAGTGAGGCCATCGCTCTCGCCAACGCCAGCCGCGCACTCTTGGCGCAAGGCGACGCGTCCGGGGCCGAGCAAGTGCTGCGCCCAGTGCTCGATCAGCTCCGCTCGGACGCTTCGGTGCTGCACCTTATGGGCGTCATCAAGCGCACGCTCAATCAGCTCGAAGAGGCCGAACGTTACTTGCGCAGCGCCGTGGCGTTCTCGCTTAACGACGGCGCTTATTACAACGATCTCGGCGTGGTCCTGCAGGCGCGCGGCTCGTTCGAGGAAGCGATGCGCGTCTTTCGCGCCGCGCACGCACTGATGCCCGGCGCTGCGGCGGTGCGTGTCAATATCGTCCATTGTTTGCTGGCGACCGGACAAACTGCTGATGCCGAAAAGGAAGCGCGCGCCTTTGTGGCCGAGGCGCCCAGCGCGGAATCGTGGACGCTGCTCGGTCAAGTGCAGCGTGAGATGGAGCGCCACGAAGACGCACTCGTTTCCGCCGCGAATGCGCTGAAATATGAGCCGCGGTTGCGGGCGCTGAACTTAAATCACGCCGCCGCGCTGGACCGCGCCGGCCGCGCCAAGGATGCGCTGGCGGTCTATGAAAAGCTCGCCAAACAAGAACTCGATTCTGCCGAGCTGGCGCTCAATTACGGCCGCGCGCTTTACGGCGAGGGGCGCAAGCAGGAAGCGGAGGCGACGCTGGAGCAGGGCGTCAAGCAATGGCCCGGCTCGATCCCTCTGCACAGCGCGCTCGCCCGGGTGCGTTGGATGCGCGGGGAAGGAGACCAGGCGACCGCTCTTGCTGAAGCCGAGATCGCTAACCGGCCCAAGGACATCAGCTTCCGACTCGCCATCGCCGACGCGTTGCATCGGGGCAAGCTTCACCAGCGTGCGCTCCAAGTGCTGGCTGACGCGTTGCAAGTGGCGCCGGAAAGCGGCGCCTTGCTGACCGCCTTCGGCATGGTGCTCGATGAGCTGGATCGGCCCAGTGACGGATTGAAGGCGTTGCGCCATGCGGCCGAACGCATGCCGGGCGACCGCGCCGCGCAGCGAAATCTGCTTTCAACGCTGATTCGCGCCGGTCAGCCGGAGGAGGCTTTGCGGATCGCACGGGCGCTGCGCGAACAGGATCCGGACGAACAATATCTGATCGCCTGCGAGGCGCTGGCGTTGCGCGTGCTTGGCGATCCGGCCTACGAGACGCTTTATGATTACGAGCGCTACGTGCGCACATACGAGATCGAACCGCCGCGTGGCTTCTTCACGCTGCAGAACTTCAACGCGGCTCTTGCCGATGTGTTGCGCCGCCAGCATCGATTAAGCGCGCACCCGTTTGATCAGCATCTGCGCAAAGGCACGCAAACCGCGCGGAGTCTCTTGGCGTTGCAGGAGCAGCCGATCGCCGCCTTTCTCCGCGGCGTTGACAAGGCCGTGCGCGACTACATCTCACGCTTGCCAGCCGAACAAGATGACGCCATGGGTCGCCGCCGCCGCGAGCGGTACCGCTATTCCGGCTTATGGTCCGTTCGTCTCACGCACGAAGGCTATCAGCCCAACCACGTTCACGATCGCGGCTGGATCAGTTCGGCCTACTACGTCGCCGTCACGCCGAATGAAAAGCCGCGCGATCCGCATGCCGGTTGGCTCAAGCTCGGCGAACCGAGCCGGCCGGTCGGCAAATGTGGGCCTGAGAAATTCATCGAGCCGCGCGAAGGGCTGCTCGTGCTGTTCCCGTCCTATATGTGGCACGGGACGGTTCCCTTCGAAGGCGCTGAACGCTTGAGCGCGGCCTTCGATGTGACCCCGGTTTGAGTGCCGTCCCGCCGATTCTAGTGTAGGACGCGCCAATGAAGAAGATCGACCTGCAAACCGCACCGAAGGGCGAGGGCACGCGCTACCCGCCGCCGCACGACGCACCCTGCAAGGCCCGCACATGGATCCGCCTCGGCGACGCCGCCGGCCTCACGCAATTCGGCGTCAACCTCGTCACGCTGGCGCCCGGCGTCTGGTCCAGTCAGCGCCATTGGCACTCGCACGAGGACGAGTTCATCTACATCGTTGAAGGCGAGTTGGTGCTTGTCACCGACGCCGGCGAAGAACTCATGAAGCCGGGCGATAGCGCGGGCTTCAAGGCCGGCGTACGCGATGGTCATTGCTTGCAGAACCGGAGCAACGCGACGGCGCGGTTTCTTGTTGTCGGTTCGCGTCACGAGGAAGATTGGGGAGAATACTCGGACATCGACATGAAATTCATGCCGGGCCGCTATGGCGGCGCCGGCGGTTACACGCGCAAAAACGGTGAGCCGCTTTGAAGCGTCTCGCCGTCTTCGATATCGACGGGACCCTGGTCGACAGCCGCCGCGCCATTGGCGACGCAGTGCGCGGGGCCTGGGAAATGCTCGACCTTGAACCGCCAAGCTACGATGAAACCCGGCGTATTGTCGGTTTATCGCTGATCGAGGCCGTGCGCGTGCTTGCGCCCGACCTGCCGCCGGAGCGCTATGCTGAACTTGGCCTCGCCTACAAAGAAGTGTTCCTGCGTAATCGCGCCGCCGGCCTCGATGAGCCGCTGTACGACGGCGCGGCCACAACTTTGCCGACGTTGAAGAATGACGGCTGGCTTCTGGGCATCGCCACCAGCAAAGGCCGCGGCGGCATTCAACATCTGCTCGATGCGCACGGCTGGCACAATCTGTTCGACGCCGCCTTCTGCGCGGATGATGGTCCGGGCAAGCCTGATCCGCACATGCTCCGCTGCAATATGCAAGCGGTTGATGCCGACCCGGCCCACACCGTAATGATCGGCGACACTAGCTTCGACATGGCGATGGCGCGCGCGGCCGATTGTCATGCGCTCGGCGTGAGTTGGGGCTTTCACACGCCCGATGAAATCCGCGAAGGCGGCGCGCACCAGATCGTCGACGCGTTCGCCGCTCTGGACCTTGCCTTGGCGCAGCGTCCGTCATGAGCAGTCTGCCGGTCCGCCGTTTCTATGCCGCCGCGTCCGCGGTGGAGGCGGATGGCGCGTTCGGCGTGCGCCTCGACCAGCGCGCGTTGAAAACGGTGCGCGGCAATGCGCTGCGTCTGCCCACGCGCGCACTGGCCGAAGCGGTTGCGCGGGAGTGGGAGGCGCAGGACGAACACATTTTACCCGCGGCCATGCCGCTGACGCAGCTTGCCTTCGCCGCCATCGATTGGACGCCTGAAAGCCGGGATAAACTCGCGGACTACATCGCCAAGTTCGGCGAGACCGATCTCGTCTGCCATCGCGCTGACGCGCCGGCGCCGTTGATTGCGCGCCAGAGCGCGGCCTGGGATCCGCTGGTTGCGTGGGGCGCGGGCGATCTCGGCGTCGTGCTGCCCGTCGTCACCGGGGTCACGCCTGCGCCGGTGCATGCCGAAGCGCTCGAGACGCTGCGCGCGCACGCCGCCGCGTGCGACGATTTTCAGCTCACCGCGCTGGCGCAAGCCGCCGGCGCCGCCGGATCGGCGCTGATCGCCTTTGCGCTGCTCTACGGCCGCATCGGCGCCGCGCAGGCGTTCGCAGCCGCCGCCCTCGACGATCTCTACAGCCAGGAAACCTGGGGCGAGGACGCCGAGGCGCAGGCCCGGCTGGCTCGCCTGCGCCGCGAGTTCGAGGCGCTGGAGCGCTTTTTGGCCGCACATAGGGCGGATTAGCCGGCGCAGCGCGCGCGCTTCCGCGCACCGCGCCGCGATGCTAGAAGCGCCGCCTGGAGTTCCGCCATGGCCGACACGATCACCGCCGGCGCCGCGAAAATGCGCCTGCTCAACGCCGACGCCATCCGCAACGGCCGCGTCGCGACCGAGCCCTACCGCTACATCGTCTGCGAAGGCGTGCTCACGCCCGAAGACGCCGCCGCCATTCGCCGCGATTTCCCGCAGACCACCTCCGTCGGCTTCCTCAACTCCACCGATCTCGCGCGCGAGGGCGCCTACGCCGATCTGCTCGACGACCTGGAGAGCGCCGAACTGGCTTCGATCCTCTCCGAAAAGCTCGACATGGATCTCTCCAAGGCCGGCCGCCTCATCACCGTGCGGCGCTGGTCGCGCAAGACCGACGGGCGCATCCACACCGACTCGGAGCGCAAAATTTCGACCTTCCTGGTCTATCTCAACGAGAGCTGGTCGGCCGCCGACAGCGGCGCTTTCCGCGTGCTGCGCAGCGACAAGGATTTCGAGGATTACGTCGCCGAAGTGCCGCCGATCCAGGGCGCCGCCGTCGGCTTCAAGCGCGCCGCTCATTCCTGGCACGGCCACAAGCCGTTCGAGGGCGAGCGCCTGGTGGTCCAGCTCACCTACCTGCAAAGCGCCGAAGCCGCCGAACACAAGCGCCGCGCCGCCGGCTTCCAAGGCTTGATGAAGAAGCTGTTCGAACGCGTGGGCTAGTTTGCCCTAGCCGCAAATCCCGGTAACACCGCGTTCACAGCCGAGCGCGGGAGCCGCCCATGAAAGACATCATCGCCGCCCTGGAAGCCAAGCGCGCCGCCGCGCGCGCGGGCGGGGGCGAGAAGCGCATGGCCAATCAGCACGCCAAGGGCAAGCTCACCGCGCGCGAACGTATCGAACTGCTGCTCGACGAAGGCTCGTTCGAGGAGGTCGACGTGTTCGTCGAACACCGCTCCCACCAATTCGGCATGGAGAAGCAGAAAATCCCCGGCGACGGCGTCGTCACCGGCTGGGGCACCATCAACGGGCGCCTCTGTTACGTCTTCTCCAAGGACTTCACCGTGTTCGGCGGTTCGCTGTCGAAGGCGCACGCCGAGAAAATCTGCAAAGTGCAGGACATGGCGATGAAGAACGGCGCGCCGATCGTCGGCATTTTCGACGCCGGCGGCGCGCGCATCCAGGAGGGCGTGGAAAGCCTTGCCGGCTACGCCGACATCTTCCAGCGCAACATCCTCGCTTCGGGCGTCATCCCGCAGATCAGCGTCATCATGGGCCCGTGCGCGGGCGGCGACGTCTACAGCCCGGCCATGACCGACTTCATCATCATGGTGAAGAACACCTCCTACATGTTCATCACCGGGCCGGACGTCATCAAGACGGTCACCCACGAGGAGGTCACGGCCGA
>ERZ869936.1924-NODE-1924-length-13375-cov-13.369520_pt1 | contig 13375 bp, 20 predicted proteins | sample MGYA00520876_ERZ869936 | MGnify/ENA primary metagenome ERZ869936 (study PRJEB32218, sample SAMN09650985) | biofilter metagenome | isolation source: enrty point of leading RO module | place: Saudi Arabia: Thuwal, RO plant located on Red Sea | collected 2016-02-17...
GGGCGACGCTCATCAGCGCCTCGCGGCCTATTTCCGGGAACACGCGGCCAGCCTGAGGGAGCGTTCGTGAAGCCGTGCGGCAGGCGTAGCACACAACAACGGCGGGACCGGGGGCGTACGCCCCCGAGACCGCCCAAAGGGGAAGGCCCATGGCCAGTGAATGGACAAACATCTTCGAGGAAGGCACGCCCCATGAGGCGCGCGACAGCTGGACGATGGAGGCGGATGGCGGGACCTGCGACGTGTGCGAGATGGAAAAGGACGCGTTGTTGCGCCTTTCCGTACGCGGCACCGTCGACGGGGGGCACGTCGAGCAAACGCTTGACACCGAGACGGAAATATGTCTGGCGTGCGTAGTGGCTGAGGTAGCCCCAGCGGTGGGGTCAAGGCTGCTCCTGGAGCTGGGGCACACGCTGCTGCAGGCGGCGGCGGGACGCATCGGGGGGCAGGATGGTTAATCCAGCTCCAGGCGCGCCGCTCCAGGCGCGCAGCGAAACGGCCGTGGTCCCCGTGACGCGCTGCTGCTCGTCGTGCGGCTCGACAGTGAAGGGGTTCGAGCCGCTGCGCCTGACCGGGTCTGGTCCGGGGGGGCGCGAGCGGGCAGCCGCCATCTACGAACGCACGGCGGACGCGATGGAGGCTATCGGATATGTGCCGTGCACATGCTGCGGACTGTTCGGCTGGCACGAGCGGAAGTGCTGGGAATGCACGCTAAAACGGCATGAGCCGCATCCCCCGTACGACGGCCGGACACCGGCGATGGCCAACGCGTACCTGGAGGGCAAGCCATGGAAGGGCTGACGGCAGGATGGAGCGCGGCGCAGGCATGGGCGCGATGGGTAATCGTGGCGCTCGTCTGCGCTGGATTGCTCGGGGCGGCGCACTGCGCCGGCGGATGCGTCACCGACGCGCCGCCGGTCGACTGCCCGGGGGCGGACTCCCTGGACGCCGAGGTGTCCGGGGTGGGCCCCTGTGTTGCACGGGCGGTCTTGTGTGCGCGCAACCTGGCGTGCGCTGGCTCGCTGCAGGACGGCGCCAACCCCGAGCGCTGGACGGAGTGTGTCGAGCGGCTTCCGTGCCCAGGCGACGAAGCGTGCGCCGCCGCCATCGCCGCGTCGCCGTGCGACGTGTTACCAGCCGAGTGCGACCCGTGATGCGCGTCGAGTTTCACGGCCCCTTCGCCGAGCTGGGCGCGGCCATACGTCACGCGAGGAACGCCCGCAACCTGACCCAGGTCGAGCTGGGCGCGGCCCTTGGGCTCCCGACGTACGTTAAGGGCCGTCGGATGCCCGAGGGCGAGGCCCACAAGGGGGTTTCCTGCCCGGCGGCGTCCGCGTTGGAGCGGGTCAAGACGTCCACGGTCCATCTGGCCGACCTGGCCCGCGTGCTACGGGTCCATTGGGTCTGCACGCCACAAGGATGGGGGTGGACCGCGCAGGGCCGATTGACGGAACAATGTGAGCTGGACTTCGAGACCGACGCGCTACCGAGTCGCGAGGACATCGTGCGCCGGCGCCTCGATGAGCTGGGGCTCTAGCGCGTCGCACGCGCGCGCATTATGCGCGCGCGTGCGCGCGAGCCAGCGCTTGCGCGCTGGCCTCGAAACGGCTACAAGGGAACCGTGGCTGGAAAAAGCGTAAAGGAACGACTCGCCCGCCTTGAGTCGCTGCTCGAACGGATGGCCCCCGCGCTTGACGTGGAGGATGACCCGGTAAACGACCGGGTCATTCTGTACGACGGCAACGGCGATGAGCTGGTCTATCCGAACCGGCGCGACGCCCCGGGCGTGCCGCAAGTCGTCATCAAGCAGCCCGAGAACAAGGGCCCGGACATGGGTTCGATGCTCCAGGGTCTTGCGGCGATGATGGCTGCCACGCGCCCGCAGCAGACGGATTGGACGCCGCTGCTCACCGCGATTCTTCCCATCGTGCTCAAGCCGCTGACTGACCGTCCTGACCCCGTCGCCCAGATGGGGGCCATGATGGAGCTGGGCAAAGGAATCGCGGACATGGCGACCGGCGGCGCCGCGGGACAGGCCGCTCAAATCGCCAACGCGTTTGGGCCCTACGCCATGATGATGATGGGAAAGGACCCAGCGGCGGCCATGCAGGCAATCCAGGCGATGCAGCAGGGGGGGGGCGCACCGCAGGCCAACCCGACGGCTGTCGACGAGGACGCTCGGGCCAAGCAGGCCGCTGAGGCCTATCTCAAGTTGGTTGGGCAGGTACAAGCCGCTCACGCGGCCAGTCAGGAGGGATAGGGCGTGCACGAATGGGAAGTCGTCGCGCAGGAGGGCACGAACCGGACCGAGCGCATGCGCGTTCCCGGCGGCTGGCTCTACCGGGACCGGTGGGGCTCCAGCGTCTCGATGACGTTCGTGGATTCGTTCGACCCGGACACCAAGCCGTCCGATGACCAGTGGGATGGTCCCGACGCCAACCCCCGCGGGTTGGAGCGCGATGCGCACGGGCGCTTCAAGGCCGCCGAACCGGCGGCGGGGGCGGATGCGGATTGAGCGCTACGCGGTCAGGGGTTTTGAGGCGAAGATGCGGCTACTCCGCAGTTTCGCTCGCGAGCAAGCGTCCGGGCCGTTGTCGCTCGCGCTGGCCCGCCTGGCCATATCCAGAGTCGACCGCCGCGCCCATCACGACGCAAACGCCCTTGCCGTTGCTCACTTCGTGCGGCGGTGGGTCCGCTACACGCATGAGTCGCCCGAGACGGTCTGCGACCTGGAGCGGCTCGCGGTCCTGCAGGCCGGCGACTGCGACGACATGGCGTGCGCGTGCGCCGCGCTGCTCCTGCGCCTGGGCTACCGGGTGCGATTCGTCGTGGGGCACTTGTCCTGGCCTGCCCATATCTGGGTCCAGGCCTGGAGCCCCCGCCTGGGCCGGTGGCTTGACCTGGACCCGTCGACCCACCGCGTTGACCCTGGCCAGTCGCCCGCGTCCGTCCGTCCGTTTCGGAAACTGACCCATCACGAGGTGTAGGGATGCCCGCCGCGGCCAACATCTACCGAATCGGCAACCAGTGGCTCATGTTCGAGCGCGGCCCGCGGCGGGGCCTTGGCGCGGACCTGTTCGAGGACCCCGAGGCCTGGCTTGACGAACAGGCCGAAAAGGTCGGGGACAAGGTCCAGGAAGGCGCAAAGAAACTGGCGAACAAGGGCATTGACGCGGCCCTGTCGGAGACCGAGAAAGCGCTTTTCGGCGAGGAACCGAAGACAGGAGGCGCCGTCGAGTCGTCCGCGTCGATGTTTCCCGGCGAGGCTGACGCGGCGCTCAAGAAGCTGGGCGCGCCGACCGGCATTTTCCGCCCCGAGGGGCTGAACGATTCGCAGTGGGCGGCCCTGTGGAGCGTCCCGCAAATCATGGCGGCCTACAAGGTCGTCGGGGAGCACATGCCCACCCCGCTCCTGGAGAAGGTCTACGCCAACGGGGGGAAGCCCGCGCTTGAACTGGCCGTCGCGCGCGCCGAGTGGGGGGTTTGCCGAGGGAAACAGGTCAACTCCGAAACGGGTCAGTACGTCGACCGGCCCCCCAAGCCCAAGTCATGGGCAATCTGGGTCTGTCCCCGGTCCGAGTGGAGCGAGGGGGTCATCCCCCCGAGCGGCCAGCGCAAGCCGCCGCGCGAAACGGGGACGTGGGCGTCCCCTTGGGCCGTCGGGCAGATGGCTGGCCTGTACACCCCCGGGAAGATAGCGCCGGCGACGTACGCGCAGGGGCTCAGAGCCTGGGTCACCAAGCAGATGGCAAACATCAAGACGGCCATCGACGCGAAAGAATGGGTCAAGGCGGGCCGCATTTCCGAGCGCACCAAGGCGTCCCTGACGGGGACGCTCGCCCAGGACCCGGGATGGTTCCCGCAGGATGAGCGGGCGTCGCTTTTGGCGCTGCTGCAGGAGCTGCGCGACGTCATCGTAGCGGGCGCGACCGCGGCGGCGGGTGGAACGGTGGTGCCCTCGAACAAGCAGACGGACGACGTCATCAAGGACATGGTGTCTTCGGGGACGGCGACCCTTCCGCAGGTGCAGCAGGCCAGCGCCGGCGGGTTTTTGGGGCCCATTACGCCTGTGAAGGTCGCGGTCGGCGCCGGGCTGCTGTGGCTCATCTTCCGGCTCATGGCGAGGGCTTAGATGGCAACCGCGCTTGCAGCAGCCCCCCAGGCCCCGTCCGGCGCGCCGTCGGATTGGTGGACCATGATGGTCACCCTGCAGGTCCTGGGGCCGGTTTACGGCCTGTCGGACGTGCAGACGGGCTTTCTCATGGCCTTCTATCCACTCGCTCCGAACCTGGTTAAGCAGACCGTGGGGCTACCGTCGCAGCCTGACGCGTTCGAAGCCGAGTGGAAGGCCCTTATGGGCGCGAACGACGCGCTCAAGAAGTCCTCGGAGCCGGACAGCCTGCTTGCGACGCTGGCCACCGCGGCGGGCGTGCCTGTGTCCGCGTTGCAGCCCGTGACGGACCCGGACATGTACGCGCAATGGCGCGCCATCATCGACAAGGTCTATGCGGTCCGAAAGCAGTGGGCGGACGACAAGGCCACCCCCGAGGCCAAGGCCGCATACGAGGCGAAGCTGGACGAGGTAGTGGACCAGCTCAACAAGAACGCCATCGGGGCCGCCAGCAAGGTGGGGTTTCAGGACGCTGTGGCGAAGGCGGAGGCCAAGCAGGGGACGGACTGGGCCAAGGTGGCTAAGTGGGGCGCCGTCGGCGTCGGGGCCCTGCTGCTGCTCATGCTGTGGAGGCCTTGGCGGTGAGGTTTGACATTCGACTGTCCGAGGATGACCGGCGCCTCATCGAGGCCTGGACGGCCGTTCACGAACCGCGCCTGTCGGACCGGGCCGCCGCCTACGGGCCCGGTGGGGCCCCCATTCTGCAGCAGTTCCGACGCCGCGTGACGAAGGGGGGCAAGCTGTCGCAGCGCGTCCCTGGAGCGACCGACCGGACCGTCAAGCGATGGCTCGCCTACCTGGTCAACGAGGCGCTCAGGCAGGCCGCCGCGGAACTGAGGATGCCGGAGCCGCCGGGGGTCACCGCCAACCCGCGGACGGTCGTTCTGGACGTCCCCTTGGGGGAGCTGGTGGCCGTCACGTATCGCTACCTGGACGGCAAGACGTACCGTCACCGTTTCGACTCGAACGCGCGGCCCAAGGTGGGCGCGGACAGCCGCGGAAAGTTGGTCGTCGCCGGCGGCGGCTACCAGGTCGACCCCCGACGGGGGATTGTTGGCTAGCAACACAGGAGGCAATTAGCCATGGAAGCGCTGGAAATCGTCGAGCTTGCCAACCCCCGCAAGGGCCGCAAGCGCCGCAAGGCCAAGGGCCGCAGTCGCCGCACCAAGACGCGCACGCGGACCCGCACCGTCTACCGTTCCAACCCCCGCCGCCGCCGGCGCAAGCGCCGGAGCGGCAGCCGCAAGGACAAGCCGACGCTGCCCAAGCTGCTCCAGGTCGGGGGCGGCGCCGTCGGCGCCGTGTTCGTCAAGCGCGCCATCGACGGGTGGGCGAACGCCCCGCAGTGGCTCAAGGACCACAACCCCGCCATCATGGGTGTGGCGGGTGGCGCTGGCTACATGCTGCTGACGAAGGCGAAGCACGCCCCGCTCCGGCGCATCTCGCTGGGCGTCGGCGTCGCCGGCGCGCTCATGTGGCTGCTCATGTTCCTGACGAAGCGGGACGTCGACAAGGTGACGGACGCCGCCGGTCAGACGACCGAGCAGAAAGTGGCGTCGCTGACGGACAAGCTGGAGGGTCTCGGCTACGCCCCGGCGGTGAGCCCCCGCTACGCCGCGGCGGTCCTGGGCCTGGCCCCGGCCCTTCCGGCGCCCTCCCTGGGCGACCTGACCACCGCCAACCGACCCGAGCTGAGGATGCGCGGCCTGGGGGACTTAGACATGGTGCGCAGCATCCCAGGAAGCGGCCGCGCCTACCCGCTGTCGCCTGGGGTCGTTCCCCAGCTGGCGGACCTGGAGGAAACGGACTGGTACGCCGACCAGTTCTCGTGAGGCGAGATGCCCGCGCGGCGGAGCCGCGCCCTGGCCCGCCCGGCGAGGGCATCTAGCCTGTAGCCCGAAGGGCGGCCCACCCCTATCCAGCCTTTGCCTGTGCGCCCGGGGACCGACGGAAGTCACCACCCCTGGAAACCTGAGGAAACGAGAAAATGGACTACCAGAACTTGGCAGCGGCCTTGGACAGCCGAGTGGGCTACCAGGTCCCCCCAATGGTCGCCAAGGCCATCCTGGCGAGCGAGTGCGCGCGACAGCCCCAGATGCTGGAGCTTGTCCGGGCGCACGCCCGTAACGGCGGGGCCGTGGAGGCCCGGAACCGCGCGGACGTGCTGTACTCGACCATCTTCGTGGGGTACGCCGCCGGAACGGGCGCCCCCCCGCAGAACATCGGGGACTGGTTCGCGCAGGGCATCGGCGCGCAGAACAACGTCATCGGCGGCCCGGTGGGGGAGCTGTACACGAACCTCACGGAAGGCGGCAAGCAGGACGCTTCACAGGCCTTCATCGTCGAGCGCCTGGGCTTCAACGTGTTCGTGTACGCGCCCCAGGCGGCGGCCACGGCGGACGACTACTCGCAGGCCATTCAGGACCTGTTCGCGGCCGTCGGGGTTTCGTACCAGAGCGGCAAGCAGACAACGCAGCTGTTCGGGCCCATCGAGCAGTTCCCGGCGCCTCGGGCGTTCAACATCAGCGCGGGACAGGGCGCGGGTGCGACGCCGAACGTCACCACCGTCGGGGGTCAGCTCACCGGACCCAATGACATGTGGAAGGTCAAGCCGACCATCAAAATCGGCGCGGGCCAGTCGTTCCGGTGGCCGAGCATCTACGACAACACGCGGCCGCGGACCATCGCGAACCTCGCGGACGTCGTGTTCGGCATTCGCCTGACGCTGCTCGGCAAGTCGCTGACGGCCATCGACGGCTAGCGCCAACGCGCAAGGGGGGGGGGCGGCGGCGGTGGCGTCGCCGCTGCCGCCGCCCCCGGCGCGCGTATCCACACGAACAACGGCAACGGAGGTAGGACCCATGACCGCACTATCGGACGCGCTGCGCAGGCTGGCGCATGTCGAGCACATGAGCGAGGCCGCCGGCGGCCTCATGCAGGCCATCGCGGACGCGGTCAACGTGGCGCGGGCTGACACGCTGGGTCCTCCGATGGTCTACGCTGGGTCGTTCAACGTCCCCGCCAACACGGCCCGCACCCTGCCCATCAACGTCCCCGCCGAGGGATACTGCGTCGCGTTCGGATGGGCCGTCCGTAACGCGGACAACCCAGGGACTCCGGGGAACGGGCTGCTTGTGCAGCAGGTGGCGCTCGCGAGCCAAGCCTACTACCTCAACCTAGGAGACAACGTGCCAGATGTCCTCACGATGGACAACATCGGCGCCGCGCAGGGCCAGGCCCCCGGGGTCCTGCCGTACCATCGCCAGGGGCTGCTACGGCGCGTCCACGTTCCCTACAACGGGACCTGGCAGGTGAGCGTCACCAACCAGAACGCGGCGGGCGGTGATTCGTACGACATCAGCATCTACTTCGAACAGTATTCGCCCAGCGCTGAGGAAGTGCGGGCCGCGTCGGCGCGGTGAGTCGCGACGTCAAATGGCCCCGTCTTGAGTGGCCGTCGGTCGAGCGTAGCGGGGTGGTCCAGACCATCCCGGGAACGCCCGTTCGGACGCCGCCGGTCCGCGTGCCGTCCCTTGGACCATTCCAGATGGCGGGCAACGATGAAACCCGCGCGCCGTCGGACCTGCTGACGCTGGCGGTTGTGGTGGACGTGGTCGACGGCGTGGCCATCGGCGCTGCCACGTTCGCCTTGGACGTCCTGCTGTTCACCCGTCTTGCGCCCCCCCCGGGAACAGCGACTGTCGCAACGCAGTTTTTAGAGGCGTTCCAGAGCATCGGGATATCCCGGGACCGTGCGTTCCAGGCCCAGATTCCCGTGCCGCTGGGCGATGCGACGCTGGTTGTGGAGGTGTCGCAAACCGGCGGCGTGGGGCATGACGTCCGGGCTCTTGCTTCGTTCGCTGTGCTTTCCCGTGCCGTCCACACGCCGCCGTGCGGCTGCAAGGGGGGGGCGTGATGCCACCTTGGGTCTGGGTCGCCCTAGCCGCCGCTGGCCTATGGGCAGTCGCGCAGCGAAAGCCGAAGGCTGCGAACGCAGGGTCACCCCCAACGGCCTCCGGGAATGCGGGCGGCCTCGTATCGGACGCACGCAAAGCGCAAAGCGGTAGCCTGTCCAAGTATATTGACAAGCTGTATCAAGTGCAGCTTGCCTTGCTGCCTGTGTTCAAAGCCCATTACAACAAGGATAGACTCAGGCGCATCGCTCGCGCAGCCGCAGGCTACTACGCCATTCCGCCGGAGTGGGTGTGGGGCACATTGTACGGCGAGAGCGCCTGGACGCCGGTCGGTGTCTACGGGCACGACCCCGAGAAAGCCAAGGCCATCCCGTCCAACGCGTACGGGATGGGGCAGTTTCTCGGCAGCCGCTATGATTGGGAAAAGCAGCATCGCCCCGAGCATCTGAAGTGGTCACACGTCGACCTCATCGACCCCCGCTTGACGATTTGGACAACTGCAGCCAGCTTCAACCGTGGCGTTAGGGGGCGGGGCGGTTTCCCCACTGCCGCGTCAATCCGAACCGCTGCGGACCTAGCGAAGCAGGTCGCGGCGGTCGACGCGTTTTCCAGGGAAAAAAGCGGCCTGCAGGTCGGTCATTGGTGGGCAGGGTCGAGCGTCGCCGGCGCGACGAAAAAGACGGGCCACGTCAAGACGAAGGGTCCTGACGTGCGCGTGGAAGGGCCGGGCGCAACCAGCGATGACGACGACCTCCCGCCCTCGGGGTGGGGCGCGTCATGGGGCGTCGTCGATTACGCAAACATCCCGGACCCCCTGAGCGGCTCCGGAGGCCTGGCGATAGGGCCGGGCCAGGTCGCGATGGGCGGCCTGCAGGGGACCGTTGACCTGGACGCCGTCATCGTGGACGGCCTTCCGTGTTCGGCCTGGGGCAGCGAGCGCCACATGCTCGACTGCGCCCAGGCCGCCGATGAGGTGGACCGCTATGGGTCGTAACAATCCTACCCAGAACCAGCTACTGTCTTCCGTGCGCGTCTGCGAGTATGCGGTCTACGTCACGCCCGGCCCCGGTGAAAGGCTGGCAGACGGGTCCCCTGACCTGCCGTTCGGGCGACTGTCGGCGCAGTTTCGAAATTTCGCGGACCAGTGGCAGCAGGCTTTTGCGTCCTGGGGCACCCCCCAGGACGCCGACGCGGAGGGCGCCTGGCACGTCGTCATCGCCGAGGGGGGCATCTACCCCGACGGCAACCTGACGCTCCGGCCCGACATCCCGTTCCAGGGAATCGTGTTCATGGGTCCCGCGCTGGTCAACGCGGGTGGGGGCATCTGGACGTGGATTCCGTCCACGCCGCGCTTCGTCGTGGGCGACCCGGCGCTTCACGTCTGCTCGGTTGTCGGGGGAGCGGACCTGTCGTCCGTCCTGGTCAACGGGCGACTGCGCATCGGTGATACCGGCGCCGGCACCGCGAAGACGTTCGCCAGCTCCGGTATCACGTGGGGCCTGGCGGTGGAGGATGATGTCACGCAGAACTTGGGCCAGACGAACGTGCAGATTCACGGTGGCAACGCTCACGGGAGCCTCAACCTGGCCGCTGGCGTCGCCCAGATTCGGGATGCGGTGTACGGCGGGCTCGTGAACCTGACGGCCCTGGAGTGGTGCAGGGACAGCGAATTTCAAGACGCTATCACGGTGGCGGCGGCGGGAAGCCGAGCGCTGACCGACACCTTCATCGCCGGAAACTTCACGGGGCCGGCGGGCTCGTTCCGGGCCGACCAGGTGACACTTCAAAATTTCGGGGGCGCATTCGCAGGCGGCGCGTCCGCGGCAGACGTCATCGAGACGTAGGCCAAAAAAGAAGCCCCCCGCCGAGTGAACGGCGGGGGGCTCCAACCCTGTCCTGTGCTGGGAGCTAACGGGTATGAGAGAGCTATACGGCCATCCCACCGTCGCGTCAACCCCTTGGGGGCGCCGTTCGAGTCACGCCCTTTCGGGGGCAGAAAGCTCGAGCTTTCCGGGGGCGCCGGCGAGCTCGGCCGACGTCGCCGGCGGCCCCCGGGTCGAGCTCGACCCGGGGGGCGGTCGCCTCCGGAGGACCTGGTCCGGGATGCCCCCCGCCGCCGGCGGCGACCGGGGGGCGGTCGCCTCCGGAGGGCCTGGTCCGGGATGCCCCCGGCGGCCTGCAGGGCTCGGGGGTCTGCGTCATGGATGACACCGATACCGTCAAGGTGCGCGTCTATCTGGAGGCGTACGAGCGTGCGAAGGCCTTCGCAGCGGCGCACAAGTTCGGCCACCGGGGGCGCCTGGGGCTCCAGGGCAAAAAGGACCGGTGGGGCTACGAACGACACGAGCGGATGAGTGCCGCGTATATCACCCGGGAGGCCATGCGCATTGGGTTGGATGAGCTGGAGCGCAGGGCCAATCCGGATGAGCCCCGAAGCCTCGGGGGGCCCTGCGGTGCGGAACACCCCGCCGGCGGCGGCCTTCGCTGCGACCTGTACGCGGGACACCCCGGTCCCCATTGCCTGGTAACCCATCACGGGGCCTGGGGAGGCTCGCCGGAGCCCCTGACCGCGGGGGAGTACGTAGACCCGGAGGCGCCCAGCGATGACTGATTACGAGGCCGAGCAGTGCCACATCGCGCACGCGCCCCCGCTGTGCTGGAATCTGGTACGCCGCAAGACGGGCGGACCGTTCGTCTACGTCCGCGAGACGAACGGGCGCGACCCTGGGAAGCCGTTGTGCATCTGGTACGGCGGGGACTGCCGATGGCTCAATGAAGCGCTGGGCGAGGCGCTGGTGCGGCCCCGTCCGATGACGGATGAGGGCGTTCCGGGCGTCGCCCGCATCGAGGGGCCGCCGGGCTGGTCGGTCCTGGTCGATGGCGGGGACATGCGCCTTGTGAGCATCGAGCGCGAAGGGGTCGTGATGGCGACCCTGACGCGTCCCCAGGTCGCAGGCCTGCGCCTGCGCCTCTTGCAGATAGCTACGCTCGCGGAGATACGCGAGGCAGAATGGAGGGAGCAAAATGAGGCGTAAGTGTCCGTTGTGCGGAGGGACTGACCGGGTGACCTGCGGGTCCTGTGACGGTGCTGGTCAGTACATGATGATTGGAGGGGCCCCGGGGAAGTGCTACGACTGCGACGGCGCGGGCACCATCGCCTGTCCGGGTGCGGAGGCGGCGCAGGGCGCGTTGCGGGTGTCCGCCGCCTTTCTGGCACATCTTCCGTCGCCCCGCGCCCGGGTCGCCAGCGAGCAGCATACGCGGGAGCCCTGCCTTGCGGTCGCGCACGGAAGCGCCTGTGACCTGCTAGCGGACCGCGCCGCCTGCGTCCTACCGCGCCACCATTGCGGGCCGCACCTAGGTGTTGATCCCAAGTCGCGACGCGCGCTGGACTGGTTCGATGACGTCGACCAGCCGTGCGGGTTCACGGACCCGGACGAGGCCCGTCGTAGGGCTCGCGCGCTTTGGAGCCAGCGGTGCGGGCGCCCCGTACGGATGAGCGCCCTGCCGTCGGTGTCTGTCGCGGGGGTCTACACGCTACCCGGTCAGGGGCGCCCCTTCGTGAGTGAAAACGTCGTGTGGCCAGGCCAGCGGGACCTTTCGGGCTGCTGGGAGTGTGGCGCGAAGGACGTGGAGGTGCGACAGGTTGGCATCTGGATTCTTTGTCGATGCTGCGATGAGCGGCTGGCGCTAGATGAGCCCGCATCAAGCGCGTGGAGTCAGTGGCGCGCCGGCCCGAAGGGCCCTTCACTTGATACCCAAAGCGGCGCCGCCCGAACATCTGACAATCCATCGGGCGACAGCGGCTCAAGCTGCTAGGGGGTCCAGGGTCTAGGGAATAGGGATATCTGACAGTGGCGGTCCCCGCTAGCCTGCGCGACGGCCTGGGCTCTCCCAGGGTCATCGCAGCGCTACGAGCGTCCGGGGATGCTGCGCTGGTCCGAGCGGCCGAGCGTTACGAGCGATGCTTGACCGGCGCGGTGGTCGCGACCCCCTTTGACCGTCCGCAGTCCGCAACCTACGTGCCGCTGACATGCGACCAGCGGCTGTGCGACCATACGTTGTGCCACAAACATAGGACGGAGGCGGTCCGGCGGGCGTACCGGGCGAACCTGGCGGACACGGTCTGGGATGACACCGTCGAGTGGGTCCATACCATCCGCGGCATCCCGGCGGTGGTGCGGCGCGCGGGCGGGGGCCTGCGACTCGGGGGCGCCGGTCGAGTGGTGTCGCCGGCGGTGGCGCCCATACACATCCGTAAGCGAGGCGCCGAGGTGCCGCGCTACCCTAGACTCCGGAGGGACGCGCAAGGGCGTTGGCGCGTCGACGAGGGGCCGAGGAAGGGACGGCAAGCGCGGGACGATGAATTCGTCCGCTTCTACACGTTGACGTTACCGCGACGGGTCTGGCCTGCGGTCCAGGGGGCTCACGCCCGCGGAGCCTACAAGGCCGCCGCCAAGGCGCTACGTCGGTTGACACGTCATCCGTCCTGGCAACATCGCGTGCAGGACCTGGACGCGGGGGGGCTTGCTCGTTTCGAGCTCGAAACGTCCGACGAGGCGTGCGCCTACAACCCTCACTGGCACGTGGTCATTGCGGGGGGGCGATACTGGCCGTCAAGCTGCCAGATAGCAGCGAAGCGGGCGCGCCGACCCGGGCCCGCCGAGGACGACCACCTTACGCGCTGGTGTCGCTCCAGTTTGGACCCGTCCCGCTGGTGCCTGCGATGCGCCTGGCATTGGGCAACGAGGGGGGACGCCTACGTGGTCGACGTCCGGCGCGCCCAGGATGCCGAGGCCGAGCTGTGTAAGTACGTCTGTAAGCCGCTGACCATCCCGGACGACCGCACGGTCTGCGACCTGGTCAGGGGCTTGCGGAACGCCCGGTGCTTCCGTTGGCTGGGGCGGTGGCACGGGGCGGGGGAGCGTCGCGAAGCGGGAGCGCCACAAATTAGGGCGAGGATGGCCACGCTGCTGGAACACGAGCTAAGCGGCGGATGGAGAGAGTACGCGACGCGAGCCCGTCCGTCAGACTTCAAATACGACCAGGTCAAGCGACTGCAGGTGAATTGGCACCAGGGCCTGACGCACGGACCCTGGCGACCTGGCGAGCAACCCCCCCGGGACCCCTGCCTGATTGTCCTCGATTGGCGATGGGCCCGCGATGCGCTGACGATGGCCCGGCGACAGCGGGATGAGCTGGGGCGCGCCCCGCCGTTGCGAGCGGTGGACGTGGACGTGGGGCTGCCGTTTTAGGGCTTGACGCGAAAAGGGCACGGGCTTAGGTTGTT
>ERZ869936.1925-NODE-1925-length-13351-cov-5.483604_pt1 | contig 13351 bp, 12 predicted proteins | sample MGYA00520876_ERZ869936 | MGnify/ENA primary metagenome ERZ869936 (study PRJEB32218, sample SAMN09650985) | biofilter metagenome | isolation source: enrty point of leading RO module | place: Saudi Arabia: Thuwal, RO plant located on Red Sea | collected 2016-02-17 ...
ATTGTTCAGGAGCTTGTAGACGGCACCCTTGGTGAAGCGGCCGCCGTGACGCCGGTGCCCGGCCTGGGTCACCCAGGCCTTGGTGGTCTCGCCTGCGGAGTCGAGCTCCTCGGCGACCCGCAGCGCCGAGCCGAGCTGCAGGAAGCGGGCGAAGATGCGTCTGACCAGCTCGGCCTCGGTCTCGTTGACCAGGAGCTGCTCTACGCTCCGGCGGTCGACTATGCCATCCGGCGCAACGTGGGCGAGATGCGCGACTCGATCCGCTACGCCACCCGCGACCTTGCCCACAAGATCGCGGCCAAGTACGGCCTCGACGACCGCGAGGTCGTGCAGCTTACTGCCGAGACCATCGACGCGGCGCTGACCCAGTTCAGCGACCGGCTCCTCGAGCGCAGCCGCAAGATCACCAAGGGGGATTTCGAGGGGTTGGAGGACTGATCGGGTCAAGCCGATGAGTCGCACCTTCAGCTAAAGTAGCTGATTTCTCTGGTTGAACCGTTTCTGGCTACAAATCGGTCAAAAATACTGGCAATGATCTGCCTTTGCCGCTTTTTCCGCTAGGAACCATCCAGGGTCGACAATGCCATCGGCCTCTGCAATCAGGTCCGCTTCCGTTACTTCAAAAGTCTGTGCTGCGTAGAGGCACCCGTAGAGCTTCACATTTCCGGTGCTGACGAGCATTTTCAGAAACTCTTCGATTTCGGTTGGTTCACCATCCGCCATCATCCGGCGTCTGAGCCACTCTGCGTCCTGCTCGTGTCGCCCCTCGATGGTGAGCGAGGCCGCACCTTGGCTCGTTAAGGCTCGTACCGCCCACAGCACGAAGAGCATGTCGACCTTTACGCCTTTTCGGGCTTGAGTGTAGGCGAAGGTAAGTGGAGTCAGGATTTTGTCGTAGCCATCATCGCGAACAACAATTGCCAAGTTGTCCATGGGTAAGTCTCCAAGGTTTCGTTAAGTCTGCGCTATTCATAGAGTAGGCCGTCGCCCGGAAAAAATGCTATGGGAGCAATGACGCTCAGGTTGTGCGTCAAGTCTGCGGACTACTCCGGTGTGCCCGTTCCAGGAAGCCGCGATTCATTGGGCTGTGCCGCTTGATCGCGAGCCGCTCATTGGCGAACGCCTCTGCAAGGTCACCCATGCCACCGCGAATCGCTGACTCGGCTAACGTCCAGTCAATGATATCGCGCTGGGCGTGACTGCCCCCAAAACTGTTCACAATCAATCTCGCACCATGAAGCCGGTCTACGGCGGACTCATAGTCACCGTTCCAGAACGCAGTGAACCCTTCAAGAAGAGATAGGCCCGTACGGCGTCCCCACTCAGTCGCCTCTGAACCACCTGTGGTCCCCTTTCGATAGGCGGAAACAATGCGATCGACGTCGCCGACACGCCCAGCGCCCAAATATGCCATTGCGGCGTGCCAATCGTTAAACGGATAGGTTCTCCCATCCGCATGGCTGTCCCACGCTTCGGCCACCTCAATCCAGCGGTCTCCGACATCGTGGCCAGAGAGATGAATCCGCCAGAGGATTGCCGATGCATCGACAAGGTCCAGCGCCACCGCGCTCCGGGCCTCCCGTATCGGCCCGTCGTAGAGCGCAAAGACATCATCAATTTGACCAAGATCGAGGTGAAAGAGCGCGCGATGCCACCAGTTGTGGACCTTGAAGAAATTATCGTCGCCGGACCAGTACGGTTCCCGCGCAATCATCCAACCAATCCCATCCTCGGCACGCCCCTGCATTTCCATGACATGGGCAACCGCATGATGAGCCCAGCAGTCGAGAGGCTGCCGCTCGACAGCCTCTCGGCCAAATTCTTCGGCCCGGGCATAGTCACCCATTTCCTCCAGACCGAAGGAGTACATGCCGAGCACAACCGCGTAACCGGGAGTATCTGGATGCCACTTGGATAGAACTCGAGCGATGCGATCCCGCAAGTTACGGGCGCTGGCCCGATAGAAATCCATGAGGTGTCCCGCCTGGATCGCGACAAGGTCGTGCGGATGACGAGCGTTGTGTCGATCGAGCGCCGTGGCCGCCATAGTCCACTCGCCTGCGATAAGATACTGGAGGGCCGCAACGTGCGATGCCTCCCGCTCGGTAAGCGGCATTGCCTTTACATTGCTGACAATTGCCCCGGCTTCATTGACGGCCTCGGGCTCAGTGGACAGCCCCAGGAGGTACGCTTTAAGGATGCGGGCGATAGGAAAATCAGGGGCGATCTGGATGGCGCGATCCACAATGGCGACCGGATCTCCCCGATAGACGTTAAATGCCTCAACGGCCTGATTAAACAGCTCTGCCGCTTCAGCCGTGGCGCCGGTCATGGCATTGCCTTGCCTGTCCTGTGTCATCGAACGTCTCCTTCAGCAGTTTTTACTGGCAGCAACCGGGATATATGGAATTCTATAGACTTTTCGGCGCTTCCGACCACCTGGTATGGTCCATACTCTAAGCGGACACAGCGGGACCCACATTGAGCGGGCCGCCGAGATTTTTGATCGATCCGCCGGCCCTAAGGCAAAATCGTCGCAATGGACGCTCTCCTGAACACGTTGAGGACAATGCGCCTGAGTGGCGCCATATTCTTGGACGCGGAGTTCACCGCACCCTGGTGCGTCACGGCAAAAGTAGGTCCAGAGGATTGTGAGCCATTCGCGCCTGTGCCGAAGCATGTTATCGCGTATCATTACATCACTGCAGGGACGCTTCAGCTCAAGTTGGAGAATAGTCCGGCCGTGACCGTGATGGCTGGAGAGATCGTGGTTCTGCCACGCAACGATCATCACATCCTTGGAAGTGCGCTGAACACAAGATCTGTCAGGGTCGATGGTCTTATCGAGCCGAATCGCGATGGCGGCCTCGCGCGTATCGTTTACGGGGGCGGGGGTGAGCGAACGCAAATTATTTGCGGGTTTCTTGGAAGCAATTTGGCACATAACCCAATCCTCGCCATCTTGCCCAAGGTTATGAAGTTGAAAATTGTAGACGGTGCTTCGGGCGAGTGGATTGAAAGTTCTTTCCGGTTTGCCGCACGTGAGTTGACTCAACGTCAAGTAATGTCGCCAGCGGTTCTGGCGGGACTCGCTGAGGTGCTCTTTATCGAAGCTATGCGTCGGTACTTCGCATCACTGCCAACTGGCGATATTAGTTGGGCCGCGGCAATAGGTGATCCGACAATCGCGCGCGCCCTAGGACTCATTCATTCCGAAACGCCGCGGCGCTGGACGACAGAGCAATTGGCTCAAGAGTCGGGACTTTCGCGTTCCGCGTTTGCCGAGCGATTTACGCGGATAATGGGCGAGCCGCCGATGCGCTACATCGCCCGCCAAAGACTCCAGCAGGCCTCAATGCGTCTTAAGGATTCGTCCGATGCCATCGCGCGAATCGCATTCGAAGTCGGCTATGAGTCTGAAGCAGCATTTAACAGGGCTTTCAAGCGGGAATATGGCATCCCGCCAGCGGAATGGCGGAGAAGCTGAGTGAACGGTTGGCTAATTGCCTATCGCACGCCAGCGTCCGGCCTCAAGAGCGGTCTATCGTTTTGGGCACAATATGCCTTTTAATGTCGAGCAAGTACGCCGTGCGCGTGGTCCGGCTGATGTTAGACACCGGCACGCTAGCCCCGGAAACGATCTTGCCTCGTCCTGCTGTACCCCCTTACGCTCCCCTCCAGGTCGCCCTGCTGGGCGACCACAACCGCCGGAACTCTAACTCAGCCTGTGGACCACCATGAGGGGGGCAGGTCAAACTGTCAGGATAGAAACTATCGAAGATGGTCGCTCGTAGAATGGCGGGTTGTGGCTTCTTCCAGTTGTAGAAGTAGGGTCCGTGCCACGTCCTTCAATGGCTCCGAAACAGATGTGCCTGAAGCCGGCCGTTTAGATCGCGTGTGACCGAACAGGGCAAGCTTGCAATTGGGGCTCGACTGCCGAAAAGCAGTTGATCCGGCGCTTCAGCCGGACAAGAATTTCTTGCCAAATATCAATATGGCCATCGGGACCGGCGCAACTGCAATCGCCATTGTCATTAGAAAACCGGGGGTTGAATAGAGTTTGCTCACCCCGGCTATCAGGGAGATGCCACCGCCACCGCCGATCACGAAATTGCCCGGCAAGTTTACGGCGATCGCGAGCGCGAGGTAGCGGTGCTGGAGCAGAAAAGGGACAAATCGGTTTGGCGCCTTGGACACCAGGAAGCCCAGACGATCGTCCATACTCATGGGCTCGACCGTCAACAAAAACTTGGATAACTTGTGAAAGCCAAGCTCGTCGAAGAGCGCTATCAATGTATCCAGTGAAAGCAAGCGACCGAGGAGAAAGCTAAGTGAAAGCCCGACTAAGGTACTTAAGTACACAAGAAACACAATTTCTGTTCCGAGCATGCCGATCAGCGTAAGACCGATTTCTATTCCGGGAACAAAAGGAATAGCAATCAGAGCGGCGTACACAAGCGCAGCAATCATAATTGTTTTGTGCACGACGTCTTCATTGCTGGGCCGAATTTCAAACTTTAAGGTTTCCACAACCCAGTCAGCGGCGAAATTTGCCGCAATGATCAGCATAACCAGGAAGAAGAGGTTTACGAAGATTCGCCAGCGGCTCGTGAATGCCCTGGACATTAAAAATTATTGATGGTTGGGAAGAGGGGCGCTGGTATCGATTAGGGTGCCTTCAAACCAGAATTTTTTTTCTAAGGTCCAGTACCAGCGCTCGACCGTCCAGACAAATACACCCTTGATCACTCTGTCGTCGACGATACCTCGCCAGACGATTGTTGCATCCTTCCTCGTGCATTGTGCTTCGCTGACGAACTCAACCTTGTCGCCCAACTGCCGTACAAAATATGGGCTACCAGGATATCCGCACCTTCTGTCGCATTCCACCGAAACGAACGTGCCATCGGCAAACACCAACTCATCTTTGACATCGGCTTGCTCGCCTTCCAGGCCGAGGTCACTGACGAATGTCATTCCATCCAGGATACCCGATGCCTCGGCTCCTGGGCCTGATCTATGCTCATTCTGAACCATTTCCGTAGAGGGTGAGATCATGTACCAGGCAAGAGCCAGCACACTTATCAGCAAAAAAATCGCTAGAAAATGCGGCCGTCCAATCATCACGCAGTCCGGGATTCGTGGTGATACGGCTGACTGAAGCGGCGACATCTCGCTCAGCCAAGATAATGGGTCGCGGCGCTTGAGGACTATAACCTATTTCTCAATATGATACAAAGTTGTCATCCGCATAGAGCGCAATGCAAGCCCAGCCTTTTTGAACCACTGTCTAAGAGTGGCGTGAGTCCAGTCGTGGCTAAATTTTCCGCCAGCGAGCGCCCGTCACGATGGTGAGGTTTTGATTGTGAACAGATAGTTTGACCCATCTCGCCATCTATTGCCCGGCTCTGGACGGAGTTTTGAAGTAGTCGTCACGGTGAAAAATTGATCCGTGCAGGCTCTATGGCCACTTCGATTATGCCTATAACCTCAAGAGTACTTGAGCATGGTTAAATCATACATGGCTCCTGTGCTCTCAAATCTGTAATTCACAGTGGATCACTCATCGCCGTTGGAGCCAGCGGCGAAACTGCAACGTGAACGTGCTTTCCGCGATTGCCGCCTATCCGCGGATGCAGGTGTCCAGCGATGGACCAGGCGGTCAAGAGCCCAAGGCCGGCGGCCGCAAACGCACCCGATAGGGGTGCGACCAGGAGAATGAACCAGGTAACGCCTGGGGTCAAAATGCCGGAAACGTCACGAAAGCTCGAATAGACCGCAGACATTTCAGTTCGCTCTGATGGTTTGACTGCCATCAGAAACGGCAACCCACCGCAAATGTCGAGCAGAACCAGGAACGACGAGCCAATCATGAGAAGCGCGACAGTTAGCCATGGTGCGCCAGCAGCAAGAGTCGCTCCGATGAATGCTAAGCCGCTACACAAGAACCCGACACGCACGGCGTGCCGTACGGAGTGCCGCTGCACCCACTTCAGCATAAGCGGTGTCAGGAACAGCATGGCATTGCTGATCGAGAGAACGGTTCCTCCGACGCTTTCGCCAAGGCCGTTCTCGATTGCGAACACAGGGACATAGACGACGTAAACCCACCACCCGCACGACCGAATGACCGCGAAAAGCCATCCGGCAACCAGTCTCGGCTGAGCGAAAAAGCGTACGAGATAGGCGAGTGGATTTGGCGTCGGCGCCCGCGCCTTGGTGATCAGTTTACCGTTGCCAAGGCGCATCCACCAGAATACGACGAGAAGACTTGCGGCCGCGACGCCAGAAACCAGGAACGGCCCCGGTTCCCACCATTGCATGAGCCATACACCGCCGACCGGCCCCACGGTCCAGGCAGCCGCGCTGTAGAACATCCTGAGTGTCTCGCATCGCCCGAGCTCAACGCTGGCGATGTAGTCCAGCACATAAGCGTTGAAACAGACGAAAATCGTTACCGTTGCCACCATGTTCATCATCAGGGCGATCGCAATCAGTTGACCGCCACCCATCGTGGCCACCACAGCGCTGGCTATGTAGGTCGTGCCGCCCAGTGTATAAAGCCACCGCCGCGGCACAAACCGAACCAACCATGGGACCAGCAGGCCCCATATCATCGAGAGTATGCCGGCCAGGAAAAAGATCTCCGAGACGAGGCTGGCGTCCTGAAAAGCGCGATACATCAAAATCGGAAAGACCGAGATCAGGACACCCCTGACGATGGCTTCTGTTCCGGCCAAGGCCGCCACGCCCCGAACGCTTGGGTTTGGGGCGTGGCGGAGCCATTCCGGGATGCGTCGTTGGAACATGCGAAGCGCTTAATATTTCCTGACCGCAATCTAGCTCAAGGCTCAATTGCCGAATAGTCGCTCCTGTATGCTTTCGGCCACCTGGGCTGGCCCAAGCCATCGTCAGGAGTGGCGCACGGACCGGACGTCGGCGAGCCTCGCTGGCCCCCATTTCTTGAATATGAAGCGGGCAGACTAGTTCGGCCGTTCGCCGACCTTGGGCACGTCTCGCGGAAGCTCCTCTATCGCCTTCAGTATCCGTTTTCACACAGCGAGGCCGTCGAAGTCACCCCGCTCAAGCATGGTGTCGGCACGCTGGGCTGCTTCCAGGGCCGCGTTCTCGCCGTGCTCGCGCACCATGAGATTGGCGCTGGGCCAAATGTCGATCTCGGCGATCATTCGCCGGGATCCAGATACTCGACCAGGAAAGCAAACCCATTGCTCTCGATGGCGTCCGCCAGGCTCGCGTGGACACCCTGAGCTAGGTCCTCGGCAAGGCTGTGTTCCCAAACGGCGGCCTCGTCCGGGTTGGCCGGCCGGACCGTCACATCGGTCTTGCCGTTCCTGAGCGCGCCACCGTCAGGTGTCCGCAGGCTGCACAGTTCAGTGCGAACGAAGGTGTCATTCACGAATGCCAGGGCCGCCACATAGTAATGCGCGGCCAGTACCAGCGTCGGTATCCCATCGATCTCGGCAGTGAAGATCGGGAAGGCTTGATCTCTCCAGGGTCGCAATAGGATAGTGGCAGTGCGGGACTCATCAGGAGTGGTTAACAATGATGGTGGTGCGCTCGGCATTTTGGTCTAGCAACAACGTTGCGCTTGATCGGTGTGGAGTTTGTTGCGGAAGATTCTAAGGAAACCAGGCTTTGCGCCGGCGCACATTGCGACGGACAAGCTCAAATCATACCCGTCGCCATTCGAGAGCAGCGGCCTTGAGCGATACATGACCAGGGATTGAGGGCGAACAATCGTACAGAATACTCGCAACCGCCGATCCGGCGACGAGGGAGAAGACACCTGCGGTCCAGATCACCGGGATTAGCTCAACGTTTTCTTTCGATCCACGTCGCTGTCTACAACACCTTCTATGTCCAACGCCATCTTCTATCCAGACACGTCTTCTAAGAATCTCGTGCTGAGCTGTTCCCGGTTAGGAACCGAAGTTGCCTTATTGCGTGACCCAGATCATGATAACTTCCGCCAACCGCAACAGTCAACGCGTCGCCGTAGGTCGACCAAAAAGTAAGTTCTCAAGAGAAATGAGCTGAAGCAGCGGAAGCTCCACGTCGCAGTTCCTGGACGAGCGGTTGTGCCCAGCGCTCGATCACTTGGCTTATATGCGACTTGATCGCGTCGCATGCAGCGACCGGATCCCCGGATTCGATAACTCGGATCAAGGCCCGGTGGTTCTCGCCAAAGGCCAACTCGGGCTCCAATTCATCTGCATGCAGATAGGTGAATCTGTGTATGTGTAGGGCGCAGCGATTTAGGATCGGTTCAAGCGCGGGCAGGGCGGCCTGACGGTAAAGAACCATATGAAACTTACGGTCGAGTTCGCTGCAGCGATAGAAATCCAGTGCCCTTACAGCATCATCCATGTCGCGTGTGATGGCAGCCAACTCTTCCAGTGTCTTGGACGTTATGGACGCGGTTGATTTCTCGACTCCTGTCGTTTCGATCTGAACACGGATCTTGACCATCTGGGCCGCCTCTTGGACCGATGTCATCGACACGACCGTACCGCGATAGCCCCGGCGGGCGACAAGGCCGTCCTGTTCGAGCCGCAGGAAGGCCTCGCGCACGGTCCCTTGGCTGCAATTGAGCTGCCTTGCGATCTTCTGCTCCTGCAATTGCTCGCCCGATTGAATGTGGCCCAACAAGATCGACCGGCGAACCGCGTGGTACGCCGCTTCGCCCTTTTTCACACTGTGGAGTGGGTCCAACTCCGGAGAAAAGCCGGCCGCCAAGGGCGATGGTCTTGACATGGCACCTCACAAACGCACAAAATCAATATCGATAATTATAACGAGAACGAACAAGAAGGCAAATTCGCGTTGCCCAGAAGATAGCCCGGCACCCGGTTCGGCGGTTTTCGCAGGGATCTCGAGCGCATGCATCGGTGGCACGATCTTGTATTCGCGGGGCACCGCAGGCAGCACCGGATGGGCGCGAAGCAGCCGGGCACAATCGACGCTCGGCACTCCCCGACTGTTGGAACGGCGGAATGAGCATAGCTACAACGCCGGACCGGCAGGCGAGGATCGGCACACCAATTCTCGAGGTCCAGGACCTCAAAGTGCATTTTCCGGTCACCCGGGGCGCGCTCCTGCAAAGAACGATTGGCCATGTGAAGGCGGTGGACGGCGTGTCCTTCGCAATTGCCAAGGGCGAAGTCCTGGGGCTGGTTGGCGAATCCGGCTGCGGCAAGACCACGGTTGCACGGACAATCCTGAAGCTGGTGAAGCAAACTTCAGGGCATGTCAGGTTCGACGGCAGCGATATTTGGAGCCTCGATAAGGCGTCGGAGCTTCAATACCGGCGCCGGGTCCAGGCAATCTTTCAAGATCCCTATTCCTCGCTGAATCCGCGTATGTCGGTACGCGAGATCGTTGGAGAGCCTTACCTGATTCACAAGGCGCGCCTCGATCGCCGCGAACTCGACCAGCGGGTGCGTAAATTGCTCGAGATGTGCGGCCTGCCGGGCCGAATGGCTGAGCGGTATCCGCACGAGATGAGCGGCGGGCAGCGGCAGCGCGTCGGCATAGCCCGTGCGTTGGCTCTGAACCCCGACTTGGTTATTTGCGACGAAGCCGTATCGGCGCTCGACGTCTCAATCCAGGCCCAGATCATAAACTTGCTACAAGACCTGAAAGACGAGCTGAACCTGACCTACCTCTTTATCGGGCACGACCTCAGCGTGGTTAGGCACCTGTGCGATCGGGTTGCGGTCATGTATCTGGGCAAGATAGCCGAGGCCGGGGACAGCGAAACATTGTTCGCAGAGCCGATGCACCCCTACACTGGGGCGCTGCTGGAGGCAATCCCAGTGCCTGACCCCGTTGTCGAGGCGGCGCGGCCACACCGGGTGCTTACGGGCGAAATACCGAGCCCGCTCAATCCCCCCGGCGGTTGCGTCTTTCATCCTCGCTGCTCGTTCGCGCAGGTGCAATGCGGAAAAGATACGCCCGAATTCGAGGAAGTTCGGTCCGGACATTGGACGGCCTGCTCCTTGGTGACCGCCGGGCAAATAGATCCACAACAACTGCGAATGGCGGCGCCAAGCCCAACGAAAATGTCATCGGCCGGCATGGGCGCCGGCCTTATAGGGAGGTAAGAGATATGACAAGAAAAGCACCAGATACCCTTGGAGACTTGCGCGGGCCAATACATGAAGAGATGGCTCACGCTCATGACTTTGATACGCGCGATCCCCTGTTTGGCTTGCACCGGCACGATCTGTCCGGCCCCCGGCTGGAACGGCGTACGGTATTGCGCCTGCTGGCGGCCGCCGGTGCGTTAAGCACAACCCATTTGCTGTCAAGCATGACACCGCGGCCAGCGGCGGCGGCCGGCGGTACTCTGCGTGCAGGCTGGTCCGGCGTCGGAGAGTTCCGCACACTGGATCCGGCGCAGATCAATCAAGTGCTGCTGTTTCAGATCGCCTCGAACGTGCTCAGTGGTTTGACCCATATAGACCCTTCCTTGGTCGCACAGGGCGATCTGGCGACGGACTGGACCATCAACGACGACGGCACCGAGTACACCTTCAACCTGCGCGAAGGTGTCACTTTCCACAACGGCGACAAGTTTACGGCCGACGACGTGCTTTTCACCTACCAGCGGTCGAAAGACCCCGAAAAATCGATCCACAGCCGCGTCCTCGCCAATGTCGTCGATGTCGAGAAGCTTAGCGACCATAAGGTCAAGATCAAGTTGGGAGCGCCACAGGCGTCGTTCCTGGTCAAGACCCTTGAGCGATCAAGCGGCCGCGCCATGACCATCGTTAGCCGCGGTGGACTGGAACAGCTGGGTACGTCGCAATATGGCCTGACTCCGGTAGGAACCGGGCCATTTCGTGTGACCGATCATCAGATGGGTCAGGCCATCACCTTAGAGCGTTTCGACGGCTATTACGACTCAAGCCGGCCGAAGCTCGACAAGATCATCATTCAGCCGATTATCGATCCGGAACCACTGGCGGCCGCGCTCGAAGCTGGAGACATTCAAATCACCGGCGGTAATCCCTTGCCACCGGAATTGATCGATCGGTTTGAGGCGAATAGCGATCTGGTGGTGAATTCGGTACCCGGACCGGGATTTCAGAGCGTCTGGATGAATCCCTGGATCGAACCATTCATGGTGACCGACTTCAATAAGCCGGTCGACGAGCTCATGAAGGAAAAGGGGTTCAAGGTCCGACTGGCCATTGCCAAGGCGATGGACCGGGATCGCTATATCAAGCAGGCGCATTTCGGCCGTGCGATTCCCGGGTACGGCACGATCAATCCGGCCATGGGCTTCTATTTCGACAAGTCACTAGCCGAAACCAGTAACCAGAGGTTCGACTTGGAGGAGGCAAGGCGGCTCTTGGCCGAGGGTGGATATCCGAACGGAGAGGGCTTCCCGACGCTTAAAATACTGCACACGCCCTCGACACGTCGTGATTGCCAGGTCATCAAAAATATTCTGAAGACCAATCTGAACATCGAAATCGAACTCGATACCAAAGACTTCCCGGTCCTGATCGACCAATTCGATAAGATGGACTGGCAATTGTGCCGGCTCGGCTCGGGCGGCGACTTCGACCCAGATGACGGCGTTGTCGACTGGATGCAGACCTCGTCGAAGTTTAACGGGCGGGAACGCGACAAAGACAAGTACGCGTTCGGTTTCTTCTCGGATGCCGAGGTTGACCAGTTGGTCGACGAGCAGACCCGCACGGCGGATCTGGAAAAGCGGAAGGCAATGGTTCAAAAGGTCAACAAGATTACTTCGGACAAGGTTGCCAGCGCTTTTCTCTATCATCCGATAGACATCGTCGTTCATCGCAAGGAGGTGAACTTCCCTGCTGAGAGCCAGATACCCGGCTTGGTCGACATGGATCGGGTGACGGTTAGTTAGTCGCCGTAGCACGGGCGGCGGCCGTGTTTTGGCGGCCGCCGCCCGTCTCTTCAACGACTATCATCGGGAACCAAGCAATACATGAGCGGGTACCTTATCCGTCGCGTTCTGGGCGCTGTTCTAGTGATGTGGGCGGTCGCCACGCTTGTGTTCTTCATGTTACGCGCGGTTCCAGGCGATCCACTTGCCGCCATGCTGTTCGATGTTGGCGATCCGGCGGCAGCAGAGCACTTGCGCCAGAAGTTCGGCCTCGATCAGCCAGTATACATACAATATGTCAAATGGTTCTGGCTTGTTCTGCAAGGAGACCTCGGCAATTCAATATATGGCAGCCGGATCGAGGTGAGTCGAATTATTCTCGAAGCAATCCCGCGCACCATGTCGCTCGCGGCCTTAGCTTTTGCCATCGCCGTGACAATTGCGATCCCCGCCGGCTTGATCTCCGCCACGCGCAAGCATTCACGCTTGGATCACACAGTCACGGTAGCCGCTTTCATCGGTCTTTCTATGCCCGATTTCTGGCTCGGCATCCTTCTGATCATCCTTTTTGCGACCCAGCTGCATTGGCTACCCGCGGTGGGCTACGTCCCGCTCTCTGGCGGCTTCTGGCCTTGGCTTTCGCACCTGATTCTGCCCGCCATAGCGGCCGGTACCGCTTTTTCCGCGGTGATGGCGCGAATGATCCGTTCGGCCATGCTCGAGGTTCTGAATACCGAATACGTCCAGGTGGCCCGGGCCAAGGGCTTGAAGAAGCTGCGCATCGTTTTGGTTCATGCACTCCCGAACGCGTTGATACCCGTCATTACGGTCATGGGAATCGTACTGGGGCTTCTTATGGTGGCCACTGTGGTGGTCGAGAATGTGTTCTCCATCAAAGGTTTGGGACGCGTACTGATCGAAGGGATTCTAAACCGGGACTATCCTGTGGTGCAGGGTGTCATTCTCGTGATCTCCGCCATCTTCGTCTTTCTGAACCTTCTCGTCGATGTTCTCTACACAGTCATTGACCCACGGATCAGGTACGACTAATGGCGGAGGCTCTGCACACCGATATCGCCGCAGCGGACGCCGAATATCGCCGCCCTAGTCAGGCCCAGCTCTGGCGGCGCCATCTGTGGCGCGACAAAAAGGCATTGGGTGGCGCCATCGTCCTTACCAGCCTGTTCTTGGCGGCACTGTTGGCGCCGTGGATCACGCCTTACGATCCGAACTCAATGGAATATATGATGATGGAGGCACCCAGTCTGGCGCATCCATTGGGCACGGACGATCTTGGACGCGACCTCTTAAGCCGCCTGATTTATGGCACCCAGATTTCTCTATTCGTCGGCATCTCAACCGTGGCCATCGCGCTGGTCGTTGGTGTGTTCCTGGGGCTTCTGGCCGGCTTTTACGGTGGCTGGCTGGACGCCATAATCATGCGGTATATAGACCTGCAGT
>ERZ869936.1926-NODE-1926-length-13347-cov-3.804995_pt1 | contig 13347 bp, 13 predicted proteins | sample MGYA00520876_ERZ869936 | MGnify/ENA primary metagenome ERZ869936 (study PRJEB32218, sample SAMN09650985) | biofilter metagenome | isolation source: enrty point of leading RO module | place: Saudi Arabia: Thuwal, RO plant located on Red Sea | collected 2016-02-17 ...
GCGCTGGCCATCGGATTGGCCGCTTGTTCGGCTGATATTCCTGCCGCCGCGCCGCCGGGCGAGGGCTACTTGTTGGAAGTCCGCGCCAGCGAAGCTGAGCAGACCTTCATGGTCACCGCGCCGGACGGGCGCATGGTCGCTGCGCGCGCGTCCGAGGATGGCGCTTCCGCCTTGCTGGACGCCGCTGGCGTGCAAGCTCTCTCCACCGCGCCGCCGATCGAACCGCCAACGCACGAGGTGATGGTGCTGCGCGTGCCGGGGGTCGATCTTCGCATTAGCGGCGATCCCGAAGGAACCGGCGAACAGGGCGGTCGCGTGGCCATCAATGTCGGCGGCCAAAGCGTCGAGGTGAATGCGGAGGACGGCGGCGGCGGCGACGACCGCGCGCATGTCCGCATTACCGGCGCCAGTGCGGAAACCGCGCGCAACTTTATTGTCCGGGCGGACGCGCTATCGCCGAGCGTGCAAGCACAAATGCTGGCGGCCTTGGGGCTCGAAGAAATCGAACGCGAATAGCCAGCGGCGTTCGGCGCTTGCGCCGCCGCGCAGGCTTGCGCTTACTGCGCCGGTTGAGTCGAGGGGGAAGATGATGCGTCAGAATTTGCGCGCGGTTGCAGCCGCGATGGGGGTCCTCGCGTGCGCCGCGGCGCCGTCGCCGGCGTCAAGCGAAGAGGGGATGTGGACGTTCGACAACTTCCCCGCCGATCGTATGCGCGAGGAGATGGGCTGGGCGCCCGATCAGGCGTGGCTGGACCGCATCATGGCTGGTACGGCGCGGCTCCCCGGCTGCTCCGCCTCCAATGTCAGCGGCGACGGCCTCGTGCTGACCAATCACCATTGCGTCATTTCCTGCGTCACCGCGCTCTCAACCGCGGACGCCAACTACATCGACGCCGGCTTCATGGCGCGCGCGCGCGAAGAAGAACGCCGCTGCCCGAACATGTTCGTATCGGTGCTGACGGGCGTCGCCGACGTCACTGAGCGCATCGACACGGCCACCAGCGGCGTCGGCGCCGAAGGCTTCGCCGCCGCGCGCAACGCCGAGATTGCGCGCATCGAAGGCGAATGCTCGTCGGGCGCGCAACGCTGTGAAGTAGTGACCCTGTATCAAGGCGGACGCTATTCGCTCTACACATATCGCCGCTACGACGATGTGCGTTTGGTGTTCGCGCCAGAGCATCGCATGGCCGCTTTCGGCGGCGATCCCGATAACTTCAACTTCCCGCGCTACTGCATCGACTTTTCGTTTCTGCGTCTCTACGAGGACGGCGCCCCGGCGGCCACGCCCGCGTATTTAAGCATGCGCTTCGATCCCGTGGCCGAAGACGAGATCGTACTGATCGCCGGCAACCCCGGCCGCACGTCGCGCCTGCTGACCACCGCCGAACTTGCTTTCGAGCGCGACACCAATCTGCCGTGGCGCATCGCCTCGCTGGCCGAGTATCGCGGCCGGCTGATCGCCTACTCGTCGTTGGGGGCGGATGAGGCGCGCGTGGCGTCCAATACGCTGCAGGGCGTCGAGAATTCGTTCAAGGGACTCTCCGGGCGCCGCTTGGCGCTGGTCGATCCTGACGGCTTCGCGCGCGTCGCTGCACTCGAAACCGATCTGCAAACCCGCGTGCGCCGCAATCGCGCGGCGACCCGTGAAGTCGGCGACGCATGGGGTGAAATCGAGCGTGCGCGCGACGCCTATCGCGGCATGTTCTACCGCTATCAATACCTGGAACAGCGCGCAGGCGAGCAATCGCTGCTGTTCTCATGGGCGCGCGACATCGTGCGCGGCGCGGCCGAGCGCGAGAAGCCGGCCGAGGATCGATTGCCGCGCTATTCGCAAGCGCGGCTGCCCAGCGTCGAACAAGCGCTGCGCGCCGAGCGGCCGATAACGCCGTCGTTCGAAGAATTGCATCTCTCGTTCTGGCTTTCGAAGCTGCGCGAGAACCTTACCGTCGATGATCCGACCGCGCGTCGCATCCTTGGCGGCGAGAGCCCCGAGGCGCTAGCGGCGCGCCTGGCGCAATCGCGCCTGGCGGACCCGGCGTATCGCATGGAATTGTGGGAAGGCGGCGCGGCCGCGGTGGCGGCCTCCGACGATCCGATGATCGCCTTCGTGCGCGCCTGGGACGATGAAGCGCGCGCGGTGCGCACGCAGTTCGTAGAACAGGTTGAAGGTCCGATTGCGCGCGCACATGAGCGTATCGCCCGGGCGCGCTTCCGCGCCTTCGGCGACGCGCGTTATCCCGACGCCACCTTCAGCCCGCGCATCTCGTACGGCCGCGTGCGCGGTTGGACCGAACCGGGCGGGCGCGAAATCGGCGCCTTCACCTATGTCGAAGGGCTGTATCAACGCGCCACCGGCTCACCGCCGTTTGTTCTGAGCCAACGCTGGATCGACGCGCAGAGCCGGCTCGACCCGCGCACCGTATTCAACCTCTCCACCACGACGGATGTGATTGGCGGCAATTCCGGCAGCCCGCTGCTCGACCGCGCCGGCCGCGTTGTCGGCGCGGTGTTCGATGGCAACATCCATTCGCTTGGCGGCGAGTACTTCTATGACGGCGAGTTGAACCGCAGTGTGACGGTGTCTTCTACTATCATCCGCACCGCGCTTGCGGACGTCTACGGCATGCAAACGCTGTTGGCTGAGCTGGAAGGACGCTAACCGAGCGCGGCGTTTAGAAACGCGGTCTGACGTTGTAGCGATTGAAAAGTCTGCGGCGTCGGGAACGCCGTGAAGCCATGGCAAGCGCCGGGATAGATATCGATCTCGCCGTCATTGCCCGCGGAGATCCAGCGCGCATGCATGAACAGACTATCGTCCAGCAGCGCATCGCGCGTGCCGATAGTGAAGAGGGCGGGGCACAGCCCGCGCAGGTCCGCGTAGAGCGGCGAGATGTGCGGCGCGCGCTTATCGGCCTCGCTCATGCCGGGTAGGAACGCCGCGCCGAATTGCTCGATGTCGCGCGTGCGCAGCACCAGGCGCTCGTCGCCAAACTGACGCGCGCTCGGCGTCATGCCGAGATCGAACACGCCGTACACAAAGTTAGCGGCGCGAAATGGCGTGCGTCCGTGCTTGTTGCGCAGTCGCAAAATGGTCAGCGCCGAGAGATGCGCGCCGGCGCTTTCGCCGCCGACGGCCAGCGCCTCGCCGCCGAAATCGCTGAGGTGATCCGCCACCCACAGCGCTGCGGCTTCACAATCGTCGGGGCCGGCGGGAAACGGATGCTCGGGCGCTAGCCGGTATTCGACGCTGATCGCGGTGAGGCGGGTGTCGTCTGCAATGCGTTCCAGCAGGCGATCCTGCTGATCGGCTGCGCCCAGCACGTGGCCGCCGCCGTGGATGTGGAGGTAAACGCCGCGCGATTGCTCCGCCGCGATCACGCGCAGCGGAAGCTTGCCTGCCGGCCCGTCAATTTCGATCCAGCGCGCGCGCTCGGATTTCGCCGCCGCCGGAAAGATGCCTTCGCCCTTGGCGCGCGCCGCGCGCACCTTGGCTGCGCCGACCACCCACCATTCCGGCATGTTCGCCATCGCCGCCACGATCGCTGCGTTGGCGTTGCGCGTTTCCTGGGGAATGGCCTCGTCGCTGAACAGAGCTGGATCAAGCGGCATCGTCACTTTAAGCCGCCCATTTTGCGAACCGCCTTCCATTCGTCAGCCGAGACAGGTTGCACAGAGAGACGCGAATTCTTCACCAGCACCATGCCGGCGAGGCCCTTCTCACCTTTGATCGCCGCCAGCGTCACCGGCGCCTTCAAGGGTTCGATCGCCTTCAAGTCGACGCACACCCAACCGTCCTCCTTCGCGGTCGGATCGGCGTAGGCCTCCTTCATCACTTCGCTGACGCCTACAACCTCCTTGCCGGCGCCCGAATGATAGAAAAAGACCTTGTCGCCCTTCTTCATGTTTTTCAGGTGCGTCTTGGCCTGATGATTGCGCACGCCGGTCCAGGCGTCATTACCCTTCTTTACGTGTTGATCCCAGGACCATGTGTCCGGTTCGCTCTTGACCAGCCAGTACGCCATCACTCGGCCTCTGCGTAACCCAGCGCCTCGATGCGGATTTGCACCTCATCGCCGATCAATTGCGCCGCCAGCGTCGAGCCCCACGTCGAACGCTGCAATGCTCCCGTCGCGGTGAATCCTGCGGCCTGCCGCTGATTGTTCGGCGCCGGAGCAAGTTGATTGAGCGTCACGTCGAGCGTTAAGGGATGGGTCTGCCCGAGCAGGGTCAGGTCGCCGGTGATGCGCGCGGTGCGCTCGCCGGTGCGTTCGACGCCGGTGGAGCGAAACTCCATGGTCGGAAATTCGCTCACGTTCAGCCAGCGCGGTTCGCGCAAGTGCTGGTCGCGGGTATCGTCGCCGGAATCGACGCTCGCCATCTGGATCACGGCATTCACGCGGGAGTTGGCCGGATTGGCCTCATCCAGCACGACCTCGCCGGAGACCTCCTCAAAGCGGCCGAGCACATTGTTGAAGCCGAACCGGTCGATGGTGAACGCGACTTGGGTATGCGCGGGATCGAGCTGGTACGTTACCGGCTCAGCGCGCGCGGCGCCGGCGGCAAGCAGCGCGGCCGCGAAGAACAATGCTCGCATTGAAGTCCCCTTACGCTTGCGCGCGTGGCGCGGAAGCGGACCCTAGCGAAGCAAGCCGGCGCTTGGCTAGCCGTTTGCGCTCAGGCGCCGCGAGGTCCGCCGAGCCGGGCGCCGAACCAAGCCGCCAGTGGTACGAACACAAGCGCTGCGAGCAGCATCCAGAGCGGATGTGGGATCATCATCAGATTGGCGAGCGTCGCCGCGAACATGAGACCGCCCGCGATCCAGCCCGCCCAGGTCCGTGCGCCAATCTTGGCCGCCGCAAAACCGGCGGCGAACGCCGCGATCGTCCAGGTCACAGGGAGCCCAAGCAGGGACGTGACAGGCGCCACCTGCATGTAGGCGCGGATCGCTTCGGGATTCGTCACTTGCACCTCCGGCGGCGGAGGCCACAATTGATGGTTAACCCAGTCGCCCAGCAGCACTACGCCGACACCGAGAGCGGCGCCGATCAGCACGCCGACGACGATCCGCAGCACCGCCATTCGGTCCTCCAATTCCCGCTCCAGGATTGTCCCGTCCGTTCGTGTGCGTCAATCGCACGCGAACGGGTACGTCGCCTTGATCTCCCGGCGAAGCTTGGCCAACCTAGCGGCGCTATGAACGCCGCGCTTGAGGCAGAAGGGCTGGTCAAGCGCTACGGCGCGCGCACCGCCGTTCAGGACCTGAGCTTCCAGGTCCCGCAGGGGTCGATCTATGGCGTGCTCGGTCCGAACGGCGCCGGAAAATCTTCTACGTTGCGCATGCTGGTTGGCGTGTTGCGTCCGACCGCAGGCGCCATCCGCGTGCTGGGGCAAGAGCCGACGCGCGAAATCATGCGGCGCGTGGGCTATCTGCCGGAGGAGCGCGGGCTCTATCGCGCCATGAGCGCGCGTTCGGCGATTGCGTATCTCGCGCGGCTCAAAGGGACGCCCACACGCACGGCGTTCAAACGCGCGGATCAGTTGTTGACTGAACATGGCCTCGGCAAGGTCCGGCGCAAAAAGATCAAGACACTGTCGAAAGGCATGGCGCAAAAAGTCCAAGTGCTGGCCGCCATCGCACACCAACCGGAACTGATCATCTTCGACGAACCGTTCTCTGGCCTCGATCCGGTGAACCAGCGCGTGCTCGAAGAAACCATTCGCGCGCAAGCCGCCGCCGGACGCACCATCCTGTTCTCCACGCACGTGATGGAGCATGCCGAACGGCTGTGCGACCGCATCTTGCTGATCGCCAACGGCCGCAAGGCGTTTGAAGGCACTGTGCGCGACGCATTGGCGCTCGCGCCGAGTCTGGCCGTGCTCGAAACCGACGGCAGTTACGATATGGCGCCGGTGTTGGCGCCACTGGGCTTCGAATGGTCGGAAGAATTAGGCGAACACGGCAATCGCCGCTGGCGGGTGCGGCTCGATAACGGCCACGGCTCGCGCCAGCTGCTGCAAGCGTGCGTGGAAGCGGGCGCGCCGCTTTCCTTGTTCGAGCCGGCGCGCGCCAGCCTGCATGAAGCCTTCGTCGCCATGGTGGGCGAGAACGTGGCGAGAGCGGCGGAATGAGCGGGCCCGTGTTCCTCGTCGCCCGGCGCGACTATTTCGCGTACGTGAGTTCGTGGGGCTTCTGGCTCTCTCTGCTGCTGGCGCCGCTCATCATCGCGGTGCTGCTGTTCGCGCCGCTCTTGCTGGCGCGCGCCGAGCCGCCGCGCATTCTCGCCATCGTCGCCGAACAACCGGCGGACGCCGCTGTCGTCACACAGGAATTCGCCGACATGGCGCGGCGCGACGCGCGCACGGAGATCGCCGCCTATCTCGCCGCGGCAGCGCCAGGCGTGGCGGCGCAGGCACTCAGCGCATTCGACGCCGCTCCCGACCGGGCCGCCGGGATCGCCGCCGCACGCGGCGTGGCCGCTCAGCGCGCGCCGCGCGCGCTGGGCGCCTTCCCGACGCCGTCGCCGCGCTACATCATCGTCGAACCGCCGGCGCCCGATGTCGAACGCCTACGCGCCTATCTCGACGGCGCGCAGGCGCTGCCCGATGGACGCATGCTGTATGGCGCGCTCAACATTCGCCGTGTCGCCGGCGACCCGATCATTGAATATTGGAGCGTCAATCTCAGCCATGGCGAGCCCTCGGACATCGCGCGCCGCGCCATGCGCCTTGCCATGCAGCGGGAAGCGCTGGCCGCGCGGGGCTTGAGCCCCAACGAGGCCGACCGCCTCAACACGCTCGAACCGCGCGTGGCGCAATTCGACCCGCGCCCCAGCGCCGGCGGCGCCCGTGTCACGCTGCGTCAGCGCGCGCCCTACTACGCCGCGCTGGCGCTCACTTTCGTGCTGTGGAGCGTGATCTTCTCGGTTGCAAACATGCTGCTGACCGGCGTGATCGAAGAAAAATCCAACAAGATTCTCGACACGCTGCTCACTAGCGTTACGCCGCTGGAAATGCTCGCCGGAAAATTGCTCGGCGTCGCCGCTGTGAGTGCGACGTTGTTCCTGTTCTGGGGCGCGCTGGGAGGCGGGCTCTTGAGTATGGCCGCCGAGCGTGCCGGCAACTCAATGCTCGGGCAAGTCGCCGCCGCCTTTCTCGAACCGCAGCTCATCGCCGCTTTCGCGGTCGGATTCATCGCCGGCTATCTGATGTACGGCGCCATCTTCCTGGCGCTGGGCGCGCTCTGTGAGTCGATCCAGGAGGCGCAGACGCTGCTCGGCCCGGTGGCGTTGGTGTTGGCGATGCCGATGATGCTGATCACGCCGGCGCTCGACAACCCGAACGCGCCAATCATCGAAAGCGCCAGCTGGGTGCCGCTGTTTACGCCTTTCCTACTCTTGGTGCGCGCACCGTCAGGCCTCGACTGGATCGAGATCGCCGGCATGGGCGCGATGATGCTGGCCAGCGTCGCGCTCATCCTGCTGTTGGCCGCGCGCGTGTTCAAAGCTGGCGTGGTCAATCAAATCAGCATGTCGACACTTTTCCGGCGCAAGGCGAGGGGCTAGTCCCCGCGACGCGCGAGCAGCGTCTCCATCTCATCCATGATCGCGCCCATGCGCGAGACCACGGTTTGGTAGGGCGTAGGCGTGGTGAGATCGACGCCTGCCGCGACGAACATCTGATGCGGATGTTCCGAACCGCCCTTCCGCAGCATGTCGATCACCGCCGCGCGCGCGCTTTCGTCGCCCGAAAGCAGGCGATCGGCGAACATCGTCGAGGCCGCCACCGAAGTCGCGTACTGAAAGACATAGAAATTGTAGTAGAAGTGCGGAATGTAGGCCCACTCGCGCGCATAAGCCGGGTCGATCGCCATCACGCCCTCATCCGCGCCGTGATACGAACGCAGCAACGCCAGATACATTTGTGTCAGCCGTTCGCCCGTCAGCGGTTCGCCGTTCTCGGCGGCGTTGTGAATTTGCGCCTCGAACTCCGCGAACATGGTCTGGCGGAAGAAAGTTCCGCGATAGAGCTCCAGCTCCTGGCTAAGCAGGAAAAGCCGCTCATCGTCGCTCGAAGCGCGCGCCTGCAGATGTCGCAGCAACAACACTTCGTTGATGGTCGACGCCATCTCGGCGACGAACGTGGCGTAGCCCGACGTCTCCCAAGGCTGGGTTGAGTTGGCCAGCACTGAGTGAACGGCGTGGCCCCATTCATGCGCGAACGTCGAGAGACTGTCGAAGTCGTTCTGATGGTTCAGCAGCACATAAGGGTGCACGTCATAGGCTGAACCGAACACATAGGCGCCCGAGCGTTTGCCTTCCTGCGGATAAGCGTGCGTCCAGTCCGCCGCAAAGCCCTGGCGCAGAATCGCAAGATAATCGTCGCCGAACGGCGCCAGTGCTTCGAGCGTAAGGCGCTCGGAGTCCGCGATCGAGTACGTAGCGTCGTAGGAAAGGAGATCGGGATAGATATCGTAATAAGCCAGATCGCTGATGCCGAGCATGCGTGCGCGCAAGCGGAAGTAGCGATGCAGCGTCGGCAGGCCCGCATGCGCTTGGGCGACGAGCTGATCGTAAATCTCCACCGGCAGCGCGTTGGCGAACAGCGACGCTTCGCGGGCTGAGGCATAATTGCGCACCTGCGCGTTCATCACTTGCCCTTGCGTGTTGGAGGCAAGCGCTTCCCCTAAGGCCGACTCATATTGCCCCCAGGTCGCGTAGAACGCGTCGAACACGCGCCGCCGCGTGGCGCGGTCGGGATGCTGGCGATAGCGGCCATAGCCCTGGCTATCGAGGCGCACGTCTTGTCCGTCGATCTGGATCGTCGGCCAGTCGATGTCGGAGTTTGACATCTGCGTGTAGATCCGTTGCGGTCCGCCGAGCGGCAGACTGGCGGCGGCGAGCACGGCTTCGCTCTCTGGCGTCAGCGTGTGGTCGGCAAAGCGAAGCGTTTCGCGCAAGCCCACCGTGTGCACGCCGAGGCGCGGCTCTCGGCGAATGAAGGATTCGATTCGACTGCCGCCGACGCTGAGCAGTTCGGGGCTCATCCACGCCGTCGCCTCGCCAATCCGCGCGAGCAGCTGATTGCCGAGTTGGCGCCGCGCAAGATTCTCCTGAATGCGCGTGTCTTCATCGCCGCGCAGCGTCGCGTACACGAAGAGCCGGATGGCGCGCTTGTTGAGGCCGGAAACCAGATCGAGCGCGTCCGCCAGCGTTTGCGCGTTGCGGCCGAGCCGGCCCTGGTATGACGCGATGCCCGGCAGCGCGGCGACGACGGCGTCGTGTTCGCGCTGCCAGGCTTCCGCGTCAGGATAAAGGTCGGTCAAGTCCCACACGATCGCATCGCTGGCCTCCGCCTGCGCGGCGGCTGCAGGCGCCGACGTGGTTTGCGCGGCGGCAGGACCGGCCAGCGCTAATGCCAGAGCGACCGCCGAGGCGGCGGCGAGCAGCGATCGAACAGTCATTCATTTTCCCCAATTGCCAGCTTGTTCGGCCTGGTTGCTGAGCTTCAGTGCTAGCGTGTGGTTTGCAACAGCGGCGCGCGGGAGGAGCGATAATCCGCGACCAACAGCGCGCCGCGTGTTCACCTGGCGTCCGGCAGGGTCGCCAGAATGATGCGGTTGGTGCTCGATTGATGCAGCAGCAGATCGCCGTCGCGGGTTGCGCGCATATGACGGATGATGCCGGCGTGGAAATTGCCGGAAGGAATTGGCCAGCTTTGGAACGTTTCCGTCGCCGGATCAAAGCGCACCAGCGGATCGGGCCGTACGCCGCTTTCGTTGAACCAGACGATATCGTCGATCACGGCGATGGCGTAGGGATGCGAGTCCGCCCCGCTTGGCGAGGGCCATTCGCGGATGTCGCCGCTGGCTGGATCATAAACGCCCAGCCGCCCGCGTCCGGAATTCACGTACCAGATGCGGCCGTCGCTTGCGATGTCGAGGCGGCGCACGTGCGTGTCTTCGTGAGGCAGATCGATGACGCTCAGCGCCATGGTCTGCGGGTCGACGCGGATCAGGCAATTCGAGCCGTTACACGCCACCCACGGCGCGCCGTCTGCTGCGATCTTGATCCCATAAGGTCGCGAACGAGGCCGGTCGATTGAAGCCAGGCGAATGTCGCCGCTCTCGGGATCGAAGCGGCCAATCATGTTGGATTGCTGCAGCGTGAACCACATGATCCCGTTGGCGTCGAACTCCGCCGTGTGTGGATCGCGCGCGTTCTCGTCGGGCATGCGATACTCGGTGGCTTCGCCCGACGCCGGATCGAACAGGCCGATCGTGCCGTTGCCATTGCCCATGTACCAGACGCGGCCGTGCGCATCGACATTGACGCTGTGCGGCAGGGCGCGCGCCGGCAGCAGCCATTCGCGGATCTGTCCTGACTCAGGATTGATGCGGCCGATCGTGTTGGCGCGCTGGCCGACATACCAGATCATCCCGTCCGGCGCTTGCACTGGATCGCGTGCGCGTTGTCCAAGCTGCGGCGCCACCCATTCCTGGAACGATACGTCGAGCGGGCCTTCGACCAGTGTCGAAGGGCGCGGGTTGTGCGAAGGCGGATAGTGCTGCGCGAGATAGTCGAGGATCGCGCCTTCGTCCTCGGGCGCAAGATCGATCATCGAGGCGATCAGCTCGTCCCACTGCGTGCGTGTATAGCCGCTGCTGCGCGTGATCTGACTCATATTGTGACATGAGCCGCACGCCGCCTGGACGGCTTCGCGGCCGGCGCCTTCGGCCAACTCGGCGGTTTGTCTTTCTTCGCCGGCGGGCGGGGAGCACGCGATCGCCAACGCAACGGCGCTCAAAATTAATCCGGCTCGCAAGTGCATGGCGTCCCCCAATTGAAGCGAGCGCTACGCTAGCGAGACTGTGCGGCGCGCGCCACCGCCAAGCGGGTCACATCGGGCGCCAACCCATCAGCGCCAAGTAATGCCCTTCCGGGTCGCGGAAGGGGCGCAACATTAGCTCGCGTCCATGGGCCTGTTGCACCGTTTGGGCGGAATGCAGGAACGAAACGCCTTTGGTTTCCAGCGCTGCTTCCGCCGCGCTCCAATCGCGCGGTTCGAAATAGATCACCGTATCGCCGCCGATGGTCCGATCCGGTTGTTTCGGACCGATCATCAGCCTGGTCGCGCCGGACTGGAAGAAGGTCATGCCGCCGGCTTCGAACAGGACCGGCAGGCCTAGCGTGTCGCGGTAGAAAGCAACCAGGGCCGGCGGATTGGCGCTGGCCAGAGCAATCTGCGCGATGCCGGAGAGTAGCGGCGGTGCGGCGTTCATTCGTCTGCGCTCCCAATAACGGACAATAATTAGTTTGACGAACTAACTAATGTCAAGCCATCTTGCGGCATGAGCAAATCGGATTCGCTGGAGGTCGCCGACAGACTGCACAGCGCGGCAATCCGCGTACTGCGCGCGGTTCGCGCGGCCGATGCGGAGTCGGGCCTCTCCGCCGCCAAGCTCTCGGCGCTTTCAGTGCTCGCCTTTGGCGGGCCGCAAAGCCTCGGCGCGCTTGCCCGCGCCGAGCAGGTGACGGCAGCGACCATGTCCAAACTCGTCAGCGATCTCGAAGCTGAGGGGCTGGCCGCCAAGCGCGTCAATCACACTGACCGGCGCGGCGTGCGCATTGAAGTGACGTCCAAGGGCAGGGCGTTGATGCAGGCGGCGCGCAAGCGCAGGCTGGCGCTATTGCAAAAGCGCGTGGCGCGCCTCTCCGCCGGCGAGCGCGCCAAATTGGCAGCGGCAGCCGAGTTGATGCTGCATCTGGCGAGCGACTAGCCCGCAACGAAAAACGCCGCCGGGCGGACCGGCGGCGCTTCGAAACTCGATTTGGGGGTGGCGTTCTACCGCTTGCTTTGCGGGCGCGGCAGCAGGCCTTCGCGTTGGGCGCGCTTGCGCGCCAGCTTGCGGGCGCGGCGAACGGCTTCAGGCCGCTCTCGCGAACGCTTTTCCGACGGCTCTTCGTAATGGTTGCGGCGCTTCATCTCGCGGAAAGTGCCTTCCCGCTGCATCTTTTTTTTGAGCGCCTTCAACGCCTGGTCGACGTTGTTGTCGCGGACGAAAATCTGTACCAGGACGCTTCTCCCGTCGAACTTCAAACACGAAACGAGCCGCGGCGCTGCCGCGCCGTGAACGGCCGTTTCTCCAAAGAGGGGCGGCACATAGCAAAACGCCGCGCCCCTGTCCGTGCCGGGCGGGATCGACGCTGGCCGGGGCGGGGCGGATCTTCGGCCCATGACCATGAGCCCCTCCGACCGATTTCGCGCCCGGCTTCTAGAGGCTTTTCCGGCCCACGCCGCCGAGAAGGGCTGGACCGAGGCGGCCTTTCGCGCCGCCGCCGAGGACGCCGGCCTCGACGCCGGGGAGGCGGCGCTGGCTTGTCCGCGCGGGGCTATTGACCTTTGCGATCCGTTCGCGGCCCGCGCCGATCGGGCCATGCTTGAGGCGCTGGACGAACTCGACCTGCCCGCCATGAAAGTGCGGCAGCGGGTGAAGGCGGCGGTGCAGGTGCGGCTGGAGGCGCAGGCTCCCTATAAGCAAGCCGCGCGCGCGATGACCCGCGCGTTGGCGCGGCCAGACCGCGCGCCGGAGGCGGCCCGCCTGCTCTGGCGCACAGCCGACCAGATCTGGCGGGCGCTGGGCGATACCTCGACTGACGAGAACTACTATTCCAAGCGCGCCATTCTCTCTGGCGTGCTCGCGTCCACCTATGCGCGCTGGTTCACGGACAACTCGCCGGATCACGAAGAGACGTGGACATTCCTCGACGCGCGGATCGAGAACGTGATGCAGTTCGAGAAGTTCAAGACGCGCCTGAAGCCGATCTCGGAAGGCGTGCAAAGCGCTGTCGGCGTCGCTGCGCGGTTTCGCTACGGGCGCTGATTTGGCGGCCAAATACTGACGCCGCCGTCATCTCGAAAATGTGCATGCGAGGCATGTGCGGATTGCCGCTTAGTTATGCCGCATCGTCGGATTCTGTTCCGTTTTTGGTTCACCTCGAGCGCGCGATCCGCTATGTTTATCCGACCGTTGTTTGGAGGCGCCTATGAAAGCTACTCCATTGCGGCTGATCAGTGCGCTGGTTTGGCCGCTGTCGATTTGGACGAGCCTGACCCATCTGGAGGAGCATCCCGCCGACGACTACGTCGAGCGCACCAGTCCCATTGTGGCCAGTGCAGTGGCGTTTTGGATTTGCGTCGCGGCGGCGATCGGGGTCCATATGTGGAGCGCCGGCGGCGTGACCATCTTCAGCGACGAGGGCGCGGTGCAGCGCGTGCGCCAAACCGAGCTATCGGGCGTTCTGTGGTTCTTCCTGCCGGTCATCTACCTCGTGGGCTTTTGGCTCTACA
>ERZ869936.1927-NODE-1927-length-13343-cov-3.350692_pt1 | contig 13343 bp, 21 predicted proteins | sample MGYA00520876_ERZ869936 | MGnify/ENA primary metagenome ERZ869936 (study PRJEB32218, sample SAMN09650985) | biofilter metagenome | isolation source: enrty point of leading RO module | place: Saudi Arabia: Thuwal, RO plant located on Red Sea | collected 2016-02-17 ...
GTGTCGCCCTCTCTGAAGCGACGCTGACAGTTGCTGCAGCGGTAGATCATGGATTGTCCCTCGCCAGTTGCATCAGCAGCCCTTCGCCGCCATCGACCCGGAACAGCATCGCCCCGTCGCGATATGTCGGGGCGCAGCGTACGTCACCGAGCGCGGCTACAATCTCGAAGTAGCGAGGCGCAAACGGCCGGCCCGAGACCTCGACGTAGTAATCGACCTCTCCCGTTCCGTTGCACCGACCGCACCGTGCGTCTTCATTCCGAAGAAGTACGCCAACGCGACGATCGGAATGGACTTGGACGATGCGCTGGAGTTTTTTGGCGAGGGCTGCGATGTCTGCAATACGGGTGGGCATACCCGCTACATCCAGAACATTTGCGAGTCTCGCCAAGCCAACCGTGCAAGCAGCTTGGGCAGGGATGCGCGCAATCCGACTTTCTTCGACGCGCAGACCTCCGCCAATCGACCCAACACGAGCCGCTCTTGGCCCAGTTCAGCGCGGCCGCCCGCGGCAGCTTGACTTCGTCGCCCGATTCCGGAGCGTCAACCAGATGCGTTCGAATGCAGACGCGCCCGTCCGTGGCGTACGTCAATCCTTCTTGAAAGAACGGCTTGGCAAGATCGTACCGCCTAAACTCGTCCGTGCAGAACGGCGACATGTCGATCGACTTCTGCTTCGTCTCGTCGATTACGATGCTGGGGACGAGCAGTGACGCGCCCATCGCTTTGACAAACGATCGTCTTGAAATGGTCATGACATCTCCTTCATTAATTGCTGCCCACGTCTTTCCCGCCCCTCACTGTTGCCCGCTCTCGCGGTCACTGACCTCCTATCGCCCGGCAAATCGCCTCCATAACGTTCGGGCACACCGCGTTGCCGATCTGCCGAATCTGATCTTCCTTGTTCCCGTGCAGCTCGTAGTCGTCGGGAAAGCCCTGCGCGCTCGCAAGTTGGTCGACGTCGGGCGTCCGGAAGCCGATGTCGACAATGCCCGGCTGTCGCATCGTGTGCACGAGCGTTAAGCCGAACCGAGACTTCGCGGTGAGCGTGTCGATCGGTCGGTGTACGGGAGCTACCCCGCCGGTTCCGTAGTACTTCGTGAAGAAGGCGTGCGCCATGCCCAGGCCACGCTTCGTCGTTACGGTCCCGACGGGGCGGTGTATCGGATAGGTTCGCGCATCACGGCCGCCATGATTTACGTCGAGCAAGTACGGCATCACGACCGAGTTACCTGGCTTAGTGACGACCGTCGGCATCGGATCGGCGACGCTATGGCTCGTGTCGTCTCGCCGGCGGTTGTGAATGTCCATCAGGTAGGGTACGCAGACGCCAGTCTCGTGCCGAGCGGTCACTGTCGGCATCGCGCGCCGCGCACCAAAGACGTACTTTCCACGCCCAGTCGATCCGGTATGGCTCGTCTGCGCGAGGAAAGGAACGGCCAAGCTGTAGCGAGGCTGCGTATCAAGCGTCCTCATTGGCTCGTCGAGACTGTAATTGCGGTTCTCCCAGCGCGACTGATTTCGTCCGCTGTGGAACTGGATGATGAATGGGCAAGCAACAGCCAGATGACGAGCGCCGGCGGTGATTGTTGGCGATGGCCGAAAAGCGTCGGCAGCGTTGCTCGTGCCTTTGAGGTTCACGAGGTAGGGTTCGACAACGCCGAGCGTGGGTTTGGCCAGTAAAGTTGGCAAGGGACGGCGTGCATCAAAACAACCGTCGTACCGCGGATCGTTTCGACCTGGCCCAGCAAACTGCATCACGAACGGTGCGACGAACTTCCGCAAGCCGATCTCGATTCTCCGTAACGTCTTTTCAGCCAACGGACGTTTCCGGCCAAAGATCGACGGACACGGCTTCGACCAATCAATGATGTCAGCGGCGGGACGCGCGTACCGACGATTGCAACGATGGTCTTCGGCAAGCGAATTCTGAATGTCCGTTGCCGTACCGTGCGTTGGGGCTGGCCACTTAAACGGACGGTTCGACCCGCCGCGGCGACAGATGATGAACAACCGGTGTCGCCTGGTTGCCTCTCCGTATTCCGCAGCGTTGAGGACCTTCCACTCGACGTGGTATCCGTGTGAGCGAATGGCCGCGATCCAGGCGTTGAAGATCTCGCCGGCCTTCGACTTAATCTTGCGACCATTGCCATCGATCGGTCCCCACTTGAGGAATTCGCGAACGTTCTCGAACACGCACCAGCGCGGGCGAAACTTCTCGATCCAATCGATCACACGCCAAGCGGACGTCCTGCGCTGGTCATTGATCGGCGCGGCACCTCGAGCATTTGAATGAAACACGCATTCGATTCCACCAAAGACAGCATCCAACTCTGGCAAGTTATGCTCGTCGCGCAAGTTCATGTCCTCGACCCGAGCGCAGATGTGCCGCGTTTGCGGATGGTTCTTCTCGTGAGTGAATATCGCTGTTCGCCAGTGGTTCACAGCGACGACGACTTTGACGTTTCCGGAACGCTCAGCGCCCAAAGTCATGCCGCCGGCACCACAGAAGAGGTCAACTGCCCGTAGTTTCTTTGTAGAGCGAATCAACGATTAGATTCCTTTCATCAGATGCTGGGCCACGTAAACAAAGTCCTTGGCCAGATCGACGGAGTTGCCGTTCGCCGAGATCTTTTCAGCCAACGGTTCCGGCAACGGGTCCCACTGTTCCGGCTCGGGCAAAAGCAGATCGCGCTTCTCCGTCGCGAGAACGACCAAGTCCATCTGTCGGACCGGTCCGACGCGAAGCGACATCGCCGGCAATCCGAACTTCTCTTCGATCGCGCGCTGAACGCGGTCCTCAATTAGCTTGTAGCCTGGACAAAACCGCTTCAGCGGACTCGGCAGGTCGCCAACGTACGCTTCGTGCGCGTCGTGAAGCAGGCCGGCCAGCTGCCACTCGGGCGGAAGGTTTTGAGACACCAGCAGCGAGTGTTGCGCCACGGTGTAGACGTCGACCGTGTGGCCGGCGAACCGCGGTATCCGAGACAGAACGGTCGCGATGTCCGTCAGGTGGATGTCGGCCGGGTCGGGGCTTTGGAAGTCGAGCTTCCCGCCGCTGATCGTTTGAATCCAAGTCATGTGCCAATCCCCCAAAGCCTCGCCTGGCGAACACCGTTCAGAATTTCCTCGTATGGCTCTGATGCCAGCGGCTCGTCACCGCTCCACTTCCTTGGCCACGTGTTGGCGGCAATCAACTCCTCGATTCGCGCCGTTTCGTCGCCGTTGAGAATGTCCACAACCGGTCGACCAGGGACGTTGCACCGCGATTGAATGTCCAAAATGCGATCGAGCGCGTAACGTCGAGCCTCAAGAGTCAATGGCCCCATTCGGTATGGGTTCTTGCCCACGCTGCCGTTCTTCAGCCGCTCCGGCTGCGGTTGTCTCAATCGATTGCAGGGCTCCCGCAGCTCCCGATACAGCGGCCGTAGCTCTTTCAAAGGAGCCAAGTGTTTCCAGTCGCGATGATGAAGAACAACATCATGCGCCGTGTCTTGATTGGCGAGCGGGCAACCAACGCACCCAGTCCGAGCATTGATCTCGGTCGCTTCGTCGCCCCCGTACGCCTCGGCAAGAATGCTCGTCGGCCAACCTCCGTGTTTGTTGCCGCCCGCCATCACGAGCCAATCCCAAATCAGGCAAACACGCCAATGCAGAATTGGTGCAAGCGTGGCGAATCCGTCGCCGCTCATCTGCTGGTACCAGCCCTGACCGCACTCCGCACCGTCGCGACCGCAGCTCATCGCAATCCGACCGTCGCGAACCGCGCTTTCGCCCTGGCGGACGCCCGTCAGCATCAAGACTCCTGACTCGGAAGCTTCGACAATTCGCCCTATCTCTGTCGCCATCGGGTCGACCTTGATTTGCCGCGTGCACCAACGAAACGTGTTGTTGTTGGGCGGAGGAACGCCCCGTCCCAGCATGTAAACGAAGAACCGTTTGTCCATTTCGGCCATCACGATGCGCACTTCTACGCCACGCTGCCGCAGCAAATCAATGATCATGTACGCCGCTGTGCTCAGCGGCGGAAGCTCCATTCGCGTATCCGCGTAGCAGACGATGAGCCGCTTCGGTGGGTCAAGCTGACCTGTTTCGATGAGCCAAATAATGAGAGTCAGCAGTGCGGTCGAGTCCTTTCCACCGGACCAGGCGATACACCACACCGAGTGACGGGCCCCGTATGCCTTGACCGAATCAATCGTCAGCTGGATCGCGTCATCGAATCCGATCCGGATGCCGTCAAACAGCGTGTTCTGCCGTGCCCGACTCATGACTCCCTGTCTCTCCTGATCTTCAAAACCTCTTCTGGAACATCGATCTCGACGTACATCCTCCGCAGCGTCTTGCCGCCGCCGAGCTGCTCGCCAAGCACCGATTGGAAATACGCCAGCGGCTTCTTCGGCGGCGGGCTGCGGTCACGAACCTTCTCGCACGAACGCCACAAGTCGTCGCCGGAAATGCTGCCCAGCTCATGCAGTGCCGCGATCTTCAGGATGATTTCGCGGTCGTCGTAGTTCTTCGATGTGATCTTGTGCTGCGCGATGCGAGCGGCGGTATCGCGGGCGGAGGACCAGAGCAGGTCGGCTTCCTCCCGATCCGTCGGAATCTCCACCCGTCCTGTCGACTCGTTGTTCGTCTCGTCAAAAACTCTTCTCTTCTCTTTTCTTCTCTGGTCGCTAGCCTGTAAGCGCTCGTGCGTGACAGATTGCGTACGCTCGTCGCAAATCACCGGTGACCGCATGCCGGCCTCTTCCGGTGTTCGCTGCCCTTTCACGACGTTGCACTTGAAGCAGCAAGTCACGAGGTTGTCTAGACTTGTGGGCCCGCCGCGGCTCTTCGGAATGACGTGATCGAGCGTCAATGCTGCCTCGTCTTCCGTCTCGTTCGGCCACACCTGACCCTCCACACGGTCGCAGTAAACGCACGTCCGACGGTCCCGGTCGTATACCTGTCGCCGTAACGCACGCGGAATGTGATGTTCGTTTTCTGACTTGCTCGCTACATCGGAATGACGTTCGTCGCTAGCCTGTGTGCGCGCTTGCGTGACATCGGAGGGCGGAACGGAGCGGCGCTTGCGCTGTCGATCGGCGTTTTGGGCCCGTCGCTTTGCCGACTGGCTCATGTGCTTATCGAAGTTCGGGAACTCGATGCCGTTGCCAGTGATCTGCAGCCAGCCCAAGTTGGCGAGGTTTTCGGCAAACTCATCTCGACCAACGAGGCGGTTGACGAACGCTGGACCAATGCCCAATGCGACGCCGTCGACCAGCTGCCTGTCAGCCCACGCCCAGAGCTTGTGGAGCATTCCAACCACCGTTACTTCTTCAACCTCCATCCGCTCGGCCATCTGAATCACCGTGGGATCGTCGTGCAGATCCGTGCGCATCTTGATCCAGTCGCCCGCCACAATTGGCCTCCCTGCTTAGCCCTCTGGCATCCAAAACATCTCTGGCTGAGTGTCTGCGCGAAGATATAGCGGGTGCTTCGGCCTGCCCGCCTTTGTTCTGCCGAGGCAATGAATTGGACGCTGCAGTGCTTCACACACCTGCCGCTCACGCTCTTCAGTGCAATGCGCTCCCCAGGCGGCAATGACTAGGCCAACGTGGCCCGCACGCCATCGAAATTCTTCGTCGTTGCCGGGTCCGACCGAATCACTGGCAGCCTTCATCACCTTCGGATCTGTGGCTCGGAAAGCGTAGGCGTTCATCATCAGCAAGCCGCCATAGCCCCAGTCTTTTGCAAACCGAATGCAGCGGCGAATCGTTGGGTCGTCTTCCGTCTCATCCGCCGTCGACGGATTGAGCCCGACGAACATCACTTGACTCGCAAACTCAGGCGAGCCCCACCTTCTCCATAGCGCGTATCGGTACGTTCGGCACGGCGAGAAATGTGCCCCCGATTCGACTGAGCTAAACAGATTGGCCTGACTCACGCCTCGTCCACCTCATCATCTCCAGGCCCGTCCAAATCCAAAAGAAGGCCAGCGGATTCCCAGACGCGTCGCTGATCTTCACGATCGAGCTTCTCCATGATCAGCATGATCTTGCGGACGGCGGTCATTCGTTCGTTGTTGGGGTTGGGCACAGTGGTCTCCTTGAATGATGTTGTCAAAACTGGATGTTTGGGGATGGTCCTGCATGCGCCCCTGTCGTTGGAGGTGGTGACGCCTGCTGCTGGTGCGATTGCTGTCCGCTTGGCGGTGACGACCGGATGCGAATGCACGGCTTGACCTCCTTGCCAAACGTCGTCTCTGTTGGATACAGCGTGATCGGACAACCTTTCCACGTCTCGGTTTCCTCGCCGTACATGTTGACGATCGTCTGCGTGTTAACGACGTTCAGCACCATCCCCTTCTCCATTCCCGCAAAGTAAAGAACGGGCTTGCGCTCGGTCTTGCTCTCGTTGGAAACTTCTTCCATCTGGCAATTGACAATCGTTACGTTGACGTCCTGCCCTTTCAAATCGCCTGCCGACACGTACTTCGACGGAAAACAATCCCAGATCCTCATAGCGCAATTTCCTCTCCGTTGACGTTTAGAATCGTGACATCGTGGGCCAACTCCCACTTGGCTGGCGACTCGAAGCCTGGCCAGTCGCCGCTCTCCTCACACTTGCGAATCGTCTCAAGCGCTTCGCGATACTGAATGCGCCCAAGCCGGACCGCTTTGCTGTCAACCGGAGCCGCGCCGCACTCGTACGGCATCTCCTTCTCGCATGCGGCAATCCAGAACTCCGTCTCCTCACCAGTGAGCGCTTTGATGCCGTCGGCGTAGAAAGCCGCCTGTATGTGATAGCCCCACTTCTTCAGACTCCAGGCGAAGCCGAAGATGTCCGCGGTGGACTTCAGGTCACAGATGCGTCGCCTCTCTTGTTGCCAGTTGCAGATGCGGGCTTTGCACAGAAAGCCTTCGTACTCCCAAACGATCGAGACTTCCTTCTCGCCCTCGACCAGGCAGTCGCGACACTGTTTGTCATCGGCCATTGCACGAACCATGCCGTCGGCCGTATCCAGCCAGTCGCGATCGACAAGTTCGACGCCGCCCCGTTCCTTCCACCAGGCGTCAACTCGCTGCTGGTACATGCCCGTTTGTTTGGGTTTGGATGACGGCTCGCCGTTGGCTTTCGTGCACGGCTCTTCAATCCACTCTTCTCCGTCGTAGTAGCCGTTCTCAAACGGAGGCAGAACGGCGTACCGCTCGTGAATCTTCGTCGGCTCCAACTGCGTCGCGTGAACCAGCGTTCCGAGCGGCATGGCGTCCGTCGGTTCGATGCCGAACTTGTACTTCTTGGGCGACTTGAGCGCGATCTTCAGACTGCTCTGATTGATGGCGTCCCAGTTCAAGTACTCCTCGAAGTCCACGTCGCGGTGAATGCCGACTTCGGGAACGATACGATCCGTCATACTGCTTGGCCCTCCAGCTCCCAGGCTGAGATGCCTTGTTTCTTGAACTCGTCATCGATCGCTTTAATGAATTCTTCGAAGCGGTGGTCCGCGTAGATCTCGTCGATCCACCACTTCTGAATCACGTCAATTTGGAACTGTCTCAGTTGAGTTTTCTCCAGACCAATGACGACGTTGATGACGTCGCAACTCCTAATCTCCAGCGTTTCGTAGTCCGGAACGTCGTCCTTGAACTGGACGTCGAAGCGAACGCGCAAGTCCACGTTGAAAACCAACAACCTGTCGAATTCGGCATATTCAAACTCGAACATCGATATCCATCTCGGTCTGTGTAAAAATCGGCCAGGGAGCGCAGCGCCCACACGCGGTAAGAAATCCCCACGACCTGGCCGGGTGTGTCAGCGGATGCTCTTTTTCATCTTCCGCTCAATCATCTCCTTCGCCTGCTTCTTTGCCCTCGTCTCGAGCTGACGCACACGCTCCTTCGTAACGCCGCCAACGTCCGGATGCTGGCCTACCTCCTTAAGCGTGACTCCTTCCATGCGCAGGCGAAGAACCGTGCTGAGCCTCTTTGGCAAATACCGTAAGACCCAGTGGATCAGCGCGATGCTCTCGTTTCGGCACGACTGAGCAACTGGCCCTTCGTGCTTCTCGTCGATCAGCAGCGACGCCATGCTTTTCGTTTCTTCGCGCCCGAACGCCGCAGTGATCGAATGTCGCTGCGCTGCATTCGCCGCGTCTGCCTTGCGACCGTCCGACCAGTTTTGCTGAATCCGCTCCCGTGATTCCGCGCCGGAAAACTTCCAACGAGCCACATCGTTCGGCAACATCACTCCGGGGGCCATAACGACGATGTGACGCCAGATACACGACTGAATGACCCGGTAGCAGTACGTCACGAACCGGACCCCGGCGTCTGGGTCGTACTTGTTAGCGGCTTCGACCAAAGCGCGATTCGCTTCGCTAATCACGTCCTCAAAGTCAACCGCCAAGTACTCGCACATCCACTCGTACTTGTGGGCAAGCTTCATTGCCCAAGCCAGGCAACTTCTGATCAGCGTGTCCTTCGCCGCGCGAACAGTTGCGCGATTGCGGCTCTTCAGCTGCTTTCGGACGACGAGTTCTTCTTCCACCGTTAGCCAGATCGAGTGCTTCTTGATGTCATCCTGCCAAAGTTGCGTGCTCATTTCGGCTCCCTTCCGATGTACTTACCGCATATGCGGCAATGGACGATGCCGTCGCGAACAACGTAGTTCTCAGGGTTGTTGTGTGGGCGACAGGATTGTGGCGATCGAGCAACGTAAACAAACGCTTTGCGACCGGAGCGTGTTGGACGAACAGCAGCCGTGCGATCAATGCGACCAGCGTCGCGAAGTTCCTTCACACGCGCTGACGCAGTCTGATGTCGCATTTCAAAGTGCACTTCGATCTCATCGCATGTCGCACCGATCGCCCCACAGCGAACGATGTACTCCAGGATCGTGTCCCGAAGTGTGCCAGCAGACGAGTTAATCGACTTCGCTGCCGCTCGACTTGTTTCAGACGCTGTCATGTTCTTTACGCTCGCTCACGACCAAAGCCGAATCGCGACGATTGTGGCTGCCGCAATCACGGTGAGCCCGATGGCAACCAGCAATGCGACAACGATCTCTCGTCGGTCAAGGTCGTTCATCTTGAGTGGTCCTCAATCCACCGTTCGGCTTGCCACTTGTACGGCGTACGGTAGGCGACGACGCCAAGTGGCGCAACGATCAGCCAAAGCCTGTTGCCTTCGTCCCACTCCACTCGCCACATCTCGCTACTCCCTACTCCTGGTTGAAAAATGCTCGGCAGCCCACCCCGTCCATGCCGTCGGCCGTTGGCGTTCTTGCCGGTGATTCCTGCCGGCTGCCGAGCTTCCTTGAGCAGCTACCGGTCGGGCTCGAACCGACTTACCGAGGGACAGCTTGCCTGGCAGGTGGCTTCGGGAATTCGTGCTGCTGTTCCGGCGAACGGAACTCGCATTTGGTCCGACCGCTGCCGCTCGTTGCCGTGGGCGCCTGCCGCGCCGCGGTAGCCGCAGATACTGTCACCTCCCTTCAAGCCAGATTTTCGGTTTCGGCCCAGCGCTGGCATTGGGCTCGGTTTCGCGTTCGTCGCCCCCGAATTGCTGCCGGCAGTTGCGGTAAGGCTCGCCGTATTCGTCGCGGCGAAAATCGCTGTGCGGGCGGCGGCGTTAGCGGCGTCGGAGGCTCTTTCTTCTCAATTGTCTCGGCCGCAATCGGCGACCAGCCAGAAGTGGTCTGCCGGCAATCGCCGGTCCCGGCGTTGTAAACGACAACCGTTCCGTCGGCGGTGCTGTAGTAATTGCAGCTGCAACCCGTTCCGCAATCACGAGCAAAGGTTGATGTGGCCATGCCGTCCATGTCGGCGCGCACCGCGAACGCAAGAGACGATCGGGGCGTGCCACCTTCGTGGTCAAAAGAATCCTTGAAACGAATACGGCCTCAGAAGACCAAATGGACTGCCGGCTGCGATGACCGGTTACGCAATTCAGCCCAACGCGGGGTGAAGCCACCATCGACGTTGTCGAGTCCCGGGTCGTGGAATCGAACCACGTTTTGCGAGGTTATGAGCCTCGTGAGATACCTCACCTACCACCCGGTAAGTTGCCGGTCTTTCCCGGCTGTCAGGGAGCAGTCAAGCAACCTTTGGCCGAAGCTCGTCCCGCAGAACTTCGACCGTTGTCGGCGCCTGGATACCAAGCCGCACCTGGTTGCCAACAATCCGCAACACCTTCACCTCTACCTCGTCTCCTATCCAAATCGATTCGTTCTCGCGTCGAGTCAAAACCAACATCCCACTGACCTCGTTCACCGTTGAATCGCTCCCTCGTGGTTAAGCCGCTCCTGGCGATTCCGTTTCCTCTAGCTGCCGCTAGCTGCTGCTTCAAGTCGCTTGTAATTTCGCGTCCCAGCTGCAGACCAACCAATGAGGTCTATGTCGCGAACATTCCTCCCGTAACGGTCAGCGACCCTCAAGACGGTCGTCCAGTACGCCGCATCAAGCAACCAGAACGTGTCGGCATACCTGTCTAGCTTTTCTTCCGTCAGAGGATGCGTGTCCTCAATCTCTATGAACAAAGCCAAGCACCGCTGCTTGTTGATGAGCAGCCCATCAGGAAGCCCGACTATTCGTTCCTTTGCAATCTTCCAGAAGTCGCTGCGGAGATCGGACAACGACCACTCGCGGTCTTCCTCGCTCCAGTACGGGTGGCTGGCTGGAAGGTACTCCGCCCATTCGATGGGTTGGCCCGCGCGAACAACAGCGTCAAACAAAGCCCTGCGACGGTTGCTGGAGACGCTCTGCCAACCATCGCCTGTCCGCAGATCGGCAAGGATCTCGTTCTCAACCTGCTGAACCGCGTACTGTTCAAGTCGCCTTCCCACCTGCAACCCTCCAAAACCCCACTCAGATAAACTGCTTCACCTCGTTTCGTTGAATCGCCGGCGTTCGTTCAACATCCGGCCGCGCCTCTCGGCTCCGCTCAAACCGCTGAACATCTTCCTCGTAGATTCGGTAACGGGGACGCCCTCCTGGCTTCGTAGACATGTCAAACGCCCGCAGCTCACCGCTTCGAATCCAGGTGAGTACTTTGGCGACACTAATTCGCCACCGGTTCGCGAGTTGAGGCGGAGTCAAAAAGGCTGTTTTATTCATCGCCAACAATCGCCTCGTATGCGGGTGTGCGGGGCTTTCCGCCTTGACGAGGTGCTTCCGCCAGTCCGTCCGCTTCCAGCCGCTCCCAGGTCGTTTTCCCGAGGGCGATAAGTCGCTTTGTTGAGCGGTAGCACGCATCGCACAGGCCTCGTGTCACAACTTCCCGGTTGCACTTTGGCATCCTGCATTTATTCATCCGTGCAATCACCTCCAGTTGCGTGTGATGTTACACGTAATTTCGTGATAGTCAACAGAAATATCGAGAAAACACGCAACTCGTTTCCGGTTAGGCACTTACGGCTTTGCAAATCGCTGGCAAATGCCTACCATTTGTCCGTATGCCTCGAACTCCTGCAAAAACGACATTTTTCACGTCGGTCGAATTGCACGGCCACCTCGTCAAACTGAAGCGTGCAATCGCCAAGCTCTCAGAGGTCCAGCAGTACGCTGAAAAGGAGATTGATGGCCCCAATCCGGGCCTGTGGATATTCAACGCTCCAACAATGGAAGTTGGCTTGAAGTACGTGTTGGAATTTGCAAAGGAAGCCATAGAGTCTATGGAAGCTCACGAAGACGCTGACCCATACACCGACAAGACAACTCGCGCGAACCGCAACAAGAGTCGTTCGGAATGAGCGACAGGCCCGCCAAGCCCTACCCTGAGTTCCCGCTGTTCGCGCACGCATCCGGCCGTTGGTGCAAAAAGATTCGCGGCCGGAACCACTACTTCGGCAAGTGGGAGATCGGTTGGCAAGCAGCTCTAGCCGCTTACCAGGAAGTCGCCGACTACCTTCATTCGGGGCGGCGGCCACCGACCGACCCGAACGCTGTCACGGTTCGCTATGTCTGCAACCACTTCCTGACCGCAAAGGAAAAGCTCTGCGAGAGCGGCGACATCACCCAGCGCACGTTTGACGACTACAGGCGAACTGCCGTCCGCGTTGCGGACGAGTTAGGAAAAGATATTGCGGTCGCGTCCTTGACTGTTACCGACTTCGACAACTTGCGCAAGTCGCTGTCGAAGACAATGGGCCCGGTCACGCTCGGAAACGAAATCACGCGCGTCCGCGTCCTGTTTAAGCATGCTTACGACTGCGAGTTGATCGACAGGCCGGTTCGCTTCGGGCCGCACTTCAAGAAGCCAAGCAAGAAGACGCTTCGAACCGAGCGAGCCAAGAAGGGCAAACGGCTATTCACCGCCCAACAACTCTGTACGCTAGTCGACGAAGCAAGCGAGCAGATGGCTGCAATGATTCACCTGGGAGTCAACTGCGGGTTTGGCAACATGGATTGCGCTCGACTCACACGAAAACATCTAAACGGAACGAACTGGCTTGACTACCCGCGGCACAAGACAGGCATCCCGCGTCGTTGCTACTTGTGGGACGAAACGTTGCAGTCACTCGCATTCAAGCGGCCCTCTGCGAAAGACGAAAAGCACGACTCGCTTGTCTTCATCACTAAGTACGGCCAGCCGTGGTTCAAGGAGTCGGTCGACAGCCCCATTACAAAGGAGTTCCGCAAACTGCTCGATGACACGGGAATCTACCGGCCTGGCTTGAGTTTCTATGCGCTACGGCATACCTTCGAGACTGTCGCTGGGGAGTCACGCGACCAGGCCGCAGTCGATCACATAATGGGGCACGCAAGAGACGACATGGCATCGCTTTACCGCGAGGAAATCAGCGACGAACGTCTGGTTGATGTGTCGCTCTCTGTGCGCCGCTGGATGTATGGGCAAGATAAGGTGGTTGGGTTCGGTGGTGTCAAAACGGGTGTCAGCACCAAAAAGCGGCCTAAGCGGAAGTAGTTGGTTCAGCGGGGTTTGCGCCGGTAGCTCAGGGGATAGAGCAACGGATTCCTAAGACAAACTGGGCATTAGTAAACACTTCACGACATTCCCGTAAACCATCGACATTCATGAACTTGGCGCGATTTCACTGCTTTTCGAAATTGCCCCTTGGGATCGTAAAACGCCGCTTGCAGGTGTCACTGACACCCGCGATGGCACTTCGATCGTCATGCTCTGCCTGTGAGCCAAAACGATGTTGCCGCGTCGCAGCTTGACTTGCACAACCTCGGCCATCATTTGCGCGTCGAACGGACCAGCGGTCTCAAGCTTGGCCCCAGTCTTGTCATAGGTGTGAACTAAGAACACCTGAACCGATACGGCAGTCGTGCCGGTTTTCTCATCCTTCATTGCATCAGCGCCCCATCATGAGAACTTGCCCTGGCGTAAGAACGT
>ERZ869936.1928-NODE-1928-length-13334-cov-4.117629_pt1 | contig 13334 bp, 10 predicted proteins | sample MGYA00520876_ERZ869936 | MGnify/ENA primary metagenome ERZ869936 (study PRJEB32218, sample SAMN09650985) | biofilter metagenome | isolation source: enrty point of leading RO module | place: Saudi Arabia: Thuwal, RO plant located on Red Sea | collected 2016-02-17 ...
CGCCTCCTCCTCGACGCCGTCCGCCGCGGCGCGGGAGAGCCACAGGGGGCTGTGATCGGGCGCCAGGATGCTGCCCTCGCCCTGGGGGAGCAGGAAGGCGTCGGTGAACAGGCCGCCGCCCGCGCCGCGCTCGCGCCACGCGGGGTCGCGCCGGTCGAAGGCCGCCGCCGCGACGTCCGCGGCGCGGTCGCGCAGCTCGGTCTGGCACCGGTCGACCACGTGGTACTGGGCGAACTGCTTCGCCGCCGCGTGCAGGTCCGCCGCGACGCCCTCGCGCTCGTGGCGGATCGCGCCGAGCCCGAAGACCGAGAGCAGGATCGCCTGGAAGAGCGCGAGGAACACGACGACCACGACGACGCGGGTCTCCGTGGGAATCCGTCGCAGCCAGTACATCCGTGCCGTCCGGGGGGCCGCCCCATTGTCAACGCAAGCCGCCGGTTTCGCCCGTTCCCGTCACGCCCCGGTCATGCCGGGGGGTTCGGAAACTCGACGTCCGAGAGGTGCTCGAGGCGGCAGCGGCGCTCCTCCCCGGTGGGCAGGCGCACGAGCAGGCCTTCGCGGATGCTCGCGTCGAGGACGCGGCCCGACACCGTCTCGTTGCCGCAACGGAACCGGACCTCCTTGTCCTCCATGGCGCTGAACCGGTTCCAGGCGTTCTCGAGGTCGGCGTACTCGCCCTGGGCGATCTTGTCGAGCCACTGTTCGAGGCCGCGGAGGATGGCGCGCAGGAGCCGGGGGCGGGGCACGGGCTGCTTGTCGCGGCTCTCCTCGCGGAGCGACGTGGCCATGCCCTCGAGCTCGCCCTCGAAGTCGTCCGGCGCCTGGTTCACGTTGATGCCCACGCCCGCCACGACGCGTCCGGGAACGCCGTAGTCGCGCACCTCCAGCAGAATGCCCGCCACCTTCTTTCCCCGCACGAGGATGTCGTTGGGGAACTTGATGCGGGCGGGCACGCCGGCGACCTCCTGCATCGCCCGGGCCACGGCGGTGGCGATGGCGATCGTCAGAACCGACGCGAAGGTGTCGGGCGGCTCGAGGTCGAGGAGCATGCTGAAGAGGAGCGACTTGCTGCGGTGGGACGTCCAGACGCGCTGCCCGCGGCCGCGGCCGCCGGTCTGGTGCTCGGCGATGACGAGGGTGCCGTGCGGCCGCCCCTCCACCATCAGCTCGAACGCCACGTCCTGCGTCGAGCCCACCTCGTCCTTGTAGAAGACGAGCTGGCCGAGCCGGTCGCAGCGGAGGCCCGCGCGGATCCAGTAGGGGAACAGCCGGTCGGGCTTGCCCGCGAGCCTCCAGCGCCCCTCCTCGTCGTCCTCGAAGACGAACCCGTCCCGCGCCAGCCGCTCCCGGATGCCGGGAAGGCGGTCGGTCTCGATGCCCGTGCGGCGGCTCAGGAGATCCGGGTGCAGTCCCTGGGGGAACGGCCGGAACTCGTTCAGGAACGCCGACAGGAGGGCCTCCTCAGTCGCCTCCGTCATGCCCACCTCCTATACGCCCTGCGGCGACGGATGGGAAGTCCCTGCCGCGTCGAGCCGGCGGCGGAGGCGGCCCAGGCGGTGGTCCACGGCGCGCAGGAAGCGCTGGCGGGCCCGGGTGTCGACGCAGATCTTTCCCGTCACGAGGCGGGACCGGGCGTCCACGGCCGTGTCCAGGGCGGCGGGCAGGTCCCCGACGCGGTGCTCGTAGTACTTGGCCAGGTCCTCCAGGGGCTGGAAGGCGTAGGGGAAAAGGTCCTTTCTCTCCTCCAGGAGCCGGGCGCTCTCCACGTGGCGCCCCGCGCGCCGCTCGAGCAGGGCAAGCCGCTCCAGCACGCGGGGCAGCAGGGGATGGCGCCCCGCGCGCAGGCCGTCGAGCGCCGCGGTGTAGCACCCTCGCGCCTCCCGGTCGCGGCCCGCCGACTCGTGCACCTGGCCGAGGTTGGCGCGCACCACGGGATGCTCGGGCGCGGCCGCGTGCCGCGCGAAACGCGCCAACGCCGCGGGCAGCGTGAGGATGTCGTGCAGGTTGTGCTCGAAGACGCGGGGGATGCGCGAGCTGTCGCCGCGCAGGTGGTCGAAGAACGCCGCGGGGCACTCCGCGCCCGGCAGGTCGTCGGGCCGCGCGAACCGCACGAGCTCGCGCTCGAAGGTCTGCAGCCGGCAGTCCGGAAAGGCGCCGCGGAAGAGACTCCGGCCGACGAGGCACAGGTCGAGGTGCACGGCGGGGAGCGCGGCCTCCATGCGGTGAAAGGACATGCGGTCGAGCAGGCGCGGGGCGTCGAACCCCTTGCCGTAGAAGGACACGAGGAAGGAGAACCCGGCGAAGCGGCGGTTCACCGCGTCCAGCAGCGCGGGCTCCTGGGTGATGTCCTTCAGGAAGTACTGCTCCACCACGAAGGAGCCGTTCTCGAACCAGCCCGCGCCGAGGAGGAACACGTAGGTGCCCGCCCCGCCGCCCAGGGAGGTCGTCTCCGTGTCGAAGAACACGGCGCGGTCGGCGCGGAACCCCTCGACGCGGGGGTCCCGGGCGACTTCGGCCAGGTGGCCCACGGGCTCCCGGTGGGCGGCCCCGAGCTCCACCTCCCCGTGGCGGTGCTGGAGCGGCACGCGCACCGTACGGACCCAGAACGGCCCCCGGGCCCCCTCGGCGGCGCCCCCGGGCAGGCGCACCTCGGCCCCCCGGGCGGGCGCTGCCGCGCCGGCGGGGGCGACGATGCCACGCAGCTTGTTCGGCAGACCGATGCCGCCGCCTGGAGACTGCGGACGGCGGGGACGGGTCCGGGCGCGGGGCGGCGGCGTTAAGGCCATGCCCCACAAGGGCTTAGGTCCAAGCACAACAGGTTGTGGTCCCGGTCGGCCCGGATACAACCACGTGCCCTCAGCGGGCGAGGGCGCCCACGATGGCGGCCGCCTCGGGCCGGTCGCGGTAGGACTCCGTGAGCCAGCGGCGGCGGATCTTCCCCTCCCGGTCCACGTGGAAGGTGGCCGCCCGGGCCATGACCTTGTTGGGGAAGGGGTCGGGGTCGAGGGCGTCGAAGGCCTCGGCCGCCTGCCCGGACGGGTCGCTCAGGAGCGTGACCCCGTCGCCGAGCTTCTCCTGGAGGTCCCTGAGCTCGTCGACGGGCTCGAGGCTGAGGGCGTAGACGCGCACGCCCAGCCGCGCGAAGGCCGCCTTCTCGCCGGCGAGCCCCACGAGCTCGCGTTCGCAGAAGGGTCACCAGGGCCCGCGGAAGAAGACGAGCAGCACGTCGTGGCCGCGCTCGGCGCGCAGCTCGAAGCGGGCGCCGTCGCGCACGCGGGTCGCGGCGACGTCGGGCGCCGGCTCGCCCACGTCGGGCGCCGCGCCGGGCGCCTCGTAGGAGGAGAGCAGGAACATCCACGTCGCGACCGCGCCCAGGAGAAGGAAGGGGATCGCCGCCGCCGCCAGGCGCCCGACGCTCTTGCGGCGCACGTCGCCCACGTTGCAGCCGAGGTAGATGGGCAGGAGGTGGTGCAGCAGGTACCCGAGGCCCGACCAGCCGCCGGCGTTGCGGGGGTCGCCGAGGCCCAGCTCGAGGGCCGACGCCTTGTCGAGGAGCATCCACGCCGCGGTCGTCTCCATCTCCTCCGGCGGCAGGTCGATCTCGCCGGCGCCGACGTTCTCGCGGGTGTAGAACTTGATCTTCTTGAAGACCGTGGCGAGCGTCTTCACGCCCACTTCGCCGCGCCACGTCGCGAAGGCGGGCTCCTCGCGGGACTCGTCGGCGTGCAGCACCCGGACGTCGACGTCCACCTCGGCCTCGGTGAAGTAGTCGGGGTTGATGCGCTTGGCGTAGGCGCGGCGGTCGTCGTACTCGATGCGCGTGATCAGGAACTGCTCGCCCTGGTGGCCGTAGATCGCGCCCTCGTGGATCTGCGTCATCGCGTCGGGGCGGTCCACCTCGGCCATGACGACGTTGCGCTCCTCGTCGAGGACGACGAAGTAGTCGACGTCGGCCGCCGACAGGGACACATCCTCGGCGGGGTACGCCTCGGCCATCCAGTGGTAGCGGCCGCCGGCCTTGTGGAGGATGCGCGCCTCCCGGGCCAGGTAGTCGAGCACCTCCCCGGTGACGGGGTTGGCGCCGAAGTCCTCGCCCTCGTCGAAGGGAAGCTCGAAGGCCGCGCACTTCAGGTGGTTGACGAAGACGATGAGGTTGTCGGGGTCGATGACGGCCCGCTCCTGCGGCCGGTCGAAGACGTACTCGGGGTGCGCCGCGATGTACTGGTCCATGGCCGTGGAGCGGCACATGAGGACCGCGAGGGAGAGCCCGGCGCGGCGGCCCGCGCGCCCCGCCTGCTGCATCGTCGAGGCCAGCGTGCCCGGGTACCCGGTGAGCACGGCCACGTCGAGCGACCCGATGTCGACGCCCAGCTCGAGGGCGTTCGTGGACACCACCTCGTGGATCTCGCCGGTGCGGAGCCCGCGCTCGATGGTGCGGCGCAGCTTGGGCAGGTACCCGCCCCGGTAGGCGCACACGGTCTCGTGGGGGAATCCGCGGTCGCGGTTGCGGTCCTTCAGGTACTTCGTGAGCACCTCCACCATCTGGCGGGAGCGCACGAAGTAGATGGCCTGCACCGAGCCGCCGGCAAAGAGGTTCGACAGGCGCCGCACCTCCTCCAGAGCGTTGGCCCGCAGGCCCAGGTCGCGGTTGACGACGGGGGGGTTGTAGATCGCGAAGTGCCGCTCGCCCCGGGGCGAGCCCGACTTCTCCACCAGCTCGCAGGGCACGCCCAGCAGCTTCTTCGCGTGCTCGGCCGGGTTGGCGATCGTCGCGCTGCTGGCGAGGAACACCGGGTCGGCGCCGTAGTGGCGGGCGATGCGGCGGAGGCGGCGGAACACGTTGGCGACGTGGCTGCCGAACACGCCGCGGTACGCGTGCAGCTCGTCGACGACCACGTACTTGAGGCCTTGGAAAAGATCGGTCCACTTGACGTGGTTGGGCAGGATGCCCGAGTGGAGCATGTAGGGGTTGGTGACGATGATCTCGCCGCTCTCCCGCAGCACCGCGCGGGTCGAGGAGGGCGTGTCGCCGTCGTAGGTGTACGCCCGGATGCCCTCGGGCAGGCGCTCGACCACGCCGTTGAGTTCGGCGACCTGGTCCTGGCTGAGGGCCTTGGTGGGGAAGAGGTAGAGCGCCCGGGCGCCGGTCTTGCGGACGACCGCGTCGAGGACCGGCAGGTTGTAGCAGAGGGTCTTGCCCGAGGCCGTGGGCGTGACGACGCAGACGTTCTTGCCCGCGTGGGCCAGGTCGGCCGCCTGCCGCTGGTGGGTGTAGAGGCGCTCGTAGCGGTACTCCTTCAGCGTGCGGCGGAGGTCGGGGTGCACCCAATCGGGCCAGTCGGCCCATTCCGGCGGCCGCGCCTCCTGGACGTGCCACGTGACGACGTTTTCCGCGTAGCGGGGGTCGCTGCGGAGGCGCTCCAGGACCTCCGCGAGGGGCAGCGCTGCCCGGGGAATCGACATTCGGGCCGATTCTCGCCCGCGGGGGGGACGGCGCGCGTTGGAAGACAATACGTAGAATGGTTGAAGGAGACTGCCCATGACCGACCGCGTGCTTCCGATCGTCGCGCTCCTCGCCGCGCTCGCCGCCGCCGGGCCCACCGACGAGGGGCCGCCCGAGATCGCCGTGGAGCTGCGCGGGGCGGCCCCGGAGGGCGAGGTTCGTCTCGGGTACTCGAGCCCGCGGCGCATGGACATCGAGCGCACGGTGCCGCGGTTCATCTTCGAGGTGCCCGAGTTCAAGGGCGACGACCCGCTGTTCTTCCGCATCGCCCTCGGCGAGACGAAGGGCATGCCGTTTTTCGGGGCGCTCGACCGCGACCCCGCGCGGGACTACCACGACCTGCTCTACCTCGACCGCAACCGCGACCTCGACCTCACGAACGACGGCCCGCCGATCGAGGGGCGCATCCGGCAGCTCTGGAACCTCGAGGGCAAGCTCATCGAGTTCCTCGACCTGCGCCTGGACCTTCCCTACACCGTCGACGGCAAGCAGGTCACGGAGGCGTACCCCTGCGTCTTCTACTTCGTGCTCGAGAAGGGCGCGAAGCTTCCCGACGCCATGCTCGTCGAGCGCGACGGGTGGCGCGAGGGCACGCTGAACGTCGCCGGCCAGGACTACGTGCTGGCGGTGGTGGACGACGACTCCGACGGCCAGTTCTCCACGAGCGACTCGTGGGTGATGCGGCCGGCCGGCACCGAGCGGGCCGACCTGCTCCATCGCGACGCCACCCGGTCCATGCTCTTCCCGTCGTGGTCGGCCGACCAGAAGTGGACCATCGACGTGAAGTCCATCGACCCGATGGGGCGCAAGGCGGCCCTGGTGGTGAAGGAGGCGAAGGAGACCGAGCGCGACTACTTCGTGCGGGTGGCGCGGCAGCGGCAGACCGACGAGGAGCGCCGCCTGAACCTCGACCCGCTGCGCCCGAAGGCCGACCAGAACGACAAGGTCGACTGGATCGCCGACAAGGACGTGGCTTACGCGAGGGACATCGCCGCGAACCCGCGGGTGAACAAGCCCCTCGTGCTCGCCTTCGAGGCGCCCAACTGCCCCTTCTGCGCGCTCATGGAGAAGCACACCTTCCGCGACCGCGAGGTCGTCGCGCTCTCGAAGCGGTTCGTGTGCGCCAAGATCCGCTTCGGCCCGGGCTCCGACGACACGGACAAGTACAAGGTGGCCGGCACGCCGACCTACGTGATCCTCGACGTGAAGGGCGCCGAGGTGGCGCGCCACGCGGGCTTCCTGCGACCGACCGAGTTCGCGGCCTGGCTCAAGAGCGCGCTGCGGTAACACGGTTCACCGCGGAGACGCGGAGGAGCGCGGAGTCCGCGGAGAAGAACAGGGGGCCAGTCGACGCACCCCGCCCCAAATCGTGCGAACTGTTAGAAGAGAAGTGCCTGGCACCAATCTTCTACTATTCGCGGAGTTTCTTTAGTTCTTCCGTCAATACGGGGACGACCTCGAAGGCGTCGCCCACGATGCCGTAGTCGGCCACCTTGAAGATGGGCGCCTCGGCGTCGACGTTGATCGCCACGATGCACTTCGACGTGCGCATGCCCGCGAGGTGCTGGATCGCGCCGCTGATGCCCACGGCGATGTAGAGCTTAGGGCTCACGGTCTTGCCCGTCTGGCCCACCTGCTCCTCGTGGGGCCGCCAGCCCGCGTCCACCACGGCGCGGCTCGCGCCCGTGACGCCGCCCACCGCCGCCGCGAGGTTCTCGATCAGGTGCCAGTTCTCGGGGCCCTTCATGCCCCGGCCGCCCGACACGATGATGTCGGCCTCGGTCAGGTCGAGCTTCTCCGAGGCCTTCGCGAGGACCTCCTTCACCACGGCGCGGATGCCGTCGGCGCCCACGCCCGCCTCGACGGGCTCGACGGGGGCCGTGCGGGAGTCGTCCGGCGCGGCCGGCTCGAAGACGTTGGGCCGCAGCGTCGCGATGACCGTGTCCGTGGACGCCGCGACCGTCGCGATCGCCTTGCCCGCGTACACCGGCTTCCTCACGGTCACCTTGCCGCCCTCGACGCCCACGGAGGTGACGTCGGTCAGGAGCGCGCTGCCCGTGGCCGCGGCCAGCGCCGGCGCGAGGTCCTTGCCCACCACCGACGCCGCCAGCACGACCAGCTTGGGCGACGACGCGGCCACCGCCTTCGTCACGGCCTTCACGTAGGCCTCGACGGTGAACGCGGCGAACACGTCGGCATCGGCCACGAGGACGCGGTCGGCGCCCAGCTTCGCCACGTCGGCGGCGAGAGCGGCGACGCCCTTGCCCACGAGCACGGCGTCGACGCCGCCCCCGAGCGACCCGGCGAGGCGGCCGGCCTCGCCCATCATCTCGGCGGCGGACTTCTTGAGCTTGCCCTTCGACGTCTCGACGAACACGCAGACGGCGGCCATCAGATCACCTTCGCTTCCTGCCGCAGCAGCTTCACGAGCTCCGGGACGGCGTCGGCGCCCTCGCCCACGATGCGCCCGCCCTTGCGCTCCGGCGGCGGCTCGAGCTTCGCCAGCTCCAGCTTGCCCGAGGGCGCGGGCGCCTCGACCTCCTCGATGGGCTTCTTCTTCGCCATCATGATGCCCTTGATCGAGGGGTAGCGCGGCTCGGCGAGGCCGCGCTGGGCGGTGAAGACCGCCGGCAGCGCCACTTCGACGACCTCGGTGCCGCCCTCGGCCTCGCGGTGCGCCGTGGCCTTGCCGTCGGCGATCTCGAGCTTCGTCACCAGCGACACGACGGGCAGGTCCAGCAGCTGGGCGACGAGGATCCCGACGGCGCTGTTGTCCGAGTCGATGCTCTGCTTTCCGAAGAGCAGGGCGTCGAAGGCGCGGTCCTTCACCGTCGCGGCGAGCACCTTGGCGATCCCCAGGGGCCCCCGGGCGCCGTGGGCGTCCTTCACGTGGACCGCCTTGTCGGCCCCCATGGCGAGGGCCTGCCGGATCTCCTTCGTGGCCTCGGCGGGGCCCAGGCACACGACCGTGACGCTGCCGTCGCCGGCCGCCTCCTTGAGCTGGATCGCCCGTTCCAGGGCGATCTCGTCGTAGGGCGAGATGACGTGCTCGACGCCGGACCGGTCGATGGACTTGCCGTCCGAAGCCACCTTGATCTTGGCCGCCGAGTCCGGCACCCGCTTGACGCAGACGATGAGATCCATGGGACGGGCATTTTCGCACGGCGATCCAGCCTCTACCGTTCACCGCAAAGACGCAGAGGATCGCGGAGTCCGCAAAGCGCGAAAAGGGGGGTCCGGGGGGCAAGGGGGTCCGCCCCCGGACCCCCCTATCGCCCGCCTCGGCGATCTCCGCGGACCTCTGCGTCTCCGCGGTGAACAGCTCAGGGCCCGGGCCCTTCCAGCTCGGCCATGCGGAAGCGCTCGCCCAGGTACACCTCCCGCACGAGGGGGTCGCTCACGAGGTCGGCCGACGGGCCGTGCCGCAGGATGCGGCCCTCGAAGATGATGTAGCTGCGGTCGGTGATCGCCAGCGTCTCCCGCACGTTGTGGTCCGTCAGCAGGATCGACAGGCCGCGGCGTTTCAGGCCGCGCACGACGTCCTGGATGTCGGCGACCGCGATGGGGTCGACGCCCGCGAAGGGCTCGTCCAGCAGCAGCAGGCGCGGCTCCGTCAGGAGGGCGCGCGCGATCTCGAGGCGCCGGCGCTCGCCGCCGCTCAGCGTTTCGGCGTCCCGGTCGCGCAGCGACCCGAGCTCCAGCGTGTCCAGGAGATCGTCGATGCGCGCCGCCCGCTCCTTGCGCGCGATCTTCAGCGTCTCGGCGATCACCTGCATGTTGCGCAGCACCGTGAGGCGGCGAAAGACCGACGGCTCCTGCGACAGGTAGCCCATGCCGAGCCGCGCGCGCTTGAACATCGGCAGGGCGGTAACGTCGTGTCCATCGAAGACGACCGAGCCCGCGTCGGGCCGGATCATGCCCATGGACATCTTGAAAACCGTGGTCTTCCCGGCGCCGTTGGGACCGAGCAGGCCGACGATCTCGCCGGGCCGCACCTCGAAGGCGACGTCGTTGACCACCTTGCGGCGGCGATACGCCTTGACGAGGTTCTCCGCCCTAAACAGGCTCATGAAGCGGCCTTACGTCGAACCGGCCGAAAAACCCCGACCGGCCGTGTGGACAGGATGTGGATAACACGACGAGGGGCCCAGGGACCGCGAAATCGCCTCCGCGGGCCCGCGAAGAGCACCGAACGTCCGATCACCCGGAGGCCACCGTGCGCTTGGTTGACGGCCCGCGCCAATTCTTTTCGTCCCAAAGGCTTAGGAACCGCCTCCCGGCGGCAATCCCGTTTCCAACGCGTGCTAATCCGCACGAATCCCGATTTCATGGCTTTCCAGCCTGCGGGGACGGCGCGAGGCGCGGGTAAGGACCGCGTAAGGAGGGGGGCGCCGGCCTTGTGCATAACTCCGGGCGCCGGGGGGCCCTACCGGATGAGGTCGACCCTCGTAGGACCACGATAGACGCGGGGGATGTGGATGGGCCAGAAGATGGCGAAAGCGCGCCCCACGAGGTGGTCTTCGGGCACGAAGGGGTGCACGATCTGGCCCTCGCAGTCCTCGATGTCGCCCTTGGTGAAACGGCGCACGAGACCGTCGAGATCGGCGGCGACGACCACCTCCGTGTCGGGCGGCCCGGCCGGGATCACCGGGTGGGGGTTCAGGGGGTCGTCCTGGCTCGAGCGCGAGGTCGGGTCGAGGTAGCGGATGACGCTGCCGTCCTTCAGCACGAACTCGGCGCGCTTCCAGACGCGGCTGTCGCTGCTCGCCTGGGTGTTGTCGCCCAGCATGAAGTAGTGGCCCTCGGGGATCTCCCAGACGTAGTCCGGGGCCTTCTCGCGGTCGGCCGAGCGCTCGTAGTAGTCGGCGTTGTAGTAGAGGTCGCGGTCGATCCGCAGGTCCTCCACCGACGACGCGAGGCCGGTTGCCCGCAACGCGATGCGGTGGTCCCACCAGTCGGTCGGCTCCGTTTCGGGCACGCCCTGCCCGCCGGGACGCCGCGGCGCCTCGGGGGCGGGCGGCGTGTCGGGGAACGGGATCTCCAGGGACGCCGCGGCGTCGCCGGAGATCTCCACGATCAGCTGCTCGTCCACGTTGGCGAAGGAGACGTCCAGGGTCATGCCCTCGGCGAGGCGCACGTCCACGGGCACCCGGTGCTCGCCGCCGTCCCGCAGCGCCACGACCGCCGCGCTCCCGCCGGCGCCCAGCACGAGGCGGTGCGCGCGGCCGTGCTCCTGCAGCGTCACCTCCATCTCGCCGGCCCGCGCGACGACGAGGCGGAAGCGGATGCGCACGTCCCCCACGGCGAACCCACCACCGCCGTGGTCGGTGTCGTTGTAGGCGGCCACCCGCCGGTCGAAGACCAGCTCGGCGCCGTGCTCGTCGGTGTCCACGCCGAAGCGCCCGGCCGTCTCGTCCACGTCCCACCCGTCGTCGGCGTGCCAGTTGGCGCTCGCGTCGTAGGAGCGCTCCTCCCGCAGCGGCTCGGGGTAGTACGGGAACAGGAGCCGCTCGCGCACGCCCCTGGGTTTGCGCTGGATCGTCCAGGTGGCGCCCTTGTCGCGGCTCGCCCAGAGGTCGCCGTCGACGATGCGGAGCCACTCCCCCGGCATGCCCGCGAGGCGCTTGATGTAGTTGCGCGACCGGTTCAGGGGGAACTGGAAGACGACGACCTCGTACCGCTCCGGCGCCCGGCGCAGGTAGACGTACTTGTCCACCAGGATGCGGTCGCCGTGCAGCGGCGGCTCGTCGCCCAGCAGCGTGGGCATCATGGACCGCGTGGGGATCCGGAACGCCTCGAGGCAGAAGTGGCGGATCACGAGCGCCATGGCGATGGCCACGGCGAAGGCTTCCAGGTTGTCCCGGAGAAACAGCGCGGCCCCGCGGCTCACTTCTTCTTTTCTTCCTTGCGGCCGAGGACCGAGAGGAAGGCTTCCTGCGGGATGGCGACGTTGCCGACCTGGCGCATGCGGCGCTTGCCTTCCTTCTGCTTCTCCAGGAGCTTCCGCTTCCTGGTTACGTCGCCGCCGTAGCACTTGGCCGTGACGTTTTTCCGCAGCGCCCGGATCGTCTCGCGGGCGATGATCTTGCCGCCGATCGCGGCCTGGAGCGCCACCTCGAAGAGCTGCCGGGGGATCGTCTGCTGCAGGGCCCTAAGGATCTCGCGGCCGCGCCGCTGGGCCACCTCCTTGTGGCAGATCACCGAGAGCGCGTCCACCTCGGTGCCCGCCACGAGGATGCGCAGCCGCGCGAGGTCGGCCGGGTAGAACCCGAGCATCTCGTAGTCCATGGTGCCGTAGCCGCGGGTCGCCGACTTCACCAGGTCGTAGAAGTCGAAGACCATCTCCGAGAGGGGCAGGTCGCAGACGAGGATGAGCCGCGTGGGGCCGAGGTAGTCCTGGCGCACGAACTTGCCGCGCCGCTCCGTCGCGAGGGTCATGAGCGGGCCGATGCCCTCGGGCGGCGTGATCCTGGACACCCGCACGAGGGGCTCCCGGAACTCGTCGATCTCCGCCGGGTCGGGCAGCTCGCTCGGCCGCTCGACCGTGACGACATCGCCGTCGTTCGTCCGCACCTCGTAGGTGACGTTCGGCGCGGTCTGGATGATCTCGACGCCGCTCTCCCGCTCGAGCCGCTCCCGCACGATGTCCATGTGCAGCAGCCCCAGGAAGCCGCAGCGGAAGCCGAAGCCCAGGGCCTCGCTCGATTCGGGGTGGAAGCTGAAGGACGCGTCGTTGAGGTGCAGCTTCTCGATGGCCTTGCGAAGCTCGTCGAAGTCCTGCGTGCTGGCGGGATAGATGCCGCAGAACACGAGCGGCTTCGGGTCACGGAACCCGGGGATCGGCACGACCGTGCGGTCCTTCGCCGGCGCGATCGTGTCGCCCACCTTGACGTGCTCCAGCGTCTTCAGGTTGGGCACCACGTAGCCCACCTCGCCGGCGCAGAGGCTGTCGGTCTTCTCCATGCGCGGCTTGACGACGCCGTCCTCGTTCATCTCCCGCTCGTAGCGTTTCGATAGGAACTGGATCTTCGTGCCCCGCCTGAGACGCCCGTCCAGCACGCGTACGTACACGATGACGCCCCGGTAGTCGTCGTAGGCGGCGTCGTAGATCAGCGCGCGCACGGGCCCGTCGGGGTCGCCCTGGGGCGGCGGGATGCGGCTGACGATTCCCTCCAGCACGTCGTCAACGCCGAGGCCCGTCTTGGCGCTGACCCGGAGGATGCCCTCCTTGCCGAAGCCGAGACCGGTGGCGATCTGCTCCTCCACGTCCTCGACCTGCGCGCCCGGCAGGTCGATCTTGTTCATCACGGGGATGATCTCGAGGCCGGCGTCGACGGCGAGATAGGCGTTCGCCACGGTCTGCGCCTCGACGCCCTGGGCGGCGTCCACCAGCAGCAGCGCGCCCTCGCACGCGTAGAGCGCCCGGGACACCTCGTAGGAGAAGTCCACGTGGCCGGGCGTGTCGATCAGGTTCAGCGTGAGGCCGTTCCAGGGCATCTGGACGGCGCTGGCCTTGATCGTGATGCCGCGCTCCCGCTCCAGGTCCATGTCGTCGAGCACCTGGTCGCGGAACTCGCGCTCCGAGATGGCGCCGGTGCGCAGCAGAAGCCGGTCGGCAAGCGTGGACTTGCCGTGGTCCACGTGGGCGATGATGCAGAAGTTGCGGTACTGCTCCAGGCGCATGGAAGGGACCGGATTATAGGGGGGCTGTGTAGAGGGACCGGGCCCCCCGCCCGGGCGCCGTTCCCGGTTCCTGTTTTTTGGTCTAGAGGTCGAGGCGTTTCCGCAGGTCCGGGTCCTTCAGCTTCTCGGCCAGGGCGCGGAGGGCCTC
>ERZ869936.1929-NODE-1929-length-13331-cov-30.661796_pt1 | contig 13331 bp, 28 predicted proteins | sample MGYA00520876_ERZ869936 | MGnify/ENA primary metagenome ERZ869936 (study PRJEB32218, sample SAMN09650985) | biofilter metagenome | isolation source: enrty point of leading RO module | place: Saudi Arabia: Thuwal, RO plant located on Red Sea | collected 2016-02-17...
TACCAAATATCCTCGAAATCTTCGCCTTCGTTTGCTTTGCTGTAGTCCGTTGGCCTAATAGCAAAAAAGTCGGTATGAGTATGCCCACCAGTAAGATGATAAAACCAATCCAGGTTTTTCGCGGCTTCTTTGTCGTAGTCGAAGAGTTCTTTGTATCCAAGTTCTTTAAGTTTCTCATTTGTTCTTCTTCTTATAAATTGTTTCAAATCATAAGCTGTTAAGTTTTCCAGATCACCCTTCTCAAACATCTTGTCTATATATTTTTCTTCTAATTCTAGCATTGTCATCGCTGCATCTTCTACGTGTGGCTTACAAGCTTTGCGTAACATAGGTTTTTCTTTGCACATGTGATTAAACAACTTGCAACCCATCTTACTATGTAGTGACTCATCACGTACTGACCACTTCATTTGTTGGCCAATACCTTTTAACAAGTTTCTTAGTTGAAAGCTATATAGCACCGCAAACGCAGAGTATAAACTAACACCTTCAGCAAACGCACTAAACACTGCTAAAGACTTACCGATCTCTACTGGATCTGTACCATCATAACTAACTAAGTTATCGAACCTTTCTGCTGTAGCAGGTTCGTGTAAAAACGCTTCAAAGTTTTCTAACCCTAGCGTTTCGTTTAAATAGGAATATGCAACAGCGTGTATTGTTTCCTGACTTCCAAACATCATAGCCATCTGCTGTATCTCATGTTTAGGAAACCAACCAACAACCTTCTGTGTCCAGTAATCTGATACTGCACACTCAGTCTGAGCAAACCCTAATAATATGTTACCAACTAAATGTTTTTCTTCTTCTGTAAGCTTTTCGTTCCAGTCTTTTACATCACCTGACATAGGTATTTCTGTGTGTAGCCAAAACGCTTGTGCTTGTGGTAACCAGCCCTCATTATAATACTCAGGGTATTCAAATGGTTTATACGGTATTCTCTTATCAAATAGTCCCATAATTATTCGTAATATAAAGATAAACAAATATCAAATAAAAACACATACAATACATGATCAACTTTTAATTCATCGTTATTAACGTACTGTCTGTATCCTAATAAAAACCCTGGATATAATCCAAAGCTTAATTCCCAACTAATTAATTTCATCTTCCTTGTCCTCTGTATTTAGAGCCAGAATAATACTTACCACCTTTTTGATTTGTATTCCTATTTTTAGAGTGGACACCAGGTCTTTTCTTTTTAGGTTTAAATCTATATGTTTGTAATACTAATCTAGCCATGTTTTATTAATTTAACTACTTCATCGCACTCACTTTGTTTTTGAGGTTTAAACAACCTCATCTTAGGATACTTATCAGCTATAACTTTTTTAAACAACTTCCAACGTATTGGAAATGATTCGTTAGCTCTACCCTTACATTCAATAATAAAATTTGTGCCTTCAAAATCTGGTGTATAACTTATAGCTAAAACCTTTTTGTTTCCTCTATTAATCATATCACCTTTACCGTTTGATTGTCTTTCATAAGATGAATTATTAAATTCAAATGACGGTTGTAATTCAAACGATCGTTTCTCATATTGAGCTTTTATCTTAGCTTTCTTTAATGCTCTATACATGTAAGCTTCAAGTCCACTAGCAAACTTAATCCCATCGACAGTAACTTTTTTACTGACAACAGGACCTCGTTTTTTTCTTCTAATCTTTCGTCTCATCTTCAGGATAACCGTGTGATGTATAGATTATATTCTCTTCAAGACATTTCTTAGCTGCTTGTATATATAATAAAGCATCCATGATCTCTTCTTGTACGTCATTTAAGAAGTCATCAAGGTCTTTCATACCCTGTTCTACTTCTTCGTCCATTGTTTGACCATATTTCTTTTGGCCAACGATACTTCTTTCGTCCATCTTCTTGATGACATTAAGAACTATTTTATCTTTAGTTTTAATTTTCATCTTTGACAAATGTACCGTTTACCATTGAACCTTGTCTATCTGATATTTCACTGTAAGCAGACGCGATACAGTCTTCTATTCTATACCCTGATAATTTAGCTAAGTTAGTTAATACAACGGTACAATCACCGATAGCATCAACTATTTCTGTTTGATCGTTTTCTAAGATAGCTTTAGCTAACTCTCCAACTTCTTCTTGTAGTTTAATAAGCTGTGTCTTGCTGTCTCCGTTTTCATAAATACCTCTTGCATCAGCCCAAGATCTTATATCGTTAAAAACTTTAAGTGATCTTGCATTAAACTTTTTCTCTTTTACAAAATTATTAGCAAAAGCTTTATTGTATATGTAGCTTCTTTGTGGATTATACATAGACGTTTTAACGTTCTTCATAATCCAAGTTATCGTATCACTGTCTAGTTTAAATCGACCGTGATCTGTTTCCCACTCCATACCGATAACATCAAATAATCTACCTTTAAGTTTATCGATAGGTACTGGAAACGTAGTAGTTTGTTCTGTTACGTTTATTTTCATTTTGGTTTTGGGGTTTAAAGTTTTATATAATCTATGGTCAACTTTGTAACCATAAGCTTTTTGTAATTGTAATTCTCTAATAGAAACAGCATCAATATCTGTATGTGTTTCTAGTATCTCGTACTCACCAGGCCCGTAGCCTTGTTGAACAGTGACCCGGTTATTAAGATCACACGTCACACCAATCTTTTTACCTGGTATGTGATAAATATAGTATGTCATAGTTTGTCATTATATAAATGCATGTTATGTGCATGATGGTAATACCATCCGATGTCTTTATTTACATCCTCTGCAACTTTCTTTTGCAACATACTAAAACAGTATTGATCGTTACAAAAACCGTACCAGAGATCATTAGATCTCATATACACAGACATACATAGTCTATCATTAATTATTGTAAATTGCACCGCGTACGTACAAGGTGTATCGTTCTCGTAATCTAAGTTTTCTTTACAATCGTAAATACTTATTGCAGCATGCCTTGTATCATTTTCAAACTTAAGTTTATCAATGATATATTCATACTGATCGTTACGCAGCCATTGCCAACCGTAGTTAGAATTAACATTGCCGTTATGATCAGCCATACGCTCCCATATAGGAGGTATCTTGCCATATATATCGCCAAGTTTCTTTATGTTACGATCGCCTGATAAATACCATTGCCATTCAGCTTCAGCATATTCTTCTTTCCAATTACGTTCTTTGTTTGTAATCTTATTATCTAACGGGTTTTGTAAATAAAAACCTATATTGAATAAAGCTTTTGTGTTAGCAAACGGTATACCCTTATCTATTATATCAGCTCTTAACGAGTTAAAAGCGTGATTAGCATTATAATATGTTTCCATTAGTTCCATGGTAATTCTTCCTCAACTGGTTTTTCGTCAGGTACATAACAGCCAGACTTTGGCTCCCATTTAAAAAATGCTTCAGCACCGTTCTCACCTAAGTTTTGGAATTTAACTTTTAATACTTTTACTTTTGTGTTCTTAGCTTCATAGTCTCTATGTACAAGCAAGCCATGATAACTTGCATCATACCATTCACCACCACCTTTTATATTATACATAGTTGGCTCTTCAATTTTACCATCTTGTGTTCTATACATTTTAGTAGGATGCGCTACTATAATAACTAATACATCATATTTCTTAGCAAAGACCTCTATTTCAGTTAGATAGTCTAATGTATATTTATTAACATCATCAGACTTACTATCAGTATTTCTAATCTTATTAAATGGATCAATAACTAAGCATTTAATACCTTTACGTTTAACAAGCTCAGCACCTTTTTTAAGTACTGACTTGAGGTCATACTTGTCCATATCGATAAAAAAGAAGTTGTCATTAACATGTGATGACACGTGCTTCCAAGTTGGATTATCGATATCAGAGGGTAATGGTAGATCTTGCCAGAACTTACGCATTAATTTATGTGCATGTAAAAAGGTAGGTTGGTTTTCCGGGGAAGCGTATGCTGTTTTCCAGCTGTACTTTTGGTTATATCCAACAACCATTTGGTCTACAAAGTCAGACTTACCTGACGAAGGTATACCTGTTACAGTAATAAATTGACCTGTATATGTACTGAATACTTTATCAAAGTTATCTAAACCTATTTGATATCCAGGTTTAAAACCATGTTTAACAAAGTCTTTCAGTTCCTCTTCAAAGTCTTTCAAAGTTGAAACACCTTCAAGCGGCACAGGTTGTGCGATAGCTACTATGTTAGCAAGATCTTCCTTACCATATTTAACGAGATATTCGTTAGCATCTTTACAGTCTTTCAGATCTACAACGTGACAGACTTCAGCGCCGAGCCTACGTATAAGCTCTTGTTGTAACGCTTGACCTGCTTCGTCGTTATCAATTGCTAGTATTACTTTTTGTTTATCCTCAAAGTAATCTATACAATTATCTAAATAATCTAAGTTATTGCTACTGAGTGTAGCACCGTTAGGTACTGACACAACTGGCTTAACACCAGCTTCATGTAAAGATAATGCGTCTATCTCACCCTCAGTTATAACACACCAATCATACCCTACAATACTATCTACGTTATAAAATATCTTTTCAGCTCCTTTGTATAGTTTGAAATTTTTTCTACCGTCACGGTATTTAACATTAATGAGCTCACCACCCATGTGGTAATTAAACTTAATAGTATTTTCAGTTTGATTAGTTTGAGGCATATACTCAGGGCCTTCAGATACATCAAATGCATCAAGTGTACCCTGAGATATTCCTCTTGATTCAAACCACCTCAACATTTTACTACCCGGAGGTTTGTTAGTAGTATGCTCAAACTCCGGTTTTACATATTCTTTGGCAGCACTTCCTTTACGTTCATATGTGTGTAGTTGAAATGTTTCGTTGCAGTTATGACAAGTACCGAGACCACGCTCCCAATCATAGCTAGCACATTTAAGCTTTCTATTCTTGGGTTTACGCTCGTGAGAACATAAAGGACATATACCTTGTGGTTTACCCACGTCAAGGCTATATTGATTAAAGTTATCAATATTAAATCCGTTAATCTCTGTCTCGTTTACTTTCATATATTAAAATGGTATATCATCATGTTTATCTGCAACGGGTTGTGGAGCAGGTTGTGCAGCACCTTGTGCTGGTACCGGCTCAGGAAAAGCACCGTTTGTCCAAACTACTTTGCAATTACCTAAGTAAGTCTTAGCAGCTTTGGCTTCTCTCTCTTCCTTAGTCTGGTCAACGATCACAGGACCGTTGTTACCAAACTGATCGGGCTCATCATTAATACTGATAGAGATAGGTAAATACTTACCTTTCTTACCTGTAATAATTTTGTCCTTAGGAATAGCAGTTAAGTTAATGCTTGTTTTAATTATTCCAGCCATATTAGTATGTAGCTATTTGGTTAAACATCCTAGACATTTGGCTCTTTGTAGCGCCAGTTAGTCTTCTTAAATTATCCACGGCTTTCACGTGGCTTTGGTTTGTATAAAAATTATTTACGCTTGTTCTCATGCCTGTTACATCACAGACTCTAGTTTTTGTTCTAGCCATAATATTAAATTAAAGTGTTTTGGTTATAAAATATTGCTTAGGATCAAAGTCCTTAGTCTTAAAAAATAAGTCATAAATTCCACTAGCCTTCTCTACCTTCAAATCCCCACGTTGTAAGAATTCATCTGAACAGTCAAATATTCCTATTTGATGTGTGTTCTTATCGATTACTATGAACATAAAGTCATATCCAAATAGCTTTTGATATATAAATGCTTGTGAATCGTAATTATAACGATATGCACTAGACGTAAATTTATTTATATCAGCTGTTGTTTTTAAATCAACTATAATCTTTTCATCATGATTAACAATATCAGCCTTGCCCTTCCATTTATTGCCGTATAATTCGACAATACCTGGTTCTTCATACTTCACGTTATTGCTACCATCTGAACCTAGTATTAAGTTTCTACATACTTCATTGTCCATGATCTTTTCGGTCATAGCCTCGATCATATCAACTTCTTTTTCTAGTAGGCATAGCTCGCCACCTGACATCTCTTTATATACTTTAGTGTTACGAGTCGTAGACTTTATAACCTTAAAGCTTTTTAATTTATCAGGTTCAAGTATTGCAGTATGAAAATACTTACCTACTAAAAAAGCAGAAGTTTGTGTACTTGGTTGTCCAAGTGCTAGCGGATTGTTAAACAACGTACTGATATCGCTATTACTTAGGAACTTCTTTCCATAATCTCCATAGTAAAGCTCGTCATCACGAAGCTTTTCAATCGCCTGTTTATTCATCTTAAATAGATTTAAGTTGTGACTCTACATCACTTGACATAGAGTACTTCTTCTTAATTGCGTCAACCTTCCCGCCTGCCTTAACATAGTCAACAGCTTTATTAAACGAGTCTGTTCCAGCTTTCAAGAAAGCTTTATCAGATGTTTTACCGTGATTGTTAGTTGCATCACTATCCTGTGTATCATCAATTAAGAATAAATTACCAAGCGCGTACTTTTTACCATACGAGCTTGCACTACCAAATTGCTGCGGTACTTGCATACCCTTTTGAGCAAGGTCAACACCAACAACCGCGGCAGCACTTATTGAATCAGTACCGTCAGTAATTGTGGCAGTGGTTTTTATTATAGGACCAAACTCGCCTATAACAAAGTCTTCGTTAACTATAACAGATACATTATGCTTAGTTAAATGAGGTTTTATAGCTTCAAGTATATCTTCAGCTGACCTGAAATAATACTTACCAAAGCTATTAAATCTAGTTTTCTTAGCTTTAAACTGTACCTGTATGTCTTTTAGTTTCTGGTTTAAATTCATGGTATATAATCTAAAATTTCTGAGTGTTTAACACTCTGTTTTAATCTTTCAACAGCTTGTTTTTTAAGCTGCGAAACTCTTACATAAGCACTCTGGCCTTTGATCTGTAGTTGTTGTGCTATTTGTTTAGCATTGTGTTTTGGACAGTCCAAGCCATAGCTTAATCGCAGTACTTCGTACTCTTTTCTATTTAAATATCTTTGTAATAAAGACTTCAAATAGACGTTAAACATTTCCTCGTTATATTCAGGTTGTTTATCTGGTATATCAAAGACCTGGTCATTATTATCAGATATCTCTTCAATACTTAAAAACAATGAGTCAAAGAATTTACTTACAGCATTTCGGTCAGCAGTTTGATTCCTCATCTCTGCGAGCTTATGCTCAGGTATACGTAAACCACCTTTATTTATATCAATAGAACGTCTTATATTTCCTTTGATACGTTTAGATAAAAATGATTTTAATGTATTATTCTTATCCTTTGATTCATCTAGTTTTTCATGTACTATTTTATCAACAGCATTTATTAAACCAATATTACCAAACTGTATTAGATCTAATATATCTAATACGCCTGACGCTGGTTGCGCTGTTGAAAACTTTTTAGCTATATTTTCTACTAAAGGTAGAAATTTTATAATCAGTTGATCACGAGACATGCTCTTAAAATCTTCTGATTCATATAAGTCTTTTGTTAAGACGTTTGCTATATCAGTTTTATATCTGACATAGTTCTCAACGTTATACTTTCTCATCTAACATATTGTTTAATTGTTCTTTTTCATTTTTTAATTCATCACTCATATGTCTATGAATAGTTCTTGAAGAACATTTCAAACAATTAGCTAGTTTAGCTATAGTTATCTTTTGTCCCAAGTTGTTAATATTCAACATCCACTCATAAATATCAGTTCTTGATATTCTTCCCCGCCCAATTAACGACCCAACTATTTTTAGTTTTTCAGATACATCTATTATTAAGTTTGGCTTAAATATAATCTTCCTCAATTTATTTTTAGGAGGCTTCTTAGTTTTAGCAAAACTATCAATTAAATGATCAAGGGTTTTACTTGGTATTGTAAAGGTAATAAATCCATTTGACTTATCACAAATAAATTGCGATAAATTTTTAAATTTTTTTCTATCAATGTTAGGATTTAACCACCATAACACGGACAAATGCCACTTTAGAGATTTAAACGTAGTAATTTTAGCTGTACTTCTAAACAACTCATAACATTCATAAGTACCATCTTCATAATAAGTACCCCACCAATATGTTTCAGTAGGTTCATCATTATCAGGATAGCCTCTGTATACTATTCTATTACGATGTAAATACTCTAAATTTCTGTGTGACATTAGCCTGTTATTATTAGTATTATATAGGGCTTTTGTCACCCTATATTAAATCATTTGTAAAATGATTTTTTATGTGTTAGTATTACATTTTCCCATTTACCACCTTTTATTGATGTTGGTACAAGAAAATCTATACGTTTATTCCAACGTTTATTCATACGGTCTCTAACAAACCATATACCGTCTAAGTATGGAGTACCTTGTACGTGTACCATAGTACCCATGGTAAATCCATACATATTTTCAAGATCCCAACTTACGGCTATTATCCTATCGGATAATGGATCTTTCATATTGATTTTGTAGCCTGATGCCGTAATATCAGGTGTACTATCAGTCTGTGCTTCCACAGCGTGATAAATTGTAGCTGTAACGAATACCCTTTGGCTTTCGTCTTCGCTTAACCTGCTACTGTCATATGACAATAGGCTTGTAAATATAAATAATAACTTTAACATATAATAATTATTTAGTTAAAAAATTGGTATACGCTCATATTTTTTCTCAGTTTTAGCTGCGATATGAGACTTACCGTTAATATAATATTGCCAATAAGCAATAATACTGTCTTTATGTTTGTATTCATCAGGCATTGCCTGTGGAGGTTGTTTGAATGGTAATGTAGGTATACCTTCTGGAGCCCACATACATGCCTCTCTGCATTTATATATTGCGAGATGCTGTTTACCATACCTTTTCATATATTGTAAGCCTAGAGCTAACATATGATTGTACAACCACCTATAATGTAGCATGTTTTCTCGTACCCATATTGTAGATGGATGATTAACATGTGCAGGTTTGTACGGCACGTTATCACCATTACCATAATGATGATGAGCCGTACATAACATCTGCGCTGACTCGAGTATCATTTTAACAACGTGCTTGTTATACTGATACTCTGCAGCTTTATAAGGATTTTCATGCAAGTAAAATATATTCATTACTCGTAGTCACGTATTGCTTTGAACAATGGATGTCTGTAACTACCTGCTCTTGTTCTTTCGAAGTATGTGAACGTAGCAGTCTTGCCGACCCAGTCTTGCATAGCTTTGAAGTTCTTCTTTAGATATTCGAACTTGTCCATGACTGGCATACCGAACCTGACACCATCACTGTCAACAGCAATGAACTTGCCGATTGTGCCACGTCTTTTGCCTTTGCCTTCGACCCAGCTTACAATTTTAGCTTCGGTATCGCTGAAGTCTTTGAACTTCATAAGATCAAATGATCTACCGCATTTGTATGCACCATCTAGTCTTAGTATAGAGCCTTCGTAGCCTTCATCTAAGTATCTTTGATGTGCAAACTTAGCTTGTTTAAGATCATGTACTCTTGTTGTAGGTACAAAGCGTATGTGTTTACCATACATATCAGAGCAAGCAAGAGATGCAGATCTTTTACTGTATCTATTCATATCAGACTCTAGTAAGTTTAGTTTATTGTTTACAGCCATGCAGTAATCATACACATGATATTGTATAAACTTACGTGCTTCTTTCCTGTGTTCAGGTGTTGGCTTTTGTTTTCTGACAAGTGATACGATCTTTTCAAAGTTATCTTTGAGATCATGGTTGTATAACTCGCCATCGAGTACAAGTAATGGATTTACTTTAAACAACTCTTTTATAGCTTTAGTGTATAAGTGTTGTACATTCATGAATTTTTTACCGTTACGAGAGTAACAGCCATCAGCTTTCATGACGCATCTGATGCCATCTAGTTTAGGTTGTATGTATACTGGTTGTGACCAGTCAACTCGCTTATTATCGAATTTATGTGCGAGCATCGGTTGAAAATGATTCTTCATATTTTTTCAGTTTTTTTTCTTTGTTGTTAATTAATCGTGTCAGTCGTTTCTGCCTTTCAAGTATAATGGCAGCTTTTTCGTAATGTTCTTCGTCTACGTACGCTTGCTCGATTTCACGTAGTCTGTCTATTTCCCACATCATATCTGCTATTTCCGCACGTAGTTCGAAGGTAATTTGTAATTCGTTTATTTTATTATCTAAACCCATTTGTATTTAGCTTGTATAATTCTTTGCATACTCTTTTTCTTGCTCTGATCTAGTTTGTGTAACCCAGTCAGTGTAGTCATACTTCTGATTACTGTACCTTGCAAGTACTTTGTCAGGTGTAAGTACAAACACGTTTGCGTTATGGTATTGATCATAGCAACTTATCCACATATCATCGCTGTCACCCGTCCATACTACGTATGTATAGTTGTGATCGATAACTTCTGGACCTGGGTATAGGTAGCAACTGTCATAGTACATATCGTGTACCATCTTAGCTGCAAGCCTGCTACCATCAACAATTTGTTGGTTAGCTAGTAACCAGTTAGCTAGTTGTACGCCTTGCCACTCAGGATAACCATCGTGATGCAAGTACATATTAACATGGCTGTGCTCAGTTAGTAACTCAGGGTTTTGTGCAAAACCTAGTTCGTGGTTGCTTGCGTAATCTCTATCGATTACCATTGTCATATTTCTAGTGCTCATCTAATATTTGTTTAAATTTGTGTACTGTTATTTCTTCATTGCAATAAGTATATACTGTTTCTTTGCCTTGTGTTACACATAACTCTTTAATTTTGTTGTGCGTGCCAAGATCTACACATATATCTTTTTTGCAGTCCCAATAAACTTTCCATATAGACTCTAATGTTCTACGTGGATCGTCAGTAGCGCCGACAATACTTTCATCGCCGCAAGTAAACCTGTACTTATATTTTTTCTTTTTGTACTGTTTCTGTTTGATTAAATTACCTCTAGCGTCTATCTTCATTTTAAGCCGCTCTTGATATCTTTAATCATTTCATGGATGTCACTGTGATAGTCACCCCATTTATCTCTGTGTTCTTCATAAAAAGACTGTTCACATCTTCTTTTCATATCTTCTTTTATTATTTCTAATAAAGTTTGTAAGTGATCTGTTCTCATCTTTCTTCTTTAAATAACGCTAAGCCAAGCTTTGCGTAGTTAATAATATCAGCAAATCTACTATCAATAGACTCTGCTTTCTTTACATTAGCATGATTAACATGCGCAAACACACTATTTACCTGCTTGTCAAAGTATGTAGCCCATACCTTTAACGGACTGGTATTCAGTCTGTTAGCTGTGCTTTTAAAATTATTCAACACATCATCATCCATCATAGTATATTCTGGACCTTTATCACCCATAATATTCTTAGCCATTAAATCAATAGCTTTATTTAGTTTGTTAAATTCTGCTTGTGTCATGTTATTTTCTTGCCGTTTGGCATATCATTATATAATTCTATTAGCGTATCTGTCTTCGCCTCGGCTATTAATCGTTCGACTTCTTGCTCGCCATAGTGAGCGCATAGTTCCTCGATCATAGCTTGCTCGTCTAGTAATGCTTTTACCATAATTCATTAGTATTTAGTATTAAACATAGTTTCAGGCCAGAGTATATCAGTTGATGTAACATCACCAAATGCTCTGATCTGCTTAATATCGCCGATAGTTAGCTCGTTGTAGTATTGTGTAGACTTTAGTCTGTCAATAACGCCGCTAACACTTACAGCGTACTTGTCACTGTTACTTTGTAACCTTGACTTAATTTCTGGTTTTAGTTTTTGGTATAAGTTTTTCATATTAATATTATCTTTTATTAATCGTATTTAGCTTGTAAAACATTTAACCTCTCTTCAATTTCCTCTCTGTGATGAAGTATATCGTCACAGTAGGCTAAAATATCTATCAAACCTTGTCTTTCGTAGGTTGTTAGATCATCATAATCGCCGTCCATAATGGCGTCCAAGCAGTCGCTCATAGCTTTACTTGTATTTTCAAATCTGCAATAACTCATGTTTGGCATAGTGGCCAGTGAAGGAATCGAACCTTCATTGTTTTCAACACGAGATCTACCGTGTTTCCTGTCCGCGTCACGGAAGACATCCAGTAATCTTTCAACTGTTCCAACCGTTCTTCGCGCCATACCTGGCCTGCGTTATCAGTGAATCTCCTAGGATAAGTAATAACGCTTATATACAACTATATGTTTCTTAACATAGTGCCGTAACCTCTGCGCTCGGTCAACTTACGAATGCGTCTCGCCTGTTCCTTCGGCATAATCTGGATAGTGTTACCGGTTTTGTGGTAGGTCAGTGCAATACAACCATAAGGTTGTGTGGTTGAACAGTCTACACACGTCTTATAACCTAAGTCGACACGCGCTTGAGGGATAATATTTTTACATTTACATATCATATTTATATTATCTTATAGTTGTTGTATTTAGTTTGTAATTTTATTTGTTAGTGTTGCTACACCCATTTTAATTGCAACTCTTTTAGTTACAGCTTTCATTAGTGTACTGTGTACTTTGTTAAAGTCTTTCTCTACTTTATATCCATCGAGTGCCCAGTCGCACTGTCTGTCTATATCTTTTATTATTTCTTCGCAGGTTTCATCTGCTATTCTTTCAAATTCTTGTATACTTAGTTTACTTAGCATAGTTTTTAAGATAATAGTTTAACATGTAGTTGAGACTTACCATGATATTCATGTGAGTTTCGTACGCTTTAGTCATATATTGTCTAGTAGTTAACTTACCATTTATCATAACAGTATACTTATGTAGCCTGCTATATCTTCTATTTACAGGGTAAGGACACCATGCGCCGTTTAGTTTTCTCACCATACCTGACTTATAAACCGCCATACGTAGTTTAGTTTTACTAGTATAGTTGCGAAATCTAGTTCGTGGTGAGACACAAGATACAGGAAACTCGAAAGTTCTTGTACCATTTTTCGCTTGTCTTTGCGTAGTTACTTCACGTATATCATAGTCGAGTAACATTTTGTTAACAAAAGCGTCTTCTAAAGCTCGCTTTTCTTTGTAGTAATCATTCATTGTTCCAGCCATTTCTGTATTTAATTTTAAAGTAATCTTTTATTTCTTTGCCGTTCTCGTCATATACACTGACAGCGTCGCCAAATAGTTCGTATAAATCTTTTTCTGTTGTACCTTTACCAAGTTTGATAGAAGAGTACGCTTTGTAGTTTGACATTATATTTTATTTATAGTTTGTGTTTGTGTTAAGTTGTTATAAGTTAAATAATAGTTATTATTTAAAGGTTTTATAAATATTGAGTTGAGTATTTTAATTTTTCGTTTCATACT
>ERZ869936.1930-NODE-1930-length-13328-cov-5.006856_pt1 | contig 13328 bp, 12 predicted proteins | sample MGYA00520876_ERZ869936 | MGnify/ENA primary metagenome ERZ869936 (study PRJEB32218, sample SAMN09650985) | biofilter metagenome | isolation source: enrty point of leading RO module | place: Saudi Arabia: Thuwal, RO plant located on Red Sea | collected 2016-02-17 ...
CCTGGAAGAAGTCGTCGGTGAGCTTCGAACCGAAGAGGGCCGAGTCCACGATGGATGGAATCCAGTACCGCTCCATGGCCGGCTCCCGGAAGGAGTTCACCATGGCGATGCGGGTGCCCTCTTCCTTCGCCCGGTACATGTACTTGGTGGCCACGGGCTGGTTGTTCGCCACGTGCGATCCGATGAAGACCAGGAGATCGGTCCCGATCCAGTCGGAGTACGAGCAGGTGGAGGCGGCGCACCCGATGGAGCGCCTGAGAGTGGTGGTGCTGGGCGCGTGACAGATACGGGCCGAGTTGTCGACGTTGTTGGTCCCCAGGAGGCGCGCCACCTTCTGCGTGGCGTAATACACCTCGTTGGTGATGCCGCGGGATGTCAGGTAGATGGCCCAGCGCTTCGGGTCGATGGCGCGGAGCCGCTCCGCCACCAGGTCGAGGGCGCCGTCCCACGAGATGCGCGAGAAGCCCGGGTCTCCACGCCTTCGCACCATCGGAAACGGGATGCGCCCCTGCTCACGGAGCTCCTGCCCCGTGAGACCCTCCAGCCGCGCCACGTCGTCGAGTACGGACGTATCGAGGGCGCCCATGGTGTTGAGGCGGAGAAGCTCCAGGCGGATGGTGCAGAGGTGGACACCTTCGAGCGTGAAGTCACGGATGCCGGTGGTGCCCAAGGCGCATCCGTCGCACACCCCCTCCTTGAGGATCCGGGTGGCGTACTCCACCTGGTCGCGGTTCTCCCACCAGATCCGGAGCATGTCCCGGAAGTGCTTCGGCTTCTCGTGCCCGAGGCCGAAGGGCGAAGGCGATACCCACATGCCGGGGTTGAATCCGAACTCCATGGGTCAGTTGCCGGAACGGGGGGCGGACGGTGTAGGTGCGCGCATCAGTGGACGTCGTCGAAGTAGGGGGCGATGGCGGTCTGCGGCGGAGGAGTCGTGAAGAGGCTGACACCTACGAAGAGCAGACCCGACACCAGGAAGCCGCAAAGTACGGGCTCGATGTCGGGCGTGCCCAGCACCTCCCAGGCAAAGGTCGCCGTGACACCACCGACCATGGCCGCCGCCGCGCCCTCCTTGGTGGCACGCCGCCAGAGAATCCCGCCGACCACCGGGAGGACGAAGGCCGCGGCCATGAGCGCGGTGAACAGGAGCACGATGAACTGCACCAGCTCCCCTTCCCCGATTCCACTCACCAGCAGCGCGACGGGCATGGAGCCCACCAGGAGAATGCCGAGGCGATCCACCCACATCCTGCGCTCGGGCGAGACGTCGGGGTCGATGAGGTTCTGATAGATGTCCACGGAGAGGGCGGAGCCGGCGACGATGAGAAGGGAGTCGACGGTGGACATCATGGCGGCCGTGATGGCAGCGAGCATGATGGCGCCCAGGGTGGCCGGGAGCACGGCCGAGGCGACCATGGGCATGGCCAGGTCGCCGGTGGGGAGCGTCGGGAAGAGCACGATGGCCGCCAGGGCCAGGATGAACACCAGGAGGTTGATGGCGAGGATCATGACGATGGCGAACAGCACCCCCCGCCGGATGGTCCTCATGTCCTTCATGGCGTACAGGCGGATGAGCTTCTCGGGAGTGGCGATGCCCCCCAGAAAGAAGGAGAGGGCCATGGTCAGGAGGAGCACCTCCGGGACGGCATCAAAGGTGAAGACCAAGGGGTTGGCCGATTCGGCCAACATCAGCAGACCGTCGAGCCCGTCCACCTGGCGCAAAGCCAGGGGTACCGCGAAGAGGGCGCCCAGACCCATGACCACGAGCTGGAAGGCGTCGGTGTAGACCACCGCCACCATCCCGCCCACCACCGTGTACACCAACAGGATGGCGGTGAAGACCACCATGCCCACCGTGGTGGGGACGCCGAACACCGTGTTGGCGATGAGTCCGCCGGCCACGATCTGGGCCTGGATGTAGACCACCGTCGCCACCAGGATGATGCCCGCGGCGAGCCCCCGGATCCCCTTCCCGTAGTACCGCTTCTCGATGAAGGCAGGGATGGTGAGTTCCTTCTGCCGGGTGAAGCGGGGGGCCAGCACCGCCACCATGAACCAGTAGGAGAGGGGTATGGAGAGCAGCACCCATCCGAAGGACCACCCGGCGGTGTACATGATGCCGATGGTGCCCACGAACGTGCCCGCCGAGGTGTGGGTGGCCGCCATGGTGGCCCCTCCGGTGAACCATCCCAGCTCGCCCCCGGCGATCCAGTAGTCCTTCTCTCCGCGAGTCGCTCGGAGGCTGTACCAGCCGATGCCGAACACGACGCAGAAGTAGGCGAGGAAGACCCACATCTGAGCCGTCATCGCCGCTCCTCCCACCGCATCCAGAGCACGTAGGCCACCAGAACGGCGGCGCATGCGAGAAAGAGACCCCAGAACACGAAGCCTGGACCGTTCACGCCGCCATCCTCCGGAGGTGCCGCCATCCGAAGCCCGCGAACGTGACCAGGATCAGGATGGTGAGGACGTCGACGAGGAGCGGAAAGCCGGGGCGCCAGTCACCGTCGGTTCGCGCCCGGAACCCGACGATGGAGGGGGCCACCGAGAGGGAGACCACGTACCCGCCCGGGCCGGAAGCGCGAAGCCCCGAAGGAAAGCCTTCCGTGACGGTCCACTCCTCCGGCACCGACAATCGCGCCTGGAACGCGTCCTCGCCGGTCTCACCTCGTACGGGCGGGCCGGTGAGCATGGGAATGCGAGCGTGGACGGCCGTCCCCGGCGTTTCCAGGACGTCCTCCACGCGGTACGACACTTCCAGGGACGCCTTGCCATCCCGCACGTCCTCTGCGCGCAGACGCACCGTGGCCACCTTCCGGGAGCCTACGGTAGGCCAGAGAATCAGCCGTCCTCCCTGCCCGAGGTGCACCTCGTCGACGGTGGCATTGCCGAAGCCGAGGACCTCGAAGGTCACCGGCACATCGAGAGGGAGGGGTGCGCCGAGTTCCTGGGTCCCGAGCTCGAGTCGCACGCCAACGTCGGCGCTGCCGTCACCGGCCCCCATCTCGACGTCGACCTGCTGGAGCAGAGTGACCCACGCCCCTGCTTCGGATGCCTGACCGGAGGCGGCGGCGGGGAGGAGGGCCACGGCCAGGAGCCACGACAGGGGCCGGGCATACACGGCGGTCAGCTCCACGCCTCCTTCATGACACGAAGCGCGTTGCCCCCCATGACCTTCTCGATGTCTTCGTCGGAGTACCCGTTCTTGATGAGCCATCGCGGGATGTTGTGGGACCCCTCGGTGGGGTTCTCCAGGCCCTCGACGTATTCGACCTCCTCGTACTCCTGTCCAGGCTTGTCGCGCCCCTTCGACTCCTTGATGGAAAGGCTGGCAGCGTAGGTGTGGTGAAGCCCCACGTGGTCGCCGTACACCGTGTCGGGCCCGAAGCCCACGTGGTCGATTCCCACCAGGGCTCGGATGTACTCGAAGTGCTCCATGAAGGCTTCGATTCCGTGCCTTCGATGGTTCTTCGTCAGGGTGGTGTGGGGGGCACACTCGATTCCGATGACCCCCCCTTTCTCCGCCACGGCCTCGAGGACCGCGTCCGGCGCCATGCGATTGGTGTCCCAAAGGGCCCGCGCCCCGATGTGGGAGAGGACGATGGGCTTCTCGCTCCATTCCACCGTATCGAGGGTCGTCTGGTCACCGCAGTGGGAGCAGTCGATGAGGAGGCCGACCTTGTTCATGCGCTCCACCGCCTTCCTACCGAACTTCGTGAGCCCGCCGTCCCTGTCCTCCTTCAAGCCGTTGCCCAGCGCGTTGGATTCGGAGTAGGTGATGCCGAGGGAGCGTAGTCCGAATCCATGGAGGAGATCGATGCGGTCGAGCTCGTGCTCGATCATGGCCGCCCCCTCCATGGTCGCTACCCACGCCAGCTTCCCCTCGTCGTGGGCCGCCTGAACGTCCTCGATCCGCCTGCAGTGGATGAGGAAGTCCTGGTGGGCGATGTCGCAGAGTCGCATCCCCAGGTCGTGGAGCACGTCGTCCCACTGCCACCCCGAATACGAGCGTATGGACCCGATGCCGTCGAGGAGGTTGTCGAAGACGCAGTCCCAGTACGAGGCCGCCAGCCCCTCGAAGGCCGTGGCCATGCGTCCATGGCGGACGTAGTCGGGGGTCTCTTCGATGCGCGCGGGAAAGACGCCCACGTGCTCGTGCATGGACACGAACAGGCACCGCTCGACGAGCGCCCTGAAACGGTCTTCCTCGTCGGCGGAGAGCTCGACGGGATGGGCCGGGACGCGCTCGAGTTGATCGGTGAGGTCGAAGGTCCGGTAGTCGACGCCGGGCTCGAGATACGAAAACGACGTGTACCCGTCGTATTGCTTCGTGAGGCTCATGAAGGGCGCAGGTGGAGGTCGTGTGGTTCCGACCCCGACAACCTACGCCCCGGAGGCTCTACCGCCGAGCACCCCCCACGGCGAGACCCACCGAAACCGCCTGCCGGTCTCCCAAGGAGGCGGCAGCTCGCAGGACGAACCGGCGCCCGGCGTCGAACGCCAGGTCGAGGCCCACCTCCGCGTTGGCTTCCACGGCGAACTCGTCGTCGGGCGCTTCCTCCCCGCGTCGGTAGTCGAGGACTGCGCCGAGCCCGACGTAGGGCGCGAACCAGACGGATCCCGACGACCAGCTCCGACCGGCGCTGAGTCCTACGGGAACCGAAACCACCAGGTACTCCCCGTAGCTGCCACCGACGCCGGCGTTCCAGCCGATGTCGAGGGGCTGGGACGGGCTGTGCCGGGCAAGGAGCGCTCGCACGTCGATGCCGCCGAAGCCGGCGAGTTCATCAGTGGCGCCTTCCCCCAGCCCGCCACGCGGCGTCGCGGCGCCCCCCTTTCCGTGCGCGGGTCGCGTGGCGTACACGGCGTCCCCGTCCATGGGGAGCGATTCGGCCCGGAGCCAGTAGAAGCCGACACCACCGGGGCTTTCGGGTCCGATCATCCTCGGGGCATCCCACAGGATCTGGGCGGCGGCACCGGAGGGCGTGAGAAGCCCGGCGACGGCCAAGGCCGCCGCCGTCATGGCGAATCGTTTCACGGTGATCTCAGTTGGGGGCCCGGACGCCCGGACCGTCGTAGTCGCGGTCACGGCCCATGACGCGGCCGTGTAGATCGAGGCTCGAATTGTCCCGCTGGGCCACCCACTGACGGATGGATCCGGGGAACGGGTCGGTGCGCCCGTTGTGACCCAGGGCGTCCGTGTACCAGAACTCGGGGCCGTCTTCGTTGCGGACCCGATTCGCGTTCACGTCGACGAACCGACGCACGCCCTTGAAGGGCGACCGCGGGTCGTCCCACCCCACGGAATCCCCGGCCAACGCCTCGCAGCGGTCGCTCTCCGACAGCTCGGCCCGGTAGCAGAGGTCGAGAGGCCGGGCGAGCGCGCTCGGCGATGCCGGGTCGTAGTACCGGCTCGGGTCCATCACCTGGAAGTAGGGGTTGAACGAGACCAGGGTGTGGCCGCTCTCGGTGCGGAGGCGGGCGCTGATCTCCCAGCTTTCCCGCAGGGCGCTGTCGAAGCGGGGCCGCCCGTCGGCGGGACTGATGACCCGCTCCTCCAGGCACCGGATTTCGGGCACGGCGCGCTTCCCGCCGCCGTTGGGCGAGATGGGCGGGTTCGCCACGCCGGCGGGAATGTGGACGTCGCGATCGCAGCCGACCACCAACTCTCCCGCGGTCCCGATGGGGGTCAGCAGCGTGGCGCTGAAGCCTGTCCCGTCGCTGCAGCGGATGTGGTAGGACACCTCGTGCATGTTGTTGGTGAAGGCGTCGGGGGAGTGGGTGCCCTGGTGCATCTTGGTGAGGACGTCGCACTCGATGGAGACCACCGTGGAACCCGTGCCTCCGACGTTCATGACCATGTCGTTCTCCCACTCCATCTTGTGGCCGACGTGGTCTTCGTGACGGGGAGCCTCGAACCCCCCCGCCTCCAGATGCTGGTTGGCGTAGCCGAAGGGGATGTCCCCGATGAGGTCGTACAGGTCCGAACCCGAGGGATCACGTCCGTGCTCGTGGCCGAAGGTGCACCCCGTGGACGGATCCGTCGGAGGATGCCATGTGGGGTAGCGCAGCCCGTCGGGGCCGACGGTGAAGTACTGGTCGTGGATGGCCGCCGAACAGGTGTCGGAGCCCGAGGGGCTCCAGATGCCGAAGGCGACGGCGTCGCCGACGATGTCCGGCACCTCGGGGCCCAAGAAGCCCGGAGGGTCGTCGGTGTCGCACGCGACGACCGCAAGCGAGGCGGCCACGACGGTGAGGGCGCTGAGGCCGTGCCGGCGCGAGATTCGATCGAGCTGGTTCTGATACTTCATGACTGCAATCCCCCCTTCATCGATGCCGTACGTACAGTCCGAACCGGACGACGCTCAGGCCCACCGGTCGGGCGACGGACTCGCCGTCGTTGTCCAACGAGCCGAAGGCGGCCGCATCCAGGAGGATGCGGTTGCCCACCACCCACCCCGCCGAGACCGGCAGGTCCCACCCGGCGCCGAGTCGCATGCGCGGCGCGTCGAGAGCGAAGTCCCCGGCGCGATACCCGGACCATCCCACTCCCGCGATGAGGTGGAGTCCGGAACCGGGCCTCGGGTGAAGCTCCGCTACGACTCCCGCCGAGTAGACCTCCTCGCGAGTGTCGTCGTCGCTTCGGGTCCAGGCGCCGGCCTCGACCCCCACCCGCACCTGGTCGGACGCGTAGGCGCCGACGGAGGCCTCGAGGGCCCCGCCGAGCTCACGGGAACGGTCGCAGACGTCGCAGGTCAGACGCGCGGCGCCCCCCTGGACCGAGAGTCCCCACCACAGCCCACCACTCGAAGGCGACTGGGCAAAAAGGGACGAGCCCGGCAAGAAGAGCACGGCGAGAAGCGCCGCACCACGGGCGAAACGCGCACAACGCATGGGAATCCGACGCCTCCGGTGGAGTCCGGAAAAAAGGACGCTCCCGATCGTTGCAAGCCCCGTGCCCCGGGGTCAGCTGCCGACGTACTCCGCCTGGATCTCTTCGAGTTCGTCCCGGCTGTCGAGGAAGATCTCGACAACGTCGGGGTCGAAGCTGGTGCCGCTCTCCGACACGATCATCTTCACGACCTCGTCGTTGGGCACGGCCTTCCGGTAGGGACGATCCATGGTGAGGGCATCGAAGAAGTCCACCACGCTGCAGATGCGCGCCTCGATGGGGATGTCCTCGCCCGCGATCCCGTTCGGGTACCCCGAGCCGTCCCACTTTTCGTGGTGCGTGAGAGCCACCCGCTCTCCCATCTGGATGACCGGTGAGGTCGAGCCGGAAAGGATCTGACCCCCGATGGTGGTGTGGGTGTTCATGATGGCTCGTTCCTCCTCGTCCAGGGGACCCGGCTTGAGGAGGATGCTGTCGGGGATGCCCAGCTTGCCGACGTCGTGCATGGGCGCCGCATGGAGCAGGAGGTCCACGGTGCCGGGCTGGAGGTGCATGGCCATGCCCACCACCTGCGAGTACCGGCCAATGCGCTCGATGTGACCGGCGGTGTCGTGGTCCTTGTACTCCGCCGCCAGCGTCAGCCGACGGATGGTGTCGAGGTGACCCGCCTGGATCTCGCGCTGGGCCCGGGTCACCTCTTCCAGGGCGTGGCGGAGGTCCTTCGTTCTCCGGGCGACGGTCCCCTCGAGGTTTTCCTTGGCTCGGCGCAGCTCTTCCTGGGCACTCTTCAGTTCCAGGAGCCACTTCAGACGCAGGCGAAGCTCGGTGTGGTCCACCGGCTTGTTGATGAAGTCGTTGATGCCCGACTCGTAGGCCCGCAGCCGGTCCTCCCTGGCCTCGAGGCTCGTCACCATGACGATGGGGAGCTCGTCGGCGGTGCGGGTCTCTCGGATCCGGCGGGCCACCTCGAAGCCGTCGAGGTTGGGCATGTGGGCGTCGGTGAGGACCAGATCCACACCCAGGCCGATCTTCGCGATGGCTTCGATGCCGTCCGCGGCCAACTCGACATCGTACCCGAACCCCCGCACGAACTCGGAGTGGAGGGTTCGGATCATCTCGTCGTCGTCGGCAACGAGGATGGTGTATTTGGGTTCGGACATCCCGTCGGCTTCTTTGGCCTTCGATCGGTGACGAGTGATCCTGGGGTGCCTCCAACCTATGAGGGTCGTCCCGGGGATCCAAACACCTTTTTTCATTGCGTCCCCATACGGGGGAGGCCTTGATTGGCAAGGATCCCCGCTGGAGAGAGCGCATGACCCGTCGCGTCCTTGCTTGCCTCGCCGTTGCCCTGGCCGTGGGTATCGCAGCCTATGCGGTACTCGCGCCCCTCTCCGCCCAGGACATCGAAGAGGTCCTCGACTACGACGTGACCATCCGCGTCACCGACGGCGGCGTCATGCACGTGCGCGAGGAGATCACCGTTCGGGCCCTCGGCAACCAGATCCGCCGGGGCATCTTCCGGGAAGTACCCACCAGCTTCCCGCGCTTCCTGGGCATGGGGCGCATCGAGGCCCCCTTCCACGTGCGGCGCGTTACTCGCAACGGCGCGCCGGAACCGTACTCGGTAGAGACCATCGGGGGCTCGGTGGGCCGTCGAGGCATGCGGGTCCGCATCGGGAGCGCCGACGTCTTCCTGGACCACGGCGTGCACGCGTACGCCATCGAGTACGAGACCTCCCGGTGGATCCGCTTCGGCGACGACATCGACGAGCTCTATTGGAACGCCACGGGCACTCACTGGCCGTCGCCGAATAGGCCGGCGCGCGCCCGGGTCACGGTTCAGAACCTCCGCGAGCCCGCCGAGTTGGACGTGTGGACCGGCCCCGAGGGATCGACGGACTCGGACGCCACCGTCCGGTGGGATGCGTCCGCACGTGAGGCGGTCTTCGAGACCACCGACCCCCTGACCCCGGGGGAAGGGCTCACCATCGGCGTGGCCTTCCCATCGGGCGTGCTGGCACCACCCACCGACGACGAGCGGGCGCAGTGGGTCAAGCTGGACTGGGGCGGGTGGATCGAGGCGGGCTACCTCGTCCTCTTCGTGGTCGGGCTGTACCTCCTCATGTGGCGACGCGTGGGGATGGATCCCCCGCCCGGGCGCGTGGGCCCGAAGGAGGCGCCGCCTGCCGGATACTCGCCGGCGGCGTTGGGCTTCATCGCCGAGCGGGGCTACGACCAGCGGCAACTCTCCGCGGCTTTGGTGGACATGGCACTCAAGGGAGCCATCCGGATCACGGAGGTCGGCCGTGAATGGCGTCTGGAGAAGCAGGCGGAGCCCGGGGAGCTCGCCGAGCCCCTCTCACCCGAAGAGGAGGCGCTCTTCGGCCGTCTCTTCAAGTCGAGCACGTCCGTGATGCTGAGCCGATCGAATCACGCCACGCTGCGGGCCGCCATCACGAAGTTCCGCACGTCTCTCGCCGGGCGACTGGAGGAGGAATACTTCGTCAACAACCGCGTGTGGTTCTTCGTAGGCCTCACCGTCAGCTTCGTGGGCTTCGGTATCCTCGCGTTGCGGTGGCGCTTCGACCTCCAGCCCGTGGCCCTGGGCCTCGGTGCCTGGCTCACCGTGTGGTCCATCGCGGTAGGGACCATGCTCTACCGACTCGGCCAGCTGTACCGGAAGGCGCGCGGGGGTGGCGGATGGGACGAGTTCGTAAGCCTCGGCTTCTTCTCCCTTCCCTTCATCATCGCGGAGATGGTCGTCGGAGGCATTCTCTTCTTTCTGGCTCCGCCCCACCTGATCGTCGCGGGCGTGGTCCTGGGCTTCGTCAACGTGCTCTTCTACCACCTCCTGGAGCGCCCGACGCTCAAGGGCCGAGGCGTCCTCGACGGCCTCGAAGCCTTCCAGAACCATCTCGAGAGCACGGCTGACGTCGCGGCTCGGAGGGGCAGCACCGGTGTGGCGTTGGGCACGGAGACCCTGGAACGATTCCTCCCCTACGTCATCGCGCTGAAGATGCACGAGCGCTGGGCCGAGGCGTTCGCTGCGGCCCTCGCCACCCCGGACCCCAACCGGGAACAAAGCCCTTTTCGCTGGTACCGCAGTCGGGACGGGAGCACGGACGACGTGACGGCCATGGTCGAGGGCTTGGGGGGCCGGCTCGGCCACCATTTCTCCGCCATGTCGTCCCCGCCGTCGAGCTCCGGCGGCGGCGGCGGTGGCGGCTTCTCCGGCGGGGGCGGCTCGTCCGGAGGAGGGGGTGGAGGCGGAGGCGGAGGTGGCTGGTAGCTTCAGCCCGGCGGCAGTCGCTCGGAGTCGGCGCCAGCCCGGAGGCGGGCGTACGCCTTGGACCCCACGAACACGACGCTCGCCAGCAGGTATCCTGACAGCATGCCCGTCATCAGAGCCACGAGAAGGCCGAGGAGCCAAAGAGTGACGCCCAGCAGCGTGCTGAAGCGTCCCTCGAACAGTCCGCCCGTCACAGCCTCGTCGCGCTCGAAGGGGCCGAGTGGCTCGTCAGGACGTCGACTTCGCCGCGATGGCCGAGCGGAGGACGTCGGCCAGGTGGTCGCCCGTGAAGGGCTTCCGGATGACGTACTGTGCCGAATTCAGCCCCCCCGACAGAATGGGATCCACCTCGGCGAAGCCCGTGGTATACACGATGGCCATGTCGGGCCGGACACTCATGAGTCGCTGCGCCACGAGGGCGCCCCAGCCGTCGGGGAGGTTGATGTCCATGAGAAGGGCGTCGATGTCACCGTCGAAATTCTCGATGACCTCGGCCGCTTCCGCGGCGGACGCAGCCCCGATCATGTCGAAGCCGCGTTTGCGGAGGAGTCGATTCGCAATGTGACGCACGCCCTGTTCATCGTCCACGAAGAAGACGACGGGCCTGCGTTGGGGCTCTGCGGTGTTGGGCACAGGAGGGTCCGTTCAGGTCAGCACTGGGGGGTCATCCCAATCTACATCCGAGAGGCTCGAAGCGAATGGGTTTTCTCCTTCGAGTTGGACCTCCCCTGCCGACGACACAGATTCCGGCCATGCCTGCCTCACGGACGACTCCCACGGCGCGCGCGGCGGAACGGACGCCGGATCCCAGGGCCCGGCGCACCATGACCGCGGTTCGGGTCGTGTTCGCGTCGGTGGCTCTGCTGGCGGCTCCGCCCTCTTCCCTCGTCGCAGCCGCCCAGGAGCCGGGAGACCACCTCAGGGTGTGGTTGGTAACGGCGGGGCCCGGCGACGCGGTCTGGGAGCGATACGGTCACAACGCCATCCGCGTCCTCGACACCCGAAGCGGGCGGGACGTGAGCTACAACTGGGGCATCTTCGACTTCCAGCAGGACGACTTCATTCCACGCTTCCTCCAAGGGCGCATGCTGTACATGATGGCGCCCTTCCCCACGGCGGCGATGATCGATGCCTACGGGCGTGCGAATCGGGAGATCCTCCTCCAGGAGCTCGACCTGACGGCCGCCCAGAAGCTCGAGCTCCAGCGCCTGGCCGAGATCAACGCGCGGCCCGAGAACCGCGACTACACGTACCACTACTTTCTCGACAACTGCAGCACCCGGGTTCGGGACCTGCTCGACCGGGTCCTCGGCGGCGTGCTGGAAGACACCTTCGGCGGCGTCGAAACCGGTACCTCGTACCGACACCACACCCGCCGCTTGACCCAGGTGGATCCGCTCATCTACACGGGGATGGACATGCTGCTGGGCACGCCCACCGACCAGCCCATCTCGGTGTGGGAGGAGATGTTCCTGCCCCTCACGCTCCGGGACGAGATCAGGAGCGTGGTGGTCACCCGCGACGACGGCACGACGACACCCCTCGTTCTGTCCGAGGAGGTGGCCGTGTCGTCGACCCGGTCTCCCGTGGCGACGACACCACCGAGCTGGCTATGGGTGTACGGGCTCCTCGGGCTGATCCCCGCTGCCGTGTTCCTCGGGCTCGGTAGCCACCCCGCGCGGTCGTCGGCCCTCCTCCGCAGGACTTTGCTGGGCCTCGGGTGCGCATGGCTCCTGCTCGGCGGGCTCGCCGGGACACTGCTCATCCTCCTGCTCTTCACCGATCACGGCTTCGCCTACTGGAACGAGAACCTCTTCCTCTTCCATCCCCTGCTCCTCGGGCTGGCGGTTCTCGTAGCGATCCGCGGTGGGCGACCCGAATGGACGCCTCTCATGCGGGGGCTGGCCTTGGCGACGGCGGGCATCGCGCTGCTCGGTTTGGCCTGGCAGCTCCTGCCCATGTCCCGGCACGCCAACGCCATGTTCTTCGCCTTGGCGTTACCCGGGCACCTGGCGCTCGCGTGGAGCGCGGTGCAGCGCGCCCGGGGGTCTACGACCTGAGGACTACGACCTAAGGACTCGCCGCCGACGCGCAGAAGTAGCCCTGCACCTCGTTGCCGAAGCTTCCACTCCTCCAGCTTCCGGCGAACCCGTCGTCGTCCACCATCCGCACGGTGAGGACGGTGAACGCCCCGTCGAACGCGGTCTGATCGGTGCGGTTCGCCGATGCGCCGAGACGGAGGAGGATCATGGGGTCCGTACCCGCCGATTGAAGGACGAGCACGCCCGGCGCCTGCGGATCCTCGCTGTCCAGGGCTCCCGTGTCGTGGGCTCCCACGCGGGCGACGTCGACGTCGGTGGTCCCCTGAAGCGGCGCCGTCCAATCACGCACCTGCCGGTATTCGGGGGCTCGGGGCTCGAGAGAGAGCCGTCCCGACGCCCACGCGGGGCGTCCGTCGGCGTCACCGCGAACCAGCACCAGACGGTACTCCGAGGCGCCCGACGGAAGTGCGTCCGACGCCGTGAGCACGCCCTCCGCCGGTTCGCAGGACGGGGCCGCTGACGGTCGGGGCGTTTCCACCACCTGATCCAGCACCGGCTCCGGCGGTGGCTCCTCCATGGTAGCCGCACCGCCGCACGCCGACGTGGCGGCCACCAGGAGGCCGAAGGTGACGGCCCGTGCTGTCATCGTCTGTCCTCACGGCCATTGATGACGCGTGCGACCCGACCGCCGGGATCCATGACGAAGACAGGGCCACGGTAAAGGTCGTCGCCGAGGTCGATGATGCCGCTGCCCGGCCCACCTTCGGCGCTCGGTGCGACCGCCTGCGGCCCGGTGCCAGGCAGTGTGAACGGATCGGCGAGACCGACGTCCACGGGATAACCCAGGTCGGCCATGGACTGGATGGTGATGGCGCTCATGGGGTTGAGGACACCGCCATCGATGAACGGAGTCATCAACTCGGTATCCATCACCGATTCACGCCAGTGGCCGTCCGCCGAGCCGCATCCGGCGCCGAACTCCCCATTGGCCACCGGGACCTTGGCCGTCGGGTACCCTGCCCCGCCGGCGGCGTCGCAGGCATCTCTGGCCAACTCGCCCGGGAAGGGGGTAGCGGCGGCGGGGTTGTTCGAGGTGCACGGACCA
>ERZ869936.1931-NODE-1931-length-13327-cov-6.424277_pt1 | contig 13327 bp, 10 predicted proteins | sample MGYA00520876_ERZ869936 | MGnify/ENA primary metagenome ERZ869936 (study PRJEB32218, sample SAMN09650985) | biofilter metagenome | isolation source: enrty point of leading RO module | place: Saudi Arabia: Thuwal, RO plant located on Red Sea | collected 2016-02-17 ...
ACTTCCTCGGTAAAAAACACTCTTACATAGGACATGTAAGTCTGATAAAGTAAAATCAAAAAACACCTGTATAAAAAAGCCCCTCTTCCGAGGGGCTTTTTCTATTTCGTGGTACCGGCAGTTTCCTCTTTGCGCAATTTAACTTTCTCAAGCATGGGAACATTATCGATTTTCGCTTCAACCCATGCCAGAAAATCAAAATCCTCCAAAATGTATTTGGTTTTAAAATCGGATTTTTGATAGTCGAGTAATTTATCCCTGAACTCAACAAAAACTTCCCTTGGGGTAATACCGGGTTTGGACAGTTTTTCGCGACAAAACTTAAGGAAGTAGGAAACAAGATCATTTACTTCGGCCTTTTTTTCAGATCGAAGAAAGGACTTTACAAGACTTTCAACCAGATCGAAATTGCCTAATTCAAAATGAATTAAAATATTAACCATAAGGGCAGAAAGGTCAATATCCTTTCGAATCGCGGTATTGAAGTCCCCGGTATTCACAACCCGATTAATCCACCCTAAAGCTTCCTTATATTTCCCAAAGTAAAAATGAACCACACACATAGTCATGAACATCGACTTTTTAAGGGGTGTGCCGGAGGCCTGAAAATAGGGACTGTTATGAATCCGGTCGCCTTGCTTTATCGCATTTACATAATCCAGCCGATTCACAAAAAGGGTAAGCACAATAATTTCTATATTAAGAAATCGCACCTGAACATTAAAGGTGTTAAGTTTAGTGGGCAGTGAATTCAGAAAAGCTTCGGCTTTGTCACGAATGGCAAGGGCTTTATCGTAGTCTTTTGTAAAAGATCCGGAGAGTGCGTAGTTATATAGATGAAGAAGGTAAGGCCCGGCAAGTTCCATAAGATTGGATTGTTGCTCAAAAAGCCCCAGAAATTTCTCCATACTACGGCTGGCTACTTCCCAGTTGCGCACCATGGCATTAGATAAAAACTCAGAGTGATAATATTTCAGATAGGTCTGCCGGTCGCGGAATTTAGGCTTTGCATCGGTCAGGGATGCGGCAATCTCCTTAATGCGGTTATACTTTTCCTTATTCCCCTGATATTCACCGGAAATTAAATGGTAGGTGATTTCATGTTCAATAAACAAAAGCCGGAGGTATTCACGGTAATGTTCAATATAATCTTCGTGGGGAAATTTGCCGTTTTTCAGATAGGAACTCCATTGGTTCACATCTTCGATCCTTCGAGCCAATTGGATTTCAAGAGTAGCAATTTCCAGGATCAGGGGATACATTTCATGTTCAAGAGCAAGGTCACGGGCTTCATTCAAAATTTTCCCTGCCGGGCTTACCAGACCCTTGTCGAGTAGAATTTTAAATTGCTTGAGTTTCTTAAAAATCCGGCTCTGTACATTTTCACTTTCATGGTAATATTCGAGCGAGTTAAGGATAACCCGGAAAAGATCACGCTTTGCGTACTTAATTGTTTTTTCAAGTGCGGGGTTATTGATTTTTTGGAGCAGCTCCTTTTCATCGTACCGCTCCATGGCATCAATAGCATCAAAGAGCGAAAGATATTGCGTGTCTTCCTTCCTTCGTGAAATCCACATTTTAAAGTACCGCTTTTCATGACGATCAAGCGACTTTATTAAATCGAACACCTCGGTAGAAGGAATCTTCATAAAGCGGGCACCTTTTATAGTGGCCTAAATAAGGAAAAAAATGGAGATTTTCAAATAAAATATAAGGGGGTAAATGGGTTGTTTCAGGTCATAAATTTCAGCCTTCAGAATGAAGAAACCCAGGATTTCTTATATTTACATCTTACTAAAACCCCGATTATGAAAAGACTTTTTCCCCTTATTTTCATTCTTGCATATTTTGCTGAATCGGTAAAAGCCCAGGATTTTCTGGGTTATTTCAACAGTAATTATTCGGGGATTTTTGGGGTTCACCTTAACCCGGCTTCAATAGCGGACAACCGGAATAAATTTGATGCCACCTTTATGGGGGCAAGCCTTGGCTTCCAAAACAATTATATTGGAATGAAGAGGGATGCCATAAAACCCCAGGGGAGCTACTTCAAATTCACAGAAGACAATTATCCTGCATTTAATGACAAGGATTTTCAGAATAAGTATTTAACAGAACGGCTTAATGGAAAATCTAAATCCGTTTTCCTTTACAACAACATTTACCTACCCTCTTTTATGTTTACCCTTAAAGACCGGTCTGCCATTGGATTTAGCTGGAGGCTAAGAACTTTTGTAAATGTGGATGGAATCAGCGAACCTTTGGCCAAGCAAATCTATCGGGAGTTAAAAGACTCAAGTCAATACTATAATAAGCTTTCCAATAAAAATCTGAGCGTTCAGTATATGTCGTGGGCTGAATATAATGGAACTTATGCCTGGATTATTAAGGAAGAAGGTCCCCAGTTTATGAAAGTTGGTGGAACACTGAAGGTTCTCCAGGGAATTGGTTCAGCTTATGTGTTTTCGAAGAATTTTGAATATGCTTTCAATCATGAAGACACTATGGCGATTTTCAATACCGATGTGCAGTTTGGCCATAGCACCAATTTTGAATTCAGCGAAGACCGCCTCCAATACAGATATACATCAAATATCAGCTTTGGCGCTGATCTCGGATTCATTTATGAATTCCGACCCGATCACGACAAGTTTAGATATGAAATGGATGGGGAAAAGGATCTTGACATGAAGTGGCGCAATAAGTATAAATATAGAATTGGGATTTCCATCCTGGATATTGGTGGGATGAAATTTAACAAGGGACACAATTCAAGAGACTTTAGGGCAAATGTTAATTCCTGGTACCTCGATACATTGGAATTTAAAAATAACCCTGTTGGATCTTTCGACGACACGCTTGCAAATCGATTCGAAATGAACAGGTCAGACGGCTCATATTATATGAATACCCCCACAACTATTGTGGCTAACCTGGATTATAATATTTTCAAGGATTTCTTTGTGAACGGAATGGTATTTTATGCTTTTCCTTTCACGAACAACCCCCATAAGGTGCATGACATCACGACCTTTTCTATCACTCCGAGATGGGATTGGAAATACTTTGGGGTGTATGTGCCCTTTAGTTATAACTCCTATAAAAACTTTAATACCGGACTTGATTTAAGAATGGGTCCACTGATCATTGGAACAAATTCCTTAAATAATTTTTTAAGCAAAAAGGATCTTTACGGAGCCGACATTCACTTCCTTTTAAAAATTCCAATCTTACATAAAAAACCGAGAGACAAGGACAATGATAAGGTTTCTGACAAACTAGACAAGTGTAAAGACGTTCCGGGAGTATGGGAATTTGCAGGGTGTCCTGATCGCGACGGGGATCATATTGAGGACAAATTTGACGCCTGCCCTGATGATCCGGGATTAAAAGAATTCAATGGTTGTCCGGACCGCGATGGAGACAAAATCATTGATAAAGAAGATGCCTGCCCTGATGAGCCCGGGCTTGTTGAGTTCAAGGGTTGTCCGGATAAAGATGGAGACGGAATAATTGACAAGGAAGACGATTGTCCGGATGAGCCCGGTGTGGCTTATTTCCGTGGATGTCCCGATACCGACGGTGACAGCATAATGGACAAACATGATCGTTGTCCTACTGTTGCCGGACCTCTTGCAAATCAGGGATGTCCCTATGACCGGCTTTATCTGATAGACCAAAATGGAAAAGAACTAGGCGTTGCCACCCGAAATTCCGAGGGCAACTTTATTTTCCCGCAATTGCCTCCGGATGAAATAAGTGTTTTCCGTCTTGAAACATATAATGAGCCACCAGAGATTACTGAAGTTCGGGTGGGCGTTGGAACCATTGTTCGGATAGCCAAAAAAGGTAAAGACAATCTCTTCAGATTTGAAATTCTTAAGTCGGATCCCAACAAACTCAAAAAGATTGAAGAAGAGGATCGGGTTATTAAATTAACCAAAGAGGAAGAGGAAGTTCTTAAAAAGGCTTTCGACAATCTTGAGTTTGAGTCCGGCAAGGATATAATCAAGCCAAGTTCCTATATCCCACTCAATGAACTGGCCGAACTGATGAAGAAAAAGCCTGAGTGGAAACTCAAACTCAGTGGTCATACCGACAATGTTGGAAACCCGGCCAAAAACATGGATCTTTCCAAGCGTAGGGCAACTGCCGTTAAAGTTTACCTTAAGGCCCAAGGTATTAAAGATGACAGGTTCATTGTTAAATGGTATGGCATAACCCGTCCCATTGCCGATAATAAAACTCCGGAGGGTCGTCAAAGAAACCGAAGGGTAGAAATGTTAATTATTGAATAATGATTTAAGGGCCGGATTTTCCGGCCCTTTTTTTATTTTTGCTCCCGTATGAAAAAAGTTGTTTGCATGAGTTTCATTTCCTTAATGCTAATCGCCTGCGGGAGTGAAACAAGTATCGAAAATAACACCTCTGAATTACCCGACAGTACCGGTAGTAAATTGCCCCGTTACGCTTCCGACAAGCCGGGAGATTTTAACGAAAGATTCAAAGCCCTTTTGCTGGCCATCAAAAAAAACGAGAAAGAGGAGCTTTCTAAGTTCATTTCACCAGAATACGGGCTATTGATTGTAAATGCCACAGGAGCTCTTCCCCATTTTGTTTTCAGCAGAGAAGGAAAAAGAGATTATGAAAAAGCTATGGAGTGGATCACTGAAAATGTTCCCGACCCTTGTGAGTTAACCAATGCCCCACTTCCCAAAATTGATTGCGATTCAAAAACATTTTACTCAAAAACAGGGTGCTTTGTCCGCGACACAAACGCATTAAAAGAAAGCGAAATCTGGAAGTTTGGAAATCTGGATGAAGGTCAGGAAAAGCTTGCCGCAGCTGCCATAAAGAACATTGGGAGGACGGTGATTATTACGGGAAGCATGACCTTTTTCTTCACCTATCATAATAATGACTGGTTTTTGGCTCTTGTTGACTTACGAAAGCCTTGCCAGGCTTAAGAAGCCTTAATTTTTATTTTGGGAATTTCTTCCAAAAAGTAATTTGCCATTTCATCAGTAATATCAAGGTGGGTAACCATTCTGATGGAGTTTTTTCCGAAGGCTACCGATTGAATTCCGGATTCTTTTAATCTATCAACCGCATCCTGGGCTTTAATACCCTGCTCGAGGAAGAAAATAACAATATTGGTCTCTACCGGCAAAACCGACTCCACCCAGCTGAGCTTTTCCAGGCATTTTCCAAATTCACGGGCTTTTTTATGATCATCAACAAGGCGGTTCACATTATTATCCAGGGCAAACAAACCGGCAGCTGCCAGAATTCCTGCCTGTCGCATTCCTCCCCCAAAAACTTTTCTAACCCGACGGGCTTTACGGATAAATTCCTTGCTGCCTAACAAAAGACTTCCTGCCGGAGCTCCCAATCCTTTGGAAAGGCAAATGGAAACTGAATCAAACAATTCTCCTATCGAACCCGGGTCACCGGCTCCTTCAACAATGGCATTAAAAATTCTGGCTCCGTCTAAATGAAACTTCAATCCGTTCGCTTTACATACCGCAGCAATCTCCCGGCAAGCCGCAAAAGAATAAATGCTTCCACCCCCTTTATTACATGTGTTTTCAATGGAAACCAGGCTCGTGCGGGCAAGCCAGTCGAACACAGGATTTATGTTTTCCTCTACCTGAGCGGCAGAAATTCTTCCCCGTTCACCATGGATTAATTTAGCCTGTGCCCCGCTGTTCAGGGCCAGTCCACCACTTTCATAATTATATATGTGAGAAGATATATCACAAATAACTTCATCACCGGGCTGAGTATGAACCTTAATTGCAATTTGGTTGGTCATGGTTCCGCTGGGGCAAAAGAGGCCTGCTTCTTTGCCAAACATACGGGCAGTAATGGTTTCAAGGTGATTTACCGTGGGATCTTCACCAAAAACATCATCACCCAGGGGGGCCGATACCATGGCTGCCAGCATTTCAGGTGAGGGCCGCGTAAGCGTATCGCTGCGGAGATCTATTTCCATCATTTTTTGCGGCATATCATTAAACCATCGCGAACGGGAAGCAACATGGATTCAACCCGGACATCGGCGTTTACTTTTTCAGAATAATCCCTAAGTGCCCTTGTTTCCTCATCTTGTGTGTTTGCTTCCTCAAGGACCTTTCCGCTCCAGAGAACATTATCTGCAATAATTAAACCTCCGGGATTTACACGGTCAATTACCAGATCAAAATACAAGGAATAATTTTCCTTGTCGGCATCAATAAATACCAGATCGAAATTTCCCGACAAACCGGGAATTATTTCACGGGCATCACCTACCTTGAAATCAACCTTATCTTTCAATCCGGCAATCGTAAAATATTTATTTACAATGGGCTCCAGCTCATCGTTAATATCAATAGTAATCAGACGGCCATCGGGCCTTAATCCTTCAGCCAGGCAAATTGCGGAATAACCGGTATATGTTCCAATTTCAAGAATGACCTGAGGATTAAGAAGCTTGGAAAAAAGACTGAGTAATCTTCCCTGTAAATGTCCGGAAATCATTCGAGGTTGCAGCACTTTAAGGTGCGTTTCACGAAACAAATCATGCAATACTCCGGATTCTTTTTCCGTGAATCTGAGGGCATATTCCTCAATAGCTGAATCAATAAATTCCATAGGGAATAAAGGTAGTTTTTAAGAGCGAAATGGACAAGCCGGAAGTCGGGGTTTTCAACCCTTGCATGTTTAAAAGTTTAAGCGGGCCATACATTCACTAAAAGCAAATTGAATGAATTTAGCCAAGCACACGACTTATGCGGAGAGCCACCCCTCTTTTAACCCTGACTTTCGGGCTGTTATTACTTCCCTTAGCTATCTTTTCTCAAAAGGGGAAGGCTCCCTCTCTGACCAAGGAAGAAGGGCAAAAACTTACCAAAGCCGAAAACTTTTTTGATGATGGTCTCTACCTGCGTGCCTTACCGATTTATCTTGAATTAGCCGAAAAATATGACCAGGATGCCTACTTTAAATACAAAGCCGGGATTTGTTATCTGTACAAAAGCGACGAAAAAGAAAAATCGATCCCCTTTCTGGAGGCTGCGGAAAATCTGGATCCCAACTTACCCGACATCCGATACTATGTTGGTATGGCCTACCATTTAAATTACCAGTTTGATGATGCCATTGCCACCCTTAATGATTACATCCGGAAAAATCCAAAATCAAAACTGTTAAAAAAGGCCATCCGGTATGTTGAACATTCAAACAATGGCAAGTTCCTCGTAAATGAAAATCAGGAGGTTGAAGTTGAAATTGAAAATCTGGGTGCTCCCATAAATTCTTCTGCCGGAGAGTATGTTCCGGTGCTCTCGGCTGATAACCGGACACTGATATTTACTTACCGCGGTGAAAAAAGTACCGGAGGTCTGATGGATCTTAAATTCAGGCCCGATCCTGAGGAGGGGGAATATTACGAGGATGTATTCATAAGTACACTGGTAGAAGAAAATTGGACAACCCCGGAGCCTATCGGGCCAAACATCAATACCAAAATGCATGATGCGGCTATCGCCTTATCACCGGACGGCCAAAAACTATTTATTTACAAAAGCACGAACAAAGACAAAGGTGATATTTTCATGTCATCGTTAAATGGTTCCGATTGGGGCGTGCCACAGCGCTTAGGAAAAACAATTAATACCAAATACTGGGAAGGCAGTGTATCCATTTCTGCCGATGGAAACACGCTCTACTTTGCCAGCGAAAAACCGGGGGGATTTGGGGGAAGGGATATTTATGTATCGAGAAAACTACCCAACGGGGAATGGGGACCAGCAGAAAACATGGGCCCTAAAATCAATACCCAGTACAACGATGATGCTCCTTTCATTCATCCTGATGGTATTACTTTATTTTTTAGCTCTGAAGGCCATAATTCTATCGGAGGGTACGATGTCATGTACACCGTTTACAAAAACGGCATGTGGGACGACCCCATAAATCTAGGCTATCCGCTGAATACCACAGAGGATGATATTTATTATGTGATTTCAGCTGATGGGGAAAAAGGATATTTTTCTTCCAACCGAAAAGGGGGCTACGGCCAACAGGATATTTTTGTGGCCACACCCGGATTTTTAGGACAAAAGCCGGTTCTTGCACTTGTTTTCGGTGTGGTTTCTGCCAACAACAAACCGGCCAATGCTACCATCAGCGTAAGCAATAATGAAACCGGGGAAAACGTTGGAACCTACCAATCGAACAGTGCCACAGGAAAATACCTCATTGCTTTAACTCCGGGAGTAAACTATAAGGTAGCTTTTGAGTTTGAGGGTATGAACCCCCACATTGAATATGTAAATGTTAAAAAGCTCGACACCTATGTACAGGTTGAGCATGATATCAAACTAACCCCAAAATCCACTCCTCCTCCCCCACTTGCAGTTCAGGACTCAACCAGTATTCTTCAAAAGAAAATTGAGGATCAGATAAAAAAATTCAAATCCGAAACCCAGTCTGAGCAGTGTGAAGCCAAAGTTTATGCCAGGCTATTGAAAAAACACGGAAACGATGAAAGTCCGGATATAACTTACAGGGTTGAACTGGGAACTTTTGAAAACGGAGGTGATTTCTCCGGAGAGGTTGCCAAAAACTACGGAACGATTCTAAGCGTAAAAAATCCGCTCAACCATACAACTTTCTATATCGGGGGCTTTTCTACACTCGCATTGGCAGATGAAATGAAAGAAAAAATATCCAAGGCCGATACCACCCTGAAAAATGTAATTGTGAGTATGATTGTGGCCGGCAAGCGACAACTGGTATCCGAATATTATTTGAATGAATATAAGAAGGAAGGTTGTGAGCCAAAAACCGAAACTCCGGTTGTGGCATCAAAAGGTGGCGTTATCGGGCTAACGGATGATCAGCAATATCAAAATCTGGTAAAGGACAAAGGAAACAAGCCCATTGAAGGATTATCATTTAAAGTTGAAATCGGAGCCGTTACCGACACCAATGATTTTAAGCTTGGCCATTTATCTAAATATGGAAAAATCGAAAGGAAGTTATATCCTGATGGCGTTTACCGATATTCTTTCGGCCCTTTTGCAACCCTGAAGGAAGCTGAAGACTTCAAAAAAGAACTCGTCAGCAAAGAGCGTGATGCTTCAAAAAGCTTCGTTACGGTTTTTGTTTTTGGTCAGCGCAAAACCCTGGAGGAATACCAACAAAAAGGACCCTGCGACCCCGATCCTTCACTTGATTTCTCCTGGTTCGCACATAAAAACCTTAACGACACCAGTATTTACAACAAGCTGATCCGGATGGGAGGCAACTACTGCAAGGATGGTTTGATTTTTAAAGTACAAATTGGAGCTTATCGTTTCCCGCAAAATTTCAAATACCCAACGGTTGAAGAATTTGGACCGGCTGAAATAATTGCTTATCCCGATGGCATTACCCGGTTCACAATGAAGCAATTCAAAACACTAAAAGAAGCAGAGGCTTTCCGCCAGGTCTGTATTAAAAGAGGCATTTGGGATGCCTGGGTTACGGCGGTTTACGAAGGCAAACGTATGCTCCTGGATGAGTTAATCCTTGTAAACTTCTACAACAAATCCGTCAACTGATCTATTTTTTAATCAGCTCCTTTATAGGCTTTCCGGTACAACCATTGGGATAATTTACCTTGAGCAACAGGCAAAGGGTAGGAACTATATCTGTTATCTCCACTTTTCCGGCATTTACTCCTTTCGGTATTCCTTTCCCAAAAAAGAAAAGAGGCACATGGGTATCATAAGGCCAGGGGGAACCATGGGTAGTTCCTGCGTTTGCGTACTCCATCCAACCGGGTTCAAGATTATATAAAATTTCACCCGATCGTTTCATGTGATAACCATTTGCCATCGGGTAGCGGGGAAAAGTCAGAAACTCCGATTCCCGGAATATTACAGAACGATAGGCACAGGCAACCCCCGGAAAACGCTCAATGATACCAACCAGATCCCTTTCAATCTGATTTTGGTCAAGCTTAAGGCTGGAAATCAATTTTAAATTCAAAAAAACCTGAAAATTACTCAGGGAAAGCAAAAGGGAATCGGCATATTTTTTCTTCAGAAAAATGCGAATGGAATCACGAAGTGCTTCTGCATTGTGATATCCGGAAGGAACTTTATTTTTGGCCAGCATAGAGGGCACATCTGCAGCGGCATGATCTGCCGTTAAAAAAACAACATAATTTCCTTGAGTCCAGGCATCTAAAAACGAAAGAATCTCGGCAATATCTTTGTCGAGCTTTATGTAACAATCTAATATTTCCTTGCTGTGAGGGCCAAACTGATGACCGATATGATCCGGTGAGGAAAAGGAAAGGGTAAGCATATCGGTAAATTTCCCCTTGCCGAGTTTTTCATTTTTAATTAGTTCAATGGCAAAATCTTTGGTTATTGTGTTGCCGAACGGTGTGCTTCGCAAAAGATCAAAACCCCCGTTTTGTTTTACCAGATCCGGAAGCACATGGGGAAAAACAGGAAAAGACTCCCCGTTAAATCCTTTTTCGTAAGGATTATTATCCGGAAGAGCGTCACGGTAAACAATGTTTTTTAAGGTATCCCAGCTTACAGACAGGTATTTAGCAGCCAATTCCAGTTTATTAAAATTGCTTACCCACACGGGAAGGGTATCCATATAAAATGAGCTGGTGATGAAATTCCCGGAACCTCCGTCATACCAATATGCGGCATTAGCTGAATGCCCTGCCGGTAAGATGGCTCCCCTGTCCTTTAGGGCAATTCCAAAAACCCTGGAATTATATATGCTGGCAGATCTGAGTTCGTCGCCAATAGTATTGGAAATCATATTTACAGGCGACATTCGCCCTGCACTTCCTTTGGCTCCCACCGTCCTGTAACGGTTGTCTCCCGTACAATAAACCATCTGCCTTTTTTGGCGGTCGTACCAGTTGTTTCCAATTATTCCATGCACCGATGGAGTTGTACCGGTAAAAATACTGGCATGTCCGGGGGCAGTATATGTAGGCATGTAATTATACATTGCGTTCTCGCAAACATAACCCGCCTCAGCTAATTTCCGGAATCCCCCGCTACCAAAATAAGACTGGTAACGATGATAAAAATCGTATCGCATCTGGTCTATAACAATTCCCACCACCAAAGCAGGTTTTCCCCCTTTAGGATTCTGAGCCGAGCTCTGGCATAAACCATTATAGCCAATAAAAATCAAAAATGTAATTACTGAAAAATACAATCTCATAGGTCAGGCTTTTTTGGATAGAATAAAAAGAACCGCAAGGCAGGCCCCCAGAGAAACCCCAATATTAAGTAAAGCAAGCGGCCAATGATTATGTCTGATCATTTGGACCGTCTCCAGGCTAAAGGCGCTGAAGGTGCTGAATCCACCGCACAAACCAATAATAAAAAAAGGACGCAAAAAGTTATCCGTCTCTCTTGCATTAATAATCAGGAGTAAGACTCCTAAAATAACACAGGCAGCAAGGTTGGAAAAAAATGTGGCCCAGGGAAACCCCGCGGCGGGGTTAAAGGGAAAAAACAGGCTAAGGGAATACCGAAGTATAGAACCAAGACCTCCCCCGATAAAAATCCATAACAAGTTCATAATTGCCGGTAGTTTTTTCGTTCAATTAAAGTAAGGCAAAAAAAGGCGAGCCTTGCCAAAATAATTCCTGCAAGTGCACCGGTAAATACATCAGTTGGATAATGAACCCCATTATAAATACGACTCAAGGACACCAGAAAGGCCCATAAAAAAATCAAAATTATCGGCAGGGTGAACTTCCGGCCCCATAAAAAAAACAAAAACCCGGCAAGGGCAAAGGTGTTTGAAGCATGTGCGGAATAAAAACCATATTTCCCGCCACATTCTCCATTTACTTTAACCAAAGGAGCTATTTCAAGGTTATGACAGGGACGATAGCGTTGAATGAGATTATTTTTAAAAAGACCGGCACTTTGGTCCGACACAAAAATCAATCCTGCCATGAGAAAGAAAATCCATCCCGATCGTCTCCCGAATTTTCGGTAAACCCATACGGCCAAAACCAGGTATAAAGGAATCCATATCCATCGGTTACTCAACCAATGCATCAGAAAATCAGGAAATGCTCCCTGCATTCCATTGATGAAAAAAAACAAAGCCCGGTCGAAATTTTCAATCCATTCCATGAAATGAGCCTGTTATTCGTTCATGGTTTTCCATAAAACATCTTTCAGCTCCTTAACGCCCTCCTTGGTATGCGAGGAAAAGAAATGCAATGGAGTTTTCTCTTTCTTCATTTTAGTTTTCAGATCTTTTTTGATCAGGCCTTTCAATTCCTCATCGAGTAAATCGGTCTTGGAGATTCCGAGAATCCTTTGTTTATCCAGTAATTCCGGATTGTACATTTTTAATTCGCGTAACAGAATCCGGTATTCCTCATAAATATCCCCGGCATCAGCAGGGACCAGGAAAAGCAAAATGGAATTACGCTCAATGTGTCGCAAAAACCGAAGTCCAAGCCCTTTGCCTTCATGGGCCCCTTCTATAATGCCCGGTATATCGGCCATGATAAAGGATTGCTCGTCATAATAGCTCACCATCCCCAGATTCGGAACCAGTGTTGTGAAGGGGTAGTCAGCTATTTCAGGCTTTGCTGCAGACACCACCGAAAGCAAGGTAGATTTTCCTGCATTGGGAAAACCCACAAGTCCCACATCCGCAAGAATTTTAAGTTCCAGAATCTTCCACTCCTCCTTTCCGGTTTCTCCTGGCTGGGCAAATGTGGGTGCCTGCCGGGTGGAAGTGGTAAAAAACAAATTACCTTTCCCTCCTCGTCCCCCACTGAGTAAAATTCTTTCTTCACCATCGTCGGTTATTTCAAATAAAAAATCCCCGGTTTCGGCATCACGGGCAACGGTTCCCAGGGGAACCTCCAGAATTTCATCCTTCCCATCAGCCCCGGTCCGGTTTTGCCCTGCACCGGCCTCTCCCGGAGAGGCTATAACATGCTTCCTGTATTTCAAGTGAAGCAGGGTCCATAATTGTTTGTTGCCCCGGACAATAATATTTCCTCCCCGACCACCATCACCTCCGTCGGGTCCTCCCATAGCGGTTTTCTTGGATCGATGAAAATGAACCGAGCCTTTACCTCCTGCTCCGGAACGACAACATATCTTAACGTAGTCAACAAAATTTGAATCAGCCACTTATCTCTACCTTTTTTTTCCTTTTTTCCTTGCCGGTTTTTTCTTCGCCGGTTTTTTCTTCGCCGGTTTCTTCTTCGCCGGTTTCTTCTTTGCCGGTTTCTTCTTTGCCGGTTTCTTCTTTGCCGGTTTCTTCTTTGCCGGTTTCT
>ERZ869936.1932-NODE-1932-length-13316-cov-5.599653_pt1 | contig 13316 bp, 12 predicted proteins | sample MGYA00520876_ERZ869936 | MGnify/ENA primary metagenome ERZ869936 (study PRJEB32218, sample SAMN09650985) | biofilter metagenome | isolation source: enrty point of leading RO module | place: Saudi Arabia: Thuwal, RO plant located on Red Sea | collected 2016-02-17 ...
CTGCCGTCAGCGCAGCCGGCCGCCGGATCCTTTCCAAGAGCGCGACACTCCGTCCCGGACCAGGCCGCCGGCGCGTGCGCGAAGACGGTTACTTTGCCGCCTTCGCAAGATGCTGCTGCAGCTGCTCCAGGCCGATTGCGCCCGGCACCCGGGTACCGTCGGCAAAGAACAGCGTCGGCGTTCCGCGGATGCGCTTTTCATGACCGAACGCCACGATCTCGTCTATCGGGTTCTCGCAGGTCGGCGCTGCCTTCGGCGCCACACCGCGGATCACATAATCGTCCCAGGCCTTGGAGGGATCGGCCGAGCACCAGATCGATTTCGCAAGCGGCACCGACTGCTCGGTTATCACCGGGTACATGAACATGTAAATGGTGACGTTCTCGACTTTCGGCAGCGTATCGCGGTCGAAACGCTTGCAGTAGCCGCAGTTGGGATCGGCGAAATAAGCCATCTTGCGCGATCCGTCGCCGATCACCTTCTTGAACGCATGCTTCAACGGCAGCGCATCGAACGGCATCGCGAGCCGCTTCATTTCTTCCGCTTCGAGATCGCGCTTTCGCGCGGCGGTCACGCTGCTCATCGAAGCCACATCGATCAGGTTGCCGTCGATCAGGTAGGTGAGCTTGGGGTCGGCGTAGTAGATCTCGCCATCGATCACCAGCTCGTAGAGATCGATTCCCTTGACCTTGGTCACGCTCTGGACTTTGGCCTGTGGAAACTTGGATTCGACGGCCGTCCGCAGCGCGGACTCGTTGGCGCAGGCCATGGTGGCAAACATCGCGCATCCAGCCAGCGCAAGCATCAGGGCACGGTTGAGCAGCATGATCATCCTTCTGGTTGCAGTGTTCAGTTAGGACCGCCTAGCCGGCCGCGCGTTTCACCAGCGCATGCTTCAGCGGCGGCAATCGATCGGTGATGCGCAGGCCGGCGTTTCTCAGCCAGGACATACCGGGCAGCCCGGAGGCAAACAGCGAGTGCAGGCCGTCGGTAACCCACGTCATCGAGGCGATCTCCTCGGCACGCGCCCGACGGTACCGCGCCAGCAGTGCGCGGCAGCCGGGATCTTCGCCGGGGCCGCGCCCGGCCAGCACCTCCGCCAAGGCCTGCGCGTCGGCAAGTCCGAGATTAAGGCCCTGCCCCGCCAGCGGGTGCACATTATGTGCAGCGTCTCCGACCAGGGCAACGCGCGCGCCGACGATGCTCTCGGCACGCAGGCGCCGCAGTGGAAACGCGCGCGCCGGCCCGAGTGCGCTCAGCACGCCAAGGGCCGAACCGCTTTTCCGCGTCACCGTCTCCGCCAGCTCCGCCGCTGTCATCGCCAGCAAGGCCCGCGCATGCGGTTCCGGGGCCGACCACACCATCGAAACATGCTGGTCCGGCAGCGGCAGCAGCGCCAGCACGCCATCCTCGCAAAACCACTGGCAGGCGGTGTCGCGATGCGCTTCTGCCGCCCTGAAGTTCGCCACCACGCCGAGTTGCCCGTATTCCTTGGCATGCACTTCGATCCCGGCAAGCGCACGCAGCCGCGAATCGGCGCCGTCTGCGGCGACCACCAGCGCCGACTCGATGGTGGTGCCATCGTCGAGCGTTACGGCCACCGCCTGCGCGCTCCACTCGGCGCCGACGCAGCTGCGCCCTGCCAGGCGCTGCACCATCGGCGCCTCGGCGAGACAGGCCTGCAGCGCCGACTGCAGGCTGGAGTCCTCCACGATGGCGGCAAGCCTGGGCATCCCTGACCGATACGCATCGAAAGCCAGAACGGATTCGCCGTCGTCGCCATGCACAATCATGCGCTGAACGTCCGCCACTCGCGACGGACTCAAACGGGGCCAGACGCCGCAGCGCGCCAGAAAATCGATGCTGCCCGGCCGCAGCGCGAAGACGCGAAGATCGAACGGCTGCGAGGATTGCGTCGGCCGGGTGGCGCCGTCGATCAGCGCAACCTGAAGACCGATCCCGGACAGCGCGAGCGCCAGTGTGCCGCCCACCAGCCCGCCACCGACAATACAGACATCAGAATCCATCCAGGCAGTCTACACACTGGCGAAGCTGCTGTTTAAACGAGGCTTTTGCCTTGACACTGAGGAACTCGAACATTAACCTTGCCGGTCCTGTCGAAACCGGCACGTGGCGAATTAGCTCAGCGGTTAGAGCAGCGGAATCATAATCCGTTGGTCCGGGGTTCAAATCCCTGATTCGCCACCAAATTCCCTGTCGAGGCCGTTATTCGCACCGCCGATGGCGTTTCCGACATTCGAGCATACGATCTCAATCGACCAGCGCCGCGCGCTCTTTCTTTCTTTGGCCTGTGCAGTCGTGCTGTTCCTGTTCTTCTCGGGGGCGGCGCAGGCGCTGCGCGAGTTCCCGGCCAATACGCAGCGCGGCGTGCTTGAGTCGCACCAGTATCCGTACTACAAGATCGGCAATACCACTTACCGGATCGCGGCAGGCGGCAAGATCTTCGATGAGCACAATCGCATCGTGATGCCGGTGTCGCTGAGGGCGCAAAAGGCGGAAGTGATGTTCCGGGTGGACATGAATGGCGATCTGTCGATGCTGTGGCTGCTGACCGCCGCGGAGGCGAAGCGCTTCCCGCGGCCTGCCGCACCCAAACCCGCGCCGCCCGGCAAGCCATGAAGAAGGTCTTCGTGCGCACCTTCGGGTGCCAGATGAACGAGTACGATTCGGACAAGATGGTCGACGTGCTCGAAGTCGCCGACGGCTACACCCGCACCGACAATCCGGAAGAGGCGGACGTCATCCTGTTCAACACCTGTTCCGTGCGCGAAAAAGCGCAGGAAAAGGTGTTCAGCGACCTTGGCCGCGTACGCCACCTCAAGCAGGCGAACCCGCAGCTGATCATCGGCGTCGGCGGCTGTGTCGCCAGCCAGGAAGGCGAAGCCATCGTCGCGCGCGCGCCGTATGTCGACCTAGTGTTCGGCCCGCAGACCCTGCATCGCCTGCCTCAGCTCATCCGCAGCCGGCGCGACAGCGGGCGCTCGCAGGTCGACATCTCCTTCCCCGAGATCGAGAAGTTCGACCATCTGCCGATGGCGCGCGTCGAAGGCTGCACTGCCTTCGTGTCGATCATGGAAGGTTGCAGCAAGTACTGCAGCTTCTGCGTGGTGCCCTACACCCGCGGCGAAGAAGTATCGCGGCCGTTCGAGGACGTGCTGACCGAGGTCGCCGGGCTGGCGGATCAGGGCGTGCGCGAAGTGACCCTGCTCGGGCAGAACGTCAACGCCTACCGGGGCGCCATGGGTGACGGCGAGACCGCCGATTTCGCGCTGCTGCTGGAATACGTGGCCGAGATACCGGGCATCGAGCGCATCCGCTACACGACCTCGCACCCGAAGGAGTTCACCCAGCGGCTCATCGATGCCTACGCGCGCCTGCCGAAGCTGGTGGGCCATGTACACCTGCCGGTGCAGTCGGGCGCGGACCGGGTGCTTGCGGCGATGAAGCGCGGCTACACCGCGCTCGAATACAAATCGATCATCCGTCGGCTGCGCGCGGCGCGGCCGGGCATCAGCATCGCGTCCGACTTCATCGTCGGCTTCCCGGGCGAATCCGAGGCCGATTTCGGGCAGACCCTGAAACTGGTGGAAGACGTGGGTTTCGACGGCAGCTTCAGTTTCATGTACAGCCCGCGGCCGGGCACGCCCGCAGCGGCGCTCGCCGACCAGGTGCCGCAGGCGACCAAGCAGCAGAGGCTGGCCAGGCTTCAGGCGCAGCTGGAGGCACATGCGCGGGCCATCAGCGCCGGCATGGTTGGCAGCGTGCAGACGGTGCTGGTGGAAGGCCCCTCCCGGCGCGACACGTCGGAGCTGTCGGGACGCACCGAGAACAACCGCGTGGTGAATTTTCCCGGTTCACCGGGCATGATCGGCCGCATGGTCGACGTGCGCATTACCGAGGCGCTGCCGCATTCGCTGCGGGCGGAAGCGCTGGTCAAAGAAGCTGCTTGAATCCGGTCGAGCTTAACTTCACGCCCGTCGACAACGTTCGCCTCGCCAACCTGTGCGGCGCGCTCGACGAGAACCTCAGGCAGATCGAAAGCGCGCTGGACGTCGCAATCGCCCGCCGCGGCGAGAACTTCACGGTCAGCGGCGGCCCCGAGCAAACGCGGCTGGCGGCTCAGGCGCTGAAGCGCTTTTACGAGCTTGCCGAGAAGAACCTTGAAGTCGAGGACATCCAGCTCGGCCTGATCGAGGTTTCGCGCGGCACCAATGTTTCCGTGCCCTCGCCCGACGCGCCGGTGCTGCACACCCGGCGGCGCGATTTGCACGGCCGCACCCCGCGCCAGGTGCAGTACCTCAGGCAGATCCAGGAGTTCGATATCACCTTCGGCATCGGTCCTGCCGGCACCGGCAAGACCTATCTTGCCGTCGCCTGCGCGGTAGACGCCTTCGAGCGCGACGCAGTCAAGCGCATCGTGCTGGTGCGCCCCGCGGTGGAGGCGGGCGAGCGGCTGGGTTTCCTGCCCGGTGACCTCGCCCAGAAGGTCGATCCCTACCTGCGGCCGCTGTACGACGCGCTGTACGACCTGATGGGCTTCGAGAAAGTCGCCAAGCTGTTCGAGCGCGCCACTATCGAGATCGCGCCGCTCGCATACATGCGCGGGCGCACGCTCAATCATTCATTCATCATCCTCGACGAGGCGCAGAACACTACCCCCGAGCAGATGAAGATGTTCCTGACCCGCATCGGGTTCGGCAGCCGCGCGGTCGTCACCGGAGACGTGACCCAGATCGACCTGCCCAAGCACCAGAAAAGCGGGCTGATCGAGGCGCGCACCATCCTCGCCAACGTGCGCGGCATCGCCATTACGGAGTTTCTGGCGGAAGACGTCGTGCGCCACCCCCTGGTCCAGCGCATCGTCCACGCGTATGAGCAGTACCACCAGCGCAACCCCGGCTGAGCCGGCCGGCCGGGCGCGACGCGCCCGTCTGCGCCTGGACGTGCAATACGCAGCGCCGGCGACAGGCGTGCCGCCGGTGCAGAGCTTCCGTCGATGGGCGCGCGCCGCGCTGCTGTGCGACGCGCAGGTGACCCTGCGCCTGGTCGGCGAGCGCGAAGGACGAACGCTCAACCGCGATTTCCGCGGCCGCGACTACGCCACCAACGTGCTGACCTTCGCCTATGCTGACAGCGTGCCGCTGTGCGGGGACATTGCCCTGTGCCTGCCGGTTGTCGCGCGCGAGGCACGCCGGCAGGGCAAGACGCTGGAGGCGCATCTTGCGCACCTGACGGTGCACGGAATGCTCCATCTGCAGGGTTTCGACCACGAAACCGGCGCCGATGCCGAGCTGATGGAAGGCCTTGAAACAGAAATTGTCGCCAAGCTGGGGTATGCTGATCCCTACGGCGCTGTACCGACCAAGGGGGCCAGACGGCGGGCGGCGGCCGGTTGAACCGAACAAATGGAAGAACCCAACACTAAGCCTTCATGGCTGGAGCGGCTCGGTGCGCTGATCATGCGCGAGCCCGAGGACCGCGAGCAGCTGATCGAGCTGCTGCACAACTCCTTCGAACGCAACCTGATGGACGCCGACGCGCTGGCGATGATCGAGGGCGTGCTGCAGGTTTCGGAAATGCAGGCGCGCGACATCATGGTGCCGCGCGCGCAGATGGACGTGATCGACGTCAACGAGCCGATGGAGAAGATCATCGCGCAGGCGATCGAAACCGCGCATTCGCGTTTTCCCGTCATCGGCGAGAACAAGGACGACGTCATCGGCATCCTCCTCGCCAAGGACCTGCTGCGCTACTACCAGGACAAGGACGAGTTCGACCTGCGCGAGATGCTTCGCCCGGCGGTGTTCATCCCCGAATCGAAGCGCCTGAATGTGTTGCTGAAGGATTTTCGCAGCAACAGGAATCACATCGCGATCGTGGTCGACGAGTACGGCGGCGTCGCCGGCCTGATCACCATCGAAGACGTGCTCGAGCAGATCGTCGGCGACATCGAGGACGAGTACGACTTCGACGAGACCGAGGCGAACATCGTGCGCGACCGCAACGGCCAGTACCGGGTCAAGGCGCAGACAGAGATCGGAGACTTCAACGCCACGTTCGGCACCGATTTCAGCGACGAGGACTTCGACACCATCGGCGGGCTGGTGCTGGCGCATCTCGGCCGCCTGCCGAAGCGCGGCGAGCAGTTCCGCATCGGCGATCTCGGCATCAAGGTGCTGCGCTCCGACAGCCGCCGCCTGCACTCGCTGCTGATCGAGCGCGTGCGGGCCGAAAGTGAGGAAGGTGCCGCGTAGCACCGGCGTTGCGGTACTGGCGTTCGCGCTTGGCGCGGCCACCGTTTTCGGCTTTGCCCCGTTTCGCTTTTATCCGGTTCCGGTCCTGACCCTCGCCGCGCTGGCCCTGCTGTGGCTGCGCGCGGCAGACTGGCCGGCGGCCGCCGGCCTGGGCCTGGCGTTCGGGCTCGGGCTGTTTCTCACCGGCACCAGCTGGGTTTACGTCAGCCTGCACGATTTCGGCGGCATGCCGGCGCCGGTGGCCGCTGCCTGCACGTTCGGCTTCTGCGCGTATCTCGCGCTTTATCCGGCGCTGGTCGGCGCACTGTTCCGGGCCGCGCCCGTCGCGCGCAACCTGAAGCTGGTGCTGCTGCTGCCGGCGCTGTGGGCGCTCGCCGACTGGACGCGCGGCTGGGTGTTCACCGGCTTTCCCTGGCTCGCGATCGGCTACTCCCAGGTGCCTTCCAGCCCGCTCGCCGGCTACGCCCCGCTGCTGGGCGGCTACGGCGTCACGCTGGTCACCGCGGCGGTTGCCGGCGCGCTGGCGCTGGTGTTCGGGCGCGACCGCGAGCGCGCCGCGCGACCGCTGCCGGCCCGGGTGCGCGCAGTCCTGGGAGACGGCGGGCTGTGGCTCGCGCTCGCGCTGGTGCTGGCCGGCCTGACGCTCGGCAAGCTGGAGTGGTCGCAGCCGCTGCCCGGCGATCCGACGCCGGTGGCGCTCGCGCAGGGCAATATCGCGCAGGATCTGAAATGGCGCCCCGAGAAAGCGCGCGAGACCCTGGAGCGCTATCTGCGCCTTGCCCGCAGCACGGACGCGCCCCTGGTGTTGTTGCCCGAAACCGCGCTGCCGATGTTCAACGTCGACCTGCCCCACGGCTACCTCGACGCGCTTGCCGCCGGCGTGCGGGCGCGGGGTGGCGACATGCTGCTCGGCATCCCGGAGTACGCAGGCCCCGGCCGCTACTACAACAGCGTGATCAGCCTGGGCACTTCGCCGTCGCAGACCTACCGCAAGGTCCACCTGGTGCCCTTTGGCGACTACTTTCCGCTGCGCACGCTGTTCGGCTGGTTCATGAACCTGCTCGACATCCCGATGTCGGATTTCTCGCGAGGCGACGCGCAGCAGCGCCCGCTCGAGGTGGCCGGCCAGCGCGTCGCGATAAACATCTGCTACGAGGATGTGTTCGGCGAAGAAATCATCCGTCAGCTGCCGGAAGCCACCGTGCTCGCCAATTTCACCAACGATGCCTGGTGGGGCCGATCATGGGCCTCGCGGCAGCACCTGCAGATCGCGCAGATGCGTTCGCTGGAAACCGCCCGCATGATGCTCCGGGCAACCAATACCGGGGTCACGGCCATCATCGACGAGCGCGGACGCGTCCAGGCACAGGCGCCGGAGTTCGAGGTGGCGCTGCTGCTCGGCGAGGTTCGCGGCCACACCGGCGCGACACCCTTCGTCCACTGGGGGAACTACGGGCTGCTGGTAATGGCGGCGGGCATGCTGGTCGTGGCGCTCGGCTTTCGCCGCGGCACGCAATCTTGATCGGGATCAGACCTTGTTCCCGGGCACCTTCGCTAGAGTGCGAGTTCCGATTCCGTTCGGGCCGGCAACGGTCCGGACAATTCCTTGCTGGAGAACCTTCATGAGCCGAGTAACCCAGTTCGCAGGCGGGATGTTGACCGCCGTGCTGTCGGTCTTGCTGACCGGCGCGTTTGCCGCCGCCGCCCAGGCACGCGACATCATCGTCGACACCGAGTTCGTCGCCGGCGCTCTCTCCCGGGGCGCAATCATCTGGGACGTGCGCAACGAGAACGACTATCTGCGTGGACATATCCCGGGGGCCGTCAATGTCGATGACGTCGGCAGCGCGCTGCGCGACCCGAATACCGAGGACTATCTGCCGGTCGCGAAGATCGAACGCATTCTCGGCGGCGCGGGCATCGATCTGTCGCGCGAGATCGTCGTCTATGGGCCGAAAGGCAATCCGGGCGCGTATTTCGCATACATCACCCTGCGCTGGCTGGGCAGCGAGCGCGTCTACGTGTATCACGGCGGCATCGACGACTGGAAGGCCGATGGCCGGCAGCTCGCCACCAACAAGGTGGTCCTGCCATCCGTGACCGTCAATGCAAACCCGAACCACAGCCGTCTCGCCTCGACCCGGGACATCGTGTCCCGACTGAACGATCCGGGCGTGCAGATCGTCGATGCCCGCACCGAGAAGGAATTCCGGGGCGAAGACATCCGCGCGTTGCGCGGGGGCCATGTGCCGGGCGCCGTCAATCTGCCCTACGAGCAAAACTGGGTCGATCCGGACACGCCGCGCAAACTGGCGCGGCGCATCGTCAGCGACAAGGCGGGCATGGCTCTCAAATCGCGCGACGCGCTCGCGCAACTGTACGCCGGGCTCGATCCGCAAAAGGAAACCATCGTCTACTGCCAGAGCGGGTGGCGCGCCTCCCAGACCGCCGCGGTGCTGGAAGCGCTCGGCTTCGATAATGTTCGTGTCTACGATGCTTCCTGGCTTGGCTACGGCAATGACTTTTCGGCCCCGGTCGACAGCCCGACCTACTTCAACGTCACGCGCGTCAACCGCATGATCGACGCGCTGCAGATGCAGATCGACCAGCTTCAGGGCGAGATCGCGGAACTGAAAGCTGCGCGCGAGAAAGCCCGGTAAGACCGCTTTCGGCGCTGCGCCGGCGCGGAGACGGGCGCGTTCCGGTCGACTTTGGGTGTTGCGTCCTCCTCGCGCGGGGTGTGCGCCTGTCCCGACGATCAACCGCCCCGAGGATGGAGGAAGCGCGGCGAAACCCGGTAGAATGCCGGCTTCGTTCGGGGCGCCTATGCCCTGATTTCCCGGCATTTTTCTCCGATGCAGACGTTCCAGGACATCATCCTCGCGCTCCAGAAGTATTGGGGCGATCAGGGCTGCGCCATCCTTCAGCCCTACGACATGGAAGTCGGGGCGGGCACCTTTCATACCGCAACGTTTCTGCGCGCGCTCGGCCCCGAGCCGTGGCGCGCGGCCTATGTGCAGCCGTCGCGCCGGCCGAAGGACGGCCGCTACGGCGAGAATCCGAATCGCCTGCAGCACTACTACCAGTACCAGGTGGTGCTCAAGCCTTCGCCCAACGACATCCTCGATCGATACCTCGGCTCGCTCCGGGCGATCGGCATCGACCCCACGCAGCATGACATCCGCTTCGTCGAGGACGACTGGGAATCGCCCACGCTCGGCGCCTGGGGCCTGGGCTGGGAAGTCTGGCTGAACGGCATGGAAGTCACCCAGTTCACCTATTTCCAGGAAGTCGGCGGCATTGCCTGCAAGCCGATCATGGGCGAGATCACCTACGGGCTGGAACGCCTGGCGATGTATCTGCAGGGTGTGGAAAGCGTGTACGAGCTGGCCTGGGCGCCGGGCATCCGCTATGGCGACGTCTATCACCAGAACGAGGTCGAGCAGTCCACCTACAACTTCGAGCAGGCCAACAGCGAGATGCTGTTCCAGCATTTCGTGCAGTTCGAGGCCGAAGCCAAGCGACTGTTCGAGGCAAAGCTGGCGCTGCCCGGCTACGAAATGGTCATGAAGTGCTCGCATACCTTCAACCTGCTCGATGCCCGCGGCGCCATTTCAGTCACCGAGCGCGCCGCCTACATCGGCCGGGTGCGCACGCTGGCGCGCCTCGCGGCGCAAGCCTACTACGCGTCGCGCAGGGCGCGCGGCTTCGAGCGCGCCGACGATGCGGCGGTGAAGGCCTTCGCCGCCGCCGACGAGCTGGATGAGGTGATGGCGCTGCGCGCCGGCGGAGACGCGCGATGAGCGAAACCCTGCTGGTCGAGCTGTTCACCGAGGAACTGCCGCCGAAAGCGTTGCGGCGGCTTGGCGAAGCGTTCGCCGAATCGCTGCGCGACGGGCTCGCGCGGCGCGAATTTCTCGACGAGGGCAGCACGCTCGCCCTCTACGCCACGCCGCGGCGGCTCGCCGCCCGCATCAGCCGGGTGCGCGAGCGCTCGCCCGACAAGTCCTTCGAGGAAAAGCTGGTGCCGGCCAAGGTGGGCCTCGATGCCGACGGCAAGCCCACCGCCGCCCTGCTCAAGAAGCTCGCCGCGCTCGGGCTGGATGCCACGGCGGCGCAGGATGTCCGCGCCGTGTCGGACGGCAAGATCGACATGCTCTACCTCTCGCGCGTCGCCGCCGGCCAGGCGCTTGCCGCCGGCCTGCAGGCGGCGCTCGAAGAAGCCATCGATCGGCTGCCGATCCCGAAGGTGATGAGCTACCAGCTTGCAGACGGGCTGACCAGCGTGAAGTTCGTGCGCCCGGCGCATGGCTTGGTAGCGTTGCACGGCGGCAACGTCGTCACGGTGTCGGAGCTCGGGCTCGAAGCCGGACGGCGCACCCATGGCCACCGGTTTCTCGGCCAGGCCGATGTCGATCTGGCGCATGCCGATGAATACGAAGCGCGGCTGCGCGATCAAGGCAGGGTCGTCGCCGACTTCGACGCCCGTCGCGCGAACATCGAAACCCAGCTTCGGGAAAAAGCCGCCGAACTGGGCTGCCGCCTGGATGCGGACGACGCCCTGCTCGACGAGGTCACCGCGCTGGTGGAATGGCCGGTCGTGTACGTCGCCAGCTTCGAGCCTGAGTTCCTGTCGGTGCCGCAGGAATGCCTGATTCTCACCATGCGCACCAACCAGAAGTACTTCCCCCTGTTCGACGACCGGGGCCGGCTCAGCAATCGCTTCCTGCTGGTGAGCAACATGGCGGTCGAAGATGCGTCGAACATCGTCGCCGGCAACCAGCGGGTGGTCAGGCCGCGGCTGGCGGATGCGCGCTTTTTCTTCGACACCGATCGCCGACAGCCACTGGAATCGCGGCTGCCGAAGCTGGGGGACATCGTCTTCCACAACAAGCTCGGCAGCCAGCTCGCGCGCGTGCGGCGCATCGCCAAGCTCGCCGGCAGCATCGCCGAGCGGCTGAAAAGCGACATCGCCCTGACCGAGCGCGCCGCCCTGCTGTGCAAAGCCGACCTGGTCACTGGCATGGTCGGCGAATTTCCCGAGCTGCAAGGCATCATGGGGCGCTACTACGCGCTGAACGACGGCGAGCCGGCGGCGGTCGCCGACGCCATCGAGCAGCATTACCGGCCGCGCTTCGCCAACGACAGCCTGCCGGAGGGCAATCTTGCCGCCGCCGTGGCGCTGGCGGACAAGCTCGACACGCTCACCGGCATCTTCGGCATCGGCCTGGCCCCCACCGGCGACAAGGACCCGTTCGCGCTGCGCCGCCAGGCGCTGGGCGTGCTGCGCATGCTGGCCGAGGCGCAGCTGCCGCTCGACCTGATGCAGCTGCTGCAGCTCGCCCGCAGCCTGTATCCGCAGGAAGGTCTCAGCGAGAGCGTGGCGGTGGACCTGCACTTGTTCATGCTGGAGCGCCTGCGCGGCTATCTGCGCGAGCGCGGCTACGCGCCCGACGAGATCGAAGCCGTGGTCAGCCAAAACCCGACCCGCATCGACCGGGTGCTGCCGCGGCTGGACGCAGTGCGCAGCTTCCGCCGCCTGCCGGAATCGGAAAGCCTTGCGAGCGCCAACAAGCGCATCCGCAATATCCTGAAAAAGACCGATGCCGCCGCCCGGGCCCCGGAGCCCGCGCTGCTGCAGGAACCGGCGGAGAAGAGCCTGTATGCCGCCGTAAGCGCGTTGCTGCCCAAGGTCGATTCCCTGGTCGAGGCCGAAGGCTACAGCGACGCGCTCAGGCTGCTGGCGGGCGTACGCGGCGAGGTCGACACCTTCTTCGACGAGGTGATGGTGATGACCGACGAACCGCTCACCCGCGACAACCGGCTGGCGTTGCTCGCCCAGCTCGAGCAGCTCATGAACAAGGTGGCCGACATCTCCAAGCTGGCGGCCTAGCCCGCCCTCACGGCCTTGTCTCGAACGGCAAGAGGATGCGAACCCCCAGGAGCACCAGGGACACGAAAGACACCGGGAAAAGCCAGGAACAGCTTTTCCTGGTGTTTGGTGATGTTGGTGTTCGATTCGCTCCCGCCCTTTTCCTCACTTTTGCAGAGCGTTCATCCGCGATGTCGCACTGACCTATGGTGATTCGCAGACCGTGAGCGGTAGAATCCGCCCATGATTCAGGTCGTATTCACATTGCATCGAAGCCGCCGATGAAGCTCGTCATTCTCGATCGCGACGGGGTCATCAACCAGGACAGCGACCAGTTCATCAAGAGCCCGGAGGAGTGGAAGCCGATTCCGGGCAGCCTGGAGGCGATCGCGCGGCTCAACCACGCCGGCTTCCGGGTGGTGGTGGCGTCCAACCAGTCGGGGATCGGGCGCGGCCTGTTCGACATGGGCGCGCTGAATGCGATCAACGACAAGATGTATCGCGCGCTCGCGCAGGTCGGCGGCCGGATCGACGCGCTGTTCTACTGCCCGCATGCCGCCGAGTCCAACTGCGAGTGCCGCAAGCCAAAGGCCGGCATGTTCATCGACATCGCCCAGCGCTTCAATGTCGATCTGGCTGGCGTGCCTGCGGTCGGCGACTCTCTGCGCGACCTTCAGGCGGCGCAGACGGCCGGGGCACAGCCCATGCTGGTGCTGACCGGCAAGGGCACCAGGACCCACGCCGTCGGCGACCTGCCTGCGCAGACGCGCATCTTCAACGACCTCGCCGACGCGGTGCGGCACATCGTCACCTGAGCGATGGCGAGCGCGCTGCTGCGTTCCCTGCTGTTCGAGGTGATCCGATTTTCCCTGACCGTCGTCTTTTCGATCGTCTCGCTGCTGACCTTTCCGTTCAGGCCGTTGACCCGCTACCGCATCATCACCACCTGGTCGCATCTCATCATCGCGCTCGCGCGCAGCGTTTGCGGCGTGAACTACCGGGTGATCGGCGCCGAGCATCTGCCGCGCACGCCCGCGATCATCATTTCCAAGCACCAGTCGGCCTGGGAAACGCTTGCCTACCAGGTGCTCTTCCCGCCGCAGGTGTGGGTGCTCAAGCGCGAACTGCTGTTCGTGCCGTTCTTCGGTTGGGGGCTGTCGATGATGAGC